>Ga0214472_10001602_pt1 | contig 25085 bp, 20 predicted proteins | sample RVTome_6_FD_207662 | JGI IMG/M metagenome (GOLD analysis project Ga0214472, IMG submission 207662) | Soil microbial communities from uranium-contaminated site in the Upper Colorado River Basin, Wyoming, United States - RVT140D175 | ecosystem: Environmental > Terrestrial > Soil > Contaminated >...
TATTTTTGTTTTTGCGCAGGTAGGTTCCCTGTTCCCCGATTTTTTCGATCAGGTAATAGGGCAATGCCATGCGTGAGTATGGCGGCTCCGGTTCATCACCAATCAGCGTGACCCGGGAATGGGGATACATCTTGCGCAGCGTTTCAGCGGCAATGACACCGGCCGGACCGGCGCCGATAATGACATGTTCCATAATTATCCTCGTGTTATCAGGCCGAAAGACCCTCGGGCTTAAGACCCAAACGGCTTCTGGTTTCTGCTGTGGGTACGCCGTCTTTGGTCCAGCCACGTACCTGGTAGTATTCCGGTAACATTTTATCCAGATCGTTAACCCGGCCTTTGGCCGGTCCGGTAGCGGCCTTGATGTCCTTGACCAGGCGCTTGGGCAGATTATCATCCTTACCGGTAATGCCTGCAGCAATGTTGAAATCCCGTTCCATGTTCCAGATACGCTCGCCGACTACTATCAGCTTTTCGGCCGTCCATTCACCTTCACAGGCAGCATTCACCTGGGGAGCGATGTCTTCCAGGGTCCAGGCAAAGGTTGTGAATACACACAGGCCGGATGAATCGACAGCTGCCGTGGCATCCTGAAAGGCCTTGACCAGTTCCGCTTTACCCTCAGTGACCAGGGGATCGGTCTTGACCGGGATGCCCAGCACTTCGGAAGCGACGGTATAGCCGCGTAAATGACAAGCGCCACGGTTGGAAGTGGCGTAAGCCAGCCCCATGCCCTGGATACCGCGCGGATCATAGGCGGGAAACTCCTGGCTTTTGACGGTCATGGAGAGATCGGGTTTGCCGTATTTCTCGCAGAGCCGTCTTGAACCCAGTCCCAGATCCTTGCCAAACCCCTCGCCGATACTCACTTTTTCCGCGCACCAGGTCATTGCTTCAGCAGATCCAAACCTGAGTTCCATTCCACCGGTTTCTTTTGTAGTGATAGCGCCCATTTCGAATAATTCCATCGCGGCGGCGACTGTTGATCCGAAAGAGATAGGATCCCAGCCATCCTCGTTACAAAGGAAATTGGCATACGTCAAGGCATCCAGGTCATCCACACCACAATCTGAGCCCAGTGCCCAGGCGGCCTCATATTCCAGCCCTCCGGAACTGCCCCAATACTGGGGTTTATTGGCTATCGTGAAATGGCCCTGATCGATTGTAGATATCCGGCCACAGGCGATGGTGCAACCGAAACAGGCGGCATTCGTGGTCAGGTTGGGCCGGCCATCTGTTTTACGCGGTTCGCGCATGGCTTCACCGGAGATCTTGCTGGACCCTTCAAATTGCACTTCCTTCATATTGCGGGTGGGCATGGCACCGATCTCATTAATGACATTCATCAGAACTTGCGTACCAAGTGCAGGGAGTCCCTGGCCGGTAACGGCATTGTCCGCCAATACCTTTTTACCAGCCTGGGTGGCTTTCATAAATGCCATCGGGTCCTTGATATTACCGACGCCTTTAGTGCCCCGTACGGCTACCGCCTTCAGGTTTTTTGAGGCCATGACCGTACCCACACCGGAACGCCCGGCGGCTCGGTGCAGATCATTGATTATGCCGGCATAGAGGCAGCCGGTTTCGGCGGATCGCCCGACACAGGCAATCCTTATCAATGGATCCTGATGTTTTTTATGTATCAGTTCATCGGTTTCCCAAACAGACTTGCCCCACAGATCATCGGCAGGCAACAATTCAACCTTGTCATTTTCTATATACAGGTATACCGGTTTGGGTGACTTGCCTTCAAAAATAATCATATCCAGACCGGCATTTTTGATTTCATTACCAATAAAACCACCGGAGTTGGAACAGGCGATGGTGCCGGTCAACGGGCTTTTGGTTACCACGGAATAACGACCGCCGGTTGAGGCCATGGTGCCTGTCAGCGGCCCGGTGGTCATAATCATTTTATTGTCCGGACCGAGGGCATCACATTTGGGATCGATTTCATCGACCAGATAGCGGGTCGCCAGGCCTCTCTGGCCCAGATAGTCCATGGCCCATTTCATATTGAGTGGTTCATACTTGAAGGTGCCCTTGGTCAGGTTCACCCGTAATACATTATTAGTCCACGCCATGATCCAAACCTCCTCTAAGCCTTTGCACTGTCGTGTGGTAAATTTTTTGCCGCATGCGCACGCATGCGTCCCAGGCCGGTGTGATCGGCATCAACATAGGTGATCGCCTGGGTCGGGCAGGCCTTGGCACATTCCGGATCACCACCGCAGAGGTCACACTTGTAAACCACCCTGGTCTCGTGTTCATAATTCACGGTGCCAAACGGGCAGGCTATCGTACACACCTTGCATCCGACACATACGTCCGCCAGCACCTCTTTGGCACCGGTTGACTGGTTAATTACTATCGCCTCTACCGGACAGGCATGCATACACCATGCCTCGGCACACTGGGTACAGGTATACGGCACAAAGCGCCCTTCCTCATGGAAAGTGAATATTTTTATGCGGGATTTGGCTGGATTGAACATACCGGTGGCCTCGTAGGAACAGGCCATTTCACACTGCAAGCAACCGGTGCACTTCTCGGGCTCTATTTGAAGCGATTTGAGCATTGGGGCATCTCCCTCTTACTCTATTATAGTGAAAATGTATTAAGCAATAATGCGTGTATCTTATACGGAATTCGTCAAAATATGAAAACAATTAATGAATCTGATATTCAGGTAATTTTCCTGTATCAATTCAAGGTAATGAAGTTATCATAGTGTATCTGCTGGCTGTAGCCGTCAGTAACCAATACTGCTCCTGTAATTTTCCTCAATCAAAACAGCGCATCAAACGGCCAGAAAAATGAACATCCGGACCATTATTACGTCATATATACCAAGTGAATTCGATAAAAATACAATTATGAAAATATTCAAGCATTGTAACCTTACGCTCCTCCTCTCTGTTTTTATTTTTACAGGCGTCCAGGCAGATACTGTCAATTATCAAATGGTTTATGTGGGTGATAAAAATAACACAGCCTGGCTTGGTGCCAGCCAGGGTCTGGATGAGGCCAACCGCCAGGGACAATTCCTGAACCAGCAATACACGCTGGAAGTGATCAATACCCGGGATGCCTTGAACATGGAATATTCAGGGTATATCGCTGTGGTCGCCGCAGTTGACCATAATACTTACATTAAACTTGTCGAAAAATTACCGGGCATGCCGGTATTAAATGTATCACTTGCGGATGATGACCTGCGCGCGACATGTTTACCGAATGCGCTGCATATCTATCCCAGCAGGCAAATGAAAGCAGATGCTGTTGCCCAATGGCATCAACTTCATCCCGAAGCTGACGTAATTGCCCAGACCTGGCATCCGGATTTTGTAAAATTTGCCGCGCGGGATCTGAACAAACGTTATGCAAAAACACATGACCAGCCCATGGATGATGCAGCCTGGGCCGGCTGGGCGGCAGTGAAAATGATCTCCGATACCATCGCCCGGGAAAGAATCAGCGATCCCGGAAAAATGCTGGAATATCTGAAAAATGATCTGGTATTCGACGGCCAGATGGGCATGGAAATGAATTTCCGTCACACCGGCCAGTTGCGTCAACCGTTATTGCTCATCGAAGCAGGAAAGATCGTGGGTGAAGCTCCCGTCCGGGGCATCGCCAATCCACCTACTGTTGACAGCCTGGGCAATGTTGAATGTGCCAAGTAATCATTAACATAAACATATTTTAATTACATAATTTTTCAGGAGATAACATAAATGAAATATTTATACACTTGTCTGGTTGCAAGTCTGCTGCTTTGCGGGCAAGTCCTGGCTGAACCTACCAACCGGGTATTTGTTACCAACGAGCAAAGCGACACGGTCAGTGTCATCAATGAAAAAACACTGGAGGTTGAATCCGAGATTGCGGTGGGCAAACGTCCACGCGGTATCGGCCTTTCACCGGATGGCAGTGAACTGTACGTCGCACTCGGTGACGAGGACGCCATTGCGGTCATTGATCCAGAAACACTGCAAGTCCTGAGGAAATTTAATGCCGGCTCTGATCCGGAAACGTTTGCAGTACACCCAAACGGCAACCTGTATATATCAAATGAGGATGCCGGTATTGCAACAATCTTCAATCCCAAAACTGGCGATAAGATTCTGGAGATTACCGTCGGCCTCGAACCGGAAGGCGTGGCCATTTCTCCCGACGGTAAGAAAGTCGTGGTCACCAGTGAATCCAGCAACATGCTGCATGTAATTGCCGTGCCTGAACATAATATTATTGCCAATATCCTGGTCGGTGCCCGTCCGCGTGATGTTACTTTCAGCAAGGACAACAAGATTGCATACTCCACTTCTGAAATCAGTGGCGAAGTCAAAAAAATCGACATGGAAAAACATGAGATATTGAAGGTGGTCGAACTGGAAGGTAAAAATGCCAAACCGAAGGACGTACGGTTAACACCCGATGAAAAGAAACTTTATGTTGCTGGCGGCCGTTCAAACAGCGTTTATGTGCTGGATCCGGAAACCATGACAATACTCAAGAATATCCCGGTCGGCAAACGCGTCTGGGGACTGGCTGTCAGCAGTGATGGCAAACGTGTATTCTCTACGGATGGTGTGGACCACCAGGTTTCTGTCATCGACACTGAAAAGGATGAAGTCATCAAGGCCATCAAAGTGGGACAGTTCCCCTGGGGTGTGGTTATCGATGATTAAACTCCGGTGATTGGTGATTGGTGATTGGTGATTGGTGATTGGTGATTGGTGATTGGTGATTGGTGATTGGTGATTGGTGATTGGTGATTGGTGATTGGTGATTAAAAATAGACTACGATCACTGACAGTAATATCAAGTACTACAATTCACTACTCACCATTCACGAATTACGAATTACTGACTACGCATTGATAATATTATTCCTGATCGCCAGGCGGGCCAGCTCGGCAACTGTGGCCACACCCAGCTTGCTTTTAATCTGGGTGCTGTAATTGGCGACCGTTTTATAACTTAACGACAGCCGCTTTGCGATTTCACTGGTGTTTAGTCCCTCTGCCAGTAAACAGAATATTTCAAATTCACGGGTAGAGAGACTGGAAAAGGGGGAATCTTTTCCGCGCGCCTTCTGCAAGGCAAGTTTCTGGACAATTTCAGAATCGATGTGTGATTTACCTGCAGCCAGTTCCTTTATGGCTACAACCATAATTTCAGGTGCACTGCTCTTGCAGAGATAACCCCGGGCGCCAGCCTGTAATGCATGTTCAACAAACACGGTATCTTCATGCATGCTGAATACCAGTATTTTTGCATTTGCATCACGCGCAGTGATGCGCCGTATCGCCTCCAGGCCACCGATGCCAGGCATGGACAAATCCATCACGACGACATCCGGTTGAAGATCCACAAACGCCTTGCAGGCACGCTCACCGGAATCGGCCTCGCCGATTACTTCAATATCATCAGAGTTTTTTAGCAACATCTGGTAGCCGACCCTGACCACGGCATGATCATCTACCAGCAATACCCTGATTTTTTTTCTCTCATTCATCATCGTTATTCTATTTATAACGGTATCAGTATTTTTATTTTTAACCCTGCCCCGGGTTTCGAGAGCATGGTGAATGTTCCATTCAAAGCCTCAGCCCGTTCCTGCATACCCAACAAACCCAATCCGGGACGGACACTATCAGTATCGAATCCACGACCATCATCTTCCAGTGTCAATATAACATGGTTGTGATGTGATGTTTTTTTATCAGATGATAATGTTTCAGTTACCGATATGGATATTTTGACGGTATTTGCCTCTGCATGTTTGACGATATTTGTCAGTCCTTCCTGGACTATCCGGTATAAACTGATGTTTATTTCTTCATTCAGTTCACCCATATTCCCGTCAAAACTGAAGTAACAGAAAATTTCCTGATGCCGGGCATTCCAGTCATCTATCATGTCCTGCAAAGTCGTGATCAGCCCGAGTTCATCCAGGGAGGGTGGCCTGAGCCGGCGCATCATGTTGCGAGCCACATCGTACATGCGATTGGAAACCCTGATGATCGTCCCGGCACTTTCATTGATAGTTGCTGCATCCTTGTTCGATTGCTTTTCAATTGAAACTGCAACCGCCTTGATGGCCGTGATGGACTGCCCGAGTTCATCATGCAGTTCGTAGGCAAGGTTACGTCTTTCGTTCTCCTGTATGGCCAGAGAGCGTTGTGTCAGAAACCTGTTTTCTTCCTTGCTGCGATTCAATACCTCGGCCATGTGGTTGAATTTTTCCGAGAGCCGGGCCAGCTCCGGCAGATTGAATGCCGGTAGCCTGAGTTTATAGTCTCCTTGCTCTATGCCTTCCAGCCCTTTCAGGATAGTTTCCAGCGGCGCCAGGCCACGGCCCAGAGTGATATAGACCAGTATATTGGCCAGCACCACAAAAACTACCAGCAATCCCAGGACACCCCTGGATTCAACCCAAACCTCTGTAATTTCATCTGACGGGTCAGCCTTGATCAGGATTTTCGTATCAGGAATACCGGGCTCATCAACCATATGCCGGAATTCCATGGGATCGGGTTTGACCAACTGTATAAACCATGATGGTGCACTGGACGTGATGGGGATTTCAGTAACAGATAAATGTTCCGCTTTGCTGCGCAATGGATTATCACTACGATACAGTTCAATATTAAGGTGCCGCGTGCTCTCAAGTGCAGCTATCTTTTCCAGCACCCGCATCTGCTGCTCGACCTGGCCACCGCTGTCCACATTAGTCAGTGCTATATTCACCAGCTGCAAAGTCAAATAGGCGGTTGCCCGGACTTCGTCCTTGACTGCCTTGCGTGCGTTCTGGATCACATAAACACTGCCACTGACAAATACCATGGCAAACAGCAAGGTAATAAACAGGTTAAGACGAAATCGCAGGCTCATCATAAGTATAAAATATCACGTAACCTGTTATTCATTAATACTTCAATTCCGGTCATTGTTCTGTCGGGCGCTCACACTGAAATTTCTTTTGCGACTTTATGAAAACTATATGAATTAATGGATATCTAAAGTGAGAACATTTATCATTTGATCAAATTATAAAGCCACACAGGAAAATTTCCCGGCTACTCATATGAAAATATCCCTGACCATGCTTTGCCTCTCAATGCTGTGTATACCCGCCTGGAGTCAGGCGGAAACAACCACGCTGGATACGGCCATTCAGGATACCGTAAAAACCAATGAGGAATCTCAGCTGTCCCAGAGGACTATCGACCACCTGGCCGATGATGCCAATGCCATGTTGCAGGAATACCGGGCCACCCTGCAACAGACAGACAGCCTTAAATCCTATAATCAACAACTTGAAAAACTGATTACTACCCAGAATGAAACACTTGTGTCCATCGTCAAGCAACTGGCCAGTGTAGAGGAAACCCAGCGTAATATCGTGCCGCTCATGCTGAACATGATAGATGTGCTGGAAAAATTTATTGCACTGGATATGCCTTTTCTGACTGAAGAGCGGCAGGCAAGGTTGCAGATTATCAAGGAAATGATGGACCGGCCGGATGTGTCTTTACCTGACAAGTACCGCAGGATTATGGAATCCTATCAGATTGAAATGGATTACGGACGCACCATTAATACCAGCAGCGACACTATCGAACTGGACAACAAGAAATATACGGTTGATACCTTGCGTATCGGACGGGTTGTGCTGCTTTACCAGACCCTGGATGGTCGTCACAGCGGTTACTGGGACAAACAGGAGAAAACCTGGAAGACCCTGCCTGCCGAATATAACCAGTCTATTGCCAAGGGCATACTCATAGCGCGCAAACAATCACCGCCGGATCTTTTCAATATCCCGGTCCAGGCGCCGGAACGTTCACCATGAGAATATTCCTGTTATTTTTTCTGTCAGTATTCTTCACAAATTCAGTGGCCGCTGCTGATGCTCCAGCCACGCTGGATGCATTGGTAGAACAGGTACGCAAGGAACGCACCCTGGAAAAACAGGAAAACCTTGAACGCGAGCAGAAGTTCAGGGAGGCGCATGATCAACAGCAACAACTGCTGAAGGATGCCAGGTCCCGTTTACAGGAAGAAGAAAAGCGCAGCGAAACGCTCAAATCCGCCTACGAGCAGAATGAACGTGAAATCAATACCCAGGATGCCATCCTGTCGCGACGTATGGGCTCGCTGGGTGAATTGCATGGCGTGGTCAGGCAGATCGCCAACGATGTTGATGCCGTTATAGATACCTCGCTGGTTTCCATGCAAAAACCTGGGCGCGACGATCTTATTGATGAACTTTCAGCCAGCAGTGCATTGCCAGCCATTGATGATCTGGAAGAGTTATGGCATGTGGTCCTGGAAGAAATGGCGGAAGCAGGCAAGGTCGTTTCCTTCCCGGCAAAAATAATTACCAGTACCGGTGATGAACTGCAACAGGATGTCACCCGCATTGGTGTATTTAATGCCGTATCCAATGGGCGTTTTCTGCGATACCTGTCCGAGGCTGAACATTTCATTGAACCAGGACGACAACCGTCTGGCCGTTTTCAATCCATGGCAGTGGCACTTGAACAGGCCACGACCGGCCTGCTTCCTTTCCCGGTTGATCCCACCCGCGGGGCTATACTGGCCCTGCTGGTTCAGGTCCCTGATATGAAAACGCGTATACAACAGGGCGGTATTATCGGTTACATGATTATTTTTATCGGGATAACCGGATTACTCATTGCCCTTAAACGATTCATCGTGCTGAGCCGCATAGACAGGAAGATCAAGGCGCAGATGCATGACAACAATCCGGGTGACAATCCACTCGGTCGTATTATTAAAGTCTACATGGCCAACCCGGATACTGACACCGAGACTCTGGGATTGAAACTTGATGAGGCCATACTCAAGGAAACTCCTGTATTGCAAAAAGGCCTGCGCGTCGTCGCCCTGCTGGGTGAGATTGCCCTGCTGATGGGACTGCTCGGAACAGTTACGGGCATTATCGAAACCTTCCAGTCCATTACCCTGTTCGGCACCGGCGACCCCAGGGTGATGTCAGGCGGCATCTCCCAGGCACTGGTGACTACAGTGATGGGATTAATGACATCCATTCCGTTGTTATTGCTGCACAGTTTTCTGTCCACAAAAAGCAATCGACTTATCCATTTTCTGGATGAAAAGAGTGCCGCCTATGTCGCCATGCTGGCGGAATCACACCATAAAAAATAAATATGGTTTCCTTACTTGAATTCTTTGAGACTGGTGGCCCCGTGTTTTTTGCCGTACTGGTGATATCTTTTTTCCTGTGGACCCTGATCCTGGAACGTTACTGGTATTTTTTTATGGTATTCCCGCAGAAACTGGAAGAGGTGCTCAGTAAATGGCAGCATCGTAATGATCATTCCTCCTGGTATGCATGGCGGGTGCGTGAAGGCCTGCTGGCGGATATTGTGATTTCTTCCAAGGAAAACCTGATCCCGATCAAGGCCATTACTACGGTGTTACCATTATTGGGTCTGCTGGGTACGGTCACCGGCATGATCGCAATCTTTGAAGTGTTGAAAGTATTCGGTACCGGCAATACCCAGGGCATGGCCTCGGGAATATCCCGGGCTCTCCTGCCGACCATCGCCGGCCTGGTTACAGCATTGGCCGGTTTGTTCTTCAGTACAGATCTGGATCGTCGTGTAAAAATGCAGCTTGAAAAAGCCAAAGACCTGTTACAGATATAACCATGCGCTATAGCCATACAGAACAGGAATCCTCGGCAGCAAATGTCAACCTGACACCGTTAATTGACGTGGTGTTTATCCTGCTGATCTTTTTTCTCGTAACGGCATCTTTTACCAAGGAAGCAGGGATAGATGTCAACCGGCCCACCGCACAAACAGCGGTACGCCAGGAGCAGGGAAACCTGATTATTGCCATTAATAAAAGCGGAGAAATCTGGATAGACAATCAACTGGTCGATCTGAGGACCATCCGTGCCCATATCGAACGTTTGCATGCACAAAATCCTGAAGGGACCGTCATAATTCTTGCAGACAAGGAATCACGCACAGGTACCGCCGTCGATGTGCTTGATCAGGTCAGGCTGGCAGGAGTATCGAATGTCGCTATAGCCGCAGAGCGCAAGTAACAACGCAAACCTGAAATATGGTGTACACAGCATGCGTAGAGTAATCAAACAACCGTTAATCATCAGTGTCTCCTTTATTATCAATGCACTGCTGTTTCTATTAATCCATCAACTGGTAACTAATGAAATGGTCGCTCTGCCTCGCCTGGAAAGCATAAACTGGGTCGACTTTATCCAGCTGGAACAACAAACGCATGTAGAAGAGGAGAAAAAAACCACCCCGGACGAACCACCTCCGCCTGAAGAAATTCCGCCCTTACCCAAAATTACTCAACCCGATGTACCTAAACCAAAACAGGTTACTCCGGAACTTGTCATGCCGAATATCAATGTCCCACTGGCCATAGACGGAGTGCCCTATCTTGGTGATTACCTTAAATCATCCCCACCTGCGATTCCCGCTTCATCCGGTATCAGTACCAATGTTGTGCCGACAACCCGGATTGAACCGGTCTATCCACCGCGTGCATTACGTGCCGGTATTGAAGGCACGGTGACTGTTGAATTTACGATAATGACCGATGGTTCGGTTTCCAATATTGAAGTAGTCAAGGGTGACCCCCCCGGCATGTTTGACCGGGCGGTAATACAGGCTGTCTCCAGATGGAAGTTTGCAACTGAAATTGTCAATGGGCAACCCGTCGAGAAACGTGCACGGCAAGATATAAAATTTACCCTGAAAAAATAATTAATGCGATTCAATAATTTAATTTCCGTCTTTTATTGCACTGCTGTCCTGCTTTTCTGCATCTCCCCGGCAACAGCGGAACAGGAAGATCAATATCTGCTCTCGAATAATGTATATGAAGTCGTTTCAGACTCCCGTGAACTGATGGACCAGAATGAATTTAACCAGGCTGAATCAAAATTGAAGGAACTATTAAGCATGGACATCAGCCCATATGAAATGGCCGTGGTAAACCAGACCATGGGCTATGTCTATATCGCGATGGAAAAATATTCCCAGGCAACGTCAGCTTTCATTAAATCAGTTGAATTAAATGCCATGCCGGACGAAGTGAATCATACAATTAACTTTATCATTGCCCAACTCCTGGCCAATGACGACAGAAACAAGGAGTGCCTGGTCTATCTGAATGCCTGGTTTGCAAAAGAAACCAATCCAAAACCGGAAGCACATATGATGGCAGCGACAATATATTACCGGCTGGGTGATTTCGGAAACATGATCCTGCAGATACAGAAAGCCATTGACAAATCAGGGAAACCGGAGCAAGGCTGGTATGAAATGCTGCTTGCCGGTTATTATGAAACCAATGATCACAAGAATGCTGCTGCCCTGCTGGAAAAAATGATCAGGCAATATCCCGGCAAGGATATTTACTGGCTACAACTGGCCACCACTTATCAATTACTGAAACAATATAAAAAAGCCCTGGCCATCTATGAGTTGGCACTGAAAAAAAATATCCTGGGCGAACCGGAAATAATCCAGCTTGTACACCTCTATCTTAACGAGGGAATCCCCAACAAGGCGGCAAGACTTCTGAACGACGGGATTAATCGTGGTAGTGTGGTTAGAAACGTTGATAATCTTGAATTACTGGCAAACAGCTGGCAACTTGCCAGGGAATATGACCGTGCAACAGAAGTCCTTAAAGAGCTTGCCAAAATAAAAAATGACTCCGGTATTTATTTCAGGATAGGCCAGGTCTATTTTGAACAGGAAAACTGGCAGAACGCCATCGTTTCACTGGAACTGGCCATCAAGGATGAAAAATTAATCAATATTGCCGAAGCCTGGTTATTAATCGGGATTGCTGCCTATCACAATAATGATCTTTCACGCTCAGCCAAGGCCCTCAACCAGGCCATCAGCTATAAAAATACCCGGGAACAGGCCCAATGGTGGCTAAACAAGCTGGGTGACAGGATGAATGAAAAAAGCAGTTAGATGGAATCATACAACTGATTCCAGTGCCTGTATCAACTCCGCCGCCGTCTGATAACGTTCCGCCGGAAGCTTGGCCATGGTGTTATTAATGATCACCTGATATCTCGCCAGCTTCCCCGGCAATTCAGGAACTGGTGCGTACACATGCTGGTAGATCAGCGCAGCGGATGTCAATGCCGTGTAAGGTTTATTCCGGGTCAGTAATTCAAACAACAACACGCCAGCACTGATAAATCATCCCCAACTTAGAATAGAATAACATGCCGGTAATAACTTATGGTGATCAAACGTATTACAGGATGGTTACGTATAGTTATTTCAGGTTTTTTGTTTTTTAAAACTGCCGAAATTCAGCATGATAGTGGGCATGATCAGTAAATTCATCAGTGTTGATGAGGCCAGGCCACCGATAATGATACTGGCCATCGGCCCCATGATCTCGCGCCCCGGATTATCACTGTCAAAGGCAATGGGCAGCATGGCCAGTGCCGTCACCAGTGCTGTCATGAGTATGGAAGGCAATCGCTCCTGGGCACCCCTGATGGCGGTTTCCATGTTCCAGTCCAGTCCTTCCACCTCAATCAGGTATTTATAATGTGAAACCAGCATGATGGAATTGCGCACGGTAATTCCAAACAGCGTCACAAATCCGACCATGGAGCCCACCGAGATCGTATTGCCGGTAAACAACACCGCGAGTATGCCGCCTACCAGGGAGAAAGGCAGGTTAAGCAGCATGAGTAAAACATTTCTGGAATTGCCTATGGCGATAAAAATCAGTATCAGTACACCGATGCCGGCCAGGACTGAATGCAGGATCAATTCTTCCCTGGCCTTGGCGCGTTCTACAGATGCGCCGGTAAATTCCGGATAAGTTCCGGCCGGGAATTTGATTTCTTCCAACACCCGTTTTTTCAACTCATCCATGAAAGACTCAAGGTCACGGTTTTCGACATGCATTGTAACCGTCTGGACCCGCTGGGCACCCCGATGCAGGATATTGTAACGGCCACCTGTCTGGGAAATATCCGCGACCTGGTCCAGCGTAACAAAGACTCCATCCATGGTCCGTAATGGCAGCTTAGCCACGTCAAGCGGCTGCTGCCGGAGATCTTCCTTAAGAAATACTGCAACATCATAGATGCGGTTGCCCTTGTTGATCCGGCCAGCCTTATGACCTTCGTAGGCGATCCGGATGGCATCCATGACTTCCACCGGTCGCATTCCCCAACTCGCCAGTTGTTCCTGGTTTAACCTTATTTGCAGCAACGGTGTGCCCGGAGGGGAACGTAACTGGATATCAGTTGCGCCGGGCACGGATCGTGTGACCTCTGCGACAGCCTGTACCAGCCTGTCCAGCACCTCCAGATCCTCGCCATAAATATTGATTACGACCGGGGCCTGATAACCAGAGATAGTTTCATCTATTCGTTCAGACAGAAAATTGTGCGCCTCAAACAGGATCCCCGGCATGGCGCGCATTACACCACGCAATTGATCGAGTACCCGCTGCTGCTCACTACCGGACATGGGGACAAGATCAACTTCTAATTCACTGTAATGGCTACCGAATGTATCCGCGCCTCGCTCCGCCCGTCCTGCCCATTGTGAAATGGAACGTACACCGTTTATTTTCAGAAATTCCCTGGTCAATTCATTACCCATACGTATAGATTCCTGCAAGGAAGTACCGGGCAAACTCGAAGTATGCACAATATAGTGTCCTTCGCGCAGATCAGGTAAAAACTCACCACCCAACCGGGGGACTATCCCGAAACTCAGGGTACAGATAATGATGCTGACAGAAATCATCAACATGGGGAAACGGCCAATAAGATGCAGTAACCAGCTGTAAACAGGCTTTATCCATCGAATAAGGGGTGGATCAGCACTGGATAATTTGCCACGCTCCAGCAGCAGGTAACACAAGGCCGGTGTTACCGTCAGTGCGACTATCAGCGACATGAGAATGGCGAGAATATAGGAAAATCCGAGTGGCGAGAACAAACGGCCGGCAAGTCCACTGAGTGTCAGCAAGGGGATGAATACTATGGCCACGATAAATGTTGCATAGACGACCGAGCTCCTGACTTCCATTGAGGCATCGAAGACGACATCAGAAACAGGCCGTGGTAGTGCCAGCAGACGGTTCTGCCTGAGGCGCCTGAAAATGTTTTCCGTATCAATAATCGCATCATCCACTACTTCGCCAAGGACTATGGCCAGGCCACCCAGCACCATGACATTGAGATTGATACCCATGTTCAATAAAACCAGTGTGGCACTGATCAGGGACAAGGGGATGGCGAGCGCGGAAATAAATGCCGTCTTGAGGTTAAACAAAAAAAGAACCAGGATGACCACAACAAACAGTCCACCTACCATCAGGTGTCCCGTGATGTTCTTGAGTGAAACTTCAATATAATTTGCAGGACGGAATAAATCCGGAAAAAGATTGATATCCTGTTTTTCAAACAATACCTTGAATTCATTCAGGGCGTTTTCAGCCGCACGTGAAACCGTCAGGGTATTTGCCCCGTACTGGCCAATTACCATCATCACGATACCAGGTTTGCCCATCATGGCTGCGGCACTGAACGGCGGCTCGGCACCCATTTTTATTTCAGCAACATCCTTCAGATACACGTTGCTGCCTTGATGCCGTTTGAGGATGACATTGCCAATGGATTTTTCATCGGAGGGCTGGCCGGCAGTGGTTAAAGTTATGCGCTGGTTCTGGTTTTCAATAAACCCGGTTCCCTTGATGGCCGTGGCTTGTTCAGCAGCAGCAGCCACTTCATGAATACTGGCACCATAAATTTTCAGCTTTTCGGGATCCACCTGTATCTGCAGTTGACGGATATCACCACCGAACACATTGACATCGGCTATCCCGGGAACGCTGAGAAGTCGTGGAACGATGGTCCAGTCTGCAATTTCCCGCAGTTCCATCAGGCTATGGCTATCACTGGTTATGCCAATGGTTAATACGGTGGCCGACGAAGACGCCAGTGGAACGACCACCGGCTGTTGCACCCCTTCGGGCAACCGGCTGTTTATGCCGGCCAGCCGCTCAGAAACAAGTTGCCGGTTTCGATAAACATCGCTTTTTTCATCAAAGACCACATTAACAATTGAAAGTCCCTGAATTGACTCCGAGCGTATATGGTGAAGGTTTATCAACCCGCCTATGGCATTTTCAATCTGTTGTGTAACCAGAATTTCAACCTGCTCCGTGGACAAGCCGGGTGATTCCGTCTGGATAATTACCAGCTTGGGTGAGAATTCAGGAAAAATATCCAGACCGGCACGGGGAATTTCATAAATGCCATATGCAATCAACAGGAACGCCAGCGCAATGATGACACCATGAAACCGGATTGAGAACCTGACGATGGCAGCCAACATAATAAAATAGTTACAAGTTACAAGTTACAAGTAATAAGTTGAAAATATATATTTTCATTTCTATGATTCGCTCACTGATTAAATACTTGTGACTTGTAACTTTTCACTTGTTACTGCTTTAAGGGTCATCATCTTCATCCGGGATAGACCACCTGAACTCTTCCGATAACAACATCTGTGCCCCATGCACGACAATCTGTTCGCCAGCCCGGAAACCCTGCTTTACAAACCACCCTTCCCGCGCGACGGTATATACATCCAGATCACGGCGCATAAATGTCTCTGTGCCTGTCTTGACGTAGACCCAGGGTTTATCGGCATACCAGATCACCGCTGCCGGGGGAATATATATACCCGGAGTTGATTCGCTATTTTCCGGAATCCATGCATCAAGATAGACACCGGTACGCAATGATGCGGCAGGTGTATGGAAAAAATAGGTTTGACCGTAGATCTGATTATCCGGAAAAACTGCTGATGAAATGAAATAGGCTTCCTGTGCCAGTTTTCTGCTCTTGCCCTGTTCACTGATAAATAATTTATCCGTGTTATCAGGTAATTCCGTACTGCCTTCCAGCGTCACCAGTAGCAATACCGATTTTCGTTCAAATAATTGTCTGGAGAATTCCTCATCTTCCATCAGTTTTTCTGCAAGCCTGCTGCCCCATTCCTGGAGTAACTGGATGCGGATATCTTTCAGTTTGTCCTGTGTCGCATCAAGTTTAGACTGATCATTCATCCAAAGCAGCCTGGCCTGTTGCAGTTGCCGCTCGGAAATATTTGAGGCCTCGCTGCGCAACATTTGTAATCTTTCAAATTCCTGCCTTGAAACCTGTACAGCACTCTCGGCAATCTTTTTTTCTGTCTGGATAGCACGATAGTGTGACCGCCAGTCCAGCAAAGACTGGATATCCAGTACCCGGGCATAGGCATGAATTTCATTCCGGTATTCAATGGACTCCAGGCTGACTGTCTGGATATTTGCCTTTTCCTGTATCTGCTCGTCTATAAAAACGGCAACTTGCCCATCAATGATTTCTATAGCTGATCGTCCGGTTTTTACTTCATCGTTCATGTCGTCATGTTCTGACATAAATTCAGCCAACGGTAAAATTCCCTTGTCTGCAATATTATTGAACACCAGCAAGACTGTAACAAGCAGGATGATCAGACCGATTAATTTATAAATTGGATTCATAATTTTATAATTGATATATCCGGTTATTCATCCGGACCAGAAGTTTCGAACAGGTACTGGTATGTCTGTTTAATAAATAACGGGTATTGTATGGCATCTTCGAGTTGACCGGCAGATTTGATCACTGAAAACCACAATTCGGAAACGGCCTGTTCAACAGCAGCAACTTCAAGCTGGCTCCTGCTTAATTGCAGATGGTCAGCATAACCCAGATCAAATTGCCTCTGCATCTGGCGGGAGCGCTCGCGAGTTTCTTCCAGTAATTGCCCGGCTTCATGCAGCGCTGATTTTTGCGCTTGCAGCCGCCCTTCAGCCATGGCCACTTCATTAATCACGCGCGCCTGCAAGGCCATGAATTCAGCCTGTTTGCTTTCACGCACTGCCAACGCTTCCTTTATTGGACCTTCATTCTGCGGATAAAACAGGGGCAGTATCCATGCGCTACCCAATGCCCATATCTTGTCGCTCTGGTCAAAAATAAAACCCGGCGATAAATCAAGATCCGGATATTGCTTTTCTATTTCCAGCCGTAATGTAGCTTCATGAACACTGTATTGTGCCAAAGCCTGTTGTATATCCAGCCGCTGAGTCAAGGCAATAGACTGAAGCTCATCCTGACCAAGTTCGCTGATAGCAGTGAGGCTGTCAGGATCGGTAAATGAAATGTTCATATCTTTCATCGCAGATACTGGCAGGCCCAGACTGCCAGCCAGTGCATGTTCAGCATCAACTACCGAGACTTTATGATTAGTCAGCGCCAGTCGTGCACGCTGCATTTCAAGCTGCATGGAGCTTGTTTCGAATTCGCTGGACTGGCCAAGCTCCTGACGTCTCGCCAGGAGTTTCAAGACTTCTTCTGTGATTTTTTGCTGTGCTTGTAACTGCTCCTGGGCTTTTAGCACAGACTGATAGATGAAATATTGACGCCGTAAAACACTGTAGATATTCCAGGCCACTGTATTGATATTTATTCTGGTAACATTTACCTCGGCATCTGCCTGTACATATCTTGCCTGCCGCTTGGCAGGGCGTTCCAGAATGAAATCAAACAACAGGCCTATCATCCAGGGTGATTTACCGCCGCTGGTGTCGCTGTGATATTCGAGTGGTATTGCCACACCGGGGTTAATCTGCCGTTTGGCCAATTCTGCATGAATCGTGGCCTTGCGATATTCTGCAATGGCAACCTGTAATTCAGGATGAAAAAAATAGGCCGCCAGGGTCAATGCATCCAGGTCCCATTCAGTCAATGGCCATTGTGTGGCCGGGTAACCGTAATCAAGCAAATGATCGTGCAATCGGAAATCATCCAGGCTCTTTGACATGAATTCAGCCGCCAGCTGTTTTGTCTGTAACGGTTTTGCTTCATACTGGTAAGTAACGCACCCATCGATGAATATCACCAGCATGCACAACAAGACCAGGCGTGGTGTGGACCGGAATAAAACCATAGTGGACCGGACATTCATATTCAATTTATGCAGTTATTAACAGCATTATTATCAAGCCTGTGTATGGTTTAATTGCGGAATTTATGCTGAATTTATTCTTGTTATTATTATTGATTGCCGGTGTTTTTCCAGCCGGTGCCGCTGCCGGGGAATCGCCACTCGTATCATGCGTATCCTACCGGCAGGATCATAACCAATCCGGCCAGAATACAAAAGCACACGGGAGTATACCTTATGGTGACGGTTTGTTATGGAAAATCCGGAATTCGCAGGAAGGCATTTCTTACCTGTTTGGTACCATGCATTCCCAGGACAGAAAGGTCACTGTCATTCCTCCACCGGTGAGACTGGCATTACTGCAAAGCCGTACACTGGTCCTGGAAGTCGTTCCGGACCAGCAAGCACAACAACAATTTATTGAATCGATTTACTTTAAGGATGACAACAATCTGGAATCCATGCTGAAGAAGGATATTTATAACGAGCTGGTCTTGAAGATCGCTGATTACGGCATTACTAAAGAGAATGTCTGGCGCCTCAAACCCTGGGCGGCCTTTACCCTGATTGGGAGACCGCGCCCGGTAAATGCGACTACCCAGGAACAGGTATTAATGCAATTGGCCCTGGACTCGAATAAAACTGTCCATGGACTGGAAACCATGGATGAACTGACCGGCATACTCGACGGGATTCCAGTAAATGACCAGATCATCATCCTCAGTGACACGGTCTGTAATCATGCTGAAATCATCAGAAAAACACGAGATCTGGTAGACATGTATCTGTCCCGCGACCTTGCTGGCATAGTCATCTTCAACGAACAACCGCATTATGATGAAGCAGTTTTTGACCGGTTTATGCAACGTATACTCTTTGACAGGAACCAGCGCATGCTGGAAAGAATGGAACCATATCTGCAATCCAGTGGCACCTTTATTGCCGTCGGTGCATCTCACCTGCCGGATGTAAAAGGCTTACTGAAACTTCTGGAATTAAAAGGCTATAAAATCAAAAAGGTTTATTGAACGGTAATTTCAGTGCGGGAAACAGGATTCTCATTCCTGTTATCTGCTACGTTTTATCAGGCTTCCGGCCTGGTTGAAGACGGCAATATGCGGTATATAACTTTATTGCGTTTTATCATGTGCTTGAGCGCAGCCAGAAAATGCAATGCGATTAACCCTGCAAAGATATTGGAACTGTAAACATGAATCCGGTTAAAGATTGAATATAAAGTATTATTTTCAGGGCCCCATGATGGAATGTGGTATCCGAAAAAATGAATGCCCCATTTGGCGAAATTGGATTCTATAAATCCACTCAATGGAACCACGATCAGGAAAAAATAAATAATGTAATGCCCGGCTTTTGCTGCCTTGATTTCCCATGCCGGCAGGCTGTCCGGCAAACCGGGTGGTTGGTTGCGTAAACGAAAATTAATCAACAACGCAACCATGACAAGTGCTATAAGGCCAATGGATTTATGAAAATTATAATACTGTGTAACAGCTGGCGTTCCTTTTACCAGGCCAATCATGTACCAGCCTGTTCCCATAAGGATGAATATGCCAATGGCGATCAACCAGTGCAATATCACGATGGAATCTGTGTAACCTTGTATCTTTTTCATAGTCTTTGTTTGCTCTGCCTTTACTGTCCGGGATTTACTTTATATACAAACCACACAAGTACATTCCAGCTATGGATGTATAAAAAACATTACAAGTATGGAACGAAAACCAGATCTAACCATGTCTGACAGGGTTCTTACAGGTTGGTTCAAGCTATATCAGCTAGCGGTAACGAAATGTAGTAACTTGCCGGATTTATAGCATGCACAAATGGGCTGGTCAAATCACAGCCAGGCTATTTGTGAATATCCTGCTTATCGCCTTGTTGATATCTGGCTTTCCATTCAGAATACGGCATACCATAAATAATTTCCCTGGACTGTTCGTAATCCATGTCTATACCCCGCTCATTTGCTGCTGCAAGATACCATTTTGAAAGACAGTTCCGGCAGAACCCGGCAAGATTCATCAAATCGATATTCTGTACTTCATTATGTTCCCTCAGATGATTGACCATGGCGCGAAATGCTGCTGCCTCCAGTTCAATACGTGTTTTTTCATCCACTTTGCCTACCTCTCAAGATTCTGAAATAAATAATATAAATTGCCCCTGTGAAAAAGGTATTATATCACTACTTATAACGACCAACTCGAATACGGCGAGTCTTCAATGAACATAACCTCTGAATTGCATAAAATTATTATTGTCGGCGGGGGGGCCGGGGGACTTGAGCTTGCGACCATGCTTGGCCAGAAGCTGGGCAAAAAGAAAAAAGCCGACATTATGCTGGTAGACGGCACGCGTACACATTTATGGAAGCCCCTGCTCCATGAAGTTGCGGCCGGTTCATTGAATTCCAATGAAGATGAAGTTGGTTACATGGCCCAGGCCCATTGGCACCACTTCAGTTTCCGGTTCGGCTATATGGATGGCCTGGACCGCAAGAAGCAGGAGATCAGTGTGGCGCCCTCAGTGGACGAAAACGGCGAAGAATATATCCCCAGGCGAGTATTCCCTTACAATACATTGATAATTGCCGTAGGCAGTATAGCCAACAATTTTGGGATACCCGGGGTGAAGGAATATTGCCAGTTCCTCGATACCCGTCATCAAGCCGACCAGTTTCACCAATTATTGCTGCGTAAATATGCGGCAGCCCATACCCAGAAGGAACCCTTGCGAGAAAGTCAATTGCACATCGCCATTGCCGGTGGTGGCGCCACCGGTGTGGAACTGTCCGCTGAACTGCATACTGCCACTCGCCAGCTTGTAGAGTTCGGCCTGGACCGGATCTCCCCGGAGAAGGATGTGAAGATCACTATCATTGATGCTGCTGACAGGATACTTCCCGCACTACCCGAGCGCTTGTCCCGGAATACCGAGCAAGCATTACACAAACTGGATATAGATGTACTCTCAGGCCAGCGTATTGTAAAAGCCACATCCGATGGATTTCACACCGAGAGCGGTAAATTCATTCCTGCAGAAATAAAAGTCTGGGCTGCGGGTATCATGGCACCTCCCATCCTGAAAGACATTGACGGTCTTGAATCCAACAACATTAATCAACTGGTAGTCAAAACAAACCTGCAGACTACACGTGACGACAATATTTTTGCTTTTGGCGATTGTGCCGCCTGTCCCATCCCGGGCACAAATGAACTCGTCCCACCCAGGGCACAGGCATCCCATCAACAGGCCTTACTACTGGTGAAATCCATGAAGGCCAGACTGGATAATAGGCCGTTGCCAGAATTCAGATATGTTGATTATGGATCACTGGTTAACCTGAGCCGTTACTCTACAGTAGGTAACCTGATGGGGAACCTGGCCGGCAAGATATCAGGGAACGTATTCATTGAAGGCTTCATTGCACGCATTATGTATATATCATTATATAAAATGCATCAACTTGCGTTGCATGGTTTTTGCCGTGTCACATTATCTACGATTGCAGATTTACTCACACGTAAAGCCAAACCCAGGATGAAACTTCATTAGTTCGAGTCACGTGCAATGAGTAATGAGTTACAGATTATATTTCTTCATTCGGTATCTTAATGCCATCCGTGTAGTACCCAGTTCACGAGCGGCCCTGGATACATTGCCATTGGTACGTTCCAGGGCTTGTTTAATCAGCAACAGTTCGGCTGAATCAAGTGTCAAATTTCCCAGTTCTGTGGATGCGTCTGATTGAGGCCCGGCATTCCTTGGGGCAAGTGCCAGCATTTCACTGGTCAGTTCTCCGCCCCCGCTGAGTAACACTACCCGTTCAAGCAAGTGTCGCATCTCGCGGACATTACCTGGCCATGAATAATTCAAGAGCGCCTGTTCTGCATCGCTGGTAAAAACAGGTGTTTTTAAACCGTAGCGTCTGGCTGTCTGTTGTGCAAAAAAACCGGCAAGGATCATGATGTCCTGGCCACGTTCACATAATTGCGGCATGGTTATATTCAAAACATTCAGCCGGTAATAAAGATCGGACCGGAATTCACCTTTTTGGGTCAATTCATCAATATTGCGATTAGTAGCTGCTATAAACCAGGCTGCAACCGGTTTTTCCTGTGTGGTTCCTACCCTGCGACAGGTCCTGCGTTCCAGCACTGCCAGCAATTTTGATTGCAGATCGAGCGGCAGTTCACCAATTTCATCCAGAAACAAGGTGCCATCTTCCGCGGCTTCTATCAGACCGGTCCTTGCAACATGGGCATTGGTATATGCGCCTTTCTCATGGCCAAACAATTCTGCTTCAATCAAGTCCTTGGGCAAAGAGGCACAATCAACATGAACAAATGGTTTATCGTTACGACTGCTTTTGGCATGCAATAACCGCGCAACGACATCCTTTCCCGTGCCTGTCTCACCGAGAATCATTACTGTAGGTGGAATTGATTCCGTAGTACGTGTCAAACGGCTGATCTGATCTACCTGTTTTCGTATTTCCACAATGGCCTGACACTCCCCCAGAAACTCCACGCCTTCTACGGCATGTTGTTCACGTTTGGTTGAATAAGTCAGTTTTCTGGTCAGTTCACTCTTGTCCAGCACCTTCTCAACATTCAGTAACAACTCATCCAGATCAACCGGTTTTTTCAGATAATCTGAAGCGCCGAGCTTCATGGCTGAAACGGCATCTTCAAGTTCACCATAGGCTGACATAACAATGACAGCAATGCTGGTGCTTTGTTTTGCCCTGAGTTCGTTCAGGAAATCAAGACCGGTACCATCCGGTAATCGCATATCCAGCAGGATCAGGTCCGGCGGAAATGTGTCTAGTTTTTCAATTGCAGTTTTCAGATCACCGGCAATCTGGCATTTATAACCAGCACGTGACAATCTTTTATGTACTGCCCGTGCAAAAACAGTTTCATCTTCGACAATCAAAATCTGCTTTTCCAGTACCGGGACTGTCATGGATGTTGGTTGAGTATTTATGTCCTGTTTCATTCGTTAATTTCCTCAATTACTCTGATAGGAGCCGTAATGATTGCGGTAGTGCCTTCTCCTTTATTTATATCAAATTCAAGTTTCCAGCCATGTTGTTGACATATTTTATAGGCGATTGGAATACCCAGTCCTGTGCCGAAACGTTTTGTAGTTGGACCAGGCGTAAGATTATTCGGCTTTGGGTCAAATGGTAAACCCGCACCCATGTCCTGAATGTGTATTTCCAGATGGTTGTCCCTGATCTTCAGTTTGATGGTAATTACCGATTGCTGTGGAGAGGCATCCACTGCGTTTGCCAGCAAGGCATAAAGTGCCTGTTCCAGCAGGTTAGGGTCAGCATTAAGTCGCAGATCATTCTCCCAACCGGTTTTTTCAATCGTCATTTCTTTTTCATCGAGTCTGGTATTGAGCAGTGATAATGCGGCCTCGATCATTTTGCTGGCATAAACCAGTCTGTAATTGGGTTTTAGTGGATGCAGGTATGACACCAGTGAACTGACCCACCGCCCCAGTCTGTCTATGGTTTCGAGTATGGCCAGTTTGCTTTCCTGCAGTTCTGCCTTGTCCACTACATCATCCAGTACCTGCGCAGTCGCCCTGATGCTGGCAAGCGGATTACGTATATTGTGTGCAACGACGGGGATCAGGGCACCCAGCGCCGCCTGTTTTTCACTTTCCACCAGTGCTGACCGGCTTGCCTCAAGATCACTGGCCATGGTGTTTATGGTCTGTGCCAGTTGTGCAACTTCCTCCACACCATTCGCCGGAATTTTGTTTTCCAGATTGCCACTGCTGATAATTTGTGCGCCGCTCATAACTCTGGACATCGGCTGGATAAATTCCCGTTTCAGAATACTACGCGCATACAAGACCAGTATTATTGCCAGTAATAACGGAATCGGAATAATGACAGGTGCATAACTGGTCCAGCTTTGCAGCACCAGGTCCAGTTTTTCATGTTCCTTCTTTAACAGGGCATTCATCTCCAGATATTTGCCTTCAAATTTTCCCACCATGCTCTGGGCAAAGCGGGGATCAAGAATTTTCATACGCACACCGCGGTTGAACATATAAGGATCAGTAAATATCTGGTTCATGTCCTTTTGGATTTCACGGTATGAGGCCTGCAGGTTCTGGATGGCCATATCCTCTTCAGTGGAGATAGAATTCTGCCGCAGGTGATTGAACTGCTGGTCAATACTGCGCGAGTATTCACCATAGAGTTCCAGGGCCCCGGCATCCTCCAGCAATCTGGCCCGGATTGCCTCCTGGATCTGCCGGAAAAGTCCTCCCCGGATCTGCTCCAGATTAAAGATGAGGTTATTGATACGTACGGATTCCGCCGAATATTGCTGCCAGAAATAGGCAGAGAGCCCACCCAATGATCCAGTCACGGCCACCAGCAGGACAAAGGCGATCTCATGGATAACTAACAGATTTCTGAGAGATTTCGGGCGCCTGGTCCACATAGACAGGAGTATAACTGATGCGGTAGTTGGTTCATATAGACCAGACCTATGTATAGCATTAACCACCTGCATATCCAGAACCAGCTGGTCTGAATGGTTTACTGCTTTGCAATAAAATATATAAGCAATTGATTATTAAACATTATTATTATTCATAAGTCATGGTTACCTATCTGGCACAGAACCTGCACTAACAAGTATGCAGTATGGAACCCGTAAACCGGCTATCCAGACTATAAAATTTTTAACCTAAATCAGAATGAGGAGATTACCCATGTGGACTACACCAGAATATAGCGACATCCGTTTTGGCTTCGAAGTAACCATGTACATCAACAACAAGTAATGTACTGAAGCTTTAAAGCTAGCGTTAAGGGGCCGCAAGGCCCCTTATTTATGAAGGCGGCCGCGAAGCGGCAGAACACCACGGGTTTACCCGTGGATGAATGAGCCCGACGTCTGTACGATGAAAAGATGGAAGTCCGCAAGGGTGCACACGGGGTCTATCAACTCC
>Ga0214472_10001603_pt1 | contig 25077 bp, 30 predicted proteins | sample RVTome_6_FD_207662 | JGI IMG/M metagenome (GOLD analysis project Ga0214472, IMG submission 207662) | Soil microbial communities from uranium-contaminated site in the Upper Colorado River Basin, Wyoming, United States - RVT140D175 | ecosystem: Environmental > Terrestrial > Soil > Contaminated >...
CGCGTGTTCGAGAAGTTCTACCGCGCGGCGTCGGACGGCCGGCGAGGCGCCGGGCTCGGTCTGGCGATCTGCCGAGGCGTCGTCGCCGCGCACGGCGGGCGCATCTGGGCGCACAATCTGCCCGAAGGGGGCGTCGCGTTCCTCTTCACGCTGCCTCTCACGGATACGCCGCCGGCCCCGCTCCCCGCCGATGCCTGATCCAGTCGTCGTCCTCGTCGAGGACGAGCCGCAGATCCGGCGCTTCCTCCGGGCGACGCTGACCGGACAGGGCTACCGGCTCTTCGAGGCGACGACCGGCGCCGCCGGCATCATCGAGGTGGGCTCACGCCAGCCGGACATCGTCATCATCGACCTCGGATTGCCGGACACCGATGGCATCGACGTCATCCGCCGGCTCCGCGAGTGGACCGCAGTGCCGATCATCGTCCTGTCGGCGCGCGGCCAGGAGCGGGACAAGGTCACGGCGCTGGACGCCGGCGCCGATGACTACGTCAGCAAGCCCTTCGGCGCTGGCGAGCTCCTCGCGCGCATCCGCGTTGCCCTCCGGCACACCGCCGGAGCCTCCCACGAGGCCGACGAGGCGGCGTTCAAGGTAGGCGAGCTGCACGTGGACCTACTCCGCCGCCAGGTGGCCGTCGGCGGCGCGGACGTGCGCCTGACGCCGACCGAATACAAGCTCCTCACGACCCTTATCCGCCACGCGGGAAAGGTCGTGACGCACCAGCAGCTCCTTCGCGAGGTGTGGGGCCCGGCGCACACCGATCAGGCCCACTACGTCCGCATCTACATGGCCCACCTGCGTCACAAGCTCGAAACCGAGCCGGCCCGCCCCCGGTATCTCCTGACAGAACCTGGCGTGGGCTACCGGCTGGCAGTGGATTGAGACGCCGCGGCAGTCTCTCGCTCCCCGCCTACCGCATGTTTCCTGTATGCCCGAGGGAGTAGCGGCCGGGCTGGGGCCAGACCGTGAGACCGTGAGGCTCCTTGCCGACGGCGATCTTCCGCACCTCGCCCGACGTGGTGTCGATCGCGTAGACGACGTCGTCGTACCGGCCTGACAGCCACAAAACCTTGCCGTCCGCGCTCACGTTGCCCATGTCCGGGCTCCCCCCGCCGGGTATGGGCCACGTGGCCACGATGCGGCCGGTGGCGAAGTCCACGGCGGACACGCTCCCCTTTCCGTGCGGCTTGCCGTGGATGCGGTTCGAGCCACGGTTGGCGACATAGAGCTTCGTCCCGTCGCGGCTGGGATACAGGCCATGCGTGCCGATACCGGTTTGGATGAAGCCGATCTCCTTGAAGCTCTCGCCATCTATGAGAAAGACGCCATCCGCCTTCATGTCGGCCACGTAGAAGGTCTTCCCATCCGGGGACACGCGGATGTCCTGCGGCATGCCGCCCCTCGAGAACTTGAGATAGCCCAAGACCTTGCGCCCGACCAGATCGATCTTCACGAGGCTGCCCTGGAACTCACAGGTAAAGATCACGAAGCGGCCGTCGATGGAGAAATCCGCGTGGTTGATCCCGCCGCACTTCGGCGCCGCGAGCGTGCTCTGGAGGGCCATGGTCTGGGGATCGCGGAAGTCGAGTCGCTTGAATGCCTCCGCGACCACGATGGCCGAGCGCCCGTCGGGAGTGAAGTACATGTTGTAAGGGTCGTCGACGGCGATGGACTTGCCGGGCTTGCCGGTCTCCGGGTCGATGGGCGTCAGGCTTCCGTCGGCGCGCCCTTCCGCGTTGTTGGTCACCCAGAGCGTCTTGAGGTCGTGCGAGGGCACGACGTGCTGCGGGTTGATCCCGACGCGGAACCGGTCGACCACCTTGAACGTCGCCGGATCGATCACGTGGACGTCGTTGGACTTGAGATGCGGGACGTAGACGCGCGGCAGCGCCGTCGCGACGGCAGGACTCAGCTTGTCCGATCGCGTCTCGCTGTAGAGGTTGTTGCGGTCGACCACCGGGGGCATCCCGGGGATCGTCTCGATCGAGCGAGCCCCCTGCTGAGCGGCGGCGGACCAAGGCGAGAATCCCCCCGCCACGGCCAATCCGAGCGTGAGTCCCGCACGCATGACCGCGCGACGCAAAGCGCGATTCACAACCTGCACCGAAGCGCTCCTGGAATGGGATGTGCCGCGTCAGCGGCGGGCGATTGACTTTCTGATCGCCTCAGCCGTGCGGGCCACGATCAACTCGACGCCGAGCCGTCCCAGCTCGGCGCTGGCCCGGGACGGGTCGCCCGACACGCCGCTCGCGCCCGGCGGCCAGGAATCGGGCCGCAGGCGCCCGGGCCGCGCCATGCGCGGATCCACAGCCAGCATCAATGAGGTATCGGTGAGCCCGGCGTGGAGCCCCAGGTCCTCCTTCCGATAGCCCCGCTCGCCGAGGAGACGCGGTAACTCCACGTCGGCCGTCCGGTAATACTCTTCGATCGCGTGGACCCGGACGGGCGCCGCGGCCCACTCGCGATTCAGCCGGGCGGCGGCCGCCTTCTGGCCCGCCTGCGTGCCTCCGTGGTCGCCGAGGAACACGATGTCCCGGAACCCGTGGAGCTTGAAGCTCCGCGCCGCGTACTCCAGGACCTTCTGGAAGGTCTCGTCCGGAATGGTGATCGTGCCGGAGAACCGCAGGTGTCCCGTGGCCGGGCTGAGCCGCCCTTCCGGCACGTATGCGATGACCGGCGCCACGAGCGTGCCGCCGAGCGCGCGCGCGATCTTCTCCGACAGGATCTTCACCCGCGCGTTGTGCTTGCCGAGCGTCATGTGGGGGCCGTTCTGCTCGGTGCCGCCGACCGGCACGATGACCGTCGCGGTCCTGGCCCCGATCACGTCGCGGAGCTCCGTCCAGGTCAGTTCTTCGAGGAACACGGTGTCAGGCGCCTGGGCCCACACGCGACCCGCGCAGATCACGATCAGGCACAGAGCCGCCGCCAGCGCCCTCGATCTCATCGCCACACCCTAGGTTCGCCCTCGCCTCAAGTCAAGCAACGCAAGCCGGTAGCCTTGACTGGACCCGGCCCGGCTGTTAGCGTGCCCGAGTGGCGACCTTCAGCGCCCCCCTTCTCGAGCGGACCTACTCCACGGCCGATGTCTTCCTGGCCGAGCGGCCCATGACGGGAGGCTAGACGGTGCGCATCGAAGTGGACCTGGTCCAGGAGGAAGGCGGCGTCTTTCGCGCCACGGCCGTTGCCTACCCGAGCGTCTCCGTCACCGGGCGCACCGAGAAAGAGGCGCTCGGCCTGCTCGTCCAGGCGATGGAGAAGCACATGAAGGAGGAGGCCCGGAAGACCGCCTCCGGCTCATGAGCGATCGCAATGGGGCGCTGGGCGATCTGCGCGTCGTGGACTGCTCGCGCCTCATCGCAGGCGGCGTGCTGGCCACGATGCTGGCCGACCTCGGCGCCGATGTCATCAAGGTCGAGAACCCCAAGGGCGGCGACCCGCTGCGCACCTGGTCCAAGTCGCTCGGCGAGCTCTGGTGGAAGGTTTACGCGCGCGGGAAGCGCTCCATCACGCTCAACCTGACAATGCCGGAAGGCCAGGCCCTCCTCAAGCGCCTCGTCAAGACCGCCGACGTCCTGATCGAGAACTACCTCCCCGGCACGTTCGAGAAGTGGGGGATCGGCTGGGATGCGCTCTCGAAAGAGAACCCGCGCCTCGTCATGGTGCGCGTCTCCGGCTGGGGACAGGACGGACCATACCGCGACCGCCCGGGCTTCGGCACCATGGTCGAGGCCATGTCGGGCTTCGCGGCGACCACGGGCCCGGCGGAGTCGCCCACGCTGCCCTCCTTTCCCATGGCCGACATGGTCGCCGCGCAGGCGGGCGCCGTCGCGGTGCTCGCGGCGCTCCGCCATCGCGACCGCGTGTCGGGGCGCGGGCAGATGATCGACGTGCCGCTCTACGAGCCGCTCCTGGCCATCCTCGGTCCAAACGCCCTCGAGTACCGGGCCCATGGCATCGTGCGAAAGCGCATCGGCAACCGCTCCCACAACGCGAGCCCGCGCGGGACGTACGAGACGCAGGATGGGAAGTGGGTGGCGCTCTCGGCCTCGACTCCTGCCTCGGCGGACGCCATGTTCAAGGCGCTCGGCATCGGCCATCTCCTCGGGGACCCGCGCTTCGCCACCAACGACGCCCGCATCGCGAACGGCGAGGCGGTGGACCAGGCGCTCGCCGAGGCGATCGGCAGGCGCTCGCGCGAGGAGATCGTGCGGCTCTTCGAGACCGAGGGGCTGACCGCGGCGCCCGTCTACGACATCGTCGACATCATGGAAGACGCGCACTTCAAGGCGCGGCGCACCTTCGTCGAGCTGCCGGATCCCCAGCTCGGCACGGTCACCATGAGCGCTCCCACGCCGCGTCTCTCGGAGACGCCTGGAAAAGTCCGCTGGGCGGGCGCGGCGCTGGGCGCCCACAACGGCGAGGTTTACGCCGGCGAGCTGGGCCTGACCGACTCCGAGCTCGAGAAACTGAAGGCCGACGGAATCATCTGACGCTGGGCCAGGGGGGCGACCCGGAGTGCTAGCATGAGGCCCATACGGCCGAAGACCGACCCCAATCCCTTTCTCGACGCGACGGCGGGCCAGATGCTGACCCGCGTCGCCGCCCGCTTCCCCGACCGCGAAGCCATAGTCGCCGCCGACCGGCGCATCACGTACAGGGAGTTTCTGCGCGAGAGCGAGCGCGCCGCCCGCGGGCTCCTGGCGCTTGGCATCGCGAAGGGCGACAAGGTCGCGCTGTGGCTGCCCAACCGCCCGGCCTGGCTCTTCGTCCAGCAGGCGTGCGCGATGATCGGCGCCGTCGCGGTCGCGCTCAACACGCGGTACAAGTCGCACGAGCTCGGGTACATTCTCGGCCAGTCGGACTCGACGACACTGATCCTGGCAGATCACCTCGGGCCGATAGATTTCTTCGAGACGCTGAACGACGTGCTGCCGGGCCTGCGTGACGGCGAACCGGGCGAGCTCGCGCTGCCCGAATTCCCGATGCTCAGCCGCGTGATCGTCGACGCCGAGGATCCCTACCCCGGGTGCTTACGCCTCAGCGACGTCCTCGAGGCGGGCAGGGAGCCCGAGTGGCAGGCCGCGCTCGAGCGGGCGCGCGCGAGCGTGGCGCCGGACGACCCGTGGATGATCCTCTACACCTCGGGCACGACCTCCTTCCCCAAGGGTGCGCTGATCAGTCACAGGAACGCGGTGCCGCACGGCTGGTACGCGGGCGAGACGCTCCGTGTCACGCCCGCCGACCGCGCGCTCCACGCGCTGCCGATGACGGGCACCTGGGGCGGCCTCTGCATCCCGCTCTCGACCTTCTCCCACGGTGCCTGCCTGGTCGTCATGGAGAGCTTCGACGCGGGCGTCGCGCTCCACCTCATCGAGCGCGAAGGCATCACCATCTGGAACGCGGTGGACGCCATGGCCATCGCGGTGCTCGACCACCCAGACCTCGCCCGCCGCAAGCGCTCGACGCTCCGCACCGGCGGCTTCGGAATGACGGGCGGCGGGCGCGACGGCCTCTTCGAGGACATCCTGCACACGCTCGGAGTCCCGCAGGCCTACCAGCCCTACGGCATGACGGAGCTGAACGCGCTCTCCATGCACCACGACCTCGACGAAAGCGACGCATCCCGCGCCCTGCCCGGCGTGTGGCCGGCCGAGGGCCTGGATGTGCGCGTCGTGGAACCCGAGACGGGCGAGGACATGCCCGTGGGGCGCGAGGGCGAGCTGTGGTTCCGCGGGCGGCTCGTCACCAGCGGCTACTACAAGAAGCCCGAGGAGACGGCCAGGGCATTCACCGCCGACGGCTGGTTCAAGTCAGGCGACCTCGCCGTGCGCGACGCCGAAGGACGCACCCTCTTCAAGGGCCGCCTGCGCGAGGTCCTGCGGATCAGCCACTTCATGGTGGCGCCGGCAGAGATCGAGGCCTTCATCATGACGCACCCCCGGGTGCTCCAGGCGTTCGTGATCGGCGTGCCCGATCCCAAGCTCAACGAGGCGGCCGTCGCCTACGTCATCCCCAAGCAGGGTGAGCGGCTCACCGAGGCCGACATCGTCGCCCACTGCAAGGGCAAGATCGCCTCCTACAAGGTCCCGCGCCACGTCCGCATCGTGGACGATGTCCCCCGCACCCCCGGCCCCCAGGGCGACAAAGTCCAGAAAGCCAGGCTCCGGGAGATGTTCCTCGCCGAGGCAGACCATCCTGACGGGCCATGACCCCCGCCCCGGATGGCCCGGGGCAGCCCCGGGGCCCTGACAGCACGGAAACACCCGTGACGTCCGGTGTGCTCGCTTCTGACACCGCGACCGGCAAGTTTGACATCGCCCGGGTTGAGTCGCCATCGTCCTTATTTTTGGACGGCGGCACGTAAATCACTGATCCGTAAGTCCTTCTGGGAAGCATCCCCTGCGACCTCTGCCACGCAAACGGAAGCCCGGGACCTCACGCCGGTGGGAGCTGAGATGGAACCACTCTTGCCTTATAGATGCCCGCAGAGTCTCGATCGAATTGGTGAGCTGGCGTCCAGCGAGGGAGATCCTCAGTCATGCAGATGAGCGGGATAGGCACCGGTAGGCGCTTCCGTGGCTTCGGCCGTGACGGCTTCAGCACGCCCGAGCTCGCGGTCGTCATCGGCGTTGTCGGCATCCTCTTCGTGATGACCGTGCCGTTCTTTCTCAGTTATTACCGGACATCGGCGGTCAAGGCCGGCGCCCAGCAGGTCATCGTGCTCCTCAACCAGGCCCGCGAGCTCGCCGTCAAGCAGAACGACAATATCTGCGTCCAGCTCCCCAGCAGTAGCCAGATGCAGCTCCGTGTCGGCGGCTGCGCCGGCACGGTCTGGATCGGGCCGGGGACCGACGCCGCCGGCAATATCCGCCTGCCTCAAGGCTTCACGCTGGCCTCGTCGAACGACGTCGTATTCAGCTACCTCGGCGCGGCCCTACCGGCGGCGACGTACACCCTAACCGACTCCGCGAGCGGCGCGACGATCACCATCTCCATCGCCCTGACGGGCAGGATTGCGAGTCCCTGACATGCGCTTCCGTGTCTACCATCAGATTCGAAACCAAGTCGGAATGTCACTGGCCGAAATCCTCGTCGCGTCAACTATCGTGGGTCTGGGCCTGACCGGGCTCATGTCGGCCGTGCCGCTCGCCGGGTACGGCATCCACGAAGGCCAGAGCCTGTCGACGGCGACATTTCTCGCCAACCAGCGGCTCGAAGAGGTGCGTAATGCGCAGTGGACGCAGAGCCCCGTGGCGGATAGCCTCGGGGTCTCCGCCTCGGCGACCGCGGCGCCCGTCGCTCCCATCATCGGCGTCACCTTTCCTGACGAGACGCCCATGGCGGCACCCTATGCCGGTTATGCGCGGACTGTCCGCATCACCGATTGCGGCGTGGCGCCCGGCTGCGGCGGCATCATCGACTCAGGCCTTCGGCAGATCGTCGTCAACGTCAGCTACACGCCCGTGACGGGCACCGGCCAGGCGGCCGCAGGGACGACCAAGGCCGCGACCGTCAGCCTCATCATGGCGCAACGGTGAGCACCATGCGGCAAGCCCTGAGAGATCAGCGCGGCTTCTCGCTGGCTGAACTGCTCGTGGTCGTTGCCGTCTTCGGCCTGATGCTGAGCGGGCTTCTCTTTGTCCAGATGCAGGGGCAGCAGAGCTATCTCATGGGATCGCGGCGGGTCGAGGCCCAGCAGAACGGGCGGGTCGCCCTCGAGCTCATGGTCCGGGAGCTCCGCTCCGCGCAGTCGGTCACGGCCATCCCGAGCGAAACCGACATAACCTTTGTGGACGGCACCGGTGCCACCATCCGCTACCGGCTCGCCGGGAATACCATCGACCGCGTCACGGGCGGCGTCACTACCCCGCTCATCGGCGGAGTGCAGGCTTTCACCGCGACTTACTTCTCAGCGTTCAACGGCGCCACGAACACCGGCACCATGACGGGGATACCGGCCAACGTCAGACTCGTCCGGATCCAGCTCGTGACCGGCACCGAGGAGAGCGTCGCAACCTACTCCCCGGCTAACCAGAAGGCGACGATCGAATCCATCGTCCGGCTTCGGAACCTGTAAAGGAGGCCCCATGCGTTTTTCTCGTGTCCGAACGATTCTCTGGTGCCAGCGAGGCATCGCGCTGCCCATGGCCCTGATGACGCTGTTGATCCTGTCGGCGCTGATCATCGCCTTCTCGATGCTGGCGGCCTCCGAGCCCCTGCTCGCCAACAACCAGCTCCAGGTCGCCCAGGCGCGAGCGGTCGCCGAAAGCGGGCTCGAACGCGCGATCTGGGCGCTCAACAACCCGGCAGACCCCAACGGGATTCCGAACCCGCTCGTCACGGCCGTGGCGCCTTACAACGACGCCACCGCGGTCCCCGTCGTGATCAACGGCGCCCAGCTGGGCGTCTTCACGGTGTCCGTGACCAACGGCGCCGCCGCCAATGAGCGCGACGTCGTGGCAACGGGCTGGACGCCGACCAATACGGGCAACGGGCCCAAGGTGAAGCAGCGGATCACGGCGACGGTGAACAAGATCCGGTTCCTGGACCCGCCGGCGGGGTTGGTTGTGCGCGGCGAGATCAGCGCGGGAGGGAACTCGGTGGTCGACTCCCGATCAGACACGAGCTGCGGCCCCAAGGACGGCAGCTGGAGCCTCGGGGCGACGAACATCGGCGGTGCGGCGAAGATCTACTCGCACGACAGCAACAACTCGGCGAACCAGCCCACGGATGCGCGGCAGAGCCTCTCGAGCTCAGCGTTCGATCCGTACACCTATAGCAACACCGAGCTCAGCGCCCTCAAGTCCTTCGCCAAGGCCCAGGGCACCTACTACCAGGGCACGGTCGCGTTCGACTCGAGCCACCGGATCCCGAACGGCATCGTCTACGTGGACACCGTGAGCGGCCAGAATATCGACGCCAGCGGGCCGAACACGACGTCGATCAGCGACTTCGCCGCCGTGGACATCCACGGCAACGCCCCGGCCGATCCGAGCGGGATCTTCAGCGGTTGGCTGATTGTCGCGGGCTCGCTCTCGATCAGCGGCAACTTCCAGATGCACGGCATGGTTTACGTCCTCAACGACATGACCTACACGGGCACCGGCACGGGTCAGATCGACGGCGCCATCCTCACCCAGAATGTTCGCGACATATCCTCCACGACCATCGACACCAATACGAACGGCAATGCCGCTATCTACTACAACTGCGGCTACGCCAGGACCGGCGGCGGGCAGGTGCCCCAGACCTGGACCATCGAGTCCGGCACGTACAGGGAGGTCTCCGGTTAGCATGCGCGGGCCCATCCTCGCGCTTCTCGGGTTCCTCGTGCTGGCCCTCGCCGCCTGCCAGGCGCCGGCCCCCACCCCGCCCCAACGCGTCGAGGAAAGCGTCCACGTCCGTGCCACTGCCGCGCTGGAGGCCGGCCGCTACCCGGAGGCTGCGGGCCTCTTCAGGCGGGCACTCGAGCGGCAGCCGGAGAGCTTGCCCCTTCATTACGGCCTCGCAGTCTCCCTCTCCTATGTGGACCGTGGTGCGGCCGGCAGGGAGTTTCAGTGGGTGATGGCCAAGGCCCCAGCCGGTTCGCCCGAGGCCACCGAGTCGCGCCAATGGCTCACCCGTGCCGGCCTCCTCCCCCAGGCCGCCCCCACGCTCAAGGGGTCCAGCCGGTCCGAGCGGCAAACGGGCAATGCGGTCCTTGTGGGGCGCGCCCTATCCGTCGAGAAGGGCCCTCGGCCGGAACCCATGCGGCGGCTCCAGCTCTTCCTGGTCGGGCAACCGAACAGTCCAACGAAAGAGGAACGCTACAACCTCCGGACCGGCGAGGACGGCACCTTCACGTTCCCCAACGTCGTGCCTGGACCCTACATGCTGACCAATCGCGTAGCGGGTCAGCCGACCTGGCGCCTCCGCGTCGAACTCAAGCCCGCCGAGGAAAGGCAGCTCGACCTGACGTCCGGCAACAGCACCTCCGTCCGCGACGACTTCCCCCTCCCCCGATAGTCCCCGGCCCGCTCGGCGCAGCCGTGGCGACGTCGTTCAGCGCGGCGGGCACCCCGCGCCGCTCCAGCGCGATGGCGTCGAGCACACTGCCCGACGTGCAGGGCCCTCAGTCACCGACTCCCGTGATCACCACGTGCGCCTTCGCCGCCAGCTCCGCGAGGAGGCAATCGTTCCGCTGAAGAACGTTGATCGCGAATCACTGGCGCTGAGCCAGCAGCCCTGTGGATAGAACGGATGCACTAACCGGGCGCGACAGATCGCCGGACATTGGCATCGCGAGCCCATGATGACGCGGACTTAGAGCACCTGATCTGGTCTGTAAGGCCGCGCGACACAGGGCACCCCCGAGGCCCCGCCCCCGCCGTCATGATGATGCCCCGCGAGGGTTGAAGCACAGGAAGCGCTCGCGTATGCTTCGGGTGCACCGCAACCCAGCGCCGAGACAAGGAGACCCACCGTGAAGCTCGACATCGGCATGCTCACCCACGACCTCAAGACCCTCCCCGACTACGCCCGCAAGGTCGAAGCCATGGGCTACGACTGCCTCTGGTCGGCGGAGACCCAGCACGATCCCTTCCTGCCGCTGGCCGTCGCCGCGACCGTCACCTCCAAGATCAAGCTCGGCACCAACATCGCGACCGTCTTCTCGCGCAGCCCCATGATCACGGCCATGATCGCCTGGGATCTCCAGAAGGCCTCGGGCGGCCGCTTCATGCTGGGGCTCGGCTCCCAGGTCAAGGCCCACAACGAGCGGCGCTTTTCCGTGAAGTTCGAATCCCCCGGCCCCAAGATGGCCGAGGCCGTCCGCGCCATCCGCGCCATCTGGGACTGCTGGCAAAACGGCACCAAGCTCAACTTCAAGGGGCAGTTCTACACCTTCGACGTCATGACGCCGTTCTTCAACCCCGGTCCGATCGAACACCCGAAGATCCCGATCATGATCGCGGCGGTCAATGCCTACATGTGCGGCGTCGCGGGCGAGTTCTGCGACGGCATGCACGTGCATCCCTTCAACAGCCCGAAGTACCTCCGGGAGGTGGTGCACCCGACCGTCGAGGCCGGGCTCAGGAAGTCGGGGCGCTCGCGGAAGGACTTCACCTACGCGACGGCCTCCTTCGTCGTCGTGGGCGACACGGAAAAGGAGCGGAGCGAGCAGGCGGAGATGATCAAGCAGCAGATCGCCTTCTACGCCTCGACGCGCACGTACCAGCCCGTGCTCGACGTCCACGGCTGGGGCGGCCTGACGGCCCAGCTCCACAAGAAGAGCGTGGAGGGAGACTGGCAGGGCATGGCGGGCCTCATCACCGACGAGATGCTGGACACCTACGCGGTGACAGCGACCTACGACAAGCTCCACGACAAGATCATGGAGCGGTACAAGGGCCTCCTCGACCGCACGGCCTTCTACCAGCCGTACCAGCCCAACGTCGGCGACCCGCGCCTGCCAGCCATGGTCAAGGAGTTCAACGGATAGGAGCCTCCATGACGAACAAGGTGCAGGTGGAGATCAGGGCGCCCGTCGCCACCATCACGCTAAACAAGCCCGAGCGGCTGAACGCGCTCGATATCGAAGTGTGGGAGGGCATACGCGACGCGGCCGAGGCGGTGGACGGAGCGCCCGGGGTGCGCGCCGTCATCCTCCAGGGCGCGGGCGGGGCGTTCTGCGCGGGGCTCGACGTCAAGGCCGGCTCGACGCTGGGCGCGTTCGACGAGGCGTCGCTGGCGGGCGCATTGCCTTGGATCCGCGCGCACCTCGGACACCTCCAGGAGTGCTTCACGCGCCTCGAGCGCGTCCGCGTGCCCGTGATCGCCGCCATCCAGCGCGTTTGCATGGGCGCGGGCATGGAACTGGCGCTCTGCTGTGACATCCGGATCGCCGCCGAGGGCGCGCTCTTCTCCATCCCCGAAGTCCAGCTCGGCATCATCCCCGACATGGGCGGCACCCAGCGGCTGCCGCGCACGATCGGCGTCGGCATGGCGAAGGAGCTGATCTACTCCGCCCGGCGCTTCGACGCGGCCGAGGCGTTGAGAATCGGCTTCGTGAACCATGTCTACCCGGGCGGGGAGCTCGGGACGCGCGCCGCCGAACTGGCAGCGGAGATCGCGGCCAACGGGCCGCTCGCGGTGCAGGCCGCCAAGCACTCGATCGACGGAACCTACTGGCGCGAGCTCCCGGCCTGGCTCCTTTGGGAAGCCGAGCAGGCCGCCGGCCCCCTGCTGTCCGAGGACCGCAAGGCGGGAATGCGGGCCGCCGCGGAGCGCAAGCGCGCCGAATTCCAGGGCAAGTAATCCCCAACCGGAGGCCTTCATGGCTGATCTCTTCGACCTGGGTGTCAAGCCGCCGCTCGGCGAGGTGCCTGCGCGGATGCACGCGTACCTCGTCCGTCAGAACCGCTTCGGCCAGCCGCGGGAGGCGTGGAAGCGCGAGGTCATTCCCACTCCCACGATCGGCCCCGACGAGGTGCTGATCTACGTGATGGCCTCGGGCATCAACTACAACACCGTCTGGGCCGCCCTCGGCCAGCCCCTCGACGTCATCGCCGAGCGGCAGAAGCTGGGCGAGCCCGAGGACTTCCACGCGGGCGGCAGCGACTGCTCGGGCATCGTCTGGGCCGTCGGCAAGGACGTGAAGAGCGTCAAGGTCGGTGACGAGGTCATCGTCCACAGCGGCTGGTGGCGTCCCGACGACCCGTGGGTGCTCTCGGGCAAGGACCCGATGCTGGCCGAGAGCACGCGCATCTGGGGCTACCAGACCAACTACGGCAGCTACTGCCAGTTCGCCCGGGCCCAGGCGCATCAGTGCGTGCCCAAGCCCAGGCGCCTCACATGGGAAGCCTCGGGCTGCTTCCTCCTCTGCGCCTCGACCGCCTACCGGATGCTGATGGGCTGGGCGCCGCACACGGTAGAGCGCGGCGACGTGGTCCTCGTCTGGGGGGCGACCGGCGGGCTCGGCAGCATGGCGCTCGAGATCACGCGGGCCCAGGGCGGGCGGGCTGTCGCCGTCGTCTCCGACGAGGCGAAGCGCAAGTTCTGCGCCGAGCACGGCGCCGCCGGCGTCATCAACCGGACGCAGTTCGACCACTGGGGGCCCATGCCAGACACCAAGGACGCCAAGGCCTACGGCAACTGGGCCAAGGGCGCCCGCGTCTTCGGCAAGGCCATCTGGGACGCGCTCGGGGAGAAGACGAGCCCGCGCATCGTCTTCGAGCACCCGGGCGAGGCCACGCTGCCGACGTCCGAGTTCGTCTGCGCCACGGGCGGGATGATCGTCATCTGCGCCGGCACCTCCGGCTACAACGTCACGCTCGACCTCCGCTACCACTGGATGCGGCAGAAGCGCTTCCAGGGCAGCCACCTCTCGAACGACCAGCAGGCCGCGGCCGTCAGCAAGCTCGTCGCCGAGGGCAAGATGGATCCGTGTCTCTCGCACACCTACGTCTTCGACGACATCCCCGAGTGCCACCAGCTCATGCTTGAGAACAAGCACCCGTACGGCAACATGGGCGTGCTGGTCAATGCGCCCAAGGCGGGGCTCGGCGCCTCGTAGGCCGCTCTCCGATGAAGGCGCTGGCGTTCAGCGAGCACGGCGGGCTCGACAAGCTCCGCTACCAGGACGTGCCCGATCCCGACATCGGCTCGGGTGACGCCCTCGTCCGCGTGCGGGCCTGCGCGCTCAACCACCTGGATCTGTTCGTGAGGGAAGGCCTGCCCGGGTTCAACCTGCCCCTGCCCTTCTGGTCGGGCTGCGACATCGCGGGCGACGTGGTGAAGGTGGGCACGGCAGCCAAGGGCGTGGCCGTGGGCGACCGCGTGGCGGTCAATCCCAATCTGCACTGCGGCAGTTGCGAGTTCTGCGCGAAGGGAGAGCAGAGCCTCTGCGTTTCCTATGGGATCCTGGGTGAGCACACCCAGGGAGGGCTCGCCGAGTACGTCCGGGTCGCGGCCGACAAGACGCTCCGGCTCCCCGAGCACGTGAAGTACGAGGACGCCGCGGCCTTCATCCTGGTGAACATGACCGCCTGGCGGATGCTGGTGACGCAGGCGCGGCTCCGGGCCGGCGAGGATCTCCTGATCATCGGCGTGGGGGGCGGTGTGTCCTCGGCGGCCGTCCAGATCGGCAAGCTCTGCGGCGCGCGCGTCTTGGTGACCTCGTCAAGCGACGACAAGCTCGCCCGCGCCCGGGAGCTGGGCGCCGACGAGTGCATCAACTACGCCCGGGAGGATTGGTCGAAGGTCGTCTGGGAGAAGACGGGCAAGCGCGGCGTGGACGTGGTGCTGGAGAACGTCGGCGCCTCCACGTGGAAAGGCTCCATCCGCGCGCTCGCCAAGGGTGGGCGGCTCGTGACCTGCGGGGCGACCACGGGCCCCATCGGCGAAACGGACATCCGCGTGGTCTTCTGGAATCAGATCTCGATCATCGGGTCCACCATGTCGAACAACGCCGAGTTCCACGACGTGATGAGCCAACTCTTCCGCGGTCGCCTCCGGGCCATCGTGGACGCCGTGATGCCGCTCACGGACGGCGCTCTCGCCCAGCGCCGCCTCGCCGAGGGCAAGCAGTTCGGCAAGATCGTCCTCACGCCGTAAGGCGCTCGATTCCCCTAGTACCAGCGTGGGTCGCCCGGCAGGACCGGGAGAGGCTTGCCGTCCACCTGGAGAATGCGCGGCCTGATGGTCTTGACCTCTCGCCTGCCCAGAGACTTCACCACGCTCGAGGCTGGAGAGCCTCCTCCCGCCACGAGATCCAGGTTCTTGATGGTCGGGGTGCGCAGGCCGATCTCCTTCCGCTTGAGGGCAGCCGTGGCTTCGCTCGGGGTCAACCACTTGAGGTCCACGATCTCGTGGTTATCCACGACGGGCTCCTGCCCTGGCGGCATGAGGGCGGCGAAGAAGCGCGTATCGAAGCGGAGCGGCTGCTCCTCGGGCGTGATCCAGTGGGCGAAGTACGCCAGCCGGTCGGTAGCTAGCGTCAGCCGCTCGGCCCTCAGCATGTCGAAAAAGGCCGGGTTGGTCTTCTGGCACGCGATCCGGTAGGCCTCATAGCGGAGCTTGGCCTCCGACGAAATGCGGAGAGGGCGGCCATCGGCCTCGTAGGCCAGAAGCACCCCCACCTCCTCGAAGGCCTCCCGTATGGCCCCGACCCAGTATGCGAGGGCCTCTCGGGGCGCGAGCCCACCACCGAGGCGAGCCGCCGCCTGCCCGGCCGTGAGGCCGCGGCAGAAGCCCTCGCCGTCGGGGGGCATGTCGTCGGCCTCGATCTTGCCGCCCGCGAAGACGTAGTCTCCGGCGGCGAACTTGCTTTTGGAGTGGCGCTGGAGCAGCAGGACCTCGACATCCGTCGGCGGACGGTCTCGCAGGAGGACAAGGGTGGCGGCCGGGGACGGGGTGACGGGCTCGGTCATGGGAAGGGTCCTTCCGATTGTCACACAGGAGGCCAAGCGCTGTCCAAGCGCATGCTAGTCTTGGAGTATCCGTATGAACCCACTCGGACTGCTGGTGCTCGTGGTCTTGGGGCTCGTCATGGGCGGCTGTGCTTCGATCAACCCGCCGGCTCGCCCGGAAGCGCCATCGGTCCACACCCGCTGCCTCAATGATCGGAGCGAGGGATCCACGCGGCCCATTATCTTCCTGTTCTGCGTGGAGTCGCCCTGAGGGTCTCGCCCGGGGGGGGCAGGAAGAGGCTTGCCAGTGCCCCGCTCCGGTGAGAGTATCTGTAGTCAATAAAGGGGGCTGGGCATGAGTGAGCGCAGGGCCGATCTCAGGCGGTACCCGAGGGCCAAGGTCGCTTGGCCGGTAGTCCTCGAGGTCGGAGACCGTCACTTCAACATCCAGACCGTGAACCTGAGCCCCATGGGCACCAAGGTCGGGCTGGTCGAGGCACCCCTCGAGGTCGGCAGCTCGGCCAAGCTCCGTATCCGTCCCCCGAACGGCCGCACCCTCGACGTCAACGCCATCGTCTGGCGCTCGGATCGAGACGGCTCAGCCTTCTTCTTCGTCGGAGTGGACGGGGACGACGATGCGTATGCCGAGACCGCTCCGCGGCCTGTGCCGCAGTCGTTCTGACCGCTCGGCCCCTGCAGTCACTCTCCCGCCTCACGCCACCTACCACCGTCACCAGCGAGGATCGCTCATGAGCGCGGAAGCCAGGATCAAGGAGCTCGGCCTCACCCTGCCCCAGCCGCCCAAGCCCCTGGGCAACTACGTCCCCGGCGTCCGCGTCGGCGACCTCCTCTTCCTCTCGGGCCACGGACCCGTTCGGGTAGACGGCGTGCCAGCGGCGCGCGGCAAGGTCGGGCGCGACCTCTCGATCGAGGACGGCTATAAGGTCGCGCGGGACGTGGGGATCAACCTTCTGGCCTCGGCCAAGACGCTCCTGGGCAGCCTCGACAAGGTCAAGCGCGTCGTCAAGGTGCTGGGCATGGTCAACTCTGCCGAGGGCTTCGGCGACCAGCCCAAGGTGATCAACGGTTTCTCGGACCTGATGGTCGAGGTCTTTGGTGAGAGCGGCCGGCACGCCCGCTCGGCGGTGGGCATGGCCGAGCTGCCCATGGGCATCCCTGTAGAGATCGAGATGATCCTCGAGGTCGAGTAGCGAAGCGACACCGGACGCGGACGCCCTAGCCGCGCCTACTCGCCTGCGACGAGTCGGGGCAGGACGCGGAGCGCCTCAGCGATGCGGGGGCCGTACCAGGTGGCGAGCTTGCCGTCTACCAGGTGGATCCGGCGGTGTCGCACCGCGGGAATGTCGGGATGCGGATCGAAATCCGCCAGGTGGGCCCGGCGGAATCGGAATGGCTCGTCCGGCAGCAGAATGACTTCGGGGGCCGCGCGGGCGACATCCGGGAGCGTCACCACCGGGTAGCGCGTCGCGGACCCCCCGAAGACGTTGTCACCTCCGCACAGTGCAAGCATGTCGTGGGCGTACGTGTCGCGGTTGATGGTCATCCAGGGCCCGCGCCAGATCGCGTAGAACACCCGGCGGGCGGGCTTCCCTGCGCAGGCGCTGCGCACGTCGTTCAGAGCGGCCTCGAGGACCTCGGCCATCTCCCGCCCTCGCTCCGGCAGCCCCACCACCGCGCCGAGATCGCTCACCATTCGAACACCCTCGAGGACGGTCCGGGGGTACGTAACGTACACCGGGATGCCCCAATCGCGCAGGGTTTCGACGTGCTCGCGGAGATTCTCCTCGACGTTGGCGACCACGAGGTCGGCGTCGAGCTCGCGGATCACGTCCAGCTTCGGGTTCTTCTGGCCGCCCACCCGCGTCTTGGTTGCAACACCCTCCGGTGGCTCGGTGCAGTACACCGAGCAGCCCGCCACCGAGGCACCGGCCCCGAGGGCGAAGAGAGTTTCGGTGACGCTCGGAATGAGCGAGACAATGCGCCGGGGCGGCGCCCGTAGGACGACGGCGACTCCCGTTGCGTCGTGGAACTCCATCACGCGCTAGGATACCATGTGGGCGGAACGACCATGGTGCGCGCCGCCGACTTCCTCTACCGCCTGCTCTACGGCGGCGTACTCTCACGGCTCCCAGAACGGATCGCGGTGCCGCTCGGCCAGTGGGCGCTGCGCCTCGTCCCGCTCGACGTGCTGCCGGTGTTCCGCAACGACGATCCCCGCCTCGCAATCACGCTGGGCGGCGTGAAGCTGCCGAACCCGCTGATCCTGTCCTCCATGTACTACGACACGAACATTCTCAGACGGGCGATGGGGCTCGGCTTCGGCGCGGTCACCGCGAAAAGCATCACGCCGATGCCGCGCCCGGGCCATCCGCAGCCGAACCTCGTGCGCGCCACCACGCCGGAGGGGCCCGGGCTCGTGAACTGCAACGGCTTTCACAATCCCGGCCTCGAGGCTTATCGCCTCGCGCTGGCTTCCCTTCCCCACCGCGTCCCGCTCATCGTCGCCGCGGCCGGCGAGTCGGCGGAGGACTACGTCGCCGTCGTCGAAGGCCTCGCACCCTTCGGCGATCTGGTTGAGATCAACATCTCCTCGCCCAATACCAAGCTCGTCTACGCGTGGTCCGAGCGGCCGCAAGAGCTGGCAGAGCTCTTCCGCGCGGTGCGGAAAGCGACGGACAAACCGATCATCGTCAAGGTGTCGCCGGATTTTCGCGAAATCAACGAGGAGACGACGATCCCGGCGGCGCGCGACGCGGGCATCACCATCGTCAACTGCGGCAACACGCGACGCGTGGAGGAGCGGCGTCTCTCGCAGCAGTCAGGAGGACTCTCGGGGCCCGCGCTCTTCGCGGGGACGCTCGAGAACGTGCGGCGGCTGCGTGAGAGATTCGGTGACGGCATCGAGATCATCGCCACGGGGGGCATCGACTCGCCAGACAAGGCCCTCCAGGTACTCCGGGCCGGCGCGACGGCGTGCGGCTACTTCACCGGATTCATCACGCGCGGCCCGCTCCTGGCACGCAGAATCCTCGATGCGCTTGTCAAGGCCCATCGGTAACCCACACCTTATCCACTTATCCACAGACATCCACAGCATGAAAAAATGCACGGTCCGATGCGGTTCCGCGGTCACGTATCGAATATATGACGCTCCGACCGTCCACCGCTTCGATAGGCTGAAAGACACGCAGCATTCACGCGTGTCCCACGCTCGAAGAGCCAGAAAACCCGCATCTGGCGCGGCGAAACGAAGCCTTGACATGGTTTGCGCGCATACCTAAGGTGGACCAACGCGCGCCATTCGCGAGGGAAAAACAGGACGTGAACACGCAGTTGAAGGGACGGTGAGTATGGAGGCGAGCCGGAAGCCACTGGCGAAAGTCGAAGGCAGGAAGCGGATGCGGCTGAGCGGGCTGACCGTCGTGTGGAGGGGGACGCCGAGCCTGGATGACTGGGTCGCCTACATCGCCAACGGTACGAAGTCGAAGAAGCTCATCCTAGCGGATCACACCTCGGAGCGGAAGCTGAAGGGCCTCCTGGCGCGCATCCAGGGGCTGTCCAAGAAGGAAGTCGAGAAGCTGGCCAAGGGCTAGCCCAAGGTCAGCGGCTTGACGGTGGCCACGGCCGAGGGATCCTCGGTCCAGATGGCCGGATCACCGTCCACGAAGAGCTCGACAGTATTACCATCGGGATCCTCGCAGTAAATCGATTGGCTCACCCGATGGTCCCGCGTGCCCCGAATGGGCACCTGGTGGGCATCGAGTTGGGCTTTCGCCTCCCGGAGCAAGTCCAGTGAATCTCCGATTTTGAGGGCGACGTGGGCCAGTCCCACCGCGTCTTCAGGCGGCGTGGGGGCCTCGGCCCCCACGGCCATGACCGCCAGGTCGTGGTGATTGCGGCCCGCCGAGAAGAAGACCATCCGCCCCGGGAAGCGCGCAACCTCCTTGAGCCCCAGCACGCCCTCGTAAAAGGCCTTCGAGCGCTCGAGGTCCCTCACCTTCAGCACCACGTGTCCCACTCCCTGGATTTTCATAGCGCTCCTCGCTGGGCCAGACTGATGAACCGCTCCCGACCGATAATAACGTGGTCGTGGATGCGCAGATCGAGGAGCTTTGAGCACTCTACCAGCTGGCGGGTGAGCCTGAGGTCCTCACGGCTCGGCGTGGGGTCGCCGCTCGGGTGGTTGTGGAGCAGGATGATGGAGGCCGCGGATTCGAGGATGGCCGGCTTGAAGACCTCCCGAGGGTGGACGAGGCTGGCCGACAGCGTCCCCTCGGAGACCACCACGTCCTTGAGCAGGCCGTTCTGGGCGTCGAGGAGGGCCAGCCTGAAGACCTCCTTCTTGAGGTCTTCCATGAGCGGCGCGTAGCGCGCGAAGACCTGCTCGGGGCTCGACAGCACCGGGCGCGCGTGGCCGTTGCGCGAGCGAAGCCGCCGCGTGATCTCGACGGCGGCGGCCAGCCGGACCGCCTTGGCCCGCCCGACGCCGCGCACGCCCGCCACCTCGGCCACCTCGCGCCCCGCCAACTCCTGGAGCGTGCCGAATTGTGCCAGGAGCCCCCGCGCCACGTCGAGGGCGCTCAGCCCCCGGATACCGGTGCCGAGCTGGATCGCCAGGAGTTCGGCGTCGGACAGGGCCGCTGCGCCTTTGTGATACAGGCGTTCCCTGGGCCGCTCCTCGGCCGGCCACTCCGCGATCCGAAGCTCACCCGCCATGCCGCTCTCGTAGCACGCGGCTCGCCGCGGGATCAATGTCCACTCTCTCAGACGCCCGCCAGGACCTCCGCGGGCCCGGCAAGCTCGATCTGCCGGGGCTCGTCGCCCAATCCCGCGATCGTCACCACGATGGTGCGGGGAGGCAGCAACGGCAGCAGCTTGTCGGCCCACTCGACGATCGTGACACCTTCCCCGTAGAGCATCTCCTCCAGGCCCAGGTCCGCGAGCTCGGCCAGGCTGCCGGTGCGATACGCGTCAACGTGGTAAACGGGCAGCCTGCCCCGGTACTGGTTGACCAGGACGAAGGTCGGACTCGTCACACCCGCCGTGACGCCCAGGCCGCGGGCGAGGCCCTGGAGGAAACAGGTCTTCCCCGCCCCGAGCGGACCGATGCACGCCACGACATCGCCCCCGCCGAGCCTGCTTCCGAGCCGCTCGCCCAGCGCCTGCGTCTCCCGAGCGCTTCGTGAGACGACCTTCATCGGACGGCCGGGTTGAGCGCCCCCGGAATCGCCTCTACGATGTCGGACGCGATGAGCCCCTCCTCGCCGCGGTCGGCAGCGGCGAGATCCCCCGCCAGCCCGTGGAGGACGCAGCCTGCCTGGAGCGCCGCGAGCGGGTCGAAGCGGCGCGCGAGGAAGGCGCCGATCATGCCCGTCAGCACGTCGCCGCTGCCGCCCGTGGCCATGCCGGGATTGCCCGTGTGGTTGATGAAGACGCGCCCGTCCGGCCCGCCGAGCACGCTGCGCGCGCCTTTGAGCACGAGATGGACCCGGTGGCGAGCGCAGAATTCCCGCACGGTCTCGATCCGATCGGCCTGGACCTCGGCGACCGAGGTGCCGAGCATCCGCGCCATCTCGCCCGGATGCGGCGTGAGGACGCGCGGCGCCGGCGCGTCGTCGAGCAGATCGAGATGGCCGGCCAGCGCCGACAGCGCGTCCGCGTCCACCACCATGGGCCGGTCGAGCTCGGCGACGAGCGCGCGCGCGAGGGCCTGGCTCTCGGCATCCAGGGAGAGCCCGGGCCCGAGCGCTACCGCGTCGCGCTGGGAAGCGAGCTCGAGAACGCGGTCCTTTGCCTTGAAGCAGATGGACAGGGCCCCGGTCTCCGGCAGCGGCTCCGTCATGATCTCCATGCCGAAGCCGGCGACGATGGGCTGCTGGGAGACCGCCGTGGCCACGGTGCAGAGGCCGACTCCGCTCCTGAGCGCCGCACGGCCCGCCAGCGCCGCGGCGCCGCTCTTGCCCACCGATCCCGCTACCACCAGTAGGTGACCGTACGTGCCCTTGTGGGCATCGAGTTTTCGCGTCGGGAAGAACCCGCTCACTGAGGCCTCGTCGAGAAGGAAGGTGGTAATGCCACGCCGGGTCTCAGCATCGGGGATGCCGATGGGGACGACGGCCACGCGACCGGCATGCTCGGCGGCGGGATAGAGGAGGAGAGAGCGCTTGTAGCCTGCGAAGGTCGTCGTGAGCGTGGCGCGCACCGCGGGGCCCATGACAGTGCCGCCGTCCGAACCCAGTCCCGAGGGCAGGTCGAGCGCGACCACCCCACACCCTGTCCGCGCCGCCGACTCATTCAGCCGTCCGATCAGGTGGGCGGCGAGCCCGCGGGCCGGTGCGGTGAACCCGGTGCCGAGGAGCGCGTCCACGATGAGGTCGGCCCGGTCAAGCGCGGTCGAGACCGTCGTGGAATCCCTTTCGGTGCTGATCTCTTCGACGCGCCCCCGCCAGCGTGCGAGCGCCTGGACCGCGTCCCCCTTCACCTCCGCGCGCGAGCCCAGCAGAAGCACGCGGACGGTCGCACCCTTTGCCTTCAACTGCCGGGCGACCACGAAGCCGTCGCCGCCGTTGTTCCCCTTGCCGCAGAGGACGAGAACGCGCTTCCCCCTGATCGGCGCCCACTCGCGGGCGATCAGCGCCGCGGCGCTGCGGCCGGCATTCTCCATGAGCCGGGGGCCGGGGATGCCGAGCGCTTCGATCGCGCGGGCGTCGAGGGCGCGCATCTCGGCGGCCGTGAAGACCGGCCACATCGCTACTTGCCCCTCGCGGAAGCCAGGAGTTCGACCCACTGGGTCAGGAAGTCGCCGAGCATGGCCGTGTAGGCCTCCCGGTAGGTCGTGCGAACCACCTTCGGCAGCTCGATGTGAAGCGATTTCTCGGAGCGGCCGAGGAGCCCGCCAGACTTGGAGGCCGAGGCGGAGTAGCGCAGCGCATCCACGGGCTCGACAAGGATCTCGAGCTTCGGCGCATCGGGCTGGCCGCGGAGATGGGCGTCCCGAACGAGCTCGATGAGGGTCTTGAGCCGCCAGGCGTCTTCCTTGGTCAGGCCGACCGTGGCGATCTCGACGCGCCCCGTCGTGTCCTGGTGTTCGTTGCCGTGGATCTCGACGTAGAAGCGCAGAGGCCCCTGGGCGGCCTCGGCGACCGAGCGGCCGTAGCCGTCGTAGACGCGCCGGGCAGCCTCGGTTTCCCCTTCAGAGCGGGGCGGATCGCCGGCGACGCTCTCGGTCGGGCGGTTGACGTTGTATCGACGCCCATGGGCGTCGAGCTTGCCGAATCCCGTAGCGACGACGGCGCCGAAGCCGGTACGGCGCGCGAGATCGCGGCCGATCAGGTCGGTGGCGATGTCGGTAGTGCCGTGAGGGGCCCCGATGACGTAGCCCGGGCGGCCCTTCTGGACGTTGAAACTCCCCTGCCCCGGCAGGGGCGGGCGCGAGGCGGTGCCGACGGACACGGGTTCTTTCCCCCTGATGAGCCCCGCGCAGCCGGACAGGAGCAGCGCGAGGCCGAGTAGGACGCTAGGCGCTGCGGCCCGCCCCGGCATCCGGCAGGTCTCCCACGAGCAGGGCCTGGGCCATGGCGTAGTCACCATCGTGGGTAAGCGAAAGCAGCACGCGCGAGGCGCCCTTGGCGTGCGCGATGGCCTCCGAGCGCCCCGTCAGCACCAGCGTCGGCGCCTGCCCGCGCTCGCGGCGGACCTCGAGCTCCCGCCAGTTGACGCCCATGCGCAGGCCCGTGCCGAGCGCCTTGAGCGCCGCCTCCTTGGCCGCAAACCGCGCCGCCAGGTGGGGAATGGGGTCGCGGCGCCCGCGACAGTAGGCGATCTCTGCCTCGGTAAACACGCGCCGGAGGAAGCGATCGTCCCAGCGCTCGACGACGCGGCGGAGGCGCGGGATGTGGGCCAGGTCCACGCCGATGCCCTTGACGTCCGTCATGCTCCGACGGCCTTCTTGATGATGGTCGAGAGCTCCGAGGCGATGCGCTCGATGCGCGCCCTGTCCTCACCCTCGATCATGACGCGAGCCAGATTTTCCGTGCCCGAGTAGCGGAGAAGAATGCGCCCCGCCACGCCCAGCTCGCGCTCGCCGGCGGCCTGGCGGTCGGCGAGGCCGGGGATCGACTCGAGCCGAGGCTTCTCGCCCACCCGGACGTTGACCAGCACCTGCGGAAACTTGGTCATGCAGGTTGCCAGCGCCGAAAGCGGCTGCCCCGTCTCGCGCATCACGGCCAGGAGCTGGAGCGCCGAGACGATGCCGTCGCCCGTGGGCGTGTGGTCGAGGAAGAGGAGGTGCCCGGACTGCTCGCCTCCAAGGTTGGCGCCGGTCTTGACCATCTCCTCGAGGACGTAGCGGTCCCCCACCTGCGTCTTTAGCGTCCGGATGCCCACCTGGGCCAGCGCCTTGTCGAGACCCAGGTTGGCCATGACCGTGGTCACCACGGTACCGGTCTTGAGCCGGCCGCTCGTCGCCAGGTGCCGGCCGCAGATGGCAAGGGCGTAGTCGCCGTCGCGGATCTCTCCCGTCTCGTCCACGGCGATCAGCCTGTCGCCGTCGCCGTCGAACGCCAGCCCCAGGTCCGCGCCCGCGGCCTGCACGCGGCGCTGGAGTCGCTCGGGGTGCAGCGCACCCGACTTGCGGTTGATGTTGAGGCCATCGGGCTTCGCGGCCAGGACAACCACCTTGGCGCCGAGGGCGCGGAAGAGCCGGGGGGCGACACGGCAGGTCGCGCCGTTAGCGCAATCGAGAGCCAGCGTGAGGCCGCCCAGATCGAAGGGGAAGGTCTGGCGCGCGTGGGCTATGTACTCGGACTCGGCCCGGTCGTAGTGGACCAGGCGCCCGACCGAGGCTCCCGTGGGCTTCGGGGCGCCGTCCGGGTCGCCCAGGCGTGCCTCGATCTCGTCCTCCCAGCTGTCGGGGAACTTGGCGCCCTCGGAGGAGAAGATCTTGATGCCGTTGTCCTGGAAGGCGTTGTGGGACGCGGAGAGCACCACGCCGCCGTGGGCCTCGAGGCTTCGCGTGAGATACGCGATGCCGGGCGTCGGCAGCACGCTGACCGCGAAGACATCGGCCCCGGCCGACAGCGCTCCCGAGACGAGCGCCCCCTCGAGCATCGGCCCCGACAACCTCGTATCCCGCCCCACGACAAGGCGGACCTTGGCAACACCATGATGCTCGAGAAGGGTGGCCACGAGCTGGCGCCCGAGGCGGAAGGCCAGCTCGGTCGTCAGCGGCTCCTCGTTGGCGACGCCGCGAATGCCATCCGTGCCGAAGAGGCGGCCCATCAGCGCTCGCGGGCCAGCGCCACGTGCATGAAGGCAGGAGTCACGCGCAGCACGCTCACACCGGGGGGAACCACGATCTGCTCCGGTCCCAGGCCGACCACGAAGTCACCGGGCCGGGCGCCGGCCAGGCTGACCCTCACGCGGAGGGACTCGGGCGACACACGCGAGAGCGCGGCTCTCAACCCGTGGAGCTGCACCTCGACGCTCTCGAGCCTCTGGCCCTCCACGACGAGCCCCGGCGGCACCGAGTCGAACTCAAGCGGCAGGGTCAGGACGACATTGGTCTTCTCGGAGGTCATCACGAAGACCCAGAGCCCCGCGGAGAAGGCCAGGGCCAGGAGCTTGAGCTCCCAGTGTCGGGTAATAATTGCGATCATTTGGTTCTGGGGG
>Ga0214472_10001604_pt1 | contig 25070 bp, 24 predicted proteins | sample RVTome_6_FD_207662 | JGI IMG/M metagenome (GOLD analysis project Ga0214472, IMG submission 207662) | Soil microbial communities from uranium-contaminated site in the Upper Colorado River Basin, Wyoming, United States - RVT140D175 | ecosystem: Environmental > Terrestrial > Soil > Contaminated >...
TACTATCCATCTTTGCTTTGCCCTTAATTGATTAACCGGCGTTAACGGCGTTATAACAAAACGACTAACCACGCTTTGGTAAATAGTGCAATGGATTAACGGGTTTCCCATTGCGGCGAATTTCAAAATGCAGCATAACCTGTTCCGTACCGGTATTCCCCATTTCCGCAATGGCCTGTCCGGCCTTGACTTCCTGCCCTTCCTTGACCAGCAGCCTTTTGTTATGCGCATAGGCACTCAAAAAACTTTCATTATGTTTGATAATAATCAGGTTGCCGTAACGAACAAGCCCGCTGCCACTATAGACCACATATCCTGAAGAAGCCGCCCGCACCGGGGCACCGGAGCGGCCTCCGATATCCAAGCCTTTGCGTCCATTATCCTTTTCAGCAGAAAACGTCCGCAGCAATGTCCCCTCTGCAGGCCACACCCAAGCCAGTTTGACGGATGGTTGAGAGATAACCGCCGGCGGCAATGCTGGCCGCCGTTCTGTAGTTTGAGGTGCGCTGCGTTTTACGGTTTCTTGATTATTTGGAATTGTCTTGTGTACAGGTGGCCGTATCTTATCTTCATTAGGCAGGCTGGTAATCGGTGGTAATGCCGAAGGTGACGCGCCCGGAGGTAAGGCATATACACGGAGTTTTTGATTTGGGTAGATGGTATATGGAGCCCTGATACTGTTCCAGTAGGCAACATCGCGGTAGTCCTGACCATACTGAAAACTGATGGAATAAAGCGTCTCCCCTCTTTTAACATAGTGATAGACATGACTGCCACAAGCACCCTGCAGTAAAAATATGATGATTAATCCTGCGAAGTTCCATCGCTTGTTATTCAGCATGACATTTAAAAAGTAAGATTACAATTGAATCATTATAAATATCACTGCGGCTACGATGACCAGAAACCAGCCCAGTTTATCAATATAAATGCGCAGAAAACGTTCCATTCCCTCACCACCCCAGGAGATCAGACCCGCCACCAGAAAAAAGCGCGCGCCCCGGCCGATGATGGAGGCAAGAACAAAGGGTAAGAAGGCCATAGATATCGCCCCTGCCGTAATGGTAAATATTTTATACGGGACCGGTGAAAAACCGGCAATAAACACCACCCAGATACCCCATAGATCAAACCACTCCTTTGCCTGCAGGAACTCCTGCTCATACCCCATATTTTGGATAAGAGGTTCTGCGATATCGAAGGCGAAGTGGCCAATCATATAGCCAAAGACGCCGCCCGCTGCGCTGGCAACCGTTGTGAGCATCGCGAAGTACCAGGCACGATTCGGTTTTGCCAAGGACATCGGCGCCAGCATGACATCCGGGGGAATCGGAAAAAAAGACGACTCAGCAAAACTAAGTCCCGCGAGATACCATGGGGCATGACGGTGCTTTGCCCATCCCAATACCTTGTCATATAACCTGGAGAAGAAATTCATCAAGTATCACCGGCAAGCATGGGTACAAAGCTGACCAGATCCAGTAACTCCTGCTCGTATCCTTCACCTGTCCGGGTAATCAATCTCAATTCCTGCGTACCTCTGCCACCAATAGGTATGACCAACCGTCCTCCCACTGCGAGTTGCTCCAGCAATGCCCCCGGCACTTCGGCAGGGGCCGCCGTGGCCAGGATACCATCATAAGGCGCATATTCCGGCCAACCCAGTCTGCCGTCAAAGTGTTTAAGCCGGACGTTGCGTATGCCGAGATCCTGAAATCTTTTTCGCGCCAGCTTGAGCAAGGCATCGATGCGTTCAACGCTATAAACCTCGGCCGCCAGTTTCGCCAGTATCGCCGCCTGATAACCCGAACCCGTACCGATTTCCAATACCTTTTTTACAGGCCCATCACGCAGCAAGGCCTCTGTCATGCGTGCAACCACGTAGGGCTGTGAAATCGTTTGCCCGAACCCAATCGGCAAGGCGGTATCTTCATAGGCGCGGCTCGCCAATGCCTCATCCACGAATATATGCCGGGGGATTCCACGCATCACTTCCAAAACTTCGTTATTCTCTATACCTTCCTGTTTCAACCTGTCAATCAATCTGTCACGGGTGCGCCGCGAGGTCATGCCGATTCCCTGATGTGAGGAACTCATGATATTTTCATGTCCCCCAGCCAGCTTGAGGTCATCTCCAGAGCCGCGTGTCGTGTTAAATCAATATGCAACGGGGTAATCGATACACAGTAATTATTAATTGCATAAAAATCCGTACCCGGGCCGGCATCCTGTTCCGGACCTGATGGGCCCACCCAATAGATAGCGCGCCCCTGGGGATCGGTATCCTTGATCACCGGCTCCGATTTATGGCGGTGGCCAAGCCGCGTCGCCACAAAACCTTTGAGTTGATCCAAGGGCACGTCCGGAACATTCACGTTCAGAATAACATCATTGGACAAGACATTATTTTGCAGGCGATCAATAAGCTTCAATACGACATTGACTGCAGTATCGTAATATTTGGGTACCTTTCCGGTTAATGATACGGCGATTGCAGGCAATCCAAGAAAACGCCCTTCCATGGCGGCTGCCACTGTCCCTGAATACAACACATCATCACCCAGATTGGCGCCGGCATTGATACCTGAAATAACCATATCAGGTTCATGCTCCAGTAATCCGGTAATAGCCAAATGAACACAATCGGTCGGCGTGCCACTAACACGTATGAAGCCATTATCCGAAACCATTGCTCTAATCGGATTGTCCAGCGTCAGTGAATTACTGGCGCCACTGCGGTCACGATCGGGTACGACGACGGAAATCTGCGCCACTGTCCGCAATGCCTCTGCGAGGCAATATAACCCGGGCGCCAGATAACCATCGTCATTGCTAATCAGAATATGCATACATCATACATCTCAAAATAATTTGATAGAGTATAAGTTTAAACTTTTGCCGGCAGAAAAAATTTTTCGATTTAATACGGCTTTCAACTGTAAAGGTGTCCAGTTGCCAAGGGATGGGAAAGTGGATGGATCCAGATCATGCCCGGCATGGGGCATTATGCTTCACCTGACGAAATATCTCACTTGCAATACTACATTAATAAATTATAATAAATAATTGTTTTATATATAGTAATTATGTAAAAACAGTTGCGCATAACGTCATCAATGATGTCGGATAGATGCCCATTGCAAGTATGGCTAGACCGTTTGCGCTCATTACCACCCGCATATCAAAATTGGTTTGAAGCGGTACGGTATCTTCAGCCTTGTCAAAATACATAAATTTGATAATACGTAAATAATAGAATGCGCCAATGACGGAAAATACGACCGCCAATACCGCCAGCCAGACCAGGCCGATATCGATCACTGCCTTCAATACGGACAGTTTGGCATAGAATCCGGCGGTCGGTGGAACACCCGCCATGGAGAACATTATGATCAACATCATCAAGGCAAACCACGGGCTTTTTTCGTTCAAACCCTTGAAATCATCGATGTTATCCGCCTCAAAACCCTTGCGGCTCAGTAATATCACCATGCCAAACGCACCCAGACTCATCAGCGCATAGACAAGTGTATAAAACATTGCAGCCGCATATCCATCCGGCGTCCCCGCTAAAATGCCCAACAATAAAAATCCGACATGAGAGATCGTGGAATACGCCAGCATGCGTTTGATATTATGCTGGGCAATGGCAATCACATTACCGATGCCCATCGACAGGGCAGCAATAATCACCAACATATCAATCCATTGCACATGCAGACCCTCGAGCCCATCGACCAGCAAACGTATTATCATGGCAAATGCTGCAATCTTCGGCGCCGTCCCGATAAACAACGTGACCGCCGTCGGTGCTCCATGATAGACATCGGGTACCCACATATGGAAAGGTACGCCGCCCAGCTTGAATACCAGGCCGACAATAATAAAGGACAAACCAAACAGCAGAACGATATCATCACTGGAACTGCTACGGATATAGGCGCCGACTTCTCCGATGTCCAGACTGCCTGTCGCGCCATACAGCATCGACATGCCATACAGCAAAATACCTGAGGCAATTGCGCCCAGTATAAAGTACTTCATCGCGGCCTCCGATGATTCCACCGAATCGCGGTTCAATGCCACCAGCGCATAGAGCGAGAGAGACAATAACTCTAATCCAAGATAGATCGTTAACAGGCTATGAGCCGATATCATGACCATCATCCCGAGTACGGCAAACAGGGATAACGCAAAGAACTCGCCCTTGAATAATTGCCGCACCATCAGGAATTCCCTTGAATAGACAAACACAGATGCCGTAATCAGATAGACAAACATCTTCAGAATATTACCCAGGCTGTCGTTGATAAACATGTCGCTAAAGGTCAATTCAGGGTGGGCGGAAATCAGGCTTACCGTCAGAATGGCCGCGCCCAGCAAGGTTACCTGGGACAATAGATAGGTAATGATACGGTTGCTTTCCGTCAGAAACAGATCGATGACCAAAATAATACAGGTCATGGCCAATATAAAAATCTCTGGCAATGCGGGTACAAAATTCGGAGTTATAAAGTCCATATCAGTTATTAATTAACGTATAGCAAAGTTTCACAATTTAGATGTCACCACATGTTCCAGCAAATGATTCACGGATGCATGCATGACATCGATCAGCGGCGCCGGCCAGATACCAAAAAACAATATGACGACCGCCAATGATCCCAGCACGATCATTTCCCGGGAATTCAGGTCCTTCAATCCGGCAACGTTTTTATTCGCAACATCACCGAAGATAACGCGCTTGATCAACCACAAGGTATAGGCAGCACCAAATACCAGGATAGACGCAGCCAAAAACGCATACCAGAAGTTTGCCTTAAAGGCGCTGAGAATCACCATAAATTCACCGACAAACCCGGAGGTGCCGGGTAGACCGGCATTGGCCATGGCAAACAACACCATCAATGCGCCGAACACCGGCATGGTGTTGACGACGCCGCCATAGTCACTGATATTGCGCGAATGGACACGATCATACATGACGCCCACACATAGAAAAAGCGCACCTGAAATAAAACCATGGGAAATCATTTGAACCAGCGCGCCTTCGACACCCATAGCCGCCCCTTTGATGTCCCCGGTCTGCTCGAAGATGCTGAAGACGACAAAGAATCCCAGCGTTACAAACCCCATATGCGATATCGAGGAATAGGCAATCAGTTTTTTCATGTCCTCCTGTACCAGGGCGACAAGCGCAATATAAACTATCGCAATCAGCGACAGACTGATGATCAGCCAATCAAGTTCAAAACTCGCGTCCGGCGTGATAGGAAGCATGAAACGCACAAAACCATAGCCCCCCATTTTCAGCATAATGGCGGCAAGGATCACCGAGCCGCCGGTTGGCGCCTCAACATGGGCATCCGGTAACCAGGTGTGCACCGGCCACATCGGTACCTTGACGGCAAAAGCGATCAAAAAAGCAAAAAATATCAGCACTTGTGCTGTCATATCGATTTCGGCGGCATGGAAATCCAATATGGAAAAACTGTTGCCGGCTTGAAAAAACAAATACAGCAGAGCTACCAGCAGAAATACCGAACCCAGAAAGGTATAAAGGAAAAACTTGATGGCGGCATACACGCGCCGTGGCCCGCCCCATATCCCGATTATCAGAAACATCGGTATCAGCATACCTTCCCAGAACACATAAAACAGGATAGCGTCCAATGAACTGAACACTCCGATCATCATGCCTTCCATAATCAGGAAAGAGGCCATGTATTGGGATACTTTATCCTGGATCACCTCCCATCCTGCTATTATCACCAGCACGGTGCAAAAGGTAGTCAGCAGAATCAACGGCATCGATATGCCATCCACGCCCAGATAATAATTAATATTGAATGTCGGTATCCATGCGCCCAATTCTACAAACTGCATCTCGTAGGTAGCGTTGTCAAATCCCGTATAAAGCAGGATAGAAATCAGGAATGTGGCGCTTGATGCTGCCAGGCTGATCCGGCGTACCAGCGTGTTGTTACCACTGGTCGATACGGCGAGCACCAGCAAGCCTCCAATAATCGGCAGCCAGATGACAAGGCTCAACAGGGGTAAATCAGATGACATCCCATCCCTTATTTAATTAATTATTAGTTGTTACAACAGTACAAAAAAGCTTAATAACACGATCAGGCCGATAATCATCGTAAAGGCATAGTGATACAAATAGCCTGATTGGATGTAACGAAGCTTGCCGGAAATCCAGCCAATCATATTGGCCGTCCCATTGACCATGATCCCATCGATTGCGCCCATATCCCCGTTTTTCCAGAACATCCGGCCGATCCTGCGGCTACCGCCGGCGAATAATGCCTGATAAAAATCATCGAAACCATATTTACGGTCAAGAATGTTGTATACGGCATTAAATCGCTCCTTAATAGCCTGCGCCATGTCCGGACGCTTGATATATAAAAACCATGCCGTCATGACACCTGCCAGCGCAAACCATACCGGCAGACCTGTCAGGCCATGCATGATAAAACCTACCGGCCCTGTGTAATGTTCGCCGATATGGCTCAATACATCATGGTTTTCATGTACAACAATCGAATTACCGTAATAATCACCGAACAATATTGTGCCGGCCGTCATAAAGCCAATCAGCAATGAAGGTATCGCAAGAAGAATCAAAGGAATGGTTACAACGCCCGGCGATTCTTTCAAGTGATCACGGGTATGCGCATCCATACGTTCCTTACCGTGGAATACAATAAAGAACATCCGAAATGAATAGAGCGCCGTAATAAATACGCCGGCAAGCACAGCGATATAGGCAATTCCGGCACCGGGAATATGTGAGGCATGTACCGCCTCGATGATGGCATCCTTGGAGAAGAACCCTGCGGTCCCTGGAAACCCGATCAGCGCCAATGAGCCGATGAGTGACGTCCAATAGGTGATCGGCATATATTTTTTGAGCCCGCCCATATTACGGATGTCCTGGTTATGATGCATGGCGATAATGACCGAACCCGCCGCCAGAAATAACAAGGCCTTGAAAAACGCATGCGTCATCAGATGAAATATCGCCGCCCCATAGGCCGATGCACCCAGGGCCACCGTCATGTAACCTAATTGCGACAGTGTCGAATAGGCCACCACCCGTTTGATATCGTTTTGTACAAGCCCCAGAAGGCCCATAAACAATGCCGTGATTGCCCCGATGATCAACACCACCGACAGCGCGGTTTCCGAAAGTTCATAGAGGGGCGACATGCGTGCCACCATGAAAATACCCGCGGTTACCATCGTAGCGGCATGAATCAAGGCCGATATCGGTGTCGGGCCTTCCATGGAATCCGGCAGCCAGACATGCAAAGGGACCTGTGCCGATTTACCCATCGCGCCGAGAAACAGCAACAGGCATATCACCGTCATCAATGACCACTCATGCCCCTGGACAATTTCAATAGTCACGTCCTTCATTAACGGAGCGGCCTCGAATACATCGGCGTAATCAAGGCTGTTGAAATACATTAATACCGCGGCGATACCCAGCAGAAACCCGAAATCACCGACGCGATTGACAAGAAAGGCCTTCAGATTGGCAAAGATGGCGCTTTCTTTCTTGAACCAGAATCCAATCAATAAATAAGATACCAGTCCGACCGCTTCCCAGCCAAAAAACAGCTGCATGAAATTGTTCGACATGACCAGCATCAGCATCGAAAAGGTAAATAATGCGGTATAACTGAAAAAGCGCTGATAACCGGGGTCATCATGCATATAACCGATAGTATAGATATGCACCATCAAGGAAACGAAGGTCACCACCATCAACATCAGGGCGGTCAGCCTGTCTATCAGGAAGCCAATTTCGAACTGGATACCGTCGCTGATCATCCAGCTATAAACCGTGCCGTTAAATGGCGCACTGTTATCAATCACAATGTCCTTGAAGACCACCAGCGACAAAATGAAAGAAATGGCAACGCCGGTTATAGCGGACCAATGTGCGCCCGATCGTCCTATTTTCTTGCCGAACAATCCTGCCAGGATCGAACCGATCAAAGGCGCCAGAACAATTAAAATATATACAGTCTTCATTGCCTGATTTACTTCTATCCCTTTAATGTATCCATATTATGGACGTTGATAGTGCGTTTGTTCCTGAACAATACAACCAGTATCGCCAATCCGATAGCCGCCTCTGCGGCGGCAACCGTTAATATAAAGAAAACGAATATCTGTCCGGCCGTGTCAGCAAGATAATGTGAAAAGGCGATAAAATTCATATTAACCGCCAGCAACATCAATTCAATCGACATCAGGATAATGATGACGTTTTTACGATTCAGGAATATGCCCGCCATACTGATGCAGAACAAAACAGCGCCCAATACTAAAAAATCCGACAGTGCAATCATAACTTTCCTATAAGCTTCGGCCTTTATCTTTTGTCACTTCTTTTCAGCCTTCATTTTGACTATCCGCACACGATCACTGCGCCGCACCATGACCTGTTGGGCCGGATTTTGGTATTTGGTCTGCGGACGCTTGCGCATCGTCAGGGCAATCGCGGCAACAATGGCTACCAGCAATATAACCGCGGCAATCTCGAAGGGATAGACATAAACCGTATAGAGAATACTGCCCAGCTCTTTGGTATTACTATAATCGGCGGCATGCTTGACGGGCGCGGCCACGGTATCCATGCCGAAATGTTCAGGTCCGACAACCACCACCATTTCAATCAAAATAACGACTGCAACAAGGGCTCCGGCGGGAAGATATCGCATAAATCCTTCCCGCAGGGGCACGACATTGATATCCAGCATCATAACGACGAACAGGAATAACACCATGACGGCACCGACATATACCAACACCAGTACGATGGCGAGAAATTCCGCTTCCAGTAAAATCCAAATAGCCGCGCTGGTAAAAAACGCCAATACCAGAAACAACACCGCATGTACCGGGTTGCGCACCAGTATAACCATGACGGCGGCAAGCACGAGGATTGTGCTGAAGAAATAAAAAATTACCGGTTCGATACTCATCTCTGTTAAAACAATATGCGCCTTGCTTTCCTTGTTATTACTATAATTAACTCCCTGACTCACCGGGAGCATGCGTACATATATTGCGAGAATTTATTATTGGCTTGTTTAAAAAAGCTCCCTCTTTTCCACCGCGATACGCAATGAAAAAGAGGGTAATACGAGCACCCCTTGTTGTTGTTATTAACGGTACCGGGCGTCTTGCGCCCGGTCCGCGGCAATCTGCTTTTCGTATTTGTCGCCCACTGCTAACAGCTTGTCTTTGGTTAAAATATTCTCCCCCCGCTTTTCAAAATGATATTCAAACAACCGCGTTTCGACGATTGCGTCTACCGGACAGGCCTCCTCACAAAACCCGCAATAGATGCATTTAAATAAATCAATGTCATAGCGTGTAGTGCGGCGCGTGCCATCCTCACGTGGCTCCGCTTCAATCGTGATTGCCAATGCCGGACAAACCGCCTCACACAATTTACAGGCTATACAACGTTCTTCGCCGTTTGCATAGCGGCGCAATGCATGCATGCCACGGAAACGATTCGACTGCGGTGTTTTTTCTTCAGGATATTGGACCGTGAATTTCTTCGCGAAAAAGTACCTGCCAGTCAGCGCCAGGCCGCGGAACAATTCAAATAAAATAAAGCTTTTAAAATAGTGCTGTAATTTATCCATAGCGTATTTACCTTCAATCAAACCAAGGCGGTACACGGCCTAAGATAAGGACACCCTCTACCACAATCCAGATAATCGTCAGTGGTATGAACACCTTCCAGCCCAGACGCATGATCTGATCATACCGGTACCGCGGAAACGTTGCGCGAAACCATAGAAATAAAAACAGAAAAAACGACATCTTGGCCAATAGCCAGACGATGCCCGGCACCCAGGCAAAATACGATTCGAGAGGTGTGCCTTCCAATGGCGACAGCCACCCCCCCATAAACATCAACGCCGTCAATGCCGAGATCAATATCATATTGGCATATTCGGCGAGAAAAAATAACGCAAAAGTCATACCCGAATATTCGACATGAAACCCCGCAACGATCTCAGATTCGCCTTCCGCCACATCAAAGGGCGCGCGGTTTGTCTCGGCAAGGCCAGAAATAAAATACACCATAAACATCGGTAATAGCGGTATCCAGAACCAGTGAACCACGCTCCCCTGTTGTGCCCGCACGATTTCACCGAGATTCAGGCTTCCCGCCGCCATCAATACACATACCAACGCAAACCCCATGGCGATTTCGTAGGCAACCATTTGTGCCGCGGAACGGATGGCGCCGAGAAATGCATATTTTGAATTGGACGCCCATCCGGCAATAATGATGCCGTACACACTCATGGACGTCAGCGCTAATATATAAAGCAGGCCGGCATCGATGTTGGAGAGGATCATGCCGTCATCAAAGGGAATGACCGCCCATGCTGCAAGTGCAGGCGCCAGCGCCAATAACGGAGCCAAGATAAATAAAAAGCGGTTGGCCTTGGCCGGAATGATGATTTCTTTTAACGCCAGTTTTAAGCCGTCGGCGATCGGCTGTAACAGGCCGCGCGGACCCACTCTGTTGGGGCCGATACGCACCTGGATATACCCGATCACCTTGCGCTCGGCCAATGTGAGATAAGCGACCGTAAGCATGATGGGAACCGCGATCGCCACGATCTTGAGGATGATCTGTATGATCACCGGTGTCTGGCCCCATATGGATATTATTTGTTCCATCAGCTCCCGACTTTCATCAAAGTAACAGGTCCTGTGTGTACGCTCATTCCTGTTGTAGCAGGAATGGCCATGGACAATAATACACAGTCATCAGGCACTCCGTTATCAAGCGTCAAAGGTAATATCACCTGGCATTCGCCCTGTTTTGCCACTGCCTGCACAGCGCCGGCGAATCCCTGCCGTCGCGCCGTTGATTCATTGATACGGATTGCCGCGCTATTAATCGGGTCAGCCTGCTGTAACGAACTTGCGCGGCGTACGATATTATCAACTCTATAAATCGGCACATCGGCGATACGCATCAAACCATCGTGTTGTGCCGATAATCTCTCCGGCGTGTACACCTGTCTATTCGTATTGGATGGCAACAGACCGGCTACATTGCCGGCAAGTTCATCACGTACATTCTCGGAAGATACATAGTCAAATCCATCGAGATCAAAAAAGTTGCCCAATACGCGCAGCACCTTCCATGCAGGCCGCGCCTCGCCGAGAGGCTTTACCGCACCGGTGAAGCTTTGCCACAGGCCTTCTGCATTGATATAGGTGCCGGAGGTTTCAGAAAACGGTGTAACAGGTAACAACACATCGGCATATTGCTCCATGGTGCCGGTACGATAAGGTGTAAGCGAAACAACAAACCCGGCGTTCTCCAAGGTCTTGATTGCCGTTGCAGGATCGGCACAATCAAACTCCGGTTCGATATTCAATAATAAATAGGCCTTTAAGGATGCATCGAGCATCGAACGCGCATTTAATCCTGATCCGGTTATTTCCTTGCCGCCCATATTGCGGTGCGGCACCACACCGGCAATCCAGGCGCCCGCGCTGTTTGCACCTTCCGTCAGATATCCCAAACTACTGTCTGTTGCGCTTGCAATGAATCCTGCCAATGCCCGCAGCGTGGAAAATGCCGGATGGATATGCGCAAGACTGCCCAGCAATACCGCCCCTTTGCCCGCACTATTGAGGTGGCCGGCGATGACCTTTTGCACATCACTTGCCACGGCATTATTCAATAGGTTCTTTAATTCGCCGGGAACCGGTTTGGCGGTTATGTCTGCAACCGCCTTGGCAATACCTGCCAAGGCATGCTCCATACCGGCAGGTGAGGCTATTTCCTTCGCGGCGACAGGAAAGTTGAAGTCAAAATCGGCCGGATTGACGGCCATGACACGCGCACCTTTAAGTACGGCCTTGCGCAACCGGTGTGCGGCGATCGGTTGTTCTTTACGGACATTGGAACCGATCAATAACGCTGCATCGAGTTGTTCCATCTCTTCGATGGATTGTCCCAGCCATGGGAAAACCGGCGCAATGTGTTGATCATCAAAATCGAGTTGCCTAAGACGATGATCGATATTCGCGCTGCCTAAACCGCGGGTAAAGAGTTGCGCAAGATACATCTCTTCCAACGTGGAACTTGGCGAAACCAGCGTGCCTAATTGACCGATGCCCTGCGCGGAAATCACCGACCTTAAACCGGTGACGGTGAATTCAAGCGCCGTATTCCAGTCTGTTTCCTGCCATTGGCCGTTCTTCTTGATCATCGGTACGCGTAAACGTTCATCACTATCCAGGGCTTCGTAACTGTAACGATCACGGTCTGAAGTCCATACCTCGTTGATTTGTTCATTCTCGCGCGGATCTACCCGCATGACCTGATTGTCACGTATCTGTAAATAGAGATTGGAACCTGTACAGTCATGGGGAGCGATTGCGTCATGCTTGTGCATTTCCCATGTACGGGCGGTAAAACGGAAAGGCTTGGACGTCAACGCGCCTACCGGACACAAATCGATTACATTGCCCGACATTTCGGAGGTAATGGCCTTTTCGATATACGTCCCGATACTCATATGCTCGCCGCGGCCTGTCGCACCCAGTTCTTTTATACCGGCGATCTCCTCGCCGAAACGGACACAGCGGGTACAATGAATACAACGTGTCATCTCGGTACTGATGAGCGGTCCGATGTCCTTGTCTTTGATTACGCGTTTGGTTTCGGAATATTTCGAATAGTCACTGCCGAAACCCAGGGAAAGATCCTGCAACTCACATTCACCACCCTGATCACAGATGGGACAATCCAGCGGATGATTGATTAACAAGAATTCCATCGTCCCCCGTTGGGCTTCGATCGCCAGCGGCGATTTAGTATAGATCTTCATGCCCTCCGTCACCGGAGTTGCACAGGCGGGTAATGGTTTGGGTACCTTTTCGACCTGGACAAGGCACATGCGGCAATTGGCTGCAATCGAAAGCTTCTTGTGATAACAAAACCGTGGAATCGGAATGTCGGCGGCATCCGCAGCCTCGATTACCATGCCACCGCGTTGTACCTTGAGCGGTATGCCATCGATCTCGATATTCACCAGATCTTGCTGTTTTACCGAATCTGCAGTGGCACTCATGCTGCGGCCTCCGTTGCATCGCCCGGGGATTGGCCAACCATGCAACGTTTATGACTGATGTGGTATTCGAATTCTTCTCTAAAGCGCTTAACAAAACTTTGCACCGGCCAGGCGGCCGCATCGCCAAACGCGCAGATGGTCCTTCCTTCTATCCGGCCCGCCGTCTTTAACAACAGATCAAGGTCTTCGGGACGGCCTTTGCCGTTTTCGATACGATTGATGACGCGCCATAACCAGCCCGTACCCTCGCGGCATGGCGTGCATTGCCCGCATGATTCGGCGTAATAAAACCTCGATACCCGTAACAATACCTTCACCATGCATGTTGAATCATCCATCACCATTACGCCACCGGAACCAAGTGCCGAGCCTGCCTTTGACAACGAATCATAATCCATATTCACATCCATCATGATATCCGCAGGAAGTACCGGCATTGACGAACCTCCCGGGATCACCGCCTTTAACTTTCTGCCATCACGAACACCACCCGCCATTTCCAACAAGTCCTTGAACGGGGTCCCCAACGGTACCTCATAATTGCCGGGACGGTTGACATGCCCGGAGACCGAAAATATTTTCGGTCCGCCGTTATTCGGTTTACCGAGTTTGAGAAACCATTCATCACCGTTACGGATAATGGCGGGCACTGAAGCCAGGGTCTCGGTATTGTTGATCGTCGTCGGTCTGCCATAGAGTCCGAAATTGGCCGGAAACGGCGGTTTGAAACGGGGCATGCCTTTTTTGCCCTCTAACGATTCCAGCAACGCGGTTTCTTCACCGCAGATATAGGCGCCGGCACCTAAATGTGCATGCAATTCCACCTCTACCCCGCTACCTAGTATGTTCTTTCCTATCAATCCCTCGCGGCGGGCAATGGTCAGCGCCTCTTCAAATCTTTCATAGGGTTCGTGATGAAACTCTCCCCTCAGATAGTTGTAACCGACCGTTGCGCCGATGGCATAGGCGGCAATCGCCATGCCCTCTACAACGGCATGCGGGTTAAATCTGAGGATATCCCGGTCCTTGAAGGTGCCCGGTTCACTTTCATCGGAATTGCATACTATATATTTCTGACCGGGAGAATTGCGCGGCATAAAACTCCATTTAAGCCCGGTCGGAAATCCCGCACCGCCCCGGCCGCGAAGCCCGGATTTTTTTACCGTGTCGATGACATCTTCCGGAGGAATTTTATTTTTTATAATCTTCTTCCATGCCTCATACCCGCCCACTTTGAGATAGTTATCGAACGTCCAGGGCTGGTCGAATTGCAATGTTTGGAAACAGATTTGGTTCACCATCCGATTACTCCAGGCCATCCAAAATGGCATCGACTTTTTCGGGGGTCAGATTTTCATGATAATGGCCATCGACCGTCATCATCGGTCCTCCCCCGCATGCGGCAAGACATTCTTCTTCGCGTTTCAGCGTGAACTTGTTGTCAGCGCTCGTACCGCCGAGTTTTACATGAAATTTATTCTCGATGTGCCTGATGATTTCATCACTCCCGCTCAACATACATGAAATATTGGTGCACACCGATATCTTGTGACGTCCGACAGGTTTGGTATCAAACATGCTGTAAAAAGTAGCGACTTCGTAAACCGAAATGGGCGGCATTCCCAAATATTCGGCTACGGCATCCATGTGCTCGGTCTTCAGCCAGCCATGGTTTTCTTCCTGCACAATGGTTAAAGCCGGCAACACCGCCGACCGTTTTTTATCCCGGGGATATTTGCTTATCCACTGATCGATCCTGGCCCGGCTCTGTGCTGAAATCACATCGTTTGGTATTGTGCGCGGCATCAGCGGTCTACCTCTCCGAATACAATGTCCTGAGTACCTATAATCGCCACAACGTCCGCCAGCATATGCCCCCTGCACATTTCATCCAGCGCCGAGACATGGGCAAACCCCGGCGCGCGTATCTTCAGGCGGTAAGGTTTGTTGGCGCCATCGGAAACGATATAAACGCCAAATTCACCCTTGGGATGTTCCACTGCGGCATAGGCCTCCCCTGCGGGTATGCAATAACCCTCGGTAAATAATTTGAAGTGATGTATCAGCGACTCCATGTCTTGCTTCATTTCAGGTCGCTTGGGCGGCGTAACCTTGTGATTGTCGGTCATTACCGGGCCGCCGGGATTGGCGCGCAGCCAATCGACGCACTGGCGGACAATCCGGTTCGCCTGCCGCAGTTCTTCAACACGCACCAGATAACGGTCATAACAATCACCGTTAACGCCCACCGGTATATCAAAATCCAGTTGATCATAGACTTCATACGGCTGTTTCTTGCGCAAATCCCATTCAATACCCGAACCACGCAACATGGCGCCGGTAAACCCGAGTTGCAAGGCACGTTCGGGGGATACCACACCGATACCGACGGTGCGTTGCTTCCATATGCGGTTGTCAGTCAGCAATGTTTCATACTCATCGATATATCCCGGGAAACGCCGCGTGAAGTCCTCGATAAAGTCCAGCAAGGATCCCTGCCGGTTACGATTACGAACGTCAGTCTCTTTCTTGTTATGCCATTTGGACGGCTCGTACTGCGGCATGCGGTCCGGCAGATCACGGTAAACGCCTCCGGGACGCATATAGGTGGCATGCATGCGGGCACCCGATACGGCTTCATAGCAATCCAGCAGATCTTCGCGCTCACGAAAAGCATAGAGAAATACGGTCATGGCGCCTATATCGAGGGCATGGGCGCCCAGCCACAGCAGATGATTAAGGATGCGCGTGATTTCAGCAAACATGACCCGGATATACTGAGCGCGTAACGGCGACTCGATGTCCAGCAGTTTCTCCAGGCACAGTACATAACCATGTTCGTTACACATCATCGATACATAATCCAGACGATCCATGTAACCAATGCTGTGATTGAAAGGCTTGCTCTCGGCAAGCTTCTCGGTGGCACGATGTAACAGGCCAATATGCGGATCGGCCCGTTCGATCACCTCACCGTCCATCTCCAACACCAAGCGCAACACGCCATGCGCGGACGGATGCTGGGGACCGAAATTCATCGTGTAGTTTCTTATTTCAGCCACTGCTGGCCTCTTTATCCGCGCCTTCAACATAACGGTGATCATGGCGGATTATCCGCGGCACGGTAATACGCGGTTCAATACTGACGGGCTCGTATACAACGCGTTGTTTTTCGGGGTCATAACGCATTTCCACATTACCGCTCAATGGAAAATCCTTGCGGAAGGGATGGCCGACAAAACCATAATCGGTCAACAAACGGCGTAGATCGGGATGACCCACAAAGAGAATACCGAAAAGATCATACGCCTCGCGTTCATACCAATTGGCGGATGCCCAGATATCGATGACCGAATCGACACGCGGCGCATCATTATCGAGGAACGTCCTTACACGGATACGTTGATTGTTTGCTATCGACAAGAGATGATATACGGCGGCGAAACGTTGCCCGGTGTAACTACCTTCACCATACTCAAGATAATCGACGCCACAGATATCGATCAGGGTTTTAAAATTAAAATCGGGATCATCACGCAATACCAGGCATACTTCATGGAGATGTCCCCTTGGCACTTCAACCGTCAGCTCTGACATTGCAACCACGCACTTTTGAATGTTATCTCCAAACCTTTGCTGGATTTGCGCGGCTAATGTCTGAGCTTTATCAGGCATGAATACAGGTCTCAGCGTGCGATTGTGTTGGTTCGCTTGATCTTGTTTTGCAGTTGGATGACACCATACAAGAGTGCTTCCGCGGTCGGAGGACAACCCGGAACATAGATGTCCACGGGCACTATACGGTCACATCCACGCACTACAGAATAGGAATAATGGTAATAACCGCCGCCATTGGCGCACGATCCCATCGAAATGACCCACTTCGGTTCACACATCTGGTCATAGACCTTGCGCAGCGCTGGGGCCATTTTATTGACCAGCGTACCGGCAACAATCATGACGTCCGACTGGCGTGGACTCGGCCGGAATACCACACCGAAGCGGTCAAGATCATAACGCGCGGCACCGGCATGCATCATTTCGACTGCGCAACAGGCCAAACCAAAGGTCATCGGCCACAATGAACCCGTCCGCGCCCAGTTAAAGAGCTTGTCTGCGGTCGTGGTTACAATGCCCTTTTCAAGGATCCCTTCTACTCCCATTCCAGGGCCCCCTTCTTCCACTCATATATAAACCCAATGACCAGAATGGCGAGAAAGATCATCATCGCGGCAAATCCAAACATACCGATCTCATCCAAGACAATTGCCCAAGGAAAAAGAAAGGCTATTTCAAGATCAAAGATAATAAATAGAATGGCGACAAGATAGTAACGCACATCAAATTTCATGCGCGAATCTTCAAATGCCTCGAATCCACATTCATAGGGAGACAATTTGGCCGCTTCAGGACGGTGTGGCCCGAGTATAAAACCGGCAATCACGGGCGCTACACCAAAAATGATGCCCATGACAAGAAATACCAGGATTGGTAAATAGTTTTCTAGCATGTAAGGATTTCACCATCCATGAAACAAGTGCTTTAATTATTCTTTAATTTTTTATAGCACCCGGACAAAGTTTAACTGGATATCAGCTTGTTCTTTAATAACTTAATCCTCAGATTATTTGAGTCTAGGCCAGCGTCCAATCCTGTGTCAAGCTATCGTCAATTTTAGCGCTGTCCATGCCTGCAAACTCTGAATAATGCATCCTGACATTATATTGCAGAAACACCGATTAATCAGCGGTTCCCGCTCAAGCTAATACCATAACAAAATTATGGAGATTGATGGTGCCGATGGCCGGACTCGAACCGGCACGGCTTGCGCCACCGCCCCCTCAAGACGGCGTGTCTACCAATTTCACCACATCGGCCTTAAAATTACTGCGCTACATCTGTCTTATGAAACACTGGGTAAGTTATGCCGGCCTCGATCAGAGGTGGTGGCTATGGTTGGCCGGATACAGGCGCGGGCACATCGGGCACGTCCTTATTATCAGATGCCTGTGCCGGAACTTCCGGCACATCGGAAGGCATTGCCGGTTGCTCAATTACGATGGGCGCTACTTGTTCCATAGATGATGATTCAGTCTCAGGCATTGTGATTTCTGTTACGCTTTTTCTCTCAACATGTTGAGTTGCAAAATAGGCCAGCGACAAACTGGTGATGAAAAATAATGTCGCCAGAATTGCAGTCGTCCTTGTTAAAAAGGATGCCGAACCCTGGCTGCCAAACACAGTATTAGAGGCCCCGCTGCCAAAGGCCGCGCCTATATCCGCACCCTTACCACGTTGAATCAAGATCAAACCAACTAAACTAATGGTGATCAGGACATGTATCGCTAACAAAACCGTTTGCATCTAAAATATATCCCAACTTAACTAAAAGGAAGCTCTGAATAATTCATCCACGAAGTCTTCAGCGGCGAAAAGCAAAAAGCGCAGTCTTTGTTTTTCTACATTTTCAATCTCTCAAGAGCTTGAAAATGGTAGAACCCTTCGCTTGCGCTCTTCCCTGTGTATCGCAGGGAACCTTTGAATAAATCAGAGGTTCCCTGCCGTTATTATCTCAGACAAATATAAACCAAATCTAAAATTAATATATCACTTATCCGCAGCCTTGCAGATAGCGAGAAACTCTTCGGCTTTAAGAGATGCGCCGCCAATCAATCCGCCGTCGATATCCGGCATACCAAACAAATCAGCGGCGTTTGATGCCTTGACACTGCCGCCATACAAAATCCGGATCTTGTCGGCGAGCTTCGCATCATGTATGGCAATGCGTTGGCGTATAAACCGGTGTACCTCCTGTGCCTGCTCGGTCGTTGCAGTCTTCCCGGTACCGATTGCCCATACCGGCTCATATGCAATAACCGCCTTATCCAATAAGGCGGCGGCTTGTTTATTGTTCAATACGGCATCGAGTTGACGGGCCACAACGGATTCCGTCTCACCGCGTTCACGCTCTTCCAAAAGTTCGCCTACACACAATATTGGAACCAAGGGACTATTAGCTGTAGCCATAAACCTTGCGGCGACTAATGAATCACTTTCACCATAGATATTACGCCGCTCGGAATGCCCGGCAATCACATAAGAACAACCGAAGTCCTGTAACATGGTCGCGGATATTTCCCCCGTGTAGGCGCCTGATTCAGGTTCCTGGCAAATGTTCTGCGCCCCCCAAGCAATCGAGGAACCCTTCAGCATCGTTTCGATGGTACTAAGGTAAACAAACGGCGGACAAACAACAATTTCTGTTTTACTTATACCCCCTGCTCCCGCCACGATGCCATCAATCAAGTCCGCCACACTTGATTTGGAACCATTCATTTTCCAATTTCCCGCCACCAACGGTCGACGCATTAGATATTTCCCTCCACAGCGTATTTTAGCAGCACGCTAAATTTTTATATAAACTCTGAATAAACCCTGAGCTTCTTTAACGCATAAAATTACAAGAAATCAGGAAGGTTACCGGCAGCCGGACAATAAATCAATGACAACTTGGCAAAACAATGGCTTATAAGAGACTTCAGCGGGATTATCGTGGCTGGTTTATCGCGGGACAGGTGTTCGTTTACATCGCCTTGGTGTGCCGTTGCGGATTTAGAAAGTTTTCCTGTGCGGTAATGATCACCGCCGCGATACGATTTGCCAGCTCATTGACCTTTTCTGCCTCGACACCTTCCACCATCACGCGCACAACGGGCTCGGTACCTGATGCGCGTAGTAACATACGGCCGGTATCCGTCAGTTCCATTTCAACTTCGCGCATGACGGCTTGTACCGATTGATCCGCCATAAAGTCAAAGGTCTTGTCTACCGGTACATTAATCATGCACTGCGGATATTTTTTCATTCCCGCCTTGAGCTCGTTCAAGGACTTTCCTGATTTCACCATCGCTGCAAGCACTTGCAAGGCGGAGACAATTCCATCTCCCGTACACATCCGGTCCAGACATAAAATATGTCCGGAGGATTCACCACCGAGTGTCCAACCACCCCGGGTCAGCATCTCCAGCACATAACGGTCACCCACCGGCGCACGTTTGAAATCGATGCCCAATGACTGCAAGGCGTGTTCAAGGCCCAGATTACTCATGACCGTCCCAACAACCACACCATCGAAGTGTTTAGATCCACGCCACGAATGGGCGATGATATATAAAAGCTCGTCACCGTCGACCGTTTCACCTTTGTGATCGACCATGATTACCCGGTCACCATCGCCATCGAGCGCTATCCCCAGGTCGGCACCGGACTCGATGACGGCTGCTCTGATCGTCTTGATATGTGTAGATCCGCAATCGGCATTGATATTCAGGCCATTGGGTTCGACGCCAATCTTGATAACCTTGGCGCCAAGCTCGGAAAATACATTGGGAGCGACATGATAGGTCGCGCCATGGGCACAATCGACGACGAGTTTAAGGTCCTTCAGTTCAATGCGCTGAGGTATGGTGCTTTTACAAAATTCGATATACCGCCCGCGGGCGTCTTCCACCCGTTCTGCCTTACCCAGGTGGGCGGAATCAACAATCGTCATCGGTTTTTCCAGTTCCGCCTCGATAGCAAATTCCACGTCATCGGGCAGCTTGGTGCCTTGTGCGGAGAAAAACTTGATGCCGTTATCATAGAAAGGATTATGAGACGCACTGATCACAATGCCTGCCTGGGCATGCAGGGTACGGGTCAGATAGGCGATGGCTGGTGTAGGCATCGGTCCAAGCAAACGGATATTGACCCCGGCGGCAGACAGCCCCGCCTGCAAAGCGGACTCAAACATATAACCCGAGATACGGGTATCTTTGCCGATCAATACCTTGCCCGGTTCACCTTTTGTCAATACACGGCCTGCGGCCCAACCGAGCTTGAGCACAAACTCAGGCGTGATCGGATGTTCCCCGACCTTGCCACGAATACCGTCGGTCCCAAAATAACGTCTCTGCAATTCTTTTCCCTGTCTAATATGGTGATATAAATACGAATCTACGCGTCCAGCCCAACATCTCTGATGGCATTGACAATGCCAATCGCATCCTTTGTGGCACGCACATCATGGACGCGAACCAGACTCGCGCCATGCCACACCGCCAGTGTCGCCAAGGCTATACTACCATAAAGCCGGTCATGAACCGGCACCCCCAGCAACCGGCCAATCATCGATTTGCGGGACAACCCCGCTACAAGCGGCACATTCAAGCCGGCAAGCTCGTTCAGTCCCCGTAGCAAAAGCAGATTATGTTCCAATGATTTACCGAATCCAAACCCCGGGTCTATCAATAGCTGCTCCCTGGCAATCCCTGCCTCAATACATGTGTTAATCCGCTCTTTGAGGAACGATTCGACCTCTGACACCACGTTTTCATAATGGGGGGAATTCTGCATCGTGCGGGGCTTACCCTGCATATGCATCAGGCATACGGGAACATTCAGTTCCACGGCAACTTGTAATGCACCTTGTTCCCGCAATGCGCTGACATCATTGATCATGCCGGCACCCGCCCTGACCGCCGCGCGCATCACTTCAGGTTTACTGGTATCGATTGAAATCGGGATAGGTAACTCTTTAGTTAATGCCTCGATAACAGGAATGACCCGGGCCAGTTCTGCGTCAACCGCAACCGCTGCAGCGCCGGGCCGGGTCGATTCGCCGCCGATATCGATAATGGCCGCACCTTGCTCCAACATTTGATGCGCCCGCATCATGGCATCGTCAGGCGATAAAAAATCACCCCCATCGGAAAAAGAATCGGGCGTGATATTCAACACCCCCATGATTTGTGGCGTGCGCAGGTCCAGTGTCTTCCCGGCACAATCCAGCACATGGTGCGAACGCCGGATAAAAGACAGATATCCGCCTTGATCAGTTATTGGAATTGCTTCTGCCATCAGAGTTAACTACATGGAACTTAATCGGCGCACATCCCGGCGCATCAACGCTGCGCGGACTTATTCTCTATTTAAATGTCCAGACTTCTTACACACTGATGATGATGAATGGGCGGCATCATCAGTAGTCCATGCCGTCTTTTAGTGCTCTCCCACGGGACCGCCGATTTTTGAATCGGGTTTCTCATCCTGATCGGTAGAATCGGCGCCCGTCTCCAGCCCGGCCCCCGGCTTGGAACCGGAGTCTTCTCCCCAACCTTGAGGAGGACGTGGTTCTTTACCGGCCATGATATCGTCGATCTGCTTGCTATCGATAGTTTCGTACTTGATCAAGGCTTCCGCCATTTTATGAAGTTTATCGATATTTTCCTTCAAAATCTTTTCGGCACGCGCATAATTACGATCAACAATGGTGCGGACTTCCTGATCGATAGTATGAGTGGTTTCATCCGAGACAGCCTTGTGTTGCGTCACCGAATGGCCGAGAAATACTTCACCTTCTTCATCGCTATAGGTCAATGGTCCCAGCTTATCGGACAGGCCCCACTTGGTCACCATATTATGGGCAATTTCCGTGGTGCGCTGAATGTCATTGGAGGCGCCCGTGGTTACCATATCCTTGCCAAAGATCAACTCTTCGGCGATACGCCCGCCGAACATACTCGAAATCTGGCTCTCAAGGCGCTGCTTGCTATAACTATGACGATCTTCCTCGGGCAGGAACATCGTCACCCCCAAGGCGCGCCCACGCGGAATGATACTGACCTTGTGCACCGGATCATGCGATGGCACCAACCGGCCGACGATGGCGTGACCGGATTCATGATACGCAGTCAGTTTTTTCTCTTCATCGCTCATGACCATTGAACGGCGTTCAGCGCCCATCATGATCTTGTCCTTGGCCTTCTCGAAGTCTTCCATATCCACCACGCGCTTATTGGCACGTGCGGCGAATAATGCCGCTTCATTGATCAGATTGGCCAAATCGGCCCCTGAAAATCCGGGGGTACCTCTGGCGATAATACTTGGCTCGACATTATCGGCGATCGGCACCTTGCGCATATGGACCTTGAGGATTTGGGCACGGCCACGCACATCGGGGAGCGGCACCACGACTTGACGGTCAAAGCGACCGGGCCGCAACAAGGCAGGATCAAGCACGTCGGGACGGTTGGTTGCCGCAATCACGATGACACCCTCACTGCCTTCGAAACCATCCATTTCCACCAGTAACTGGTTGAGCGTCTGTTCGCGTTCATCATGACCACCCCCAAGGCCGGCACCACGATGACGCCCGACAGCATCAATTTCATCGATAAATATGATACAGGGTGAATGTTTCTTGGCCTGCTCGAACATATCGCGTACACGCGCAGCACCGACGCCGACAAACATCTCGACGAAATCCGAGCCCGAAATCGAGAAAAACGGTACCTTGGCCTCGCCGGCGATGGCCCTGGCCAACAAGGTCTTGCCGGTACCCGGGGAGCCTACCATCAACACGCCACGAGGAATCTTGCCGCCCAGTTTTTGGAACTTGGCGGGATCGCGTAAAAACTCGACGAGTTCGGCGACTTCTTCCTTGGCCTCTTCAACACCTGCGACATCGTTAAAGGTAACTTTAACCTGGTCTTCGCCCAGCATGCGTGCGCGGCTTCTGCCAAATGACATCGCGCCACGGCCGCTGCCGCCACCCTGCATTTGGCGCATAAAGAATATCCACACCGCGATCAGCAGCAGCATCGGGAACCAGGAAATAAAGATTTGCATCAGAAAACTCTGCTGCTCTTGAGGGCGCGCAATAATTTCCACATTGTTTGCAAGCAGATCACCCACCAGGCCCGGGTCCCCGGGGCTATAGGTGGTGAATTTATCCCCACTCTGTGTCGTACCCTTGATAGAACGCGAATCGATCACGACATCGCGTATCAATCCCTGTCTTACAGACCTGATAAACTCAGAATAGGAAAGCGGTTGTGTTGCAACTTGGGGGGGGCCAAAGTTGTTGAATACGGAAATCAGAACAACTGCGATAACGACCCATAAGATGATGTTTTTAGCCATATCGTTCAATGTGCTGTCCTCTTTTGATGAGTAGTGTAATGAAACAACGCAGTGCCCTGAATCTTCCAGAACACGACTAGTATATATTGTATATTGGCGACTGTTTTAACCATATGAATTTCTATAACAATATACCGTGATAATCTTTATGTAACAATATGATTTTGATATGAATGATAATTCCTGGCGACGATATAAACCTCTCGCGAACGGGGCCGGGATGCCTTGGGTTTACGAATAATGACCTTTTCAAATGACCGGCGTAATTCGAGCATCAAATCATCGCAACCCGACCCTTGGAACACCTTAACTAGAATATCGCCTCCTGATACAAGGACTTGACGAGCGAAATCGACTACTAATTCAGCGAGATACATGGCTTTTGGCTGGTCAATCACGTTCATACCTGAAATATTGGGTGCCATGTCCGAAATTACAAGATTTGCCTTTTGCCCCTTCATCAGAGTTAACACCTTATCAAGCACATATTGCTCTTGAAAATCTCCCTGGATAAACTCAACCCCGTCCAATGGCTCCATGGGCAGTATATCCAATGCGAAAACATGTCCATCGCCTTTGACGTATTGTGCGGCTAATTGCGACCACCCACCCGGTGCAGCCCCCAGGTCAACAATGGTCATACCCGGGCGGAATAAATGATCGCGCTCATTTATTTCCAGCAATTTATATACCGCACGTGAACGATAGCCCTCCTTTTGGGCCTGTCTGACGTAAAGATCGTTAAAATGCTCGTTCAGCCAAGGTTGTTTACTCTGATGTTTTTTCTTCCGATTATCCATATATTCAATATCTGTGCTAAAACTATTAATATCCAGGCTGGAACCCGAATGGCACTTACTTAAGCGCCGATTCCGTGACAACCCCGGTGTGTAGCCTGGATGGAGCGACAGCGGAATCCAGGGATGAATGGCCTTGTCGGCCGTTTCCCCGCATTTC
>Ga0214472_10001605_pt1 | contig 25044 bp, 23 predicted proteins | sample RVTome_6_FD_207662 | JGI IMG/M metagenome (GOLD analysis project Ga0214472, IMG submission 207662) | Soil microbial communities from uranium-contaminated site in the Upper Colorado River Basin, Wyoming, United States - RVT140D175 | ecosystem: Environmental > Terrestrial > Soil > Contaminated >...
CATCCGGGCAAAGACCCGTCCCAGCGTGACGCCGAGATTGGTCAAACTGCGGTTGTGGCTGGTATTTGGGGGCTGCTCATTGGCGTCGGACTGGGGAGTACCCTTCTGGCTACCCTCGGCGCAACCGCTTTTGGTGCGGCGGTGGTTGTGGCCGTGCGCCGTCGTACAGGGGGGTTCGCCGGGCTAACCCTGTTGCTGGCCGCGGTTGGCGTATCGACTTACCTCTTCATGTTCATCCGGGCTGGGCAACATCCAATGATCAACGAGGCGGACCCATCCACTTGGGATGCTCTCCTCGATGTGATCCGACGGGGGCAGTACCCGCCGCGGACACCCTTCGACAACCCCACGCAACTTCACGGGCCGGAGAATTCGGGGCGGAGTCTGACCCTAATGGGGCTTCAGATACTCAACTATGCCCAGTACTTCGGATGGCAATGGGTGCGCGGGATCCCCGGTCAAGTGTCTGTGTCCGTGGGAAGCGTGGCATCGATTGTGGCAGCCCTTGCCGCGGTCTCCCTGGGGGTCCGAGGCCTGGTGCTGCACCGTCGTGTCGACCGCTCGAGTTGGTGGCTTTTTCTTGTGGTCTTCCTGGTGACGGGTCTGGGGTTGGTGGCGTACATGAATTTCAAGCCCGGCTACAGTCTGGCTCACGATCTCTTTCCGGTTCGGGCCGATCATGAGGTGCGAGAGCGCGACTACTTCTTCGTCGTGAGCTTTATTGTGTGGGCCGTGTGGGTGGGGTTTGGTCTCGTCGGGGTGGCGCGTCGTCTCTTGGAGCGGGGGCTGAACCGGATGGTGGGCCTGGGTGTACTGAGCCTGGCGGTCATTCCGTTTGCCATGAATCTCGGATCCGCCAGCCGGCGTCACGCTCCCGCTCCCCGCCTCGCGGCGGACTTCGCCTATAACCTCCTCAATTCGGTCGGTCCCTACGGCGTGATCTTCACCTACGGGGACAATGACACTTTTCCGCTCTGGTGGGCTCAGGAGGTCGAAGGGATCCGGCAGGACGTCACGGTCGTCTGTCTCGCCTTGGCCGAAACGCCGTGGTACATGCGCCAACTGCGCGATAACCCCACGCGCCCCTTCGACGAAGCGGCCGCTCCGGACCTTTGGCGAGGACTCGGTGTCGCAAAGCCCGACTGGCCGCTCCATCAAATGACGGACCAGGAAATCGAAGCGGCCATTCCCCAGTACCTTCAGTCTGAGACCCGACTCCGGTTGGGTGGGCGCGAAGTCATCCTCCCTGCCAATACCCTTCTCCTGGGGAAAGACTTCGTTTCGATTCGGCTCCTGCAACACAACCTGGGCCGACGCCCCATCGCATGGGCCCTCACCGCGGTGGGAACGTCGTACGGCCTCGACGATCTCCTCGTGCAGGAGGGTCTCGTGCTGAGAGTCGCGCCGCGCCCGGCCGATTCAACGGATACGCGCTACGATTTTGGGGCGCTCATGGGGGCACCAATCGACATACCCACGACGCAACGGCTGCTTTTCGAGACCTACCGCTTCGGCGATCTCCTGCAGGGTGGTGTCGAACGGTTGGAGCCCTTTGGCCAGAGTCTCGCCTCGACCCTGGGGCTGCCATTCGCCCAGCTCGGGTTCGCCGCCCAGAGTCGCGGTGACCCCCGGGAGGCCGTTCGCCTGCTGGGCCTCGCCGCGCAGTTGTCCGTCAATGAGGCCGTTCGCGAAGCCTTTCGCCAGGCACAGGCCCTCCTCCCTACCAACTAGGGCGTAACCCAAAGTAGATTTAAAGGTTATGGACTACTCGGCGCTTCCGGGGCGCCTCGCGCTGGTGCGCGAGACGATCGAGTCGCACCGACAGATCGGAGGTTGGTCACACCAGGTCCGTATCGTCGCAGTGACCAAGACCCACGGGCCCGAAGCCGTCCGTGCGGCCTTCGCGGCCGGGCTCGACGCCGTCGGCGAGAATCGAGTCCAGGAAGCGTTGACCAAAATGGAACCGGTCCGGGATGTGCCTGTGGAATGGCATCTGATCGGCACGGTCCAGCGCAACAAGGTGCGCCGTATCGTGGGACAGTTCGCGTTGGTTCACACGGTGGACCGGAAGGAACTCGTGGCCGAGTTCGCCCGGCGCATCCCGGAGGGCGCTCCGCAGCGGGTGTTGATCGAAGTGAACTGCGGTGGAGAACCAGCGAAGGCTGGGGTACTACCGGAGCGCCTCCTGTACCTGATCGATGAGGTCCTCGGTCACGAGAATCTGAGGCTCGATGGGCTGATGACGATGGCACCGTTCACGGACGAAGCTGAGGTCCAGCGGCGTACTTTTAGGGTGTTGCGCGCGCTGCGTGACGAGGCGACAACCCGCGGTATCGATCTCCCGCATCTGTCGATGGGGATGTCCAACGATTTTGGGGTCGCAGTGGAGGAGGGGGCAACGATGGTTCGACTTGGCACTGTGCTCTTCGGGGAGAGAACACCATGACCGACGACACCTTCCATCTGACACCGCACGACGTGCGAGCACAAGAGTTCCAGCGGACGCTCCGGGGTGTCGATCCGGCACAGGTCGAGAACTTCAAGGAGCGAGTGGCGGAGGAACTCGACCGGGTGCTGCGGGATCGGGTGCGCCTGGAAGAACGGATGAAAGGGCTTCACGAACAGCTCCGGGCCTATCGCGAGCGCGAACGGGCCCTCAACGACGCGCTGGTTGCAGCACAGCAGCTCCGGGCCGACATTCAGGCCCAAGCCACGCGCGAGGCCGAGGTGATCGTAGCCGAGGCCCGACAGGAGGGCGGGAGACTCGTCGCGGCCGCCGAGCATGAGGTTCGCACCACCGAGACCAGAGCCGAAGCGGCGGCGCACCTGCTCCGGAAGTACATCAACACCTTTCGCCAGATCCTGATGCGACATCAGGCCGAACTCGACAGCATCGAGGCCTACCTCGAGCCCGAGCGTGCGATCCCCGAAACAGAGTCTCACGAGGCGAGGACGTCCTGAAACGATCGTGAACCGCTACGCACCTTGGCCCGAGGGGGCCCCGGATGAACTCGAGCGTGAGCTCTTGGAGACCTGGAAGACTGAAGGTCTCTTCGAACTCTCGCTCGCGGAGCGTGCCGGTGGGCGGAGATTCGTGTTCTTCGAGGGCCCTCCCACGGCCAACGGCAGACCGGGGATTCACCACGTCTTCTCGCGAACGGTCAAAGACCTTGTGTGCCGATTCCGAGCGATGCAGGGCCTGAATGTCACCAGAATCGGCGGATGGGATACGCACGGACTCCCGGTCGAGATCGAGGTTGAAAAGCGACTCGAACTCAACGGCAAGCGGGACATCGAAGCATTTGGTGTGGAACGGTTCAATGCGTTGTGTCGCGAAAGTGTCTTCGCGTATCGCGATGACTGGGTGGCGCTCTCGGACCGGATCGGCTTCTGGCTGGACTACGACAACGCGTATATCACCTGTAGTAACGAATACATCGAATCGGTGTGGTCGTTGCTCAAACGCCTGCACCTCAAGGACATGCTCTATCAAGGGCATCGAGTCCTGCCCTACTGCCCTCGCTGCGGGACCGTGCTGTCGAGCCACGAACTCGCGCTTGGCTACGAGGAGGTCCAGGATCGGTCGATCTACGTGGCGTGTCGGTTGGAGGATGGGAGTGATCGTGAGCTCGTGGTCTGGACCACGACGCCCTGGACCTTGCCCAGCAATGTGGCGATCGCCGTCCACCCTGAACTAGAGTATGGAACCTATCGCCTCGCCAACGGGCGTCGCCTCATCGTTGCGACGAACCGGGCGGTGATCCTTGACTCGCTGAGCGACACCCCTCCCGTCTGTGAAGAGACATTTCTAGGCGACCGACTTGTGGGCCTCCGGTATCACAGACCACTCGATGTGGTGCGGCTTCCGGAAGCGGGTGTTCACTCGATCGTCGTGCAGGGAAACTTCGTCACCGCGGAAGAAGGGTCGGGCTTGGTGCACATGGCGCCGGCCTTTGGCGCCGACGATTTCGCTGCCGGACAACGGGACGGTTTGGCGTTCCTTCGCCCGGTGTCGCCCGAGGGCAAGTTCACCGGTACGACCTGGGAGGCGCTCGAAGGCACCCTGGTCACCGCCGAAGAGACCAACTCGCTGATCATCAAGCGATTGAAAGATGATGGCAGGCTGCTCCGCACCGACCAGCACACGCACCCGTACCCCCATTGCTGGCGCTGCCAAAGCAAACTCATCTACTACGCTCGTGAATCGTGGTTTGTCCGCACGACATCGGTTCGTGACCGCATGCTCGAGGTCAACGCCCAGGTGGGATGGTACCCACCAGAGGTAGGAAGCGGCCGGTTCGGTGAGTGGCTGAGCAACAATGTCGACTGGGCCTTGTCGCGTGACCGCTACTGGGGCACACCGCTGCCGGTATGGGTCGCGGACGACGACCCCGATTGCGTCGAAGTGATTGGGAGCTACCAGGAGTTGGCTCAACGCATCGGGCGTGCTCTGCCAGAGGGTTTCGACCCCCACAAACCGTTCATTGACCAGTACACCTGGCCCTCTCCGGGCGGTGGCACGATGCGTCGTGTTCCGGAGGTCATCGACACCTGGTTCGACTCGGGGTCGATGCCTTACGCACAGTGGCATCAGCCCTTCGAGAACCAGGAAAAGTTTGAGGCGAACTTCCCGGCAGACTTCATCTGCGAGGGGGTGGATCAGACACGGGGATGGTTCTACTCCCTCCTCGCGATTGCCGTGGCGGCATTCGACACCATGCCCTACCGCAATGTGGTGGTCAACGAGATGGTGCTCGACGCCGACGGGCAGAAGATGGCCAAGTCCCGCGGCAATGCCGTGGACCCAGGGGAATTGATCTCGGCCTTCGGGGCCGACACCATCCGCCTCTACCTGCTGGCCTCGTCCGAGGTATGGAAGCCGAAGCGATTCGACCGGCGAGTGATTCCGGAAGTGGCCGGGGGGTTCTTGAACACCCTGCGGAATGCCTACGCTTTCCTGGCGCTCTATGGGACGGCGGAAGCCGTGCCCCCCGAGGGGTCCCGTTCCCGCATCGATCGCTGGCTCCTCGCTTCGCTCCAGGAGACGGTCAATGAGGTCGTGGATGCCTGGGAGCAATACCAGATCACGGCGGGTACCAAGGCCATCATGCGTTTCGTCGTCGATGACCTCTCCAACTGGTACATCCGACTCAGCCGCTCTCGGTTCTGGGCGCCGGACCGTGACGCCGATCCGGTGGCCGTCGAGACGCTGCGCACCGCCCTCGAGGTCGTCAGCCGCCTCCTCGCTCCGGCAGCCCCATATGCGAGTGACCGGATCCACCGTGCGTTGACGGGACGGAGTGTCCACCTGGCAGCGTTTCCCGAGCGCGGTGTGGTGGGTGAGGCTGGCCTCCGCACCGGGATGGGCGCCGTGCGCACCCTGGCCTCATTGGCGCGGGCGGCCCGCGAGCAGGTCGGTATCCGAGTGCGTCAACCGTTGGAGACTTTGCGGGTCGCCGTACCATCGGCCGTGCGGGGTCCCGAGTTTGATGCGTTGCTCCCGCTGCTGGCCCAGGAAGTGAACGTCCGTGCCGTGGAACTGGTGGGTGCCGAGACAGACCTGGTGACGCTCTCCGGGAAGGCGAATTACCGTTCTCTGGGCCGGCGGTACGGTCGCGAGACGCCCATCGCAGCCAAGGTCGTATCGCTGTTGGATCCAGAGCGACTCCGGGCATTGGAGTCCGGCGCCACGATCGGGTTCGACCACGACGGCAGGCGGTGGGAGTACTACCCCGAGGATGTCACCGTGGTCCGGGAAGTTGCCACGGATTGGGTGGTGGAGAGTGCCGGTCCCTACATCGCGGCGATCAATCCCAAGATCACCCCTGCGCTTCAGTGCGAGGGACTGGCCAGAGAGCTGGTCAATCGCGTGCAGCGCCTGCGCAAGGACGTGGGGTATGCCTACACCACTCGCATCTTGCTTGCGGTGGATGGCTCGGAAGAAGTGCAGTCGGCGGTGCGTGCGCACCGCGATCTGATCCAGGGCGAGACCCTCGCACGCCATCTCGAACTGGGTCCCCCGTCCGGTCCAACCGACCGGGTGGAGCAGGCCACGATCGATAACCACGCCGTGACCATTGCCATCGGCCAGGTGGCCGAACCGGCTCCAGCGGCCAACCCCTGAAGGACGCAGACATGGGTCTTACGAAAAAACAACTCGAGCACCTCGGAACACGGCTGCAGGAGGAACGTGCGCGCGTGATGAAGGAGCTCGGCTACTACGACGAGTCATTCAACACGACCTTGCAGGGGTCCGACGGCGATCTGTCCTCGTACTCGTTTCATATGGCGGATCAGGGTACCGATACGATGGAACGGGAGAAACAGTTCCTCTTCGCGTCACAGGAAGGCCGCTACTTGTGGCACGTGAACCAGGCATTGAGACGACTGTACACCGATCCCAAGGAGTTCGGGAAATGTCATCAGTGTGGCGCGGTGATCGGGTTCGAGCGGCTCGATGCGCTGCCGCACGCCCGTCTCTGCATCTCCTGCAAGGAGAAGGAAGAAGATGCGAAGCGGCGGTAATCCGAGGATCTTGTTCGGCGCCGTGGCGGGTCTCGTTCTGGTCGTCGACCTGGTAACCAAGGCGTTGATCGAATCGAGTTTCTCACTGGGGCAAGTCCGAGCCGTGGCGGGAGAGTGGGTGCAGTTGCGTCTGGTCTACAACCCGGGTGCTGCGTTCGGGCTGAATCTTGGCCCCTACTCACGGTGGATCTTCCTTGTCATCGCCATCCTCGCCCTCGGCGTGCTTTGGCGTGTGGCGCGAAAGACCGACCCCACCGACTGGTTTCGGATGCTCTCCTTGGGCCTGGTGGCAGGTGGGGCGACGGGGAATCTGGTCGATCGGATCCGACACGCGCACGGGGTCGTGGATTTCCTGGACGTCGGCGTTGGATCGATGCGATGGCCGACCTTCAACGTGGCCGACATGGGTGTGACGGTCGGGGCCATCGCCCTCGCCATCTCGCTGTGGATGGAAGACTCTCGACGGGGGCAAGAGCGCGCCTCCGCCGCGACCTGAGGAGACTCTGCACTTTACCTTTACGGTCCTGTCGGAGGCCACGGAGCGCCTCGACCGATTCCTCGCCGATCAACTCGGATTGTCCAGGACCCAAGCCGCGCGCCTGGTCGCCCAGAAGCGTGTGGAGGTAGAAGGCCAGGTCGCCAGGGCCTCTCGCTGCATGATGCGGGGAGAGCGCGTGGCCGTCGACCTCCCCGAGGAGGATCCACCACGGTCCATCACGCCGCACCACATTCCCCTCGATATCGTGTACGAAGACGAGTTTCTCCTGGTCCTCGACAAGCCGGCTGGACTGGTTGTGCACCCTGCCCCGGGACACTGGGATGACACGATCGTCAATGCCCTGGCAGCGCGCGGGACATCTCTGGGTGGCGGGGCGGAAGGACGTCCGGGGATTGTCCACCGACTCGACCGCGACACCTCGGGTCTCTTGATCGTTGCGCGAACCGAGACCGCGCACCGGCGTCTCTCGGCGGCACTTGGCGCACGGCGTGTCCGGCGGCGCTACGCCGCGCTCTCCTGGGGTCACTTCGACGCCGAGCGGGTCACCATCGAAGCGCCGATTGGAAGACATCCTGCCGATCGCAAGCGGATGACCGTGCGCGCGGACGGTCGGGTGGCGCAGACGATGGTGCAGGTGATCGCGCGCTGGGAAGTGGCTGAACTCCTTCGCGTTGACCTGCAGACGGGTCGGACCCACCAGATCCGGGTCCACCTCGCGCATGCCGGCCATCCCGTGGTCGGCGATCCCACGTACCACGGGGGCGGGAGTCGCCGAATCAGCGGCGCCGGGCGGCAGTTGGCCGACCAACTGGAACGGGTGACCCCCAGACAGGCGCTCCATGCAGCCGAGTTGGCCTTCGTGCATCCCATCACGAAAGCTCCCCTCCGCTTTCGGAGCGAGTGGCCCTCAGATCTCCGCTCGGCTCTCGAGACCGTCGCCCGCTCGGATCGCGTTGCTGGGCAGGAAGCCCTGACCTATCTTGGATTTTTCGCCGACGACGATGGATGAAGCTCCGGCAGAACGGATTCTGGTATGGCGCGCCGGTACGCTCCGGTGTGCGGCATCGATCGGGTACCTCCGTGAGGTTGTGCCCATGCCGGATGTCACCGCAATCCCGTCGGTCCCCCTGCCGGTGCGTGGTGTCGTAAACGTTCGTGGGGCGGTGGTGACGGTGGTGGATTGCCGCAGCCTTCTCGGCGAGGACGATCGGACCGCGGGACACGAATTGGTGTTAATCGATCTCGATCACCGTGTGCTCGGACTCGAGGTCGACGAGGTCGAAGACCTGGTCTCGGCCAACGAGGTGGTTGGTGAGGTGCGCATGCTCGATCTCGAGGGTTTGCTGCGACCCGTGTTTGAGGATTAATCGTGTTTGGAGGATGCCATGGGACAAACGGTGCTGGTATGCGACGACGCGATCTTCATGAGGACGATGATCGCCGACATTCTGTCCCAAGCGGGCTATGAGGTCGTCGGAGAAGCCGAGACGGGAGTACAGGCTGTCGAGCGGTATCGGCAGCTCAAGCCCGATCTGGTCACCATGGATATCGTCATGCCGGACATGAGTGGGATCGAGGCGGTTCGGGCGATCTGCCTGGAAGACCCCGATGCTCGAATTCTAATGTGCAGTGCCATGGGCCAGCAGGCACTCGTCGTCGAGGCCATCCAGGCCGGTGCCAAGGATTTCATCGTCAAACCCTTCCAGCCGTCCCGCGTGCTCGAGGCCGTCCAACGACTGCTTGGCTGATCCCTCGTGGATGCCGACAAATACGTTTCTCTTTTCGTCTCGGAATCCCGCGAGCACCTGGAGCAGTGTACGGCGCAACTGCTCGAGTGGGAACGCTCCCCGACCGCGGTGGAGCCTCGGGATGCCCTGTTTCGCTCGATCCATACGATCAAGGGTATGTCCGCAACACTGGGTTTTGGCCGGCTCACGCAACTTCTGCACGCCACCGAGCACCTCCTCGCCAGGCTCCGTGATGAAGGACGCGCAGCAACGTCGGGCATCATCGACCTCTGTTTTCGAGCAGTGGATGTCGCGGAACGTGGGGTCGCGTTGGCTGCCTCAGGAGAGGACGATCGACTCGACGCCGTGGTGCTGCTGACCGAACTCGAGAGCGTCCTGGGTCCCGAACCCGTCGAAACCTCTCGGCCCCTTGCGGCCGCCGCAGCTGCATCCGACGGGCGCCCGATTCGCGTGCAACTGCGCCCGGGCGTGGCAATGCCGGCCGCCCGTGCGGCGATCGTGCTCCGGTGTGCTGCCTCGCTGGGTGAAGTCCTGGCCATCGACCCCACACCGGACGAGTGGCTGCGCGAATCCTTCGATGGGGCGTTCACATTCAATCTGCGCAGTGAAGCCACGGGGAACCATCTCCGTCGTGTCCTCCTCAGTGCGGGAGATGTCGCGGAAGTCCGGGTCGAGGGCGACGTGGTCCAGCGACCGAGGGGGAAGCGCCAGGTCAAGGTCGACATGGATCGTCTCGATCGTCTGGTGCGACTCACAGGCGAGATTGTGGTCGCCCGTGGGAGAATCGCAACCATAGCGGACGGGCTCGGGGACGTCGGCCTCGAGGCCGCCGGTCACGAGATGTCTCGGTTGATCGGGGAACTCCAGGCCGCTGTGCTCTCGGCCCGCATGGCCCCCGTTGCTGAAGTGTACGAACGATTCGCTCGACCCGTGAGAGATCTCTCTCGTCAACTGGGGAAGTCCGTACGACTGGACTTGGACGGTGGTGAAATCGAGCTCGACCGGGCCATCCTCGATGAGCTCAGTGAACCGCTCCTGCACCTGCTGCGGAACGCCATCGATCATGGAATCGAGAATCCCACGGATCGTACCGCTGCCGGGAAGCCCGCGGAGGGGGTGATCACGGTCTCGGCGCATCGGGAGCGGAATACGGTGGTGATCACAGTAAAGGATGACGGCCGCGGGGTTGACGAGGAGGCCGTACGGGCGCGGACCGGGTGGTCGGCCCCGCGGGACGGATCTTCGGGCCTCCTCGAGGTGATCGCGAAACCGGGCTTCTCCACCGCCAGGGCCGTCACCGATGTCTCCGGTCGCGGGGTCGGGATTGACGCCGTGGTGCATTGGACCCGAAGTCGGGGCGGCACGACCGAACTCGGCACCCGCTGGGGGGTCGGTACCACGGTCACACTCAGACTCCCCCTTGCCGTCGCCATCATACCGGCACTCCTGGTGGGGGTCACCGATCACCGATTCGCGGTACCGCTTGGCTTCGTGGCGGAAACCGTCCGACTGCCGACGGAGCGGCAACTGGCCGGAATTGCATTTCGCGGTGACAGGGTACCGATCCTCGAGACCCTAGGCCCTCGTCGAGGCCGGGATGGCGATCAGCGCACGTGGCGTCCGGGGGTGGTGATCGATGTTGGCGGCCGCCTGGCCGCACTCGCCGTGGATACATTGCTGGGTCAGGAGGATATCGTGGTTGGCCCGGTCGATGCACCGCGGGGTACACCGGCCTGGATCAATGGCGCGACCATCCTAGCCGACGGCCGTCCTGTATTGATTCTCGATCCAGCCGTGTTGATTCAGGGAGAGGCGCCATGAGCCAGGTGCGGGAACTCAACGAAATCCAACGCGATGCCTTGCGAGAAGTCGCGAATATCGGCGCGGGCCACGCGGCGACGGCGCTCTCCCGGATGACGGACAGGACCATCATGATCGAGGTCCCCGAGGTGAGCGACTGCCGGCTGGGGACGGTGGCGGAAGCCGTAGGGTCGATCGGGTCGAATGCGACGGCCGTTGTCATGAACATGATGGGCGATCTAACGGGACGAACGGCGGTGGTACTCTCTCTCTCTGACACTCGGATTCTTTGTGACCTCCTGCTGCGACGCATAGCAGGAACCACATCGAGTCTCGGGGAGATGGAGGAGTCCTCGATTCGAGAAACTGGAAACATTCTGACCTCGGCCTATCTCACTGCCCTCAGCGATTTCATGGGGTTGATGTTGGTTCCGTCCGTGCCGACGCTCTTATCAGGCCCGTTGACGGATGTCCTCACTTCCGTGTCTGCGGATTTCGACGAGGTGCGCGGTATGGTGATCTGTGTCGATACGGCGTTCCGAATCGAGAGAGCTCCGGAGGTGTTGCACGGGGCGTTCCTGTTGCTGCCGGACGCCGTTTCGGTGGAGACCATTTTCGACGCCATTCACCTGAGTTGATCCGATGGCTCCCGGTACGACACCCCCGCGGGATCAGGTGGCCCTACGATCGTTGGCAAGGAGAATCGATCCTTCTGACTCGGGGGCTCACAATAACCTCGGCGTGCTCTACTATGAGCGAGGTCTGCTCCCCGAAGCTATAGCGGCGTTTTCCCACGCCCTGGAGCTCGACCCACGGATGGCAGTTGCCCGCCGCAACTTGGAGCGGGTGCAGCGGGAAACGGGCTACTACGACGGGCACGTCGCGGGGCTTCGGGAGAGGCTCAGTCAGTCTCCCGGGCGAGTAGATCTTCGTCAGGAACTGGGCAGAGCCTATGCCGTGCTGGGCAACGTGGACCAGGCTGCGACGCAATTCGAGGCCGCCATCCGGGACAGCCCCAACGATCCGGCCCCGCTCATCCAACTCGGTCTGCTGGAGACCCAACGGGGGCGCCAGGAGGAAGCCACCGCATGTTTCGAGCGAGCGTGCGCCTTAGACCCGCGAAGTGCCGTGAGTCACACGCATCTCGGCCACGCCCTCTACAACCAAGGATTGGTAGAACGGGCCAAGGACGTCCTGGAACGGGCACTGGAACTCAATCCCGCCAATGCCGACGCCAACTATCTCCTCGGTTTTGTGTACGGTGAGTTGGGTCAACACGAACAAGCTCGGGTCGCCACCAAGACCGCGATGGAACTCAATCCTGCCTTGGGGGTGGCCCAAGCGAACCTGGAAATCAGCTCCCCGGAGGGTATCCAACGGGAGGCACCTGTGCCACCACCCGCATCGGTCCGAGCCCGCGATGAGGATCAGGGTCGAGCGCATCTCAATCTCGGACTCGCCTTCCGCAAGCGCGGTTACCTTACCGATGCATTGAGGGAATACCGTCTTGCCCTCGAAGCCGGTGAGGTGCACCTCGATGTTCTTCAGGGTCTGGCCGAGGTCCACCTGCTTCGGCGTGATATCGCGGCGGCTCTCGAACTCTATGAACAGCTTCTCGACCGTCGCCCCGGTCACGCGGGCTTGTGGACCGACAAGGGCGTGTGTCTCCACCTAGCCGGTCGCAGGGAAGAGGCGCGGGCGGCCTGGGGTAAAGCGGTCGAACTGGATTCCTCCAACGCCCTCGCGTGGAACAACCTTGGCGTGGCCCAGGCCCGGGACCGCGACCCGACGAAGGCGCTCGCCTCGTTCGAGACCGCACTTCGGAGTAAGCCTGGGCTTTCAGCCGCGCGCCTGAACCTCGCCCTGTTGCATGCCCACCAGCGGCAATACAGGGCCGCTCTGGACGCCTACCGCGCGGTTCTGCAAGTGGACCCTGATGATGCCGGAGCTTGGAACGGTATCGGCCAGGTCCTAATGGACCTCAAGCGGTTTGATGAGGCGCGTAACGCCTTTGCCCGGGCGGTAGATGCCGATGCCGACCTTGCCGTTGCCCATTATAATCTTGGGTTCTGCCTCAGCCACCTCGGGCGATTCGATGAGGCTTTACAGGAAACCAAGCGCGCACTTGAACTCGAGTCGTACTACGTGCCGCAGCGTTTCGCCCTGACGGTCGATCTGCAGTTCGAGGAAACGACCATTCCGGTGGCAGTTACGGTCCACGAAGATCAACACCACGAAGTACCCCTAGGCACATTCGAGTTCGAGCCTGGCCTTCTCGACGAGGTCTTCGCCGATCTAGCCCCGGACGAAGTGGCGTCGACCGTGACTCAATCGGAAGGGGTGGACGATTTCGCCCTCGCGCGGGACTACCTGGCCAAGGGGCTGTTGGACCTTGCGAGCGCCGAGGCTTCGAGGGCGGTCCGCCGGGGCGCCCCAACGAGCGAAGGCGCCATCGTCGAGGGCGAAATATTCATGCGCCGCGGGCTCTTTGGCGAGGCACTGGAGCGATTCCACCTCGCGCTCGAGCAGGAACCCAATTCGCGGACAGCCCTGCGTGGGGCCACGGAGGCTTTCGTGGCGTTGGATAGGGGAGCGGAGGCGGTCAGCATTGGCGATCGCCTCGTGACCGCGGCTCCGACATGGGCCGACGCGTATGCCGCTCGGGCGCGCGCACGACGTCTGGTTGGCGCTGTCGAGGGCGCCCGGCGCGACGCGGAAGAGGCGGCCCGCCATCGACCCGGTGACCCCGATCTCCTGCTCCTGGGCGGATCCCTCGCACGAGCGCAGGGTGACCTCGAAGGCGCGTTCCGGATCTACTCGGCCGCTCTCCAACTCGACGAAGGATTGGCTCAAGCCTGGCACGAGCTCGGGGTGCTCGAAGAACAACGTGGCAACCGTGAGGAGGCGAGCGCGGCGCACTGGCATGCGGTCAGGCTCCTGCCGACGCACCTCGAATCAACTATGGCGCTGGCCTGGCTGCTTCGGCGTGACGGAGTGGTGCAGGAGGCCATTCGCCTCCTCGTCGATTTTCTCCTTGCCGAACCCATGGCCACCGACGTGCTGACCCTCCTTGGGCAGCTCTTGCTGGACGATCATCGGCCCAATGAAGCGCAGCGTGTCTTCGAACGGGCGTTACGATATTCTCCCGACCATCTCGGCGCCTTGTTCCACCTCGGTGTTGCTCTTGCCCGACGCAGAGAGTATGGCCGAGCGGTGGAGGCCTGGGAGCGAGTCGTGGAGCTCTCTCCCACGGGCCCGCTCGCCGCCGAAGCCCGGCGCCATGCCCGTTCGGCGCAGGATCTGGCCGTGATCTTCCGCGATCGGGTGGCGTGAGTGTCCATTCAGGGTCCACTCAAAGAGCTAGGGATCCACGATGTGTTCCAATTGCTCGACCTCAGTCGGAAGACCGGAGTGCTCAAGGTCACCTCGGACCTGCGGCAGAACGAGGGTACCATCTGGTTCGAGAGCGGTGCCGTCATCGCGGCCCAGATTCGAAGCAATCCGCATCGCCTCGGCGAGCTGTTGCTGAGTGCCGGCCGAATCGGTGAGGCAGATCTGGTGCGGGCGACCAGGATGCAGCGGGATGGGGATACGCGACGAGTTGGGGAGATCCTGGTGGACATCGGCGCCATCAACGCCGGACAACTCGAACGGTTGGTGCGCACCCAGGTGGAGGAAGTCGTATTCTCCCTTCTCGGATGGTCGGAAGGGTACTTCATCTTTGAGGAAGGTCTGGATGAGGTTCCGCGGGAGACCGATGTCAAGATTCGAACGGAGGCGCTTCTCATGGAGGGAGCGCGACGGATCGATGAGTGGGAGCGCATTCGAGCACGCATCCCGCACCTTGGAATCGTTCCGGAACTCGCGCACGTGGAGGGACCTGAGGCGGGGAGCCTCACCCTCACGCCCTTTGAATGGCGCGTGCTGACCGCCTGTGATGGGGTTTTCGACGTCAGAGAGATGAGCCGAGCGCTCGCCGCGTCGGAATTCGATGTCGCCCGGACTCTCTTCGGACTGGCCGCGGCTGGCGTGATTCACCTCAGGGACCCGGCCGCTGCGCCGCAGAGGGAGAGTGGGTCTCCCCCTGACCCGCGGTCATTGATTCGTCAAGGGGAGGAGCACCTCCGGCGAGGTGACGCGCCTGCCGCCCAGGTGCTCGCCGAGCGATTGATCGCTGCCTTTCCAAACGACACTCGCGGTCCACTCCTGCTTGCCGACTGCTTCCTGGTGGAGCAGCGGATTGGGGACGCTGAAAGGGCCCTCGAGGAGGTCATCCGGATTGATCCCGAACATGCACGAGGGCTCAGATTACTCGGTGTGGCGCGTGTCGCACAGGGCCGGTTCGAGGAGGCCTTGTTGGTATGGGCCCAGTGGCTGGGACTTCCCCAACGGTCGTCAGACGAGGACCGCCATTTGGCCAACCTGAGCCGCACGGTCGAGGCGGTGCGGGTCGTCACGGAAGGGGTCAAGGGACTGCGATGAGAGACGACGTCCAGGTGATGACCATCGAGCTGGCGACCAACCCCAAGAGTCTCGTCTTCCTCAAGCTGGGTGAGGTCCTTCGGCGGCGGGGTCAATTGGATGCGGCGCTTGCCGTCGGTGAAGCCGGGCTATTGCGATACCCATCACTTCCCGACGCCCATGACCTGGTTGGGAGGATTCGGAGCGATCGGGGTGAAGGGGACGAGGCGTTCGATGCGTGGACCGTTGCACTTCGCCTCGATCCGGCGCATGCGGGGGCGCTACGTGGTTTGGCGTTTCTCGCCTTCAGGGAAGGGGATTTCGATCGCGCCGAACGACATCTCAGGGCGGCGCTCGGAATCACACCGGACGATCCCTCTCTCAGGGTTGCGCTTCAGAAGGTCGTCCAGCGCGGGGGCGATCGAACCCTTCCGCAGCGACCCGGCCCCCTGAAGGATCGTGAACAGTCCCTGCTGGTCGACGGACGGGGCCGCATGTTCGGTGGCCGGCTCCGCGGGTTGGATGGAAGCGATGTCTCCGAAATGGTCGCCGCGGAGCTCGCCGGCGTGATGCGGGAGGCCGTGCGGGTCACACGGATGCTCGCGCTCGGCGCCTGGAGAGGGCTCTCGGTGGAATGTGGAGGCAGCGGAGCCTTGGCGCACCTCGTGCCACCCACGGACTCTACTGTGCTCCTCCTCATGGGTGAACCGGGGATGCCAGTTGGTCGACTCGCTCTCGAAGCGGAAGCACAGGCAGCGGCAGCGCGTCGATGGTTGGGGCGTTATCAGTGAGCAATCGGTATCAAGCAGTGATGACGAGCATCACCCGGGTTGGTGGGGTGCGTTCGGCGTGTGTGGTGGACGCCGTGGATGGACTCGTCGTGGCGGAGGTCTCCAGGGTGGGCACCGACCCAGGACCGCTTGCGGCGCTCGCCGCCAACTTGACCCGCAAGCTTGATGGGGCGCTGGGTCTGGCGGGGCACGGACCACCGCGCGTGATTCACGTCGAGGCCGAACTTGGTCACTTGATGCTCAAGCCGGTGTCGCCAGAGATTCTCCTCGTAGCGATCACCGACACTGAAGCGAATCTTGGGCTTCTCCGCTTGGCGCTGGCGGATGCGGCAGAGCGGCTCGACTGATGCGAGTTCTGGAACCCTGGGTTGAGTCGCCACTTACCGAGTTTTTGGCCGAGTCTTCGGCCCAGTTGGTCCTTCTCATGACCAGCTCGGGTCAGGTCATCGCTCAGCATGGGTTCACCCGGTCGCTCGATGTCATGTCGGTAGCGGCACTCGGTGCGGCGATCGTCGCATCGACCGGTGAACTCGCACGGGTCATGGAGACGGAGTCGCTGGGGCATGTGGTGCATCAGGGGAAGGGGTGCGGGGTACTGCTCGCACCATTTCCGATGGGCCAAAAGACCTGGATCGGACTCATCGTCTTCGGTCGGGACACCACCTTGGGTCTGGTACAGGTGTTCTTCCACACCATGGCGCAACAGATTCGCGAAGCCGCCCCCGGATCAGGGAAGGCGGAGCAAGTCCTCGCGGAACAGTTCGAGGACGAACTCAACCGCAGTCTCCGCAGGCTGTTTGGCCGCTGACCATGCCGCTCATCAACTTCTCCGGCCGCGAAATCATCTGCAAGCTGGTCTACTACGGACCGGGCCGCTCAGGGAAGACGACTAATCTGCAATACGTGCACGGTAGGATTCCTGATCAGCGTCGCGGACAAATGGTGTCTCTTGCCACGCATGGCGATCGGACGCTCTTCTTCGACTTCCTCCCGCTCGATCTGGGGGAAATATCCGGATTCACGACACGGTTCCAGTTGTATACCGTTCCCGGGCAGGTCTACTACGCGTCGACCCGGCGTCTCGTCCTTCAAGGCGCAGATGGCGTCGTATTCGTGGCGGATAGTCAGGCGCGGCGACACGAGGAGAACGTCGAAAGCCTGCAGGACCTGCACGACAACTTGCTCGAGCAGGGTGTCGATATCCGGGACTTTCCTATCGTCTTTCAATACAACAAGCAGGATCTCCCACAGGAGTTGGTCCTCGCACCGGATGCGCTCGATGACGCGCTCAATTTCAGGGATGCGCCGAGTTTCGGGGCTGACGCTCTCCACGGTTCCGGCGTCTTCGAGACGCTCAAGGCCGCCTCCGGACTCGTGTTGAGGAAGTTGGCCCAGGGTAATGGTGCGGTCGCATGAGCACGTCCCTGAACCCGGCACTCACCTTCGCGACCTTCGTCGTAGGCGTGCCCAACCAACTTGCCTTCTCCGCTGCGCGGGCCGCCGCTGACTCCCCAAGGCCACCATTCAACCCCCTCTTTCTGGTCGCTACCCCGGGGCAGGGTAAGACCCACCTGCTGCAAGCCACGGGGGCCCAACGGCTCCTGGTCGATCCCGCAGCCACGGTGGAGTACGTCAGCTGGGAAGCCTTCCTCGCCAAACTCGGACATCTCACCAAGGAACAAGCCGTCACGGAGTTCCATCGGGTCGATCTCCTCCTGTTGGACGACCTCGCGGGGTTCCGGCACGGCGAGGTGGTCGAGCGTGACACGGTCATTGCTGTGCTCGCGAGTCGATTGGATGCCGGCCGCCAGACTGTCTGCGCTGGGACCATTCCTCCGGCTGATCTTCCCGGCGGTGAGGAGTCGATCAACCACCTGCTGGGTGGCGGACTGGTGGCTGAGATCGGACCACCTGACGATGCTCTGCGCGAAGAAATCGTTCGGCGAAGGGCGTCGTTCGCGGGGGTCTCCTTTTCCTCACCGGTCATCGACGCGGTCGTGGGACTCCCCTGTGACTCGGTTCGGGAACTCTTGGGGACGGTCAGCCGACTGATCGCGTTCCAGGAGGTCAGCCCGGTCCCACTCGATCCGGCACAGACCCGCGTCCTGGTGACCGGGGTAGTAGAAAGCGACCCGATGGCGCCTCCGTCGCAAATGGTAGTGGCATCGGGTGACGCCGCCGCACGCTCCCCACTTCTCACTGCGCGCCTGGGGGGGGATGACCCTGGCGACGAGGATGAGTTCGGCTCTTTCCTCTCCGAGGTCGTGGCCGGTGTGAGCCAGCAGGTCGATAGATGGCGCGCAAGAGTGGCGGACGCCATTCTCGCCTGGGAGGCGGAAGGGATCCATACTGCCAGACTCCATGCATTGCTGGACCAGGAACTGCCGGCCCAGCCAGAGGCGGTGCTCGAACGCTTCGAGGAAGACGTGAACCTGCTGCGGACCCTCGCCGCGGAAATTGCCTCTCTCGCCCCCGATCTGGCCGACCATGAATCCCTACGCGATCCCGACCAACTCGTGCTGGCGGAACGACTGCTCGACGAGGCGAGGACCCAAGGCCTGAGAGAGTTCACACCGAACGCATCCTTGCTGCTCAGCGACCTCATCGAGGTGACTTCGAACCATGCTGCCTTGACGGCCCTCCGCGACGCCTTGGACCGGCGGGACCGCTCCCTGAGTCCGATCCTACTCGTGGGCGATAGTGGGACGGGGAAGACCCACATCCTGCACGGTGTTGCCAACCAAATGTCCACGGAACGGGCGGTCGTTTGCCTTTCCGCCGGGAGTTTCTGCTCGGCGGTCGCCGAGGCGGAACGGGAGGATCGTACCCGTGAATGGACGAGACGTTTTGCGTGGGCCGGCGGGCTCTGTCTCGACGATCTCCACCTCATGGCCGATCATCCCGTCGCCCAGAGCGCACTCGTTGGCATCCTCGACGAGCTGTTGGAGGCGAACCTACCGATCGTCTTAGCCTCCCTGATTCCCGTGACTGCGCTCGCCGCGTTCTCCCCGCAACTCCTCACCCGAGTTGCCGGAGGATTGGTGATCGATCTCCCGCGTCCCGATAGGGAGTTTCGATTGGCCCTCGTGCTGCGTCTGCTCGAAACGGCCCCTATCCCCGTCCCCGATCCAGGGCTCGCTGACTACCTGGCCGGCCTCGAGGCGGCCAGCATTCGAGAAGTCCAAGGGACCGTGAAGCGGGTGCTGCGAGCCTCCCATCGCGAAGGTGGTGTCCCTACGGTGGCCATGGCAAGACAGGTGGTGGAATCGGGGCATGGATTCGGCGCCCACCCACGGTCAGTGGTGCACGCTGGAGTGCTCGGACCGACGGTGGGAGGCACTCGGCTTCGTGAAAAGATGATCGATTCTTGGCCCGATATCCGGGACCTCGTCACGGAGACCCTGGACTGATGGCGATTCGCGGAAGTCTTCAGGAGGCCGGCCTCCCCGACGTCATCCAGATGCTCCACCTCGGACGGCGATCGGGGTGCCTGGCACTGGCCGATCGAGGACGGCATGCCAGCGTGTTCTTTTCCGAAGGCTGGATCATCGATGCGAGGATCGTGAATCGACCCGATCGGATCGGTGATCTGCTCGTCAAGGCAGGGTTGGTGTCGGCGGAACAACTGGCCGACGCGGTTCAGCGCCAAACGAAACATCCAGGACAGCGGATTGGTGACATTCTGGTGGGGCAGGGTGCCCTCTCCGCCAAAGACTTGCAGGAGATGCTCAAACGGCAAGTCGAGGAAGCGATCTATTCGCTGTTCAACTGGCGTGGCGGCAGTTTCACCTTCGAGGCCGGGCTGGAAATGGAAGTCGGTACCAAGCAGGTCCGGATTTCCCCCGATCGGCTCTTGCTCGAAGGGGCTCGGCGGGTCGACGAATGGGCTGTCATCCAGAAAAAGGTCCCCGAGTTCGATCTCATCTTCGCGGTTGATCCGGCACACCGTGAGGCCACGGGTCTCGGGTACACCGAAGTGCAACGCCGGCTTCACCCGCTGCTGGATGGTAAACGGGACGTACGCGATCTAGTGGAGGAGAGTGGGCTGACCGAGTTCGAAGTCTGTCAGGCGCTCTACGCACTCCTGTCCGCGGGCATCATCCATCGCGTGGGAACCTCGACACCGGGTCCCTCGGCACGATCGCGTGAAACCCAGATCGAAGAGCACCGTAACCTCGGTGTCGCGTTCTACCGCACAGGGATGCTGGAGGAGGCCGGCAGGGAGTTCCGGCGTGTGATGGAATTGCGGCCTTCGGAAGGATCAGCGCCGTTCCATCTCGGTCTGATCGCGGCCCGAGAGTCGCGATGGGCGGATGCAGCCTACTTCTTCGAAGTGGCCTCCGACCGCGGGGGCCCGAGGGCCGCCATCTTGCACAATCTGGGAGTCGCGCTTGCCAAGGTTGGCGAATGGGAACAGGCGGAGAGCGTGCTCAGTGAGGCCGCGAGTCGTGCGCCAAGAGATGCTCGGATTCAGTTGTCGTGGGCCTTGCTGGCGCTGGATTGTGGGGAACCAGCGGTGGCTCTTGCGCGGCTGACGCGAGCACGGGAACTCGCGGGCGAGGAAGTCCCCGCATGTTGGTCATGGGCAGCTACACGGGCCTACGCGACCCAGGGTGATCTGGAGAGGGCGCTCGAGGTTTCGCGTTCCGCGGTGACGCTCCATCCCGAGCACCCGATCCTCCTCAACAACCATTGCGTCCTTCTCGAAGCTGCTGGTGACCTGGCAGAGGCTGAAGCGGGGCTCAACCGGGCGCTCGACCTGGAGCCTGGTTTTGCCCAGATCTCCAAGAACCTCGGTGATGTGCTATATCGCCTCGGGCGGTTCGACGAGGCGTGGACCTCATACTCGAGAGCGGAGAGTATCAACCCCGATCTGGGCGAGGATCTCCACTTCCGCATGGGGAACCTGGCACTGCGTCGCGGCGACACCACCGCCGCGCGGGCACACTGGGAAAGGGCACTGCAACTGCACCCCGGTCATCAATTGGCTCGAGCGAATCTGCAGGCACTCGGATCGTGAGCCTCGCCTCCGGTGACGGACTCGAGATGCTAATCAGACGCTTGGAGGGTCGAGGTCTCCCCCCGCTGGACATGTATAAGGCGCGATGCCTCCAGCGACGGGTCGCGGTGCGCATGCGGGCGTGCGGTGCCGGCTCGATGGCTGAGTATATCCGGGTCGTCGAGACGGACCCTGAGGAAGCCGGCCGTCTCCTGGCGACCCTCACCGTCAACGTCACGGGCTTCTTTCGGAATCCTGAAACCTGGACGCGTCTTCGGACGCTCGCCTCCGAGTTACCCGGGGTGCTCGAAGGACAGGTGAAGGCTTGGAGTGCCGGATGTGCCACTGGGGAGGAAGCCTGGACGATGGCCATGGTGCTCGCTTCATCGATCGAGCAGCGTGGAATGACCGTCGATGGGTCATCACTATCCGTCGACGCCACCGATCTCGACCAGGCTTGTCTCCATCGGGCGGAAAAGGGACGCTACCTCGTCGCCGACGTTGGGCCGAACCCATCCGTTCTCCTGGGACGGTGGACTCGGTCTGACGGAGTGGAATTGGAAGTGGGTGATGCACTCCGGGGATGCGTGACTTTTCTGCTCCACGACCTGGGACGGGATCCACCACCCAACGCGCGCTACGATCTCATTGTTTGCCGCAACGTATTGATCTACTTCTCCCGAGAAGTTCAGGTGCAGCTTCTCACATCCTTTGCGCGGGTACTGCGAACCGGCGGAATCCTGGTGCTCGGGAAGGTAGAAACTTTGCCGGTGGAACTTCGCGCGCAGTACGAAGTGCTCGATGGGCGCGAGCGGGTATTCAGGCGGCTTGCATGACCTCGGATGCGTCTCGGGGCCAGCCGTCTGTCCTCATCGTGGATGACAGTGCGTTCTTCCGCCGATTGCTCTCGGATGGTCTCGAGGCCTCTGGCGAATTCCGGGTGGTGGCGACGGCCCGCAACGGAATGGATGCACTTCGCAAGCTGCATGAGCACGAGCCGGACCTCATCACGATGGATCTCGAGATGCCGAAACTCGATGGGCTCGGGGCCATTGGCTACATCATGTCCGAGAGCCCGCGGCCTATTGTCGTCGTCAGCTCCTACGCCGGTGCCGGGAGCGCTCCGGCGATTCGCGCCCTCGAACTCGGTGCCGTCGAACTGGTACCGAAGGAGGATCAACGAAGCCCCGAGGCGCTCGGCCGTTTTCAGGAGCGGGTCGTCGCGGCACTCCGTACGGCCGGTGAGGCCCACATTCGTCGCGTGCCGGTGCTGGCGCGACCTCACGTTCCACCCCCACAGGTCGAACTCGGTTACTCCCTGCCCGGTAGGGCACGACGGTGCATTGCGATTGCCTCGTCTACGGGAGGGCCACGCGCCCTGGCGGAGGTCGTGCCGAGGATTCCGGCGGATACCAGCGTGGCGGTGCTGGTAGCCCAACACATGCCGGCGGGATTCACGCGGAGCCTCGCCGAGCGCCTCGCGGGGCAGAGCATGCTCCGCGTGGTGGAGGCGGAAGACAAGTCGCTGCTCCTTGGGGGTTGCACCTATGTGGCCCCCGGGGACTGGCACATGAGTGTCGAATCCGACCCCGAGGGACCCCGGATTCGTCTCGACCGTGGTGCTCCGGTCTGGGGGGTGCGTCCTGCCGCCGATCCACTGTTTCATTCCGTCGCCACCCACTTTGGGCCGGAGGCGATTGGCGTCGTTCTCACTGGGCTGGGTCGTGACGGGGCACGCGGTCTCCGTGCCATCCGCGATGCAGGGGGGAGTGGCATCGCCCAGGACGAGTCCACCTCGGTGATTCACGGCATGCCTTCGGCAGCGATTGCCGCTGGGGGAGTAGATCAGGTGCTGCCGCTCGACGCGATCCCGCCGGCCCTCGAACACTGGTTGGCGTCGGCCGTCCAGCGGGCCGGTGGTCCATGAGTGACAGTATCGAATCCCTGCGCGCCGAGTTCGAGCGGATCGTTGCGAACGCGCAAACCGAACTTACCGACCAGGAGCGGCGCACGGCACTTCGTGAACTCGTGGCACTGTATCGCCGAGCCGAGCGAGTCTCCGAAGAGATGGGAGTTCTCCAAGCGAATGTCCGGGAGTTGGGAACCCGGCTCCGGGCAGCGGATCGCGAGCCGACTGCCGCACATCCCACGCGCGGCGACAGGCTTGCAGCGTCGACTCACGTGGAAAAGGGATGGCACCTCATTTCTCTCGGCGACTATCCCGGCGCGGTTGAGGCCCTCGGCCAGGCGCTCGCAGTTGCACCGGACGACAACGAGGCGGGGGCACTGTTGGGATGGGCTCAGATGCTCGATGGTCAACTCGATGAGGCGATGACCACACTCCAGAGAGTCCTGGCTCGCGATGCTTCCAACGCGCTGGCCCGCGTCAATGTCGGTTTCATCTGTCTCCGGAAGCAGATCTTTGGCGAGGCCATTGAGCATCTGTCGCGGGTGATCCGGGAAAGCTCGGATCCCCGGAGTATTCTCTATGCGCACTATTATTTGGGGATGGTTTACTTGGAACGCGATATGTTCGATGATGCGATCCCCCTGCTCCACACGGCTCTCGAACTGGGGCCCAACCTGGTGGAGGCGCGATACGAGTTGGGTCGGGCCTGTTGGTTCTCCGGACGGCGGGACGAAGCCGTGACCGCATGGGAGTTGGGTGCGGAGGGCGGCACCTACTCGCCGTGGGGAACCCGCTGCCGTGAACTGCTCAGCCTCGTCGAGGCGGGAGGAGAGATCCCACGTCGATCCTCAGTCTGATTCTCACCTTCCAAGCCCTCTGGCAGGGGTACCAGTCGTTCGATGTCGGACCTGTGACCCTGATTGTCTCGACGGCAAGCCGCGGCGTTGGATTTGCCCTCGCCGAGCAGGCTGCCCTGCCCATCGAGCTTCCGGGAATCGGCCGGTGGGACCCGGATTCTCTGCAACTCTTCGTGGTCGACGACGCCAAGGCTCTACGAAACGTCTCGCGCGGTCGGGCGCCTTCCTGGGGTGTTGGATTTGCGCTTCCCGCCACCGGGACAATCATGATCCGGGCAGACGCGATAGACCCTGCCGGCGCTCTCCGTCACGAGCTCGCCCATCTTGGGTTACATTCGCGGATCGCGAGCCGGGTGCCGCTCTGGTTCGACGAAGGCTATGCCGTGGTCGCCGCCAACGAGTTCGGACGCATGCTGACGCTCCAACTGAACCTTGCGGTTGCCACTCGAGGCGTTGGAGGGCTCAGGGAACTTGATCGGGCTTTGCGGGCCGGACCCGGCGAGGCCGAAGCGGCGTATGCCCTCGCTGGGTCGGCGGTGGCCCACGTTCTGTTACTGCAGCCCTCCGGCTCGCTCGACAAGTTGATTGGGAGATTGGAGGGGGGAGAGGGTTTCGACACTGCGCTTCTGTCGACAACCGGGTACGACCTTCCCGCCTTCGAGAGATCCTGGCGTCGGCAGGTGCGGCGCAGGTATGGGCTATTCGTCTGGCTGATGGCCGGTGGATGGTGGGCCCTCGCAGGCTTCGGGTTGGTCGGTTTCGCGGCGCTCAAGCGAAGGCGCGACGCCCCCCGCCGAGCTGCCCTCGACCAGGGGTGGCCACTCCCGGATATCGAGGAAGTGGATATGCTTGATCGTAGTTCTACCACACCTTAGTTTGTAAGACTATGTCACAAGCTGAGATCGGCAGCGCCGGACGCCGTCGCGCCTTGGGTCGACGGAACCTCGTCGTGTTGACGGTCGCGGTCTTGGTCCTGATACTGGGATACACCCTGCTGCAGGGCGGGAGCACAAGTTTGGCGGCGGGACTACTGGTGTTAGGGTATTGTGTGCTGTTCCCCTTGGCCATTGCTCTGTGAGCAGTCGGGTTGGCTCCGACGTCTCCCAGGTGTGAGGGTGAAGCTAGGGCTTCGGGCGAATAGCTCAGCTGGTCCAGAGCGCCTGCTTTACACGCAGGAAGTCGGGGGTTCGAATCCCTCTTCGCCCACTGGCATTTCGATGACACGGAGTGGCACTCTCTTCCCCATCTGGGGGAACCAGTCTACACGGAGGCCCCGAAGAATGCGTTCGACTCGATTCTTGTGTTCACTTCTTCTGTGTTCCGCCCTCGCGGTTCCTTCAAGCGGGAGTGCGGCACCTTCTCAGCTTCGGCAGAACCGGCCGCCTCCCCCGACGCGCAACGTTGACCGGATGCTGGTAGCGACCCCCTATCCTGGAAACTCGACCGACTCCGCAG
>Ga0214472_10001606_pt1 | contig 25034 bp, 24 predicted proteins | sample RVTome_6_FD_207662 | JGI IMG/M metagenome (GOLD analysis project Ga0214472, IMG submission 207662) | Soil microbial communities from uranium-contaminated site in the Upper Colorado River Basin, Wyoming, United States - RVT140D175 | ecosystem: Environmental > Terrestrial > Soil > Contaminated >...
GCACGACGGCGCCCGAAAGGAATGCCGTCGTGGCCAGGAACGCCAGCGCGTAGAACGAGAGCTTCATCCACTCTTCGAAGTGCTCGAAGACTTTGCGCGTCGGCTCCGATGTTTCGGCAGCGAAGGCCGCGACCCAACCCAGCATCGCCGTCATCCCGCCGCTACTTCAACCGCTCGGTGATCGCGGGGACGACATCGAACAGGTCGGCCGTGATGCCGTAGTGAGCGGCGTCGAAGATGGGCGCGTTTTCGTCGGTGTTGATCGCGATGATCAGATCGGCGTCCCGCATGCCCTCCAGATGCTCCGGCGCCCCACTGATTCCGGCGCACAAGTACAGCTTCGGCTTGACGCTGAGGCCCGACTTTCCGACCTGCCGCGTCTTGGGGAGCCATCCGTTGTCGGTGATCGGTCGCGACGACGACAGGGCGCCGCCGAGCGCGTCGGCGAGTTCCTGCACGATCTCGAGATTGTCGGCGTTTTGGATCCCGCGGCCGACCGACACCAAGATCTCCTGCGCGGTGATATCGACGTCTCCGCCGGCGGGCTCGTGCAGCGCTTTGAACGTCGTCGAGAGCCCATCGAGCGCCGAGAGAGACTTGGCCTCTTCGATCTCCGGGCTTCCGGCTCCGCTTCCCGGCGGGAACGATCCGGCTTGCACACTGACGACGCCGGGCGCGTCCAGAACCACGTCGGCGTCGATCTTGCCGCCGTAGACACGACTGGTCACGATGACATCCGAGCCTTCCACCGCAATCTGGGTTCCGTAGGCGACGAGCGGAAGGTTCAACGCGACGGACAGCCCGGCGGCAAGATCCATGCCTTGCGTGGTGTTGCCGACCATGATCAGGCGCGGCTCGCGACCGGCGAGCACCTCGGCGAGCGCGGCCTTGTATCCCTCTGGCGTGTAGGCGCCGAGCCGGTCGTCGGCGATGACGATCACGCGGGCCGCGCCGGCAAGCTGCGATGCCGACGATGCGATGCCCCCTCTGCCAAGAAGGACGGCGACGGCCTGCCCACCGAGCGACGGCGCGATCTCGGCGGCCTTCCCCAGCAGTTCGAGCGTGACCGGCGCGATGGCGCCGTCGCGCTGTTCAACGATGACGTAAACGTCTCCCATGACTTCAGCCTCCCTACGCCTTCACCAGGCCGCGCTCGCGCAGGAGCGCGACGACCCTGTCGGCGATTTCTTCGGTGGATCCGGTCAGCATCTCGGCGTGCGAGCTGCTCTCGGGCGTGCGCATCGCGCGGACACGCAGACGCGGCGTGTCCACCGACGGCGCATCCAGTTCCTCGATGGTCTTTTCCTGCTTCATGGCGCGAACACGCGACACCGGCGCGTAGCGCGGCGTCTGGCGGGCCGCCTGCACGCCCAACAGGCAGGGAGTCTTGACCGCGAGCTCCGCGGTCAATCCGCCCCCGGACTCTTGGGTGGCGACGACGACGCCGTCGCCCGGCTCGACGCCCGCGACGACCGACACGTGCGGGATGCCCAGCCGCGAGGCCAGCAGCGGCCCGAGCTGACCGTCGAGGTCGTCCGCCGCCTGGACCCCGGTCATGATCACGTCGTAGGCGCGGCTCTTGAGCACTTCGGCGTAGATCGCCGACAGCGCATGTGAGTCGGGGAAGACGTCCTCGAAGTCGCCGGTGACCTTGATGAGCGTGTCGGCGCCTTTCGCGGCGGCGGTGAACAGCACGTTGTCGGCTTCGCCGCTGTCGATCGTGATCGCGGTGACCGTGCCGCCGTGCGCTTCCTTGAGCAGCACCGCCTCTTCAAGCGCCTGCTCGCAGAACTCGTTCATCACGTAGGTCAGATACTCACGGTCGAGGTCGTTGCCCTCAGCGTTGATCTCGAGCTCTTCGACGAGATCGGGTACTTGCTTGATCGGAACGATGATCTCCATCGTCATCTCACTCCTTCGGACACAGTTCGTCGAGACGCAGTTCGGCCTGGATGCCGCGGGCGTCTTCGATCAGTGGCAGGAACGGAAAATCGCGGAACGGCTCGCTGGGACGATACGAGCCGTAGGGTCGGGTGCAGCCCGGCTCGCCTTCGGGGCCGGGGCAGCCGTTGGTCATGAACGCCTCGCCGTCGCGGACGTGGGCGTCCAGCCAGGCGCGGGGCTTGTCGATACGAACCAGCGCGCCGTCGTCGTCAAAGACCAGATGCTCCTCACGCAGGCCCTCACGCTCGATCAGATGCTTGACGAGCTGGATGCGCCGCCACCGCCACAGCGGGGCGCGCGGCGCGGCGCCGAGCCGCGAATCGGGCTCGGGATTGAACGAGAACAAGTACGGGAAGATCTCCCGGTCGCACAGGCGGATGAACAGATCGCATAACTCACGATCGGTTTCGCCCAGGCCGACCAGGACGTGCGCGTTGACCTTCCAGGGGCCGAAGACCTCGCGCGAGTCGTCAATGACCTCCCAGTATTTCTTCCACCGCAGCCCGCCTTGCGGGACGTCGGTGCGGTGCTTGATGAACAGCGGCTCGGTCGCGGCGTCGAGTCCGACGCCGATCATGTCCACCCCGATCTGTTTGAAATGCTCGATGCGCCCGCGGTCGAGCGTGGGCGGCGCGACCAGGATCGACAACGGCGTCTTTACCTTGGCCCGGATGCGTTTCGTGATATCCACCGTGTCCTGATAGGAATGGCCGTGCGTGACCATCGAGATGCACAGCCGAGTAAGCGTCGCCTCGTGCTTTGCGAGGCGATCGACGAACTCGTCGGTCTGCACGAGCGGCCAGTCGACGCGAATGAACGATTTCTCTTCGTAATAGCCGGGCCGGGTTCGCGCCAGCCCGCAGTAGGAACAGTCCGACAAGCAGCCCTCGGCATAGTTGAGCAGCAGGTTGATGCCGCCGAACTCGAATGCGCGCGTGAAGCGCCCCGATCGGAATCGGAGCGCGATCGCGCTGGCCATGCTGATCCGCACCCACTCGGGCGAGACGTGCCGTTCAGACGCGAGCGGCAGCATTTCCTTCGTCATTGCCATGCGGGAGCCTCCTCGCGCGTCGTCGTCGTCGTTTCTCCGTCCGCGGCCGGCGGGTAGTAGCACGATCCTGAAGCCATGCCGCGTCGCGCACGCGCGTCCACCACCGCCGACCAGACCGCTTCGACCAGATCCACCACCGCGACGCCGTCGAGTCCGCCGCCGCGAGCCCAGCCGGCCTCGATCGCCTCGCCCACGCGCCTCTTGTCGACCGCAGCCCATTTGAGCGCCGCTTCGATTTCGACAACGGCCCGTTCGCGAGCCATGAAGTCGCCGGCGATCAGCGCGTCTTTGATCGCGTCGCCACCGAGCGTGAGCGCGATGCGCAGCAGCCCGCCGGGAGTCTTCAAGATCGCGGTCCCTTCGGGCGTTTCGGCGACACGGCCGTTCACCCATTCCGCGGTGCCGTATCGCTGCGTCAGCACCTGCGCCGCCACCGCCTGCTCATCGGCGTCGAGCGGCTCAGGCACGGCGCGAATCCCGAACGCTTCTTCGAAGCCGGCTTCGACGCACAGGCGAAGGTCGTCGACGGAGCAGACCGCACCACGTTCGGCCGAGGCGGTAGTGATGCGCTCCCGGACCGCGTCGGCGGCCTTTCCGCCGAGCTTGGCGGCGGGAATGTTGAGGATGCGAAGCATCAAGTCGATGTCCAGATCGGCGAGCACGCTGGCGTGAAACAGCACGGCATCGTTCGCGTCCAGGTAGATGCCCAGCCCGGCGATCTTGCGGCCGGCGACGGCAATGTCGTTCTTCCCGCGAATCTCGGCCGGGATTCCCAGGCGCTTCAACCCGAACAGAACGCCGCGCCCGAAGGTGTCGATGATCGCACGCGCGTGCGCCGGCGTGTTCGGGTCGCGAAGCGAGGTGACGAGCGCCACGCCCAGTTGCTGCTCGCCCATCAAGATCGCGCCGCCGCCGGTCGGCCTGCGGTTGACGGCGATTCCTTCCGCATCGCACACGTCGAGCCGAAGCTCGGCGCGCGGATCCTGAAATCGGCCGACGAGCGCGGCGTGGCTGCGGTAGGTGTAGAGCCGAAGCGTGGGCGGTGGCGGTTCGGGCGTCGCGTAGGCGCGCATCAGCGCTTCGTCGGTCGCGAGCCCGCCGGCCGCACCGGCGCCGTCGTCCGTGATCAGCCGCCAGGTCTTCACACCGACTCCGGATCTTCGGCAAAATCCGCCCACGTCATCGAGCAGCAGCCGTCGAACAGGCGTGGCTCCAACCCGAGCGAGACGGCGTAGGCGATCGTTCCGTCCGCCGGGTAGGCGATGCCGTTGAAGCCGGCGTCCACGGCCGCGCGATCCAAGGACACCTTGATGTCGCCGAGCGGACGAGCACAGCCCAGATGAACACGGGTGTCGTCCATCCGGCCGCGCGCGGTGTGGAAGAAGTCGATCACCTCGCCGGTGTCCGGCGGCGGCAAGTGACCCATCGGCGTTCCGACCAGCGGCGTCAGGACCACCAGGATCAGAGTCCACACGGGATAGCGCGACAGGATGTCGAGCGCAGTCTGCTCGCCGAGAAACTCTCCGTAGTGAAGGCCGAGCACGATGTGCGGGATGATGCGCAGACCCGCGTCGGCGAGATGGGCGATCGATCGCTCGACGTCGGCGACGGTCATGTCGAGATGGTAGACATCGCGGAGGGTCTCGTCGGCGCCGATGACGTCGATCATCGCGCCGTCGATGCCCACCGCGGACAGCGCCGCTGCGGTCTCGGCGTCCGGATACCCGACATGACATACGACGCGCATCTCCAACTCGTTCTTGATCCGCGCGATCTGATCGATCTGCGCGAGTAACGGGACGCCGCCCGAGCGCTGCGATCCGCCGGAGACGAGCATTCCCTTGGTGCCCTTCGCCTTCAGGTCGCAGGCGATGGCGAACAGGTCGCGATCGGGCGCGACCGAGATCATTCCGTCGAGCACCTTCGCGCTGCAGTGATCGCATTGGAGCGCGCAGGCCGAACCGGTCACGCTGACGGGAAGGAACGCGCGTGCGTTCTGGGGCTTCCACTCGGCGGTCTCGTAGCGCTTCAGCCCGGGGGCGAAGAAATCGATGCGGCTGCCAAAATGCGCGCGCGACGCCAGCCAGCCCCGGCTCGGGGCGGCAACGGTGTCGAATGCGAGCGTCACTCAGCCACCGATCCTTGCCGTTTGTATTCCGCGAGCGCGTCGGCGAACCACGGTTGCACCGCGTCGCCCTCGATCAAGCCGGACGGATCTTCGATCGGGTCGATCAACAGCAACCAGCCTTCGCCGTACGGATCCTTCGTGACCAAGAGCGGATTGTCGAGGACGCGGTCGTTGACCTGAACGACGGTGCCGGCGACGGGCGCGCGCAACGGGCCGACGAACTTCTGCGCCTCAATCGTTCCAAGCTCGTCGCCGGCCGCAACGATGGTGCCGGCCGGCGAGAGGTACAACTGCGCCAGGTCGCCGGTGGTCTCCAGCCCGAGCGAGTCCATCCCGATGCGCAACCGGTCGCCCTCGCGCAGGACCCAGGTGTGATCGATCGGATGGTAGGCACGGTCCAGCGGCGCTTCGAAGCGGCCGGCGCGGGCAACGGGAACGGTGGGATCCATCTAGGCTCCTTTCGAAAGGGCAGCGACGATTGCGCCGGCGAGTTCGTCGCTCTCGTCGTCGGCATCCCGAATCGAGGCGCGGTCGATTCGTCCGTCCACGACCGAGACCCATGAGCCTCCGACCGAGATCAGCGACACGCCTCCCCGGATCTTGATTCGCGCCGGCGCCGGCGCGCGATCGGCAAACACCCACGACGGGTCCGTGAAGCGGGTATCGAGCAACCGAACCGCGTCCTGTTCGGCCGGCGAGGGCGACGACGGAATCGCGCCGCCGAATGCTTCGGCGTAGTTGTCGACGAGCGCGGCGACCGATTCTTCGCGCGAGACCGGCCGGCCGGCGACCTCGTCGACGCAACCGAGGTACCGCCGCATCAATCGCGCCGCCTCGGCTTTGGCCGCCGCCGGAATCGCCAAGATCCCGGCCATGGCGTCGTGATCGAACGAGAAGATCACGTTGCCGACGAAGGCGCTCGCATCGCCGATCTGCGCCGCGCCGGTTCCGCTGATCTTCCGGTCGCCGGCCATCATGTCGTTGCCCGGCGCCAGTTCGGCCTCCACGCCGAGCGAACGGAACGCCTCGACGGCGGGACCGAGCGCGCGCTGCCAGGCGCGGTCGAGCGCAGCCGGCAACGACCCGGTCGGTGCGATCAGCTGAAAGAAGATCTGGCCGTCGTCGCACAAGACCGGACCGCCGCCCGCACGGCGGCGGAACAGGCCGAATCCGCGAGCGGCGCATTCGGCCAGATCAAGCTCTTCGGTCCGACGGTGAAAGCCGATCGAGACGTACGCCTCGGCCGGCGTCATGATCGCAAGGACCGGCGCGTCTCCGGGCTGCATCGTTTCGGCGACCGCATGCCACCAGGTCTGCGAGCGTAGACCGGAGACGGTGCCGAAATCGAGCAGCCGAAGCATCAGGCCATCGCCTCGTCGAGCAACTCGGCCAGGTCTCGCACGACCAGCTTCCCGTCGTTCCCGGTGGACTTGACCGCATCCTCGAAGCGCGACACCTCATAGGGGCACACAACGACCAGGCACTCGGCACCGGTCTCGACGGCTTCGCGGACGCGTCGCTCCGACAACCGCTCGGTCTGATGCTGCGCGGCCAGACCGTCGAGCCACATGCCGCCTCCTCCGCCGCCGCAGCAGTAGCCGTTCGACTTGCACCGCAGCATCTCGACGAACGTGATCCCCGGAATTTTTTCGATCAGGGTGCGCGGCGCATCGTACTCGCCGTTGTGCCGGCCGAGGTAGCAGGGATCGTGGAACGTGACGGTCATGTCGATGGGCTTGTTGAACGTCATCTTGTCGGCGAGGGACGCCAGCAACTGGGTGTAGTGCAGAACCTCGAAGACGTGGCCGTGCTTGGGATACTCGTTCTTGAGGGCATTGAAGGCATGCGGATCCGAGGTCACAATGCGCTTGAACTCGTACTTTGCGAAGGAGGCGACGTTCTCCTCCATCATCATCTCGAACAGGCCTTTCTCGCCGGCGAGCCGCTGCGAGTCGGCGACCGTCTTCTCTTCGGCCCCGAGAATCGCCCAATCCACACCCAGCCGATTCAGCACACGCGCATTCGCGCGGGCCGCTTCCTGGCCGCGCGGATGGTATGCCCAGTAGTCCTCGATCAGGAAGAGCACGTCGGCGGGCGCAGGATCGTCTTTGAGGATCCGCACGTCCGTGCCGGCGTCCTTCGCCCAAGCGGCGCGCTTCTTGGCGTTCTCACCGAGCGCGTTTCCGTATCGCGCGGTCTTCTCGAAGACCTGCTGCAACTCTGCGGGCACATTGCCTTCCCCGACGGCCACTTCGCGGACGGCCGGCATGATCTTGATCATGTCGACCTCCTTCGGGCAAACCCGCAAGCAGTTGCCGCACGTTGTGCACAGCCACAGGTTATCGTCGGTGAACAGGTCGATGTCCCCCGTCTGCACACCGCGGTGGATCTTGCGCGGGCCGTACTCTCCGACGATATCGACGGGACACACGGGAACGCATTTCGCACACCCGTAGCACCAGTTCAGCGATTCGCCGCCGGGAAGCTCGCCGATGCGCTCGAGCTGGTCGGTGTCGTAGTCCCAGATCACGCGCTGCTCGAACATTCGATTCCATTGCCCTGGCAGCTCGTATCCGTCGATGACGGCAAGCTCTACTTCGATCGGTGCCGGATACTGCTTTTCCAAACCCATTGGGACTACGCCTCCAGTCGATGCACGCCGAGCAGGCGGCGCGCGAGCTCGGGGAGCTGCGGGACGACATGATTGAACTCTTGCGTCATCCGCATTCGGAGCACGGTGTACATATAGATGCCGTAGACACACGCGAGGAACACGTCGAGGCCGAACGGAGGCCGGCCGACGAAGCCGATCGCGCGTCCGGTCTCGGTGACGAACGCCATCGCCTGTCCGACGCGCACGTAGGTTTCCCCGGGAGTCGCCCCGGACAGATCGAAATCGTCCATCGTCACCAACCGGAGCGCGCCGGTTTCAGTTCGCGGATCCCACATCCAGCCTCGCCACAACCAGTGTTCCTCGGGGTCGGTGAAATGAAGAAGCTCGCCGGCGATCTCGGGTGCCAGATCGTGTCCGTCCACGCCGGCAACGAACGCATCGAATCGAGCGGCGACCGGACCGGGGGCAAGCAAATCGGCGACCAGACCGCAGAAGCGGTCGGCCCCGACGACATCGAGCAGGTCCCCGCCCTTGCGCCGGACCCCGAACATCATGGACATGCCGGCCTCCATCGCGTCGCGCGACGGCGGACCGTCGGAATACATCGCCCGGAAGCGGTCCGCCTTGACTTCGACGGTCGAGGTGATCGCATCCATCTCTTCCACCGAAATCTTCTGCAGCACCTGCTGCATGAATTCCTCGGCGGTGAGGGTGTCTACGACTTGTCCGCCCACGCTCCCGAACCCCCGTCCCTTCGCCCGGTCGTCGCGCGCCTACGCCGGCGCGCCGGCCGCGGCCGTGCGTCGCACGAGCGCGACTGCCTTCGACGCGGCGGCCCCAGCGCTGGAGATCGTGTCTTCCAGATCGGCCGGGCCGACCGCGGCGCCGCACACGAACACGCCTTCCTTCGCGGTCGTCACCGTGTCCAGCGGCGGCGCGGCGGTCTCGATGAAGCCGTACTTGTTTTGCGGGATCTCGAACATGCCGGCCATCTCGCGAGTGCCCTTCGACGGCTCCATTCCGACCGACAGCACCACGATGTCCATCGGGACCTCCATCGGGCGTCCCATCGTCGTGTCCTCGCCGCGGACCAGCAGGCTGCCGTCCTTGGGAAGAATCTCGGTGATGATCCCCTTGACGTACTGAACCTTGTACTGCTCCTGCGCCGGCCAGTAGATCTGGTTTTCCCAGTAGCCGTACATGCGCATGTCGATGTAGAAGATGAAGACCTTGCAGTCGGGGTTCTGCTGCCGGACCTCGATCGCTTCCTTCGATGCGACCCCGCAGCACACCTTCGAGCAGTACTCGTTTCCGATCCGCCGGTCGCGCGAACCCACGCACTGGATGAAGCACAGTCGCTTGGGCTTTTCGCCGTTGGACGGGCGGACGACGTTGTGGTCCTTGAGCATGGACTCCAAGTCCTGCAGCGCGATCACGTCGGCATGCTCGTAGTAGCCGTACATCTGCGTTTCGCGTCCCGGATCGAAGTGCTGGAACCCGGTCGCGACGATCACGGCACCGGCTTCGACGACCGAGCCGTCCGACAGCGCGACGCGAAAGTCGCCCGCGGATCCTTCCTGCGAGGCGACCGTGACCTGCGTGCGAACGTCCGCATTCGGATGGCCGACGACGCGGTCGATCATCCGCTGCATGCCTTCCTCGGCCGAATCGAAGTACGGCGTGAGGGCGGCGTAGTTCTCGTGAATCGGCGTCCCGCCCAGCTTCTCGTGCTTTTCGACCAAGACCACACGGCCGCCCAGATCGAGGACGTTCGCTGCGGCTTCCAGGCCTCCCGGGCCACCACCGACGATCAGTACGGCATCGCTAGGCATCGACGTCCTCCCACGTCAGGAACTCCTGTTCGCCTCGCTCGATCTTCTTCATGTCCTCCTGGAACTCCGCCCAGGCCTTTTCCCAGTCGATTCCCATCTTTTCGAGCAGCGGCTTGTAGTCGGCCGAGTGCCAGTGCAACTGGCAGACCTTGTACGGATGGGCGCCCATGGCGAGCGCAGCGAACTGAGCCTCGCTCATCACCGGAAGCGACGCGGTCACGCCGTGCGCTTTGGCCGCGAATTGGCTCTTGTCCAGCGTCGTCACACACCCGGTGTCGTGCGTGAGCACCACGTCCGGATCGGCTTCGTCCTTCATGACCTGAATCTTGCGCAGCGTCGCGAACGAGCGCGTGAAATCGCGCTGCACCAGGATGTGGCGGAACCCGAAGCCGCAGCAGTCGAACCAGGTCGAGTAGTTGCGGACCTCGGCGCCCAGCCTCTCCGCGATGCCCGACACGATCGACGTGCGCTGTCCCTGGTACATGTCGGGGTCGTAGATCGCATCGCCTTCGACGAGCTTGTGATAGTGACACGCCGGGTGGACCGTCACGGCGATGTTCTTCATGTCGATGACCTGCTTCGCCGCGATCTCGTGACGCATCGCATGGAACCATTCGCTGTAGTGGACGATCTCCTCCGGCATGACCATCGGCTTGCCGAGCCGGCCGAGCACTTCGCGGACCTGCTTGCGCAGATCGGAGTGGCCGAGCAGCTCTTCGCGGACCTCCTTGTAGTGCCCGTAGGAGGTGCCGCAGTGGATGATCGGGTAGTAGCCGGTCTCGTAGGCGGCCGCGAAGTTGCGCATGGCGACGGCGGCCTGCGCCGCCGCATTCGATGTCGCCGACGCGTAGTAGTTCCACGCCGTACACGACGTCTGATCCTTGGGATCCTCGTAGGCAAGCCCGAGCTTGCGGATCACCCAGAAGATCGATGTCGAGTAGCCGGGAATGTGCCCGCACTGCCCGCAGGACTTGTGATGCCAGGTCGGCTGACGCGGAACCTTCTTCGGCCGGCCGTACTTGGTCGGCACCTCGATGAAGTCGTCCGGAACGCGTTGGACAATCCACTCGCCTTCCTCTTCCAGGCGGAAGACTTGCTCATAGAAGTCTTCGGGAACGTGCGCGTCGGGGTCGCGCTCAAACTTGGCCTTCTTGCTCAGAATCTGTTCAACAGGAATCGACATGCCGGCCTCCTCAGTGTTCGTTGAGCTTCGAGACGGGCGAGGTGTCGTAGTCGGCATCCTCGAGCCGGTCTTCCATCATCTCTTCGAGGATCATGTGCAGGTTCGCATCGACTTCCTTGATCATGTCGAGCGCGCCGGTCGCGTGCCAGATGACGTACAGCTCCATGATCGTCTTGGGTTCGATCGCCCAGCCGGTGTTCGTGGTGTGCAGCGTCTCGGGCGGCAGCATCTTGCGCCAAAGCTCGAGTTGATCGGACACCTCCTTGACGCCCGGGCCCCAGTCTGGGAACGCGTCGGGCTGGAGCATGTCGGGCGATACCTGGGTGCCGGTCCCCATGATCTTGTAGATGATTCGGGTATAGCCCTCCAGCGCTTCCTTCGCGGTCGCCATCCCGTTGTTGACGGCGACTTCGCGCATGATCGTGATGATTCCGCCCGGGTTGTTGCCGCGCGGACACCGCAAGCACGAGAAGCACTGGGAGCATTCCCAGATATCGTCGTTCATCTGCTCGTAGACCTGCTCGACGTCCTCGCGCGCGGTCGCCTGCGCGATGCGGCGCGGCGAGAAGTCGTAGAAACGCGCGGACGGGCATGCCGCGACGCAAATCCCGCATTCGTAGCAGCCGTAGAGATAATCGTCGTAGCGCGGGTCGGCCTTCACCTGCCCGAACAGGCGCTCCTTCTCTTCGTAGGGAACGTCGTCGTAGCGGCCTTTCGTGATCTTGAGCGCGGGATGCGTCGTCAGAGCCACGGCGTCCTCCGTCTAGAACGAGATCACGGCGTCGGATTCGGTGGCCATGTTGTTGAAGGCGGCGCCACCGATCATCTTCACGCCGTCGACGATGTCGTCCATCGTCAGGTCGTGCAGGTCAAGACTGGGTTGGCACACGTACAGCTTCACGCCGATGTCGAGCGCCTGGTCGATGAAGTAGGACAGCGGCTGGCCGCGGTCCCCTTTCGGGCCCATCTTCTCGGCGGTGCCCTTCCGCAGAAGCGTCGGCCCGTTCATCGTGAAGTAGATTCCTACCTCGTTCTCCATGGCGGCCGCGGCGGCGGCGAGGAAGAACGGCGTCGCGCATCGTTCCGGCGACTCGACGCCGTGAGTCATGACGTAGAGGATTCGTTTTGTGTCGTCGTCCACGCCGGCCCCCTACTTGGTCCTGCGAACCCAGAAGGTGAAGACATCGCCTTCCGCGGTGTGGTCGACCATTTCGTGCCCGGTGTTTTTCACCCAGGCGTCCATATCGGGTTCGGCGCCGGGATCGGTCGCCTGCATCTCCACAACTTGCCCGACCTCGATCTCCTTGATCGCCTTCGACAACTTGATTACCGGCAAAGGACAAAGAAGCCCCTTCACATCAAGGACCTTGTCCGCCTGGACTCGACTTGCCACAGGCCTCACCCCTCCCGTTCCTCGCGTCCCTGATTCGTGCAGGAACGCAAAGCCATATGACCATATTCGAATGTTGCGGTCAAGGGGTTCTAGGGATGATTTGTCCTGATTCTGCGTGTTGCCGGCCGGTGCGACGGCGAACCCAGGCCTCCCTACCGGGGCGGAAAATCCGCTTTCAGGGCTAAATCACCGACCGCCATCTTCGGGTCGATGAAGCGGAACCGATTCAGGAGCCGCACCCCGTGCTCGCGGCAAAACTGCCAGCCGGGGGCTTCACCGATCTTGCCCGTCATCTCCAGGATGTGCAGGCTCGCCGTATAGGTCACGGCCGAGTCGCACACGGCGCAGACGTCGGCGCGATCGGGATCGCCGATCTGGACCCGCAGCTCCGCCCAGCACACGCGGCACAGCAGCGGTTGATCGTCGCGCAGCAGCGGGTCCCCCGGATGGACGAACAAACGGATCGCGCCGGAATCGCCTTGCTCGAGCCATGCCGACCCGGCGAGCAGCCGCCCACAGAAGTCGCACCGCAAGTCCGAGATCGTCACGCGCGCCAGCGTAGCTGCATGGAGGCCGTGCCGGGAAAGGTTCCCCGCCACGAGTGATGCCGGCTCCCTCGGCGAGCGCAGATCGATTTCCGCCTCGAAAGGGCTCGCAGCGGGGTAGGAACCGGCGGCCGGGCTGAGTAGCGTTGTATCGGGAGGTGACCATGCCGATCACGACTGCGTCACGCGTTCCGACGGCTCGGACGGAACCGACCGACGCACGGGGCGGCCGGCGACCCATCATGCTCGCCGTCGCCGGAGACAGCGCCGCCGGCAAGACCACGCTCGCCGAAGGGATCCTGGCGATCCTCGGGCCGGACCGCGTCACCACCATGTGCACCGACGACTATCACCGCTTCGACCGCGAACAGCGAGCCGCGCGGGGAATCACGCCGCTGCATCCGCAGTGCAACTACATCGACATCCTCGAGCAACACATGGAGCAACTCGCCCATGGGATGCCGATCCTCAAGCCGGTCTACCGACACGGTGGCGGCACCATCGATCCGCCCGAGTACATCGAGCCGAAAGAGTTCGTGGTGGTCGAAGGGCTGCTTCCCCTGTACACGCCGCGACTCCGCCGCTGCTTCGATACGACCGTCTATCTGGATCCTCCGGAGGAGATGCGCGTCCGCTGGAAGGTGGCGCGCGACTGCGCCAAGCGTGGATATCGTCCCGAGCAGGTCTTGGCCGAGCTGCAACGGCGGGAGCCTGATTCGGATCGGTTCATCCGGCCGCAGCGAGGATTCGCCGACATCGTCGTGCGTTTCTCGCCGCCGGTGGCGCGCGGCGCGACCGACGACGCCCATCTGGACGTCTCCATCGTCATCCGCCCGACGTCGGCGCATCCCGATCTGTCGGGTGTCGTCAGCGAAGCGGGCGCGATTCGGCTGCGCCTGGGCCGGGACGCCGGCCGACCGGTCGACTTCCTCGAGATCGACGGATGCGTCCCCGACCGGGCCGCCGCCACGCTCGAGACGGCCCTGTGGGATCGCATCGGCGGGACGCCGGGGCTGCGTCGCCGGCCGATCGGCGCATTCGCTCAAGGAACCCATGTGCGAATCAGCCATCCGCTTGCGCTGGCGCAACTGCTGATCGTGGGAAACATGATGACCGCGGCGGTGCCGTCGTGAGCGCGCTCGACCTGACTCGCGATCGTGCGGCGGACGCGACGCGCGGCGCGACGGACGCGACGCTCACCGCGCGCTGCATTGCGGCAGTGCGGGCGCTTTCGGTGGACATGGTCGAGCAGGCGCGCTCGGGGCATCCCGGTGCCCCGCTCGGGCTGGCGCCGGCGGCGACGGTTCTTTTCACTCGCGTCATGCGCCACAGCCCGCGCACCCCGGACTGGCCGGATCGCGATCGATTCGTACTCTCGGCCGGCCATGCTTCCGCGTTGCTGTACTCGTTGCTTCACCTCACCGGCTACGCGGTCTCGGCCGAGGATCTGCGTCGCTTCCGTCAATGGGGCGCGATCACGCCGGGCCACCCCGAGCACGGGCTCACGCCCGGCGTCGAGACGACGACCGGGCCATTGGGGCAAGGTTTCGCGAATGCGGTGGGACTGGCGATCGCCGAACGCATCCTGGCGCGCCGCTTCAATCGCGACGGGCTCCCCATCGTCGATCATCGCGTCTACGGAATCTGCTCGGACGGCGACCTGATGGAGGGCGTCGCCTCGGAGGCCGCATCGCTCGCGGGACATCTCGGGCTGAGCCGCCTGATCCTGCTCTACGACGACAACGGCATCACGATCGACGGCCCGACCGGCCAGACCTTCACCGAGGACGTTGCCCGGCGGTTCGATGCCTATGGATGGCAAACGCTGCGGGTCGAGGACGGCAACGACACCGACTCGATCGAACATGCGCTGCGCATCGCGGACGCCGATGCGGAGCGTCCGTCGCTGATTGCCGTCCGAACGCGAATCGGCTTCGGCAGCGCGGTCGAAGGCACTGCGGCTGCCCACGGCGCTCCGCTGGGGCCGGAAGATGCACGCCGCACCAAAGCGCGGATGGCGTGGACGGAGGAGCCCTTCGTCGTCCCCGACGACGTCGCCGCCGAGTTCGCCGCGACGGCGCAACGAGGAGCCGCGGCCCAAGCGCGCTGGCGTCTGCTGATGGCGCAATACGAGGCGTCCTTCCCCGAAGACTCGGTCGCGTTCGCCGATGCGATCGCCGGACGGCTCCCGGACGGATGGGATCGAGCCATTCCGCGCTTCCCCGCGGGATCGTCGCTCGCGACGCGCAAGGCGTCGGCCGCGTCGGTGCAGGCGCTGTGGCCGCGCGTCGAGATGCTCGCCGGCGGCTCCGCCGACCTGGCGGAATCGACCGGGATGACACCGCCGGGCGACCCGTTCCGGCCGGGCCGCGCGGATCGCATCATCCATTTCGGAGTCCGCGAGCATGCGATGGGCGGCATCATGAACGGCCTGGCGCTGCACGGCGGCATCCGGCCCGTCGGCAGCACCTTCCTGGTCTTCTCGGACTACATGCGTCCGCCGATCCGGCTCGCCGCGCTCATGGGACAGCCGGCAATCTTCGTGTTCACGCACGACTCCATCGGGCTGGGAGAGGACGGCCCGACACACCAACCCGTCGAGCATCTTGCGGCGCTGCGCGCGATTCCGGGTCTGACCGTGATCCGCCCCGCCGACGCGAACGAGACCGCAATCGCGTGGCGGGTCGCGCTGTCGCACGGCGGTCCCGTCGCCCTTGTGCTGACGCGACAAGATGTTCCGGTGCTGGACGCGGCGAAGGCCGGTTCGGCCGGGCGCGGCGCGTACACGCTCGCCGACTCGCGTTCCACCCCGGACGTGATCCTGATCGGAACGGGATCGGAGGTGCACGTCGCCTTGGCGGCGCGCGACATCCTCGACGGACTCGGGATCGCCGCGCGCGTCGTTTCGATGCCGTCGTGGGAACTGTTCGCCGAGCAGACGGATGCGTACCGAAGCGAGATCTTGCCGTCCCACGTCCGCGCGCGCGTATCGGTGGAGGCGGCCGCAACGATGGGCTGGGAGCGATGGATCGGCGAGCGGGGCGTCGCCGTGGGCGTCGACCGATTCGGCGCGTCGGCGCCCGGCCCCGAGGTGATGCGGGAGTTGGGGATCACGCCCGAAATGGTCGCGCGTCGCGCGCTCGAGACGGTGACCCGGACGTGACGATTCGCTGTGCGATCAACGGCTTCGGCCGGATCGGCCGCACGATGCTGCGTCGCATGCTGACCGATGGCGGCGTTGAGCCGGTTGCCGTCAACAGCGACCGGGGAACGCCCGAGTCGATCGCGCATCTGTTCCGGTACGACACCGTCTTCGGACGCTGGCCCGGCGCCGTCGAGATCGACGGCACGTCGATGGTCGTGGACGGACACCCGATCGAGCTCATCTCCAATCGCGATCCGGCCGCGTTGCCATGGCACGACCTGGGGATCGACGTGGTGGCCGAAGCAACCGGTCGCTTCACCGCGCACGACGACGCGGCCGCGCACCTCAGGGCCGGCGCGCGCAAGGTTCTGATCACGGCGCCGGCGTCCGGCGCCGACGCAACGCTCGTCGTCGGCGTCAACGACCATCTCTACGACCCCGACGCGCATTCGATCGTTTCGGGTGCGTCGTGCACCACGAACTGTCTCGCGCCGGTCGCCGCCGTCCTGCACGAACGATTCGGCATTCTGGGCGGACTGGTGACGACCGTGCACGCCTACACCAGGGACCAGTCGCTCGTCGACGGAACCCACGAAGATCCGCGACGGGCCCGGGCAGCCGCCCAGAACATGGTGCCCACCAAGACGGGTGCGGCAAAGGCGATCGGGCTGGTGCTTCCCGATCTGGCGGGGCGACTCGTGGGAATCGCGATCCGCGTCCCAGTGTGCGACGTCAGCCTGCTGGACCTGTCGGTCGTGCTGGAGCGGACGACCGGCGTGGAGGAGATCAACGACGCGTTCCGGCTTGCGGCGCTCACGCGGCCGGCCGGGAGGATCATCGGCGTCTGCGACGAGCCGCTCGTGTCGAGCGACTTCCGCGGCGACGACCGGTCCTGCGTGATCGACGCGGCGTCGACGCGCGGGGGCCCGGGCAACCAGTTCAAGGTTCTGGCCTGGTACGACAACGAATGGGGATACGCCTCTCGGATGGTGGATCTGGTCCGCCTGATCGGAGCGCCGCTCCCGGCGGGCGCTCGCGGCCGTCCGGCGACACTTTGAAGAATTCCTCATCGGCTGGCATTTTTGTTAGAATAGCCTTGTGACCCTCGGGCAGATCCGGACGTTCCTCGCGGTTGTTCGCGCGGGATCGGTTCGCGGCGCTGCGGCGGCGCTGCACATCTCGGAGCCGTCGGTCTCGGCAGCGGTCGGCGCGCTCGAACGGGAAACCGGCGTCGCGTTGCTCGAACGGGACGGGCGCGGCATCCGGCTGTCCGCGGCGGGAGAGGCTTTCGCGCGGTACGGCGCGGAAGCGATCGGACTCCTCGAACAGGGAACCGACGCCGCGCGCGGCGCCACCCGGCCGGGGACGGGGCGACTTCGCCTCGCGGCCGTGACGACCGCGGGAGAGGCGATCGTCCCGTTGTTGCTTCAAGCGTTTCTGCAACGGTTCCCCGGCGTCGAGGCGACGCTCGAGGTCGGGAACCGGGCCCTGGTGGGGCAACGACTCCGCGAGCGCGCGGCCGACGTGGGGATCGGCGGGCGACCCGACCGCGGACTGGCAGGCGTCGAGTTCTTGCCGAACGAGCTTGTCCTGGTCGCTTCCTCGGAGCATCCGCTCGCGCGGCGAGCGCACCTGACGGCCGAAGATCTCGCCGGCGCAACCTGGCTGTTGCGCGAGGCGGGCTCGGGAACGCGGGCGACCGCGGAAGAGTTTCTCGGCTCGTCCGGCATCGAGGCGCGCACCACGCTGACGATGGGAAGCAACGGCGCGATCCGCCAGTCCGCCGCGATCGGACTCGGGATCACCCTCATCTCCACGCACGCGGTCGACCACGACCTGGCGACCGGGACGCTGAAGCGTCTGAAGGCGCCGGGGCTTCCGCTCAAGCGAGCATGGTTCGCGCTCTTCCCCGAAGCCGGCACACTTCCGCCGGCATCGCAATCGTTCGTCCGGTTTCTGCGGTCGCCCGACGCGAAGCGCGCGCTGAAGAACCGATCCCGCGCCGCACGCTCCGCCTAGTGTTCCTTGCGGCGCGCCCGGCCGGGTGGCGCCGGCTCGGTTGCGTACCGTTCCCCGCCGGGTGCGTCCGCCGCGAAGGAGTGAACCGAATAGGCCAGTCGTCTTCCCGGGGCTTCCGCTCGATCGAGGCGAAAGCCCGGCTCGTGGGCAGGCCGGCCGACGAGAAACGAAAGTGCCGTCGTCTGCCGTCCGTAGGACGCATCGAAGGCGGTCACGCGCACGTACCGGTCCGGCATCGCGGCGCGACAGCGATTCACCTCGGCCAGGCAGGCGTCGGGTTCGTGTTCGTCGAACATCGGACGATCCCACATCTCCCAGTAGACGTTGCGCGGATGCGGGTCGTCGGTGTGCTCGATCGCAACCGGCCAGCCGTTCCCGATCGCGTAGGCGATCTGCGCCCGGATCTCGGCGTCGGTGAGGGGTGGCAGCGACGAAAACGTTCCGTGCATCAGCTTCACAATGTCCTCCTCACACGACCGCGGCCGCAGCGTCGGCATCGGCGGTGTCGGTCGATTCGAAGTCGAAGGCCACCGAACCCCACGTATCGAGCGCGGCTCGGAGCTCGGGGGAATGCACGGCCGCGGCCTTCAGAATCGCCGGACCTTCGGCCAGGAGGTCCCGTCCCTCGTTGCGAGCCTTGATCACGGCCTCGAGCGCGACGCGATTGGCGGTCGCGCCGGCCGCGACGCCCATCGGATGGCCCACGGTCCCGCCACCGAATTGCAGCACCGAATCCTCACCGAGGTGACCGACCAACTCGTGCATCTGGGCGGCGTGGATGCCGCCGGAGGCGACCGGCATCACGCCGGGCATCGATCCCCACTCCTGGTCGAACAGCAGCCCAAGAGCCGGATCCGCCTTGACCGACGAGCCGCGCAACGTCTCGTAGTAGCCGCGCACCACGTTCACGTCGCCTTCGAGCTTGCCGACGACGGTCCCGGCATGGAGGTGATCGACGCCGATCATGCGGCACCATTTCGCCAGCACGCGAAAGCTCACCCCGTGGGTTCGTTGACGAGTGAAGGTCGAGTGGCCGGCACGATGCAAGTGGAGCAGCACACCGTTCCGCCGGGCCCAATGGGACATCGACTGCATCGCCGAGTAACCGATCGTGAGGTCGATCATGACGATGACGCTGCCGAGGTCGCGAGCGAACTCCGCCCGCTCGTAGATGTCCTCCATGGTCGGAGCGGTGACGTTGAGATAGTGGCCCTTGATCTCGCCGGTCTGCTCCATCGCGCGGTTGACCGCTTCCATCACGAACAGATAGCGATCGCGCCAGCGCATGAACGGCTGGCTGTTGATGTTCTCGTCGTCCTTCGTGAAGTCCAAGCCGCCTCTCAACGCTTCGTACACCACCCGTCCGTAGTTGCGAGCGCTCAAGCCCAGCTTGGGCTTGATGGTCGCGCCGAGCAGCGGCCGGCCGTACTTGTTGAGGTGCTCGCGCTCCATCACGATCCCGTGAGGAGGGCCGGGAAACGTCTTGAGGTAGGCGAGCGGGATGCGCATGTCCTCGAGGCGCAGCGCCTTCACGGCTTTGAAGCCGAACACGTTTCCGATGATCGACGAGGTCAGGTTCGCGATCGATCCTTCCTCGAACAGGTCGATGTCGTAGGCCACGTAGGCGATGTGCTCGCCCGGCGTGCCCGGCACCGGGTCCACGCGATAGCAACGCCCGCGGTACCGATCGTATGCGGTCAGCCGGTCGGTCCACACGACCGTCCAGGTCGCGGTGGACGATTCGCCGGCGACGGCGGCACCGGCCTCCTCGGGCGGGACGCCTTCTTGCGGCGTAACGCGGAAGGCGACGATGACATCAGTCTCTTTGGGCCGGTAATCCGGCTCGTAATACCCCATTGCGGTGTACGGCAGCACTCCCGCCTCCCAGCGGGACGAGCCGGTGGTGCGTTGGTCCGGCATGGCGGCCTCCTTTCCCCGAAGCCCACCGTACGGAAGCGCCGCCGCAAGAACAATGACATTTTTCCGGAGGATTCTTAGTTATTTATCTAACTACCGAGGAGGGGGCCTTTCGAATCGAGTCGCCTCGCTCCCTTGTGGGCTCGGCCCGACAATGCAACAATCGCAAATGCGAATGTTCGAATGTCTGGGAGGACGATGCCCAAGGGAAGCGGAACGGCCGGCAATGCGGCGCGACGCCGCGCGGTCCCGTTCGCCCGGGGCAAGGAAGAAGCCCTCACCGCCTTGGTCCACCAGACGATCAAAGTGCAAGAGGAAGAGCGACGCCGCGTCGCGACCGAAATCCACGACGGGGTCACGCAGCAATTGGTCTCGATCTGGTTTCGCGTTCACGCGTGTCAACGCCTGCTGGAGCGGGGCGAGACCCAATCGGCGATCGACGAGCTCGGCACCATGAAACAGGCGATCGACGAAACGCTGGCCGAGACCCGCAACGCGATCTACAACCTGCGCCCAGCGACGCTCGATGACTTGGGCTTGGTCCCTGCGCTCCACGAGTTCGCCTCTCGCTTTCAGTCTGAAACCGGCATCCAGTGCAGCATCGAGGCGCCCGGCGAGCAGCGGTTCCCGCCCCATCTGGAAACGGCCCTGTACCGGATCGCACAGGAAGCGCTCGCCAACGTACGCAAGCACGCGAACGCGGCCAATGCAGGAGTGCTGCTGCACACTTCAGCCGAAAGCGTCACGCTGACCGTGGCAGACGACGGACACGGATTCGATGTGGACGCGTACATGCACCACCGGCCGGCGACCTCATTCGGCCTGGCCGGGATGCGCGAGCGCGTCGAGCTGGTCGGCGGCCGCCTCACCGTCCGCTCCGCACCGGGACACGGAACGCAGATCCGAGTCACCGTGCCGTTCGACTCGCTCATGGAAGGAGCTCAGTGACCACACCGACGCCGATCCGGCTTGGAATCATCGACGATCATCGAATGGTTCGCGAAGGCTTGCGCACGATGCTGCGCGAGCAACGCGCCGTCGAGATCGTCGGCGAAGCCGAAAACGAAGAAGAAGCGTTGCGAATGATCGAGCGCGACAAGCCCGAGGTCGTGCTCCTGGACATCCGTCTGCGCGGCACCAACGGACTCGAGGCATGCCGGGTTATCCGCGAGCGCTTCCCCGACGTGCGCGTCGTCTTCCTGACCGTCTACGAAGACGAGCAGTACGTCTTCGAGGCGCTTCGGGCCGGAGCCAGCGGCTACATCTTGAAGAAGATCGGCGACGAGGATCTGGTCCAGGTCGTGCAGTCCGTCCGCGACGGGGAAACGATCGTGGACTCGGCCTTGTCGGGCAAGGTGGCGTTGCGCGCCGCGTCGCGCGGCTCGTCGTGGGCGGAAGCGCGGTACGGACTGTCCCCGCGCGAAGCCGAGGTGCTCGGACTGATTACGCAAGGACTGTCCAACCAGAAGATCGCGCAGGCGCTGTTCATCACCGAGGAAACCGTGAAGAGCCACGTGCGCGCGGTCCTGCGGAAACTCGGCGTGCACGACCGCACACAGGCCGTGTCGCTCGCGCTCCGCGAGGGCTTGGTGAAGTAGCGCTTCACAACCCCTTGTTCAACAGGTACGCCGCGCTCACGAACATCATCGCCACGAAAGTGCGGCGGATCGTGCTCGGTGCAACGCGTCGCACCAGCGCTGCCCCGGCGAAAGAGCCGATCAGCCCGCCGGGAATAAGCCAAACGAGCATGCCGGCGCCAACGTTTCCGAGCAGCGCATGGCGAACACCACTGGAGATGCTGCCGAAGACGAGCGCGAACAGCGACGACCCGACGGCGACACGCTCCGGAATCTTCAGAACCAGGACCATGAAGGGCATCAACAGGAAGCCGCCGCCGACGCCGTAGAGGCCCTGCAAAATCCCGATAAATGCTCCCCCGACGACGGCCCCGACCATCATCGTCAGGGGCAGCGGAGCATGGCGCCGGCGGGATCCCGCCATCCCCTCCTGCGCTCCGGAGATCGGGGGAGGTGCCGGCTCATCCTTTCGGACGGGCCACACGAGAAAGGCACCAGCAACCGCAAGCGTTACCGCGCCGAACGACACGACAAGTGCCTTGGCCGACGATGCGTCGGCGAGTTGCGCACCGAAGAAGGCGGTGACGGCGGATGGCAAACCCATCGCAAGCGCCAGGCGAGCGTTGGCGTTCCCCCGGCGCAAATGAAGAATCGTCCCCCACGATCCGATCACCGTCGTATAGATGGGGCTGGTCCCGATCGCGAGATGCGGGCCGGTGCCGGCAGCGATCAACAAGACGACGGTACCGAACCCTGCGCCGGCTCCGAGAAGGCCCGCGATAAATCCCGTCGCCAGGCCGATGAGAACGAGGAGCACTTCGCCGGGCATCCCGCTCAGCCTATCGCTGCGGCGGCCGGCACAGGTTCGGCAGACTCGGCGCCACCGAGGTACGCGGCAATCACGGCCGGGTGCGATTGCACGTGCTTCGGAGTGCCTTCGGCGATGGGAACGCCCCGATCGAGCACGTACACGTAGTCGCAGAGCGACATCACGAGCGAAACGTCGTGCTCGATCAGGAGGACGCTGATGCCGAGTTCCTCGCGCATCGCGCGCACGATCCCGGCAAACCGTTGCGTTTCGGTGTCGTCGAGCCCGGACGCGGGTTCGTCGAGCATGATCAGCGGCGATCCGGTCACCAACGCGCGCGCCATCTCGACCATGCGGAGAGTGCCGAACGGAAGTCCGGCAGCCGGCCGGTCCAAGACATCTTCGATGTCGAGCATCCGCGCGGCCGCACCGACGCGCGCGGCCGCATCGATCTCGGCGAGCGCGCTCCTGCGTCCGACGACCAGATGCGAAACGAACCCGGTCGGGTTTCGCACGTGCGTTGCTACGAGCAGGTTTTCGCGGACGGTGAGCTCCGTCGCGAGTTGAATCGCCTGGAACGTGCGGCCGACACCGCGGGCGGCGCGCTCGTGGACGCTCAGCGAGGTCACGTCGTCGCCGTCCAGCAGGATGCGCCCGTGCGCCGGCCGTACGAAGCCGGCCATCGCGTTGAACATCGTCGTCTTGCCGGCTCCGTTCGGGCCGATGAGACCGACGATCTCTCCTTCGCGGATGGCGATGGTCGCTCCACCGACGGCCACCAGGCCGCCGAATCGCACGGTGATGTCCTCGGCGGCAAGCACGGCGCCGACCGCTCGCTCCTCGATCTGAACCGAAGGGCGCGCGCGGATGAACGTCGATGAGCCGAGAAGCGGCGCGAGTGAGTCGGCTCCCGCACGATCGCCGATTTCGATCTCGGGACCTTGCGCGAGACGCGTCCCTCGCCGAACCGCGGCGCGGGCGTCCGCGGCGACGGCCCGCGCCTCCGACCCGAGACCGCGCAGTTGCCCCGCGAATGCACGCACACGCGGGCGCCAGCGGGACGGAGCGCGCCCTTCGACCGTTCGAAGGATGCTGTCGCGCGACGCGGCAAGCTCGCGACCAAACCCGCGCATCTCACGGCCAAGCCGCCGGAGGAATGCGGCGATCGCAACACGGCCGGAGTCGAGCCGGCCGGCGCCGGCCGTAGCGACCGCCGGCCCGGACTGCGGCCCCGATTGCGGCCCGGACGCGCCGGCACGAACCGAGCGGAGTATGTTCGCGATTCGCGCGAGCATCGGCGCGATCGCGTCGGGCACCCGGGCTAGGCCGCCGGGATAGAAGATGAGCACGATGGCCAGCAACCCGGCCGAAACCACATCGAGCCAGCCGCGCAACGCGTCCACGCGGAAGAAGAGCTCGTTGAGGCCGGAGAAGATCAACGCGGACGCGATGGCGCCGCCGAGCGACTGCAAGCCGCCGACGACGGCGATCGAAAGAAACAGAAGCGAGACCGTGAACGTAAACTGTGCCGGAACGATCGTCTCCTGGCCGACGACGAGCAAGTTGCCGGCGACGCCGGCGATGAAACCCGACATCGCGAAGCCGAGCAGCTTGTACCGTGTGACATCGATGCCGAGCGACGCTGCGGCGGCCTCTGAGCCCCGGATCGCAAAAAAGGCCCGGCCCGTCTTGGACCGGCGAATATTCGCGAGCGCGAACAAGATCAGCGCAGTGCCTGCGAGCGAAACAAGATAGAGCGTGCGGCGGTCGGCGAAATCGAAGTATGGAAAGCCTCCTTCGTACCCGATCGGCTCGACCTTCGTCGTCGCGCTTCCTCCCGCTCCGACGAACCACGGGCTCGAGAACAGATACAGGTCCGCCATCCACGCGAAGATCAAGGTTGCGACGGCCAGGTACAGGCCTCGGACGCGCAGCGCGACCGCCCCGAGCGCCGCGGCCGCGCCGGCGGCGATCATGCCGGCAACCGGAAGCGTGAGCGGAAACGGAAGGCTCAATCGCTTCGAGACCTGCACGCTCCCGAAGGCGCCGATCCCCACGAAAGCCGCGTGCGCCAGCGAGATCTGGCCGATCCACCCGGTCAGCAGCACCAGCGACGCGGCGACGATCGTGTACAGCAGCGCCTGATTGGCATCTCCGAGAACGGTGAACGGAACGCCGGGAATGAAGACCCATCCGACGACGAGCGCGAGGACGAGTCGCGGCGACGGCTTCGGAAGCGCCGGTCGTGGCTTGCGTTCGACGGTGCGCGCGCCGACGGTCGATCGAACGTCGGTGGTGGTCAACCGCGCTCCGCGCGCGGCCATGACGATCATCGCCGTGACGGCGAGCGTGAGTTCGGTCCCGCCGACCTGACCGAACACCTTGTCCAGCAACGGCAGATCCGACAGCACCGGAACGAAGCCGACGACTAATCCGACGATGGCCGAACCGATCAAAGCGCCCGTCAGAGACTCCATGCCGCCGATGAGCGCGGCGACATAGGCCGGCAGCACCGACAGCGACAGCGCATACGGATGAAGCACGGTCACCGACGCGAGCAAGATGCCGGCGAGCGCCGCGAGTGCCCCGCCGAGCGCCCAGGCCACAACGGATGTGCGGTCGGGGTTGACGCCCATCAACGACGCCGCGCGCCGGTTGACCGCGGCTCCCCGCATCGCAAGGCCGAGCCACGTGCCTCGGAACAGTGCCGTCAGCGCCAGCGTTGCGACGACGGCGACGACCAGCAACCCAATCTGCCCGTAGCGAAGGATGGACGAGCCGACGGCGATGTCGCCTTCGGGAAATACCCCGGGGGCAGTCAGTCCGCCGGTTCCCCAGACCTTCGCCGCGAGCGCGATCATCAGGCCGAACACGGCGA
>Ga0214472_10001607_pt1 | contig 25034 bp, 15 predicted proteins | sample RVTome_6_FD_207662 | JGI IMG/M metagenome (GOLD analysis project Ga0214472, IMG submission 207662) | Soil microbial communities from uranium-contaminated site in the Upper Colorado River Basin, Wyoming, United States - RVT140D175 | ecosystem: Environmental > Terrestrial > Soil > Contaminated >...
TTGCACTTCCAAGAGCACCAGGCCCGGCCGGTCTTCGCGGGGCGTGAACGACGAGTCGGGCACGCCCAAATCGGCGGCCTGTCGGGCGATGTCTTCGGCGCGCAAAATGTCGCCTTGACTCAACGCTTGCCGCGCTTGCAACAACAAAGCGGCGACCTGCGCTTTGGCCTCTTCCAGCGATGGTCCAGCAGCGCCAGCGGACGCCGCGGCCGGATTGATCAGATTGGCGGGGGTTTCGACCGGCGCGAGCGCTCCGTTTTGCCGGTCCGCGCGACGCGCCGTGGCGATGCGGTCCAGGAGCTTTGCCGGCGTGGCCTCAAACGGTCCGTACGCCACGCGCTGCCCTCCGGCGGCGTTGGCCACCCGTTCGGCTTCGTCATATTCGCGCCAGCGCAACAGGCCTTCGGATTGGTCCATCAGAATTTCGGCGTACAGGCGACGGAAGCCCTCGGTATTGCGGGCGCTGGCGCCGTAGTCCGCCAGGCTCGCCACTTTGTTGACGAGCGCGTCGACCTTTGCCGGAGTATCGTCGGTCAGGTCGTACTGGACGGTGAGCGACTGAGACTGTTCCACCAGTTGCGCCGCCCGTTTTACGTCGCCCCGGGCCAGGGCCAGCCGGGCTGTTTTCAAGAGCGCCGCGCTTTGCGACTTGGCCGCCGCGTTGCCTTGGCTCGCGGCGCTGGTGTCGCCGGCCGTGGCGAACGGATTGTGAATTACGCCGGGAGTCTCGGTCTGAAAACTCGTCGTCCGCACCGGCTGCGAATTTTCCGCGTAAGGATTCACCAACGCAGGCTGTGAAAAACCACCGGATGCGGCGCGGCCGCCGCCGGATGCCTGGATGTCGGCGGCCAGTTTTTGCGGCGAGTCTTCGCTCGGATCGAAAGCCACGCCCAACGCGGCGGCCTTGGCTTGCCAGTTCTTGGCGGCGTCCAGGTTGCCACGGGCCATCTCCAGGCGGCCGTTGCGCAGGTAATTGCTGGCCGCGCTCTTGCGGCCGGCGTCCGACGCGGCGCTGGCTTGCGGGGTGCGGCCGGCGAAGGGATCGCTCGCGGCGCCACGCCCGTCCCCCAGGCCCAGCGGCAACTTCAGCCAGTCATTACCGCCGCGGGAGCCGTCGCTCGAAGCGGCTTGACCGGTCGATGCCGCGCCCAAAAGCGCGCTGGTGGCCGCCGGCAAGCTGGCCGCGGCCGCGGTAGCCGTCAGGCAGCACAAGGCGGTCCAAACACCCAGCACGTTTCGTGAATTCGTTTTCAACGCGAACTCCTTTCGCAACCGATCCCAGGCTTTGACGGCGCACGGTTTTGGAACGCTATGCGGACGTTTCATCGTGTTCACTGTTTCGGTATCCATCGAGGTGACGAGGAACGGATTGCCCGTACTGCGCGGAATTCCCGCCCCTGGCGTCGCCCGTCGGTCGGCGCCGAAGGCGCACCTGCCAAGAGCCGCAAGCGCGGTCCGGTCGGGTTGTTTCAGCGGGGGTTTGGTAGAAGAGAGGCGGTTAAATACCGGGACTCGCCCGCGCGGTCAAGACCACTTGCGGAAAAATCCGCGATCGTCACAACTTCCGCGGTGTCTCTGGCAGGGGACTTGCGCCCGGCAGAACCACGTCGGGTGTGGGCGTCAAATTGTAGGCAGAGTTTGGTGTAGTTTATCCGAATGGACCAGATAGCTGAGATTTCATGACCGTTTACGGTCGTTTCCCGCCGTCAGGCGGTATTAGGCCCGGCATAAATGCCGGGCCTAATAGGACGAAAGGGACGTAAACGTCCCTCATGAGGACGTCTCGCAGTTTTTCCACCTACAATCGTGACGCCCGAACCCATGTCGGAGGACGTCATGATTTGGCGCAGCACCGCTTTGAAGACGCTGATAGGTTCTACCTGCGCCACCGGGCCTACTGTGAGCGGCACCGCCTCGCGGTTTTTTAGCAGCCTGCCGTTGGGCCGTCGCTTACGAATCGTCCTCGCTGGTATTGCCGCGGTTTCTGCGCCCCGTGGGACGCCCGTCGGGCCCCAAGCCCGAGTCTTCCGGCAGGCTGGCGGGCTTCGTGGCGTTTTTGATGCGGTCCAATTCGGCCTGCGCTTCGTCGTACTGTTGTTTGTCGTCCAATTCGCCGCGCACAATGAGATTGCCCGCCTCGTCCAGCAACAGCAACATGCCGGGCGCGTCGTCGCGGTTCTTTTCACCCAACGATTCGCCGCCGATCATGTCCAACAGGACCGTGTCGGTGTCGAAATCGAGCTTCTGGTCTTTGATCTCTAGCGTGATGGGGTCACTCAACTTGACGCTGCGCTGCCGGTCCCCGGCGATATCGCCGCGCCGCAGTGTGAACAACTCGGACGCCTTGAGCCCCTGTTGGATATCAAAGCTTTCGACAAACACCTTCACCGACGGTTCGTTGGCGCCGCGGGGCGGCTGCACCGCGCCGGCCAACAGGTAACTATCGCCGGGCACCTTGACCGCGCCGTCCAATTCGGTCCAGGGAGTGTCGACGTACTCCGCTTTGGCTAGTTCGCTGTTTTTCAGCATGTGGCTCGGTAAATCGTAATTCGGGTTCATCAGTTTCAGGCGTACGCGGTACACGTAGCTTTTGCTCGGCTGGACTGAATAATCGAAGAACCTAAACAATGTGTAGTCGGCCATCTGCACGCCCATTAAGTAGGCGCCGCCCCCGCCCTCGTCGTCTTCGCCGCGATTGATGATGTTCGGGCCGCGCCCGTGCCTGCTCGGCATGTTGGCGTACGGGTTTCTGCCTCGATTGCTCCGATTGGCGCGCACTGGCATCCTCCGATTGGTGCGGCCACTGCCTTCGTCATCGCTGTCGGAGCCGCGGTAGGAACTGCGGCCGCCGTCCAATCCTCCACCTTGATTCAACAATAGATTGCCCCCCGGCTGCTCGTCGCCAGGGGCGGCCTGTAGGAGCACGTTTTGGCCGGCGTCCAGTTCGTCCTCTCCACGCACGAACCCGTAGCGTCCGACTGTCATCTTGAGCATTTCGATCTCAGGCTTGTGGACGGCGCTGTCGCCCCAGTTGCGCGCCAACAACGGCGGCAGCGGCCTGGTGAGGACCTGATCGAGATACATTTGGTCGCAGTCCAACGGGAAATCGGCCGCGAACTGCATTTCCATCCGCACGGTGTTTTGCAGCACGTCGACCGGCTGCCAGTTGCGCTGGTCGGCGGCCTGTCCCGGCACGACCTCGGCGCGCTGGACGTCGAAGTGCACGTAAAACGGATAGTCGGTGTCGGGGAAATAGTTGCCGGTTTCTTCGAATTGCGCGCGAAATTCAGCCGCCTGCTTGCGGACCGGCACCAGACCGGTGAGCACGACCCAGCGCATACCCTGTGCCTTGGCCATGTCGGGCGACACGGTCACCAGCGGAGGTTCCGGCAGGTTTTCTTCGGGCTGCTGCCCGGGGCCGAAGAACTGCGAACGGCCGCCGTCGAAGTCCGTGAGGTCGTCATAACCGCTGTCTCCGTAGGGGCGGCCCGTGCTGTCCCGCCCGCCGCCGCGTCGGGCGAAACTGCGTCCGTCTTCCGACAGGGCTCCTCTGCGGGTCCGACGGCCTTCATTGTCCCCGCCCTCGTCGCCGGCACCGCGTTCGGCGGCCGCGGCTTGCATCAGCTCGGCCTGGCGTGCGGCCCGTTCCGCATCGGTCAAGAGCAGGGCGAACATGCCGTTGGAGGCATCCGCCCGCAGGCCCTCAACCGGCAGGAAATCTGGTTTCGGCCGGCGGCCGGACGTGGAATCGCCGCGGCTCAGATGAACAAATCCCCGCGTGACGGCGCGCGGGTCGATGAAGGTCCGATCATCGGCAATCTCTTCATAGTTTTGTACTTCCAACGATCCGTCGGCGTTGACCGCATGCTGCAAGTCGGCCTGGCTGATCGGGCGTTCGATTTGATCGTTGGCCTTTCCAGTGACGGAGGCCAAGTCGTCGGGAGTTTTTGGGTAGGGCTCCACGTTCAATGCCCGGTAAACCAGGAAACAGAATCCCAGGAACACGCCCCCAACCAGGAGCTTTTCGACGTGGGTCAACAGGAACTGTTGAAACTTTGCCCTCTTCAAGCTGACTTTCGCTTTCATGATCTGCCGCCTCCTGAATCAAATGCAGTAGTTTTGTCACCGCCGCGGCGCATGGATGCGGCCGGCGGCTGACGATCGACTCTAACTGTCGGTGTCACCCCGGCTGCCTCTAAAATAGGAACCCCCGGAACCACCGCCGCCGGGAATCTGCGGAAAACCGGCCGCTTTGCGTTGGCTGGCGTCAGTCGCCGTGCCGGTGCCCAATTTCGCCCGGTCCGGATAATTGTAAATGTAGACGATCCCGCGGATTTCAATGTCCATGTCGTTCGGTCCGGCCAGCTCGTCCATCATCCCACCGCGTGCTCCGTACCTCGAATAAGGACTGGTGTAAGTCTGTGTCCTCGGCGGCATGATGGAACGCGTCGGGCGGTTGGAGCGGCCTTCGTCGCCATATCCTCTGGAAAACGAGTTTTCCATAACCATATTGGTGCGCTGCGCCTTGGCCATCACTTGCTGCACGATGGCTCCGGCTTCCGGGTTGCCGGGATTGTAACGCACCTGGCGCACTTCGACCGTCAGCGGCGAGTTGGCGCAAGCGGCCAGCAACATCGGGATTCGCCGCTGATCAACCGTCAGTCCCATCCGGATCGGCATCTGTTTGAACTCGGCAAACGGCGGATTCTCCAAGGCCGCTTTGCCGTCGACCGGCTTCCACTGTTCGTCCAGGTAGCGGTTGGTCATCCGCATTTCGTCCATCGAGCCGGCCGTCGCTTCAGGGCCGTATGGCGATTCCGCAAGGTTGGTCTTTTCTTCCGTGACCGGATAGGCGCTTGCGCCGGGGGTGGCGCCCGCCGTGACCGGCGGCAGAATCATCGTCTGGCCGGCGTCGGACGGTTGAGGCGTCCAGAAGGCCGCCGCGATGTCCAGGTAATTGATCCGCTTAATCGCCGCGTTACGGTTGTCCGTGGCGTCGACCAGGTCGTTGGTTTCGCGGATGATCGACAGCAGCGCCCGGTAGACCGAGATGTCCTCGTTGGCCAGCCGCACCTGCAATTCGGTCGGCACGGTCGGCCACCGGTACTTCAGTTGCAGCGCATCGCGCTGAATCGGGTCCCAATCAACCACGCCCGTGTAATGGACCATTGCACCGGCATCCTGCGACCGCGGCCTGTAATCGCCCAGGCCGGTCGTCCCCTCAGGCAGCACTTCCTGGCGCACCTGGACTAAATCGAACAGGTCCGGGAACTGAGTACGAACATAGTTCATATAGTCCCCTCGCATTTCCCGCGTGATCGGGTCGGTCTCCTTGAGGTTCTGGAAATCCGGCAACACAGCCGGCCATTTGAAGCGTGGCTTCTGCGCTTGGTACAACTTCTCCCAGGCCGCGAAGGTCATATCCCGCAGCGCTATCTGGAGCTTTTCCACGGCGTCCGCGAATGCGCTGGTAGGATGAAGCGGGCTGTTGGCGATCCGAGTCATGTCGCCGAACTTCGTTTCAATCTGCGACTGGTTCGCCTCCGCTTCCGTGGCCAGTGTCCCGGTGGTCGAATACCAACTGATCAATATGGCCAGCGCCACGGCGCCGCTGAGCAGCCAGAAGTGGTGCTTCTTGAGCACGGTCATGATGTCTTTGACCTTTTCCATGACGGACCTCCCTTTTTAATTAGGGTTGCGGCGGCGTCGCCGCGTTGTCTTGATTGTTGCCGTCCTGATTGTCTTCCGGAATCGGCAGGTCCTGATTTGCCGGCGCCAGCAAATCGGCGTCGGCCGGCGGCGCCGCATCGGCCGCGGCGTCCGCCGCCGCGTCAACCGGGGCGACGTCGGTAATCGCGATCTTTTCCAGTTCCTTGTTCAACTCGTCACGCTCTTCTTCGGGCAGCTTGCGCCACAGGCACTGCACGACGAATTCGAAACGCGGCTGCTTCTTCATGCCCGGCGTGTCCATGCCCTGCTGCTGGTAAAATACGCGTTGCCGCACGTTCGGGCGTCGGCTCTCGTCCTCGCGGCCGCCCGCGCCGGGTAAGATGCCATTTTCAATCGCCTCCGGATCGATGACCTCGTAATCCCAATTGATGGGCCCCGGCGCGATCAGCACCGGATGATGAATACCGACGGCGGCCACCGGCACTTCTTCTTCGCTGCCGTCAGGCAACTGCACGGTGACCTTGTCTTGCCGGAGCCGCTGGATGAGCGTTTTTTCCACGAAGTCGGCGCCCTGGTCCCGCAACCGGTCGACCGGATTGTGGTAATGGTAGCCCACGATCTGAATCAGCCAGGCCGGCCCCTGTTCACCTTCGGGCACTTCCGCAGCGTCGGTCGATGCGGTGTCATAGAGCGGATCGCCGCCGTCGAGCGTGGGATCGGCCGCGACGTCCGCCGGATCTTCCGCAGGCGCCGCAGGGTTCGCCGGCGGAGCGGCGTTCGGGCCGGCCGGATCCGTGCCGGCAGTGCCGTCGGTCGCATCCGTTCGGGCGGCGGGCGCCGCCGGGTCTTCGCGCAACCAGCCGCTCTGCTTGACCCAGGCGAGCCATTTCTGCGCGTCGACTTCATCCAATCGCTGGGTCTCAATCTGCACGATGTGCAACTCGTTGCGTTTGGTCGGATCTTCGATTTCAGCGCCGACCGGATCGCGCGGCAGCGCCGCGTTGATGGCGCGGGTCACCTCGAGCCACAACATCCGCCCCAGCACGTTGTGGACGATATTGCGGGCGATGTTGTCGATCTTGGAAAATGCCTCTTTCTGCGCGGTGAAATCAGCTTCGTAGGTGATGGCGGTGGTGCTGACGGTCGTTGCCTGGCCCATCGGCGCACTGAAATGCGCCAGAGCGGCCGAATCCCAAGAGCGCCAGTAGCTGGCGAAGTTGATCGTGCAGCCCAGCAGCAGCACGGCCGCGGCGGCCACGGCCCACGGTTTTTTCGAGCGGATCAGCCGGTCTTTGACGATCTCCGGCGGGATCATGTTCGTTTTGACCTGCGTCGGCACCAGCCCCTGCAAGCACAGGCCGTAGGCGACGCCGAATCCCAACACGTTTTCCTTGAACGCCGGCGCTTCGACCACGCTGGCGCCGGCCAGCCCGCGGAACGAGTCCACGCGCTGCACGTCGATGCCCAGGTTCTGCTGCAAGTAGCGCTGCAGTCCCGGCAGTTTCAGCGCGTTGCCCAGCGCGATCGCGCGGCCGATCTTGGCGGTGCGGTCGACGTTCTGGAAGAAGCCGATGGAGCGCTGCACTTCGGTCAGCAAGTCGTTGAACACCGGCCGCATTGCCTGAAACAGCGCCTTGGGGTCTTCGGCCGCGGCGGCGTGCCGTTTCAGGTGTTCGGCCTTGGCGAAGGTAAGTTTCAGTTCCTTGGTCAGCGCCTTGGTGAAATGGCTGCCGCCCAGGGGAATGCTGCGCTGCCAGACGCGGTAGCCGTTGGTCACGACCAGGTCGGTCGTGTCGGTGCCCATCGACAGCACGACGATCGATTTCGGCGGGTTGTCCGGATCGTATTCTTCCGGCGGCGGTAGATCGTGCAGTTGATCGAACGACACGTAGTTGTACAGCGCCAGCGGCGTCAACTGGATGATGTCGACCTCGATATCCGCCCGATCAAACGGCTTCAGCGCGCGAAACACCTGATCGCGTTTCATGGCGAACAGGCCGACTTCCGTCTCCAGGGCGAAGCCGTCTTCTTCGCTGCCGCCGGCCATCTGCTGATAGTCCCAGATGACGTCTTCCAGCGCGAAGGGGATTTGCTGCCGCGCTTCGTACTTGACGATGTCGGGAATCTTCTTCGATTCCACGGGAGGCAGCTTGATGAACCGCGCCAGGCCGCTTTGCCCGGATACGGAAATCGCCACGCGATCGCCGCGCAGATCGTTGCGCGAGAGGAATTCGGTGAGCGCGTCGTGGATCAATTCGGCCGGTTCGGCTTCCGGCTGACTAAGGATTTTAGGGTATTCGATACAGTCGAACGCATCGGCGGTGATCTTGTCACCGTCTTCATGCGGTCGGCAGCGGAGCGCCTTGAGCGCACATTGACCGATATCGATGCCCCAGACAGCGTCGCTTTTCGCCATGGCCCTATCTTCCTCTCTCTGTTCCTTGCCAACAGACGGATCTTGCGACCCCTCTGCCCCCAACAGCGCCGGAATCCGAGAATGATCCGCGATGTGATGATGGCATCGCTGTCAGGTAATCTCGCCCAATAATGTATCGGCTGGGCGCCCCCGTTGTCAACCATTTCCCCGTTCCCATTCTAGTTGCCCGGCGACGCTTGTATAGCCGCAGGCTCGACTTAGCGCTAATTAGCGGCTAAGGTGAAACACCCCGCGCCAGGCCGCCGGTTGCTCGGGTGCCGCAACGCAAACAGGCGGTTTGTTCCCCCGCTGTTCCCCGCGAGCCGTGTCAGAATAGATGAATTACACCGCATCGGTCATCCTGCTGCCTTGCCACAGCCTGGAGGACTTTCCGCTGCACGCGGCGCCGCAGATCGCCGCGGGGCTGTTGGCCAACTGGACGGCGTTGTGGCACCCCGCCTTGCTGGCGTCCAGCGGGAAAACGCCGGCCTGGCACAGGGCGGATGAACCGCCGACGGAACTGGCCGGGAGGCTGGTCGTGATCCCCTCGGCCAGCGAGACTTTGTTGCTGGCCGGATGGGCCGACCGCGCGGCCGCCGAGGGCGCGGTGGTTGTTCGCGGCGTCAGTGATCGGGATGAGATCATCCGCCAGGCGTTGGCCCCGCTGGGAGCGGATCAGCCAGACTTGGAACCGTTGCTGACGGCCGACTTTTTGGCTCTGGGGTTTGTGTACCTTCAAGTCGAACTGCTCACCCGCCAAATGAGGTACATGAGCAGCATCGACGAGACGCACCTGGACAATGAGGCCGTTGCGGGGGCCAAAGCCGCGGTCGAGGGCAATCCGGAGGTTGCCCGGAAGCACCTGCAGAAGTGCTTTGACGTATTGACTGAAGCCCGCGAGCGGTTTTATCCGGTCGAGGCTTACTTGATCGATCTCACGTTGGTCGCCTCGACGACGATCGGTCCAACACTGCAAGCGGCGGCCGCTGCCCAGTTGCCGTGGAATCTATTGGTGTCCGGTGCGGTGTTGGACGAAATGGCTTCCCGGCAGCCGGCAACGTTGGCCGCCGTGCGTGAGGCGATCGGCGCCGGGCGTGCCAGTGTCGTCGGCGGCGAGCGCGACGAAGACGAACTTCCGCTGCTGGCGCCTGAAGCGGTGCTGGCCAACCTCCGCCGGGGCGGAGAGCTTTACCAGCAGCATTTGGGCAAACCTCCGCGGATTTTCGGGCGGCGTCGATATGGGCTATCGCCCGTGCTGCCGCAGTGGCTCGCCCGGTCAGGATACACGGCCGCGCTGCACACGGCGCTGGACGACGGCCGCCTGCCGCGGGGCGATCAGAGCCGCTCGCGGTGGGAGGGGGTGGACTCAAGCGCCATCGAATCGTTGGAGCGCGTCCCGCTGGACGCCGGCCACGCCGACGTGTTTTTGGGGCTCTGTCGCACGCTGGGCGACACCATGGACGTGGATCACGTCGCCAGCGTGATGTTTGCCCATTGGCCCGGCAGTGCATGCTGCTGGTACGACGACCTGCGCCGAGCCAGCCGCTACGCGCCGGTATTGGGACGGTTCGTGACGCTGGATGATTTTTTCGACACGACGGACGGGTCTGGCCGACTGAAGCGCTTCGACGTCGATCAATACCGCACGCCGTATTTGCGTCAGACGGCTGCCGCCGAACAAAGCGATCCGCTGTCGCACATCGCTCGCCATCATCAGCAGGCGGGCGGCGCCGCCGCCGCGCGGGCGCTGGCGACGTTAACCCAACTGCTTTCGTCAACCGCTTCCCCAACGGGTGCCACTGCTGGCTTGTCCAGCAGTGCCGACATTCAGGAGCAACGGGCTCAAGCCGCCGAACGATTCGCCGCCGCGTTGCCGCGCGCGGGCTCGGCGGCGCGCGACGCGGTGTTGATTGCCAACCCGCACTCCTTCGCCACGCGCGCTTGTATAGAACTGCCGCAACTCTCGCGCGCTCCCGCCGTAGGCGGCGCGGTCGTGGCGTCGCAAGCGGCCGATGACCGCCGCTGCGCCGTGGTCGACGTGCCGGCAATGGGATTCGCCTGGTTGACGGCCGCCGACGAGGCGCCGGCGTTTGCGAAACCGGAACCGCCGCTGGCCGAAGAGAACGTGTTGCGCAACGAATACATGCAGATCGTGATCAACGGCGACACGGGCGCCATCCAATCGATTCACGATTTCCGTTCGCGCGGCAACCGCCTGTCGCAACAACTGGCGTTTCGCCTGCCGCAGCCGCGGCCGATGCCGGGCGAGGTGTGGCGCGATCCGGATGAGGATGCCATCTACACGGTGATGGCCGCTGACTCCGTTGAAATCACGGCCCGCGGTCCGGCGCTGGGTGAGATCGTCTCGCGCGGCCGGTTGATGCATCCCGGTGGAAAACGCTTGGCCGGCTATGAGCAAACGGTGCAGGTGTGGCGCGGCAGTCGCGTGCTGCGTCTGATGATCGAGCTGGACATAGACGAGCAGCCCGGGCGCGATCCTTGGTTGTCGTACTATGCCTGCCGATTCGCGTGGGGCGACGCCGCGGCCGAGACATTGCGCAGCGTCAGTCTCGGCTGTCACTCGACGGAAGCTTCGCGAGTCGAGGCGCCGCACTTGTTTGAAATCCGCGGGGCCACCAGCCGCACGGCCATCTTGACCGGCGGGCTGCCTTATCACCGGCGGATCGGCATGCGAAAACTCGATACGCTGTTGATCACCCGCGGCGAGACGGCGCGGCAATTCAGTTTGGGGATTGCCGTCGATCTGGAACATCCGCTCCCCTCAGCGCTCGAGTTGATTACTCCCGTTTTGCCGGTGGCGGAACATCGCCCGCCGCCGGCCGGCGGTGAGACCGGCTGGCTATTTCACGTCAGCGCCAAGAATTTGGTGGCCACTGCCTGGGAACCGCTGCTGGAAGGCGGCCGCGTGACCGGTTTTCGCGTGCGATTGCTGGAAACCGAGGGACGCGGCGGCCGGTCCGACCTGCGATCGTTCCGCCCCCCGCAATCTGCCCGACAGACCGATTTCCGCAATCAGACGCTTTCTGATCTGACGGTGAAAGATGATAAAATCTCCCTGCACTTCACCGCACACGAGTGGGTTCAGATCGAAGCAGTTTGGAAGCCGTGAATGATAGTCACCATTGACGGACCGGCCGGCGCGGGCAAATCGAGCGCCGCGCGCGAACTGGCCCGCCGGCTCGGCTTTCGGTTCCTGGACACCGGAGCGATGTATCGCGCGGTGGCCTTCAACGGGCTGCGCCGCGGCATTGATCTGACGGACGAAGCGGCGCTTGAGCGGGTGGCGCGCGACGCCAAGATCGAAATTGGCGACAACTACGTCCGGCTCGACGGGGAAGAAGTCACGCGGGATATTCGCACGGTCGAAGTCACCGCGGCCACCGGCCACGCGGCCGCCAACGTCGGGGTCCGCCGGCTGCTGGTTGAATTGCAGCGAAGACACACCGCCGGCGGCGACTTCGTCACTGAGGGCCGCGACCAGGGCACGGTTGTGTTTCCCGACGCCGAGTGCAAAATCTTCCTTACGGCCACGCCCGCAGAACGGGCCCGGCGGCGCCGTGAAGATCTTGCCGCGCGCGGTCAGCAGCTTTCGCTTGAAGAAGTGCTCGAAGCGCAGAACCGGCGCGACCACGACGACGCGGCGCGCGAAGTCGGCCCGTTGCGGCGGGCCGACGACGCCGTGGAAGTGGTGACCGACGGCATGAGCCCAAAGGAAGTCGTCGATTGTTTGGAAGCCCTGGTCCGCGCGAGAATGCCCTCGGGCGAATAATGAAAAGATTCTGCCCCGCGTCGTAACTACTTCCGGCTCTCGCGGACATTAAAAATGACTCAAACTGAGAAAAGGAGTTGCTCCGAGTCAATGGACCTTCGACGTGAATTGCGGGGTTTGTCCTCTTGGGTCAGTCCGCCCATTGGCAAAGGGAATCTCACGCAGAGGCGCAGAGGACGCGGAGAAAGGGAGAACCGCGTACGGTTTGGCTGTGCCTTTCTCTCTCCGCGGCCTCTGCGCCTCTGCGTGAGCCCTGATGTATCGAGTACGAAGCAATTTCCCTTTAACGTCATTATTCTGTGAACAGAAATTTCACAACCTCCGCCCCGCGCCCGAAGACGGTATTCAAGCGCTCCCTGGCCAGGCGATGGTGGTACGCAGGACTGCGGGTGCTGTGCCGGATTTTTTTCGTGGCGGCCTATCGAATACGGCACGGCGGCCGGCATTGGATTCCGGAGACAGGCGGCGTGCTGGTACTCTCCAGTCATCAGAGTCACCTGGATCCCATCTTGGTCGGCATGGGCTTCAATCGGCGATTGAACTATCTGGCCCGCGACACGCTGTTCGGCTTCGCGCCGTTTCGCTGGCTGATCAATTCGCTGGACGCCATCCCCATCGACCGCGAAGGCCTGGGTCTGGACGGATTGAAGGAAACGCTGCGGCGGTTGAAGCGCGGCGAGATGGTGCTGATGTTCCCCGAAGGCACGCGGACTGTCGACGGCAATGTCGGCCGCCTGAAACCCGGCTTCTGCGCATTGGCCAAGCGGGGCAATGCGTACCTGTTGCCGGTGGCCGTCGTCGGCGCGTTTGAAGCTTGGCCGCGGTCGCAATCATTTCCCCGGCTGGGTCACATCCACGTCGAGTTCGGTCCACCGCTCGCGCCGGAGCAGATGACCGGTCTGGACGAAGCCCAGCTCGTCGCCGAAATCGACCGCCGCATCCGCCGCTGTCACGAAGCGGCGGTGCGTGCGCGAGCGAGGGGGTATCGCTAAGGGCAGACTCAGACTGACATATTCTTCGCTGGCGATCTGGATCTGTACATCGGCAACGAGTCGAACAACCGCCTGCGCGCCCTGCCAGTTATTCCGCAATCATGGCGACGGCACGTTCACCGACGTGGCGCATGCGGCAGGCGTGACCAACGACCGCTACACCAAGGGGTGATCTGGGGCGACTTCGACAACGACGGCGATCAAGACATCTTCGCCCAAATGGGCGGCGCCTATCCCGGCGATCGCTACCACGACTCGTTGTATGAGAACCCCGGCTTCGGCCACCATTGGCTCACCGTCAAACTGGTGGGCGTGGAATCGAATCGTTCGGCCATCGGCAGCCGACTGCGCGTCGTGGCAATCGAAAACGGACAACGGCGGACGATCTACCGGCACGTTAACAGCGGCGGCACCTTCGGCGCCAACCCCTTGCGGCAAAACATCGGTCTGGGAAAAGCCCAGCGGATCGAGTCGCTCAAGGTGTTCTGGCCCAAAACCGGCAAGACGCAAAAATTCGATGACTTGCCGGTCGATTGTTCAATCGAGATCGTCGAAGGGCAGGACCGCCTGCGGATCGTTCCGCTGGAAACGCTGCGACTGGGCGGTATTGAAAATTGACGTTCAACCCCCCAGCGTGCCCTTCGTGCTGGGGATGCCCGGCAGGCGGGGATCCGCTTCGACGGCGATCCGCAGGGCGCGGGCGGTGGCTTTGAAGATGGCTTCGCTGATGTGATGGCTGTTGCGGCCGTGGTGCAGCACGACGTGCAGGTTGACCAGGGCGTTGGCGGCCGCGGCTTGCCAGAAATCTTCGACCAACTCGCTGTCGAAATCGCCGATCTTGGCGGTGGGAAAGTCGGCCTCAAACACCAGATAGTAGCGGCCGCTTAAGTCCAGCGCCGTGGTCACCAGCGTCTCTTCCATCGGCAACGTGAAATGGCCGTAGCGGCGGATGCCGGCCTTGTCGCCCAATGCGTCTCGCAGCGCCTGGCCGAAACAGATGCCGACGTCCTCGACGGTGTGATGCTGATCGACGTGCAAGTCGCCTTGGGCTTGCACGGAGAGGTCCATCGCCGCATGTTTTGCCAGCAGCACCAACATGTGATCGAAGAAGCCGACGCCCGTGTCGACCTGCGCATCGCCGGCGCCGTCGACGTTCAACTCCAACTGAATGTCGGTCTCGGCCGTTTTGCGATGGATCTTGGCCGTGCGCGACATAAGGCCTTTACCACGAAATGAACTGTCTACTTGGCCGTGTAGAGACGTAACGTATTATGGACGGCGAACGGTCGGCCGAAATCATGGGGCGAACCTAATTCGCCACGACGCGACGCCACCATTTATTGCCGGGATACAAAACCACAAAGGCACGAAGAACACAAAGTTTCCGTTGGTTTAGTCACAGGGCCTTTCCCTTCAGCGGCTGTCACGTTGTATCCGTTTCGATTCTTCGTGATCTTCGTGCCTTGGTGGTAAACAAACGCGTTGCGCCTTCTCAAACGACCCGATCCCTACGCGAACGATTAAACCATACCCCGCAGCATATCCACCAGGGCGTCGATCTGGTCATCGGTGCCGACCGAGATCCGCAGGCCCTCGGGCCAGCCGGCGTAGTTCATGTATCGGACGAGCACGCATTGGTCTTTGAGTTGTTCGTAGACCGGTTGTAGCGGTCGCGACGGATGCGTGCACCAGACAAAGTTGGCCTGCGAATCGACCGCCGTGAAACCTAGTTCTCGCACCGCCGCGGTCAAACGCTCGCGCGTGGCCACGACTTTTCGACGGTTTTCCGCCAGCCACGCCTGATCGTCCACGGCGGCCGTGGCCGCGGCAATCGACAACGCGTCGACGTTGTAAGAGTCCTTCACCTTGATCAACTGCTCGATCACTTGCGGCTGGGCCACCAGAAACCCGAACCGCAGCCCGGCCAGCGCGTACGACTTGCTCAAGGAACGCGAGACCATGATTCTTTCGTTTTCCGCCACCAGGTGCAGGCAGTTCGTCCCGGCAAAGTCGACGTACGCCTCGTCCACCAGCAGAGGACACGGCAGCCGGTCGGCGAGTTCGGCCACCCGCTCTGGCTCGATGAGCGTGCCCGACGGGCTGTTGGGGTTGGGCAGGAAGGCCAGCCGCAGGTCTTCCTCCGCTGCGGCGAAGTCGTCGTCCAGCGACCAGTCCGATTGAAAGTGAACTTCCTGACTGCTCGCGCCCTGAATCTCCGCCAGCGTCTTGTAGAGCACGTAGCTGGGATACGGCAAACGCAGCAGTTGGCCTTGGCCGACCAGCGCGCGGGTGACAATGGTCAAAATGTCGTCGCTGCCGTTGCCGCAGAGAATCCAGTCACGCGTAAGCGGCGCACCGTTTTGGGCGAGCACCTCGGCGGCGCGAGTACGGAAGGCGTCGGCCAGCGGATCGGGGTAGCGCTGCAGGCCACGCTCGAGCGCGGACTGAACCGCGCGAGACACCGCCGGAGAAGCCGGATACGGATTCTCGTTTGTGTTCAGCTTAATGAACTTGCCCGGGGGCGGCTGTTCGCCCGGCGTGTAGCCAGTCAGGGCAGCGATATTTGGTCGGACGTGCGCCATTTCTCAAGTAGGCAGAGGGCAGTAGGCAGAGGGCGGTAGGGAGAGGGCAGTAGGTAGAGTATCGCGCCAGCGCGTCACTGCCTACTGCCTACTGCCCTCTGCCTACTATTCAGGGCAGATTATCGCGCCAGCGCGTCACTGCCTACTGCCCTCTGCCTACTGCCTACTATTCAGCCGGATCTCGACGCTGGCCCGGTGGGCCGAAAGACCTTCGACGTCGGCCATGCGAGCCACGTCGCCGGCGGCCGCGCGCAGCCCCTCGCGCGAGAAGTGGATTACGCTCATCGGCCGCAAGAAATCGTTGGCCGACAGTCCGCTGGCAAACCGGGCCGTGCCGCCGGTCGGCAGCACGTGCGAGGGGCCGGCCACGTAGTCGCCCAAGGCGACCGGCGTGTAGTTGCCCAAGAACGCCGCGCCGGCGTGCGGGATTTTTTCGAGCAATTCTTCCGCATTGTCGGTGGCGATGTGCAGGTGTTCCGGCGCGATCTGGCTGGCCAGAGCGCAGGCTTCATCGGCATCGCGGGCGAGGATCAACGCGCCGAAGTCTTCCAGGCTGCGGCGGGCCAGATCGCCGCGCGAGAGGCCGGCCGTCTGTTTGGAAAGTTCGGCGGCCGTGGCCTCCAGGGTTGTTTCACTCCAGGTAATCAGGATGCCGGCGCCGGGCGAGTGTTCGGCCTGTGCGATCAGATCGGCGGCCGTGTAATCGGGCCGGGTCGATTCGTCTGCGATCACCACCACCTCGCTGGGACCGGCGATCGAGTCGATGTCCACCTCGCCGTAGACATAGCGTTTGGCCAGCGCCACGAACAGGTTGCCGGGACCGACGATCTTGTCAACCTGCCGGATTCCTGCCACGCCGTAAGCCAACGCGGCCACCGCCTGCGCGCCGCCGACGCGGTACACTTCGCGGATGCCTAGTTCGTGACAGGTGGCCAACAGTGTGTGGTTGTACGCCCCGAACTTGGTCGGCGGTGCGACCACGGCCAACTCTTTGACGCCCGCCACCTGTGCCGGCACGGCGGTCATCAACACCGTGGAAGGATAGGCCGCCGCCCCGCCCGGTACGCAAAGTCCGACGCGCTCAAGCGGCACGTAGCGCTCTAGCAGGTAGCCGCCGTCGGGCCGCTGGACGCGGACGTCGCTGTGTAGTATCGCCTCTTGGAAGGCGACGATGTTGTCACGAATCCGGCGGACGGTGGCGAGAAACGCCGCGTCGGCCGCTTGGTGCGCTTGCTGTAGATCGGCCTCTGGGACGCGCAACGTCTCGGCCGTCAAGTCGGCCTTGTCGATCCGCGACGAATAGTCGAGGACTGCTTCCAGCCCGCGATTCTCGACGTCGCGGCAAATCCGCTCGACGACCTCGACCGGCGTCAGGTCTTCCCCGAACACCTCAATCGTCCGCCGCCGCCCCGCCTCGCTGACCACCTCCCCCCGCGGACTCAGCCGCCGGCGCAGTTCTGCCATCCGCGCGGCGGCGTCATCGCGGCGCGTGTCGATGCGGGTGATGTGGAGATCGTCAGAGGACATGACGGCGACTCGAAGCGGAGACGACTGCATTTTGACCGGCAAACCGCGCAAACGTAACGCCCCTTCAGGATGAGATCGTGCCGCGGCGAATGAGAGGGACGGAAAGAAACGGCTTCGGTGTACCAACGATCCGCCGCTGTGAGGTCGCGGATCCGGATGTGCTCAACCGTTTACCCTTACTGATTAGCGCATGAGCGACGGGATTTTCGTCGCCGCGTTTGAGCGGTAAGACCCCAAATGATCCCGATGCCCAAAAGTCCGATTCCGGACGGCTCAGGCACACCGCTCGGTTCTACGGTGGAGAATCGAATGTCGCTCACGGAGAAGCCTTCCCATGAAGGCGCAGCGACGACGCCCAGTTCGTTGCGGAACGTGACGAGAATTCGGTCGATCGGTTCCTCGAACGCCACGTCCACGCTGCCACAAAGGAAGTTGCAATCCTCGGCCCCGATCGCGGCGGCAACCGTATCCTCATCAATAATTCGCACCCCATCACCGGTCAACTGAGGCAGCACCTCTTCGCCACCAAGCAGGCCGACCACCGTCACCTCGTCGATGAATCCTTCCGGGCTTTCGCCGATGCCCGCTATCGTGAAGTTCACGTCCGTGACCGGCGTCGCGAAATCGAATGAGGTGACGCCGCTTTCGAAATCTTCTGACACGTCAGCCTTAACCGACAGCCGTTTTTCATTGAAGCTATAGGAACCCGGTTTCCAATATGATGCACGTGCATCCGGCCAAATCGTTATCCCAATATGGTCGTCATTTACCACAAACTCCTGAGCCGTGCTCCAGGGGTCCCACTCGTAAACGTTCCAATCCAAAACGGAATACGTGAGCGTCGGGTTACCAAACTCGACGGCCACGCCGCGCCCGTCGCTGGACGCTCCGGAATTGAACAGAAGTTCCGGCGAGTACGTGGCGAATCCGTCCGGGTTGACATAGACCTGAAACACCGTTTCGCCGTCCCATGGAATGAACAGGGAGCCGAAATATTCCGGTCCGTGCTGGCCAAGCGTGCGACGTGGGTCGACTCCCTCCGCTCCGAACATTTGCGGCCGGTTGCCGACGAGGACTGATTTCAAATCGGTCCCGGAAGGCCCAAGATCACCGGTCCACCCCCATTTCAGAACCGTTCCGCCGATGTCCGAACCGTTGATGTCCACTGTCGATGAATCCGGCAACCAAACGGGAAGCACGATGTGATCCACGTCGCCGTAGCGCCAGACATCGAAGACCAAGTCGCCGAATCCCGCCTCCCCTTCTTCAGGCCGCAGCCGGTCAATTTGAAGAAACAGGTCGAGCTTCGCAACCAGCGGGATGCCGTGGGTCGTCGTGATCCCGGGGGCCGTTCCTTCGGGAAAGGGAGTCCAATCGGCCCGCAAGACATCGGCCACGGTTGCCGAAAACCAAAGTTCCGCCGCGCGGGACCCTTGGGCGGCCACAGAGATCACTACGAAAACAAATGCTGAGCGCAACCACATGATTTCGTCCTCCTCTTATTCGTCCGGACGCTGCCCTGCCGAGATCGCGATGTGGCCCGTGGTCGAGCGAAAGCATCATACACAATTTTCCCCGGTCCGTCCATTCGTCTGCCGTTGGGTGATAATGCGGATAATGCGGCCCATTTCTATTGCGGGATGCGTTGTTTGATTACGTGATCCGCTCCGGTACAATCGCGCCAGCGCCATATTCAAATCACGAATCGAACGGAGCGACACCCTTCCATGCCGTCAAAACCCCTCGATTTCCGCAGCGACACCGTCACCAAACCCACCGACGCCATGCGCCGGGCGATGGCGGCGGCTGAGGTGGGGGACGACGTGTTCGGGGAGGACCCGACGGTCAACCGCTTGCAAGAGCGGCTGGCGGCGCTTTTGGGCAAGGAAGCGGCGCTGTTCGTGCCGTCGGGGACGATGTCCAATCAGCTTGCCGTGCGGGCGCATTGCCGGCCCGGCGACGAGTTGATCTGCGAGACCGGCTGCCACATCTACAACTACGAGCAAGGCGCCCACGTGCAACTCAGCGGCGTCTCGACGCGGACCGTCGACGGCGAGTTTGGCGTGATGCGGATCGAGCAGCTTGTCGATCTTGTCCGCCCGCTCGATCCGCACTGCGTCCGCACCCGGCTGGTCTGCCTGGAGAATACCCACAACCGGGGCGGCGGGCGGATTCTGCCCTACAAAACGGTCGAGGCGATTTGCGATTGGGCACACAACAACGGGCTGCAAACGCACCTGGACGGCGCCCGACTGATGAACGCTGTGGTGGCCACGGGTATACCGGCCGACGGGTGGGCCGGTCACTTCGACACGGTCAGCGTCTGCTTCAGCAAGGGGCTGGGGGCGCCGGTCGGTTCGGCGCTGGCCGGACCGCGCGCGTTGATCGATCGGGCCGTTTACCACCGCAAGCTGTTCGGCGGCGGTATGCGGCAGGCAGGTGTTTTGGCCGCCGCCGCCCTATATGCATTGGACCATCACGTCGAGCGGCTGGCTGAAGACCACGCGCATGCGGCGCGATTGGCCGAGGCCGTTCGCGGTATCGACGGCTTGGAACTCAGACCCCCGGAAGTCGACACCAATCTGGTCATCTTCCACGTCGATCCGCGGTTGGGAACCGCGGCCGAGTTGGCCAAGCGACTGCGTGCCGGCGGGCTGCTGGTGCTGCCGCTGGGCAAGCGCCTGATCCGCGCGGTCACGCATCTGGACGTGACTGCCGACGATGTAGATCGAGCCATCGAGATTCTCCGCACTACGGTGAGAGACGCGGCCGCCGCGACGCAGGCTTGAGACTGCCTCACGCCTCCAGCCTCCAGCCTCCAGCCTCCAGCCTTCACGTGCCTCCCCGCTATTGACGATCTCGCCGGGCGGGAAGATCATGAAGGTTTCCGGGTCGGCCGCGCCGACCGCACCCCGCCCCGAGTGGCCGATGGCAGAGACGTTCATCCTGATACCCGGCCGCACCAGCAAACAAGGCTGCGGCATCAGCGAGGGCAAGTTCACCGACGGCTACATGACGGAAGTCACCGAGTTGCAGATCTCGCCGGAGGATATGCAGCGGCTGGGGCTGGTCGCAGGGGACCGCGTGCGACTGACCAATGAGGCCGGCCAGATCGAGGTGCCGGTCAAGCCGTCGAAAGCAGGCGAGTTGCCGCCGGGGTTGCTGTTCATTCCCTACGGTGACCTGTCCAGCCGGCTGATGGGCGCTGACACCCACGGCACCGGCATGCCGACCAGCAAGGGAATTGACGTGGAGTTGGAAGTGATCGACGGAGAGGAAGTAGGCAGAGGGCAGTAAGCAGAGGGCAGAGGGCAGAGGGCAGAGGGCAGTGACGCGCTGACGCGAAAAACTGCCTTCTGCCCACTGACTTTGGCTTCGTAGTGAATCATCCCTGGAAGCCGAACGACATGAGCGCGACCACGACGTCCGACAAGCCGGCGGCCGACGATACATTCAAGATCGTCCAAGACGCGACGTGCACGTTCTGCGGGTGCGTGTGCGACGATATCGACCTGAAGGTCCAGGGGCACACGATTGTCGAAGCCAAACGGGCTTGCGTGCTGGGCAAGGCCTGGTTTTTGAACCATGAGATTGACGAGCGTCCCTCGTGTCTGATCGACGGTCAGCCGGCCACGGTCGAGGAGGGAATCGAACGGGCCGCGCGGATTCTGGCCGGCGCCTTATATCCGGCCATCTATGGACTGAGCGACACCACCTGCGAAGCGCAGCGCGTGGCGGTGGCGATCGGCGACTGGATCGGCGGCAACGTCGACACCACGACCAGCGTCTGCCACGGCCCCTCAGGCATGGCCTTTCAGGGCGTCGGCGAGGTTACCTGCACGCTGGGCGAAATCCGCAACCGCGGCGATCTGATCATCTTCTGGGGCGGCAACCCGGCCGAAAGCCATCCGCGGCATTTCACCAAGTACAGCCTCACGCCCAAGGGCATGTTCGTCCCGCGCGGACGCAAGGACCGCACGGCCGTGCTGGTCGACGTCCGCAAGACGAAGACCGCCAACGCGGCGGACATCTTCATTCAGATCAAGCCGCGCCGCGATTTCGAAGGACTCTGGACGCTGCGGGCCTTGGCCAAAGGATTGGAGCTGGACGCCGACGTTGTAAAAAACGACACCGGCGTGGAGCTGTCCGTCTGGCAAGATCTGATGCAACGGATGAAGGCGGCCAAGTTCGGCGTGATGTTGTTCGGCATGGGACTCACCATGACCCGCGGCAAGCATCTCAACAGCGAAGCCCTGTTGGCCCTGACCCGCGACATGAACGCCTTCACCCGGTTCGTCTGCAAGCCGATGCGCGGCCACGGCAACGTCACCGGCGCAGACAACGTGGTCTCCTGGCGCACCGGGTATCCGTTTGGCGTGAACCTGTCGCGCGGGTATCCGCGTTTCAATCCCGGCGAGTACACCACGTCCGATACGCTGGCCCGGCGCGAGTCGGACGCGGCGCTGATCGTGGCCAGCGACCCGATGTCCAACTTCAGCCAGCGGGCGCGCGACCACCTGGCGTCGATTCCCTACGTGGCGCTGGACCCCAAAGAAACGCCCACCACCCGCGGTGCGGCCGTAGCCTTCACCACCGCCACCTACGGCATCAACACCGCCGGCACCGTCTACCGCATGGACGACGTCCCCCTGCCCCTGCGTCCCGCGTTCGATTCGCCCCATCCCAGCGATTATGACGTGCTGAAGGGTATTGAGCGGCGGGTGAGGGAGTTGAAGGCTGCGGGGTTGGGGGAATGCGATTTTCATCAAAACGCGAATTGACAGATGAAAGCTGGTCTTTGGGAATGCTAATCTCCGGCAAGGAGCGAACATGCGAGAGCACGTTACGGAATATTGGTGTCGATTAGCGTTTTGGGTATCTTTCTCTCGGAGTTGATTCTGTCCTCAAGCGACTCGACTTGCCGTGCGGCCACCTCCAGGAGCTCGTGTTAGTGTCGTACGCCGTGCCATGGGCGTTTGAATTGGGGAGACACTTGTGAACCGCTCCCGCGCCGCCGTTGATCATCAGTCGCCGCCGGAAGCGAAGATCGCGTTGTTCCGATCGCTCTTTCGGGGACGGGACGACATTTATCCTCGTCGATTCGAGAGCCGAACCTCGGGCAAGTCGGGGTACTCGCCGGCTTGTGGGAATGAGTGGGCGCCGGGCATCTGCGAGAAGCCGCGAGTCAAGTGCGCTGCCTGCCAACATCAACAGTTTCTGACCGTTGCTGATGAAGTCATTCGGTGGCATCTCCTCGGTCGGGATGACCGTGGCGGCGATTTCGTCGCCGGTGTTTACCCGATGCTGCTGGACGAAACGTGTTTCTTCCTGGCGATTGACTTTGACAAGACGACCTGGCAGGACGATGCGCACGCCGTGCTGGAAACGTGTCGACGCATTAACGTGCCGGTCGCGCTGGAACGATCGCGGTCCGGCAACGGCGGGCACGTTTGGATGTTCTTTGAGGAAGCGGTCCCCGCCGCGTTGGCGCGCAGGCTTGGCTGTCATATCCTGACTGAAACGATGGAAAACCGTCCGGACATTGGACTCGATTCGTATGACCGCCTGTTTCCCAATCAGGACACATTGCCGCGAGGCGGATTCGGTAATCTGATTGGCCTCCCATTGCAGAAGAGGCCGCGGGAAGCCGGCAACAGCGTCTTTGTCGATGAGCAGTGTGTTCCTCATGCCGATCAATGGGCGTTTCTGTCATCGATCGAGCGAATCGGGCGAGCGACCGTTGTGGAACTTGTTCGTAATGCATCCACGCGCGGACGGATTGTTGGCGTGCGGATCGCTTCGGCGGAAGAAGTAGAAGACGATGCCCAGCCCTGGACGGCGCTGCCTTCGCGCCGACCGGTAGAGTCGGCCATTGCCGGCTCGTTGCCGAAGAGGCTTGAACTGACGCTTGGCGATCAAATCTATATCGCGAAGGAGCGGTTGCCGCCCGCGCTGCGAAACCGACTGCTGCGGATTGCGGCGTTTCAGAATCCGGAGTTCTACAAAGCGCAGTCCATGCGTCTGCCGGTTTATGACAAGCCGCGAATTATCGGTTGCGCGGAGGATCATGCGCATCATTTCGCATTGCCGCGAGGGTGTCTCGACGATGTGCAGGCGCTGCTTTCCGACCTGCGAATCGAGGTCGGCATTCGTGACGAGCGTTTCAAGGGCGAGCCGCTGGATGTGACTTTTGAGGGCGAATTGCGGCCGGAGCAGAAAACCGCCGCACGCGAGATGCTGGCCCATGACACCGGAGTTCTCTCCGCGACCACGGCGTTTGGAAAGACGATCGTTGCGGCGTGGCTCATCGCCCAGCGCGGTGTCAACACGCTGATTCTTGTGCATCGTCGGCAACTGCTGGATCAGTGGGTAGAGCGATTGTCGGCGTTCCTCAGTCTGCAGAAGAAGGAGATCGGACGGATCGGCGGCGGGCGGAAGAGGCCTACGGGCAAGCTGGACGTCGCCATCATCCAGAGCCTGGTGCGCAAGGGCGTGGTCAAAGATTGCGTTGGCGATTACGGCCAATTGATTGTTGACGAGTGCCATCATTTGTCAGCGCGGAGTTTTGAACTGGTGGCACGGCGAGCGAAGGCGAAATTCGTGACCGGGCTGTCGGCGACCGTCTCTCGCAAGGACGGCCACCATCCGATCATCTTCATGCAGTGTGGTCCGGTGCGTCATCGGGTCGACGCGAAGTCGGAAGCGGCGGCTCGCCCGTTCGGGCACGCAGTTCTCGTTCGCCCAACAGCATTTCGACCCGTGGGGGAAGCCGACCCAGATATGCGGATACAGTTCCAGGATCTCTACCGGGAACTCATCGCGGACGAGGATCGCAACCGCATGATTTGCGATGAAATCGTGCAGTGCGTCCGTGAAGGGCGTTCTCCACTGGTGTTGTCTGAACGAAAGGAACATCTCGATACGCTGGAAACTGGTCTGGAATCGAAAATTCGACACGTCGTCGTTTTGCACGGCGGCACGGGACTTAAGGAATCTCGCGCCGTGGCGGAACGCTTGGCGGAGATCCCCGGGGACGAAGACCGCGTGTTGCTGGCGACCGGCCGTTACATCGGAGAGGGATTCGATGATTCGCGGCTGGACACGCTGTTCTTGACGCTGCCTGTTTCGTGGCGGGGGACCATCGCACAATACGTCGGACGTTTGCACCGGCTGCACGCCGGCAAGACGGAAGTCCGCGTTCACGATTACGCCGACCTGAGCGTGCCCATGCTGGCGCGAATGTTCGATCGGCGATGCGCGGGTTATGAAGCGGTGGGTTACACGGTCCTGTTGCCGGGCAGCGCCATTGCGGGCTGGCCGATTGAAGTTCCGCTGCCGGTCGATCCTGCCTGGAAGCAGGAGTATGCGGCCAGCGTCCGGCGTCTTGTTCGTGACGGTGTGGATGCGCCGCTGGCAAACCTGTTCGTTCACGTCGCACGGAAGGTCGATCCGGATGCGAAGGGAATCGACCGGGCACGAAGTGCGTCCGAGGCCTTTCTTTACCGGCGACTGGAAACGCTGCCGAAAACGTCAGGCCGGTTCCGGTTGAATGCTGAACTGCCGATCCCGTTTGACGGTTGGGGAAAGATGGAAGTTGACCTACTGTGCGCAAGCGCCCGGCTGGCGATCGAACTCGATGGAGGGCAGCATTTGGCCAACGCGGATGCTTACCGGCGCGATCGACGCAAAGACGCCTTGTTGCAGGAGCACGGCTACTTCGTGCTGCGCGTGCTCGCCGAAGACGTGGGACGGAGACTTGACGCAGTCCTGGATGCAGTTCTGCGCGCACTTTCGCATTGCGACGCATGAGGCGATCGAGCCACTAGCCTGGATTCCCATAGTCCCGGATTCGCCTAGAAGTGCGACGGTTGCGATTCGGAGATTCTGGTGTTCCGTGAAAAATTGCTATAGGAGTATGCTTCACTTAAAACTATGATTTCACGCCTTCAGGCCAAATCGACGTGAGGAACGCGATTTGGCAAGGCGCCTTGAAAATGGCGTATTTTCCGGGAAATGTGCGGTTTTCGGCGAAACGGGCATTCGGTCGCCAATGAAGG
>Ga0214472_10001608_pt1 | contig 25030 bp, 22 predicted proteins | sample RVTome_6_FD_207662 | JGI IMG/M metagenome (GOLD analysis project Ga0214472, IMG submission 207662) | Soil microbial communities from uranium-contaminated site in the Upper Colorado River Basin, Wyoming, United States - RVT140D175 | ecosystem: Environmental > Terrestrial > Soil > Contaminated >...
TTCCGCGATACGTTTGTATTCATCCAACTTATTTTTCGGCATGGGAATAACGAATCCGTCTACATATCTTTCCATGGCAAACCTCCCATTATTTTCTATAGGTGATAGTAATGAGTTGCATTCCTTGAGTTTAGATTCCAGATCTTATCGTACTAAGGCTCGATGCCTTGGTCCGTTTTCATTAGGTAGTCGTTCGAGAGCGTTCGAATTCGACAAGTGACATGAAAAAAAATTGAGGTTTAGTCCGCCGGCAGGCCAATTGTCCCTGGTTCGGGCAGCAAACCGGCCAGCAACCGCCCCAGATGATTCGCCTCACCGGACAGATCCGGCCGAGCAAGCGATATGATCTGGAATTTGCTTCATTTTATGGCTTCTTATCCCTGCCAGGTTCATAACCTATTCCCTCTGCGCAATTTTCCTAGATTTTTTTCAGTTATCAGCCGATTGTCAAAGTAACTCGATAAGATTCAATTGAGACGGCAACAGGGAAGGCGGTTTCTCCCATCACTCTTCATAACCCTTTTTAGAAAAGGAGTAGTGCAATGTCAAAAGAACATACTTTTGTATCTCCGGGACCGGCCGGTCTCGGGGCACTGGCTGTTGCCTGTTTCGGATTCGGGGCGGTATTTTCAGGCAAAGTCGGATTGGGAGGATTGCCATTACTGGCAGCCTGGCTGGTGGGCGGGGGGATCGTTCAATACACAGTTGCCGTCATGGAACTCAAAGATCACAACATGACGGGCGGGAACGTTTTTCTCTTCTTCAGCGCTTTCTTCATGTTTGGCGCAGCTCTCTCAGTTCTCGCTAAATATCTCATGCTATCGGGAGTTATCGGCACAGTAAAGCCTGAATCGATGGTTGAAGGTTTTTGCTGGATGGCCGGGGCCGCGTTTCTTACCGCAGTGACTCCGTCCTATCTGAAAAGCCCTGTTCCCTTGTTCCTGATAGTCCTGCTTCTGGACATCGTTCTCTGGATGATCGTCGGTCTGGATATGGGCCAGTTTGGTCCGGGGTTAAAGCCTACCATCGGTTACCTTCTCTATGCAGCAGGGTGGATTGCCCTCTATCTGGTTGCGGCAATAGTCAACAACAATATTTTTGGGCGAGTAGTGCTGCCGACCTTTGGAACTCTTGTGAAGTGATATCATGCCTGGCTTCTAAACCCCGCATGATGCAGCGTTTTTATGCACTTCCTTGTCCGGGGTAAGGTGAATGTTACGGTAAAATTTTTGTATTGGAGGATACTCATGAATGTACCTCAGGTATGTTACGATGTGTTAAGTCCGGTCAAATTTCTCGGGCGAAGTGCAGCAGTCTATCCTGATAAGATAGCTGTTGTACATGGTGACAAGCGTTTTACTTACCGGGAATTTGACGAACGGGTCAACAGACTGGCCAATGCTCTAAAGGCGATGGGAGTGGTGAAGGGGGACAAAGTGGCATTTCTCTGTCCCAATATCCCGCCGATGCTTGAAGCTCATTACGCAGTGCCGATGATCGGAGCGGTCCTGGTCAGCATTAATGTCCGCCTGTCACCCAGTGAGATTTCCTATATTATTAATCATTCGGATGCTAAAGCCGTATTTGTCGATAACCAGCTGGCAAACTCGGTTCTGCCGGTAATCGCCGAGCTGAAAGAGGTGCGGTTTTTTGTCAATATTTGCGATGAAACTGTCGACAAGCCCCTCGAAGGTCAGGAATATGAAGCCTTTCTGGCCGGCGGATCATCCTTGCCTGTGCAGATAGAGGTGGATGATGAATATCAGCTGGCCACCATTAATTATACCAGCGGCACAACCGGGCGGCCTAAAGGGGTTATGTATCATCACCGCGGGGCCTATCTTAACGCTCTGGGCGAAATCCAGGAAGCGGCAATGACCAGCGACGCAGTGTATCTCTGGACCCTGCCGATGTTTCATTGCAATGGCTGGTGTTTTACCTGGGCAGTCACCGCGGTAGGCGGCACCCATGTCTGTTTGCGACAGGTAGAGGCTGGAACTATCTTTAAACTGATCATGCAGGAAAAGGTCTCACATCTCTGTGCTGCCCCGACAATTCTCATCATGATGATCTCCTATCCGGAAGCCAGGCATCTGCAATTACACCGCCCATTGACAATCCTTACCGCCGGAGCGCCTCCATCGCCCACTGTCATCGAGCAGATCGAGGCCCTCGGAGCCAATATCGTCCATGTTTACGGCCTGACCGAGGTTTACGGGCCGCACAGTGTCTGCGCGCGGCAGGATGCATGGGAACAGCTTGGTAAAGATGAGCTGGCCAAGATAAAATCGCGGCAGGGTGTTGCTTATGTCACAGCGCTCTATATGGACGTGGTAGATACGACGTCTATGGAACCGGTACCACGGGACGGCAAGACCATGGGGGAAATCGTCATGCGCGGCAATAATGTGATGCTGGGATATTATAAGGACAGTAAGGCCACGGAGGATGCTTTTAGCGGTGGCTGGTTCCACAGCGGGGATCTGGCGGTCATTCATCCCGACGGCTATGTACAGATTATGGATCGCGGCAAGGATGTCATCATCAGCGGCGGCGAGAATATTTCATCGATTGAACTGGAAAATGTCATCTACCGCCATCCCATGGTTCAGGAAGTGGCGGTCGTCTCTTCGCCCGATCCTAAATGGGGAGAAGTCCCGAAGGCTTTCGTCACTGCCAAGCCAGGTACTAATCCGACGGCGGAGGAAATCATCGAATTCTGCAAAGCCAATCTTGCCAGGTTCAAGGCTCCAAAAGAAGTGGTGTTCTGTGAATTGCCGAAAACAGCTACCGGCAAAATAACCAAATTCACGCTTCGGGATATCGAATGGCAGGGGCATGAGCGTAAGGTAAATTAAAAACTAACCAGAGAAAGAAAAAACAGCGGGCGAGGGGTGAAAAACCTCTCGCCCGCTGTTTTTTTTAGCGAAATGATATTACAGCGCCTGCAGTTTTTCCGTCAGTACCGGTAAAAGCTGTTTCAAGTCGGCTACCGCGAAGACATCGGCCACATCGCCAATGGGTGCATCTTTATCGGTGTTAATTGCTACCACAAATTCCGATTTTTTCATTCCAGCCAGATGTTGTACCGCTCCGGAAATTCCACAGGCAATATAGAGTTTCGGTGAGACGGTCAATCCGGTGGTGCCGACCTGACGGTTATGTTCAACCCAGAGCGAGTCGACCACCGGTCGGCTGGCCCCGTATTCGCCTCCCAGGACCTTGGCCAGATCTGCTACCATGGCGATATTTTCCGGTTTTCCTACCCCGCGTCCGGCGCTGACGATGATTTCAGCCTTGCTCAGATCGACTCCGCCATGTTCCGCTTTTTCATAACCGAGAAAATGAGTTTTTCCTTGATATTCACCGGTGACCGGGACAACTGTCGGGACACCATCCGCTGGTTCGCTGAGACAAAATGCTCCTGCCTGGATGGTGACAATTGTCAGCTGACCTTTACTTTTCAAGGTTCGGCGCAGCTTACCGTTGCAGATAGGCGACAACAGTGCTCCGTCCTGTACCGCGACCACTTCTGATATTTGCGCCGCCTCAAGGCCGACAGCCAGTCGTGGTGCAAGATCCCAACCGTAGGAGCTGTGACAGAAGACGATCGTTTCCGGCTGCTCCTTTGCCACTGCCTCAAGAAGCAATAGTTTATGGACCTCCGGATTATATTCCCCGTATCTGGCGACATCGGCCAGATAAAGCCTGCCGGAAAATTTCGGCAAATCTCCCGACGTATCTGCAGCAAGGAACATCGCACATTCTGCTCCCATGCTCGCGGCAAAGGCCAGCAACTCAGTGTAACTTTCCAGTAACTGTCCCTGCCTGTATTCCGCAACCAATAACATTTTCATGATGATCTCCTAAGCCAGAACGGCAGTTTTTTCTTTCAATATCCTGATCAGCCGGTCGGCAATGTCAGCTATCTCGCCCTCAAGAAAAAGGCCCCCGATTTTTTTCAGGGGGAACTCAATTTTTATAGTCTCCTGCAAAGCGTCTGCCTGTCGCAGGTCGCCTGCGGCAATGGTCAGCAGCTCTTTCTTTTTGGCTTTCATAATATTCGGCAGGGTAGGATAACGCGGGGTATTGAGGCCCAGCTGGCAGGTGACCAGCGCGGGAAGAGTGGTTACGACTCTGGCCTTGACGCCACCCTCCAGTTCACGTTTGATTGTGATCTTGCCAGCTGAAAAGGCGAAATCGACAATAGTTGTCACTGCAGGAAGAGAGAGCAGTTCGGCAACCATCACCCCAACCTGGGCGCTGCCCCGATCCTGGGATTGCATCCCGGTAAAAATGAGATCAAATCCTTTATCTCCTGCAAATTCGGCAATCATCGAAGCAATTTCGAAGGGGTCTTTCAACTGGCTGCTATTATCGACAATATGGACACCCCTGTCGCAGCCCATTGCCAAAGCCTTTTTCATCGTCTCCTTCACCTGATCCGGACCGATGCAGAGCACGGTGAGGTCTGCGCCGGTCTGTTCTTTCAGCTGAACGGCCTGCTCGACTCCGTATTCATCATATTCGTTCATCCGCCAGGCCAGATCGCTCCGTTCATACCAGAGACCATCTGCATCGATCCTGAATTTCGATTCCATATCCGGAACCTGTTTTATGCACACAAGAAGTTTCATTTACTTCCTCCATTTAAGTTGTTGTTTGCAGCCGCTCAGCCAGCAGTTCGGCAATATCGCGTGGCCGCATGCTCTCCTCAATATTTGCTCCCTTGACGCCGTCTTCGAACATGGTCAGGCAGAAGGGGCAGTTGGAGAGCAGTTGGTCGGTGCCTGTTGCTGCCGCCATCTCCACCCTTTTAATATTGATCCTTGTGCCGAGCTTTTCTTCAGCGAGGATGCGTCCGCCGCCTGCGCTGCAGCAAAAAGCCTGGTCACGGTTTCTTTCCATTTCGACAATATTTCCACCGGCGGCAGAGATCAGCTCGCGCGGGGAATCATAGATGCCGTTGTGACGTCCGAGGTAGCAGGAGTCGTGGTAGGTGCAGGTAAATGGCTCACCGGCCACCTTAAGCCTGCCATGGGCGATAAGTTCTGCGAGAAAATCCGGATGAGACTGCACCTGATAGTCGGGACTAAGACCAAGATCCCGATAGTCTTTGTTCAGGGTGTTAAAGCAGTGGGGACAGGTGGTGACGATTTTTTTAATCCCGTACCCTTTGAGCACGGCAATATTTTCTGCCGCCAGGGTTTGATAAAGATACTCGTTGCCCATCTTACGCGCCGGTTCGCCGCAGCATTTTTCATCCTTGCCCAGTATACCGACACGAATTCCGGCAGCCTTGCAGAGAGTTATAAAGCTCCTGGCGATTGCCATATTACGTTTATCAAAACTTGCATAGCAGCCGACAAAATAGAGGATGTCTATCTTCGGATCCTCTGCCGGGCCGGCAATTTCCAACCCTTTTGCCCAGTCGCTGCGGGAGGCATAGCCCATGCCAAGAGGATTGCCGTTAACCTCCAGTTGTTCCATGGCGGTCATCACTTCAGTCCCCGGGAACTCTCCTTCCATGAGTACGAGGTTTCGACGCATTTCGATGATTTTGCCGACATGCTCAACAGAGGCGGGACAGATATCCTGGCAGGCCCGGCAGGTGGTGCAGGACCAGATGGTGTCACGGCCTATTGCCTCGATCATGTCTGCCTCGTGGTTTTTGGCGGCAAGTTCTCCAATCCGCTTCACTACCTGCATCGGTGATAAAGGTTTGTCGGTCGCATAAGCCGGGCATCTGTCTTGGCAACGTTTGCACAGGGTACAGGCGTCGGTATCAAAAAGATCCTTCCAGGTGAGATCGGTTACTTTTGCCGCACCAAAACTCTCTGCCTCCTCGTTTTCGAGATCGAGGGTAATAAGTTTGCCGACCGGCCCGCGGTCAGCAAAAAAAGAGTTGGCTCCGGTTGTCAGAATATGGCGAAATTTGGTGAACGGGATCAGGCCGATAAACAGCATGGCCAGGGCCAGATGGAACCACCACAATCCTCTATGCAGGGCAAGAAGTAGCTCGTGGCTTGTGCCTGAAAAGCCATGGGCGATGGCAAGTCCCACCGGCGACCACGGCGCAAGCGGAGTACCCAGCTCAGTCACCGCCATCCTGGCCCCTTCAATAATAAAGCCGGTCAGGAGAATGGTCAGCAGCAGGCCATGCATGATGAAATCATCGAGCTTGGTTTCCAGTCCGTTCGGACGCACGAACCATCGCCGTACCAAAAGGCCGAGAAGCATGAAAATCGCCACCAATCCGGCAAGATCGAGCGTAATGCTGAAAATTTTATAAAACGTGCCTTTTAAGAAGACATAGTCGAAGAAGAGGTCGGTGAAATCCGCCTGGATGACAATAAGCCCGGTGCCGATAAAAAGAAGGAAAAATCCCCAGAAGAAAAGGGCATGGGTAAGACCGGGACCGGTCACCCGAAGGACCCTGGTCTGCAGCAGCATGGTTCGCATCATATCCGTGAACCGCTCCAGGGGTTGATCGGTTCGCACAACAGGTTTGCCCAGCCGGTACATTTTCATGCGCTTGAGGAAACCAAAGACAAGCACAGTTATCGCCAGACCGGCAAACAGGTACATTGGTACCAGAGTTACCGGTCCGTAGCCGATATTCCAATATATTTGACGGGTAAATTCCATTACGGACTCCATGAATAAGGAAAAAAGCGGAAGATGGCCCCCCACCCGATAACGCCGAAAACGGGAATTTAGACCATCTTCCACTGAAAAAAGAAGAGGGAGGTCCCCTTTTTATCGAGTCAGCGCTGAACCGATGACAACTCTCTGAATCTCGCTGGTTCCCTCGTAGATCTCAGTGATCTTGGCGTCGCGCATCATTCTTTCCACCGGAAATTCCCTGGTATAACCATAGCCGCCGTGCAGCTGGACCGCCTGGGTGGTTACCCGCATGGCCGTTTCGCTGGCAAAGAGCTTAGCCATGGCGGATTCCTGGGAGTAGGAAAGCCCGGCACTGGCCCTATAGGCGGCATTATAGACGAGCAGCCTGGCCGCCTCGACCTGGGTCGCCATATCCGCCAGTTGGAATTGTACCCCCTGAAAAGCGTTCAACGGCTTGTTGAACTGCTGACGCTCTTTGACATATGTCATGGTTGCATCAAGCGCTCCCTGGGCAATTCCTAAAGCCTGCGAGGCTATGCCGATCCGGCCGCCATCCAGGGTTTTCATTGCAACCTTGAAGCCTTTGCTTTCTTCTCCCAGCATGTTCGCCTGAGGTATCCTGCAGTTCTCGAAGACCAGTTCCATGGTCGGTGAGGAGCGGATGCCCATCTTTTTTTCTTTTTTGCCGAAGGTGAAGCCGGGCGTACCTTTCTCGACGATAAAGGCGCTGATCCCATGATGTTTTTCCGCGTTTTTGTCGGTTCTGGCGAAGATTATGTAAATCTCCGCTTCCCCGGCATTGGTGATAAAGATCTTGCTGCCGTTGACGACCCAGTCATTGCCGTCACGTACGGCAAAAGTCCTGGTTCCACCGGCGTCGGAGCCTGCCGAGGGCTCTGTCAGGCCAAAAGCGCCCATAGCCTCGCCTTGGGCGAGCGGGGTGAGAAATAGTTTCTTCTGCTCTTCGGTGCCAAAGAGATAGATGGGGTTTGAGCCAAGTGAAAGATGGGCGGAAAGGGTGACTCCTGTTGAAGCGCAGACCCTTGACAACTCCTCGACGGCAATTGCATAACTGAGGTAGTCGGCGCCACCACCGCCATATTCTTCAGGGAAAACGATACCGGTCAGGCCGAGATCGGCGAGTCGTGCGAACATCAGGTCGCGGTCAAAATGCTCATCTTCGTCACGCTGAGTGGCCGACGGGGCGACCTCTGTCTCGGCAAAGCTTCGCACCATCTCGCGGATAAGATTCTGCTCTTCTGTCAGTTCGAAGTTCATGGTATTACTCCAATTGTTATGTTTTGAACGAGAAACGGAACTCACCAATCGACCCAATTTGATCATGGATCGGAAAATTATTGAATTTCAGTATATTTATCCTGTTACAGTGTCAGCGATCTGGACCATGATCACCCGCCCGGCGGCGCAGATGGTCTTTTGGGCCAGAAGCTGCAGCTCGACGGTCACCTTGCGCCCTTTGATTTCGGCAACTTTTCCCCGGATTTCAAGCTCTATCCCAAGAGGCGTGGGCTTGGCAAAATCCACAGTGAGAGAAGCCGTGACAAATCGTCCGACAGGGTCTCCGGCTTCCCTGGCCTTGGCCGCGGCAGCTGTTGCCGCAGCGTGGCAGTCAATCAGTGAAGCGATCATGCCGCCGTAGAGAAATCCGGGAACTCCCCCGGTATAACAGGATGCCGGGGTATGCCGGCAGACGCATTCATCGCCGTCCCAATAGCTTTTGAGATGCAGACCTTGTGGATTGTTTCGCCCGCAGCCGTAACAGTTTGCATATTCATCTGCATAGAGATCCTGAATTGCCGAGTTGCTCATCTTTCCCTCATCTTTGATTTGGTCATTTAGTAGCTGTAAAATCCCCTGCCGGTTTTTCGTCCCAGCCAGCCCGATTCGACATACTGGCGGAGCAGGGGACATGGCCGGTATTTTGGATCGCCAAGTCCCTGATGCAGCGTGTTTAAAATCGCCAGGCAGGTATCAAGACCGATGAGATCGGCCAAAGCCAGCGGCCCCATGGGATGGTTCATGCCGAGCTGCATGACCCGGTCGATGGAATCCCGGTCGCCAACGCTTTGGTAGAGGCAGAAAATTGCCTCATTGATCATCGGCAGAAGAATCCGGTTAGCGATGAATCCCGGAAAATCATTGGCCACCGCCGGAGTTTTGCCCATCTGTTCGGCAAGGGCCACGGTTGCCTGAAATGTCTCTTCGGAAGTTGGCAATCCGCGGATCACCTCGACCAGTTTCATCACCGGCACCGGATTCATGAAGTGCATACCGATGACCTTGTCAGGTCTTTTTGTCTGCGAGGCGATCCGGCCGATGGGAATAGATGAAGTATTGGACGAAAGGATGGTATGCGGTGGACAGACCTCGTCCAACTGGGCAAAAATCCTGAATTTGATTACCTCGTTCTCAGACGCTGCTTCGACCACAAAGTCGGCGGAGCTCATGTTGCCGATTTCGGTACTGGGGGTAATCCGGCCAATGATAGCATTTTTCTCGCCCTCTGAGATTTTCCCTTTGTCGACACTTCGTTGCAGGTTTTTGGCAATAGTCGCCATTCCGCGGTCGACAAAGTCGGTGGAAACATCATGGAGAATGATGCTCATTCCGCTCGCCGAGGCAACCTGGGCAATGCCCGCGCCCATCTGTCCGGCACCTATAACCCCGAAAGTTGTGATTTTCCCTTGCATGGTTTCTCCTTATCCTTTTTGAGGATTGCCGCTATTGCTGACCACCATGGCCATACCCATACCGCCACCGATACACATGCTGATCAATCCGGTAGCGTAATTGTTGCGTTGCATCTGATTGATGGTGGTGATCATCTGCCGCGCCCCGGTACAACCGACTGGATGCCCCATGGAGATGGCGCTGCCCTGTTTGTTCGGTTTTTCTATGTCAATTCCCAACTCCATCATGCAGCCGATGGCCTGGGAGGCGAACGCCTCATTCAGTTCGATCAGCTCGATATCGGCGATGTTCATCCCAGCCTGATGTAAGGCCCGTTTGATAGCCGGAACCGGTCCCAGGCCCATATACGCAGGATCGAGCCCGCCTGAGGCAAAACTTTCAATGGTCAGCAGGGGTTTGAGATCCAGTTGCCTGGCTTTTTCCTCACTCATTAAGAGCACTGCCGCTGCCCCGTCGTTGATACCCGAAGCATTGCCGGCGGTAACGGAGCCGTCTTTGGCGAAGACAGGCCGGAGTTTGGCGAGTTTTTCCATGCTGGTGACCATCGGCCGCTCATCTCGATCGACGATGATTTCTTCCTTACGTCCGGCGACTTTTACCGGTACGATCTCTTCGGCAAAATAGCCCTTTTCCATGGCTTCCATGGCCCTGGCATGGCTCATACACGCCAGCCGGTCCTGATCTTCGCGGCTGATATTGTACATCCGGGCAATGTTCTCGGCGGTAACTCCCATATGATAGCCATAAAAAATCTCATATAGTGCGTCATAGACCATCAGGTCATGAAGTTGGCCAACGCCGGTAACCTCCATGCGATAGCCCCAGCGTCCTTTCATAAGCGCCATTGGCACCTGGCTCATGTTCTCCTGGCCACCGGCAAGAATAACATCGGCCTGGCCGGTCATGATCGATTGGGCACCAAGGGCAATGGCCTTGAGACCGGAGCCGCAAACCTTGTTGATGGTAAATGCCGGAGTCTCCTTGCAGAGACCGGCCCTGATCATCGCCTGGCGGGCAGGGTTCTGGCCCTGTCCCGCCACCAGGACGTTGCCCATAATCACCTCGTCAATGGCGATTTCCCTGGCATCGTCAGACCATTTGGCATACTTTTTCTCTAAGTCGAGCTCTGCCTGCCCGGCAAGTTTGCCCGGAACAGTCTCCTGAAAGTCAATTCCCCGGACCGGCCGCAAGCCAACCTTCTGCAAGGTCTCTCTTAAAACCGTCGCTCCCAGGTCAACGACCGGCACATCTTTTAAGACGCCGCCAAATGCTCCAATCGCCGTTCTGCATCCACTGACAATCACAACTTTATTCATTTTGTAATCACTCCTTTTTTAGCTCGGATAGATTTTTCCGCCTTCGGCAATATTTATGCGCATGGCAACCTTGTCTCAACTCACCTTCCGTTCCAGCCCAAGCCATTCCCGGCTGCGTAGTTTGGCCTTAATGGTTTTACCTGTCGCCGTTTTAGGTAATTGACCAAATTCGACTGATTTTGGCGCCTTAAACTGGGCGTGGTGATTACGGCAGAAATCGATGATATCTTCTGCCGTCGGTGTCCTGCCTTGTCTGGGGACAACAAAGGCTTTTGGCACTTCGCCCCAGACCGGATCGGGCGTCGATACCACCGCCACCTCGAGAACGTCCGGGTGCTGGTAGATGATATCCTCGATTTCGATGGAAGAAATCTTGTCTCCTCCTCTGATAATGACATCACTTGCGCGGTCGGTAATCTGCAGATAGCCGTCGGGATGAACCACGCCGAGGTCACCGCTGTGGAACCAGCCGCCCCGAAAAGCAAGCTCGGTTGCCTTTGGGTCCTTATAGTAGCCGAGCATGACATTGTGTCCGCGCATAACCACCTCACCCATGGTTTGGCCATCATGTGGCACCGGTTGCATGGATTGCGGATCGACAACCGCCAAATGCAAGCTGGTAATAGAGGCAACTCCCTGGCGCGCTTTCATTTTCGAGACGGTTTCGGGCTCGAGTTCAACCCAATGGGCCTGCCAGGTACAGATACTGTATGGTCCATGCAATTCAGTGAGTCCGTAAACATGGGTAATATCGGCTCCGATCTCTTCCATTCCCTGAATAATTACCGGAGAAGGAGAGGCTCCCGCAGTGAGCACCTGTAATGGTCGGCGCAATTTTACCGAAGTCGCCTCCGGGAAACAGATCATCATCAGCAGGATATTGGGTGATGCGCAGAGATGCGAAACGCTTTCCTTTTCAATCAAGTGAAAGATGTCTTTTGCCAGGCAGCGCCGCAGGCAAACATGGGTTGCCCCGACAGCTATCACCGCCCAGGGAAAACTCCAGCCGTTGCAATGAAACATCGGCAGGGTCCAGAGATAGACGGAATCCGGCCTGAGAGTTGATTCGATGATCTCGCCCAGAGTCTGCAGGCAGGTGGCCCGGTGGCTGTACATAACTCCCTTTGGCTTGCCGGTGGTGCCTGAAGTGTAATTGATGGCGATGAGACTCTCTTCGTTCCAGGTTTCGGTTGAGGGTGTAACTTCAGGTGCGGTGATTAATGCTCCCGCCAGAAATTCCTCGTACACCGGTCCATCGAGAGGAGCAAGAGAAGAGCAGTCGCAGATATTGACAAAAAACGAAACCTTAGCCAATTGCTCCACAATCGGCTGAATCAGAGCAGCGAAGTCATTGTCGACAAAGACAGCTTTTGCATCGGAATGATCAATAATATAAAGATATTCCTGACTGGAGAGCTGGGTGTTGACACAGACCAGAACCGCGCCAATCATCGGGATGGCAAAATGCGCTTCAAGCATGGGCGGAGTGTTAGGACAAATGAAGACCACTTTATCACCGCAGCCTATGTTTTTGCCCAGCAGAGCGTTCGCCAGCTGGTGGACTCTAGACTGGAACTGACGGTAGGTAAAACGTAAATCATCATAGACTACTGCGATCTTGTCCGGATAAACGCCGGCACTCCGATTGAGAAATGAAACCGGACTGAGTATATCGCGATTAACGTCTGGCCTGAACATCGGTCTGTGCTCCTTGTATAAATTAGGTTCTTCCGGTTTAAGGATACTTTTTATTCAATCCATCTTAAGCAATGACGACAGATGAGAATCTGCGGGCGGGCACAGGGGCCCGCCTCTACCGGATAATCCCACCACCATCAATTCACTTGTAGGGGAGCCCCCCTGTGGGCTCCCGTTAGTACTTAAGCGGAATAGTAATTTAAGACAGAGCGCCAAACAATCGGCATAAAGCCTAATTATTTCTGCAGAAAAAGCTGATCGGGGCTAGGCCTAGAACCTAGGCCGGGAGGGGGATTAGGAAAAAGGTCGATGATTAAATGGCACGCACTGCTGTCGCCAATGTTAAAGCAGAATCTTGTCCGACCAGTGCACGGCAAATTTGACCAGACCGGTAAAGTGCTTGAGTTTCAGCTTTTCTTTGAGATTTTCCCGGTAGGTACCGATCGTCTTGATACTGAGATGGAGTCGGTCGGCAATCTCCTTGGTCGAAAACCCCTGGCCGATCAGGCGCAGAACCTCGAGTTCGCGGTTGGTCAGGATATCGAGAGGTGATTTGCTGCCCACACTCTGCGGGTTCATCAGACGTTTGAACACCTTTTCCTTGATTGTGTTGCTGGCGTAGATTTCGCCCTTCAAAACATGCCGGATTGCCTCGACAACTTTTGGTATCGCCTCCTGTTTCATGATATAACCATAGGCCCCGGCGAGAAGGGCTCTTTCGGCATAAAGTGATTCGTCATACATCGACAGCACCAGCGTGGGTAGCCCCTCATACTCTTTCTTGATCTCCTGGACAAGATCGAGGCCATTGCCGTCTTTTAACGAGATATCGATAATGACCAGATCAGGTTTCAGTCGGGAGATCGCCTCGCAGGCCTTTTTCATCGACTCGATGGAGTCGCAAACCATCAGATCCGGTTCCTTGTTGATCAACTCGCTCATCCCGAGACAGAAAATGGGGTGGTCGTCGATAATCAATACTTTAAATTTTTCTCGTGGAGCCATCGTTTCTCTCCCGGATTTTAATGTTCGTGTTGGATCGTTTCCGATTTTTTCATAAATATATGAATAGTCGTACCATGTGTTCTGCTGCTGCTGACCTCAAGAAAAGCCCCGATGATCAGCACCCGGTATTTCATGATCTGCATGCCCATGCCTTTACCGGATTGCTGTTTATCGATACCATGACCATCATCGGTGATTAACAGGTGAAGATACTCATTTTTTTCATCAAGTGAAATAGTAATGGTTGAGGCTTCGGCATGTTTCACTGCGTTGTTCACTGCTTCCTGCACTATGTAGTACAGGTGGGTGGCAAGGGTATTATCGGAAATGTTCAGGGAATCGTCACCGCTGAAGGTGCAGCGGAGATTGGCCGTCATTTCAGTGTGCTCGGCAAGCTGGTTGAGCGCCGAATGCAGGCCATAGGCGACCAGATGCACAGGACAAAGTCCCTGCGATAACCCACGGGCTTTAGTTGCGGCATCGTCTATCAGACTGACAATCTTTTCCGCCAGGCCGGTGCCTTCACTGCTGTTTTCCTTCAGGGTTGAATGCAGCGCCGAAGCCAGGCCGCCGATTCCGATGAGGTGAGGACAAAGATCGTCATGGAGATCCTGACCGATGGTCTGGCGGACATTGTCCCCGATATCCAGCAGTTGCTTGGTTAATTTTTTGGTCTCGGTAATATCGCGGAGAATGACCACACTGCCTGCAGGCTGGTGGTTTTGATCTTTGAGAGCCCCGCCGCTAATGCTTACGTGGCGGATTTCTCCGGCTTTGGTGAAACGTTTTGTTTCCGTCGCCGACAGAACCTGGCCCTCTTTAATGGCGTTTATCATGATAAGCGTTTCCGGCCAATTTTCCCGAGGCACGAAATGGTCCATTTTTCGGCCGAGGCACTCGGTCAGGTTCCAGCCGAAAACCTGTTGGAAAGCTGGATTGAAATAGGATACCAGGCCATCCATGTCGTAGGTAACAATCGGATCGGCAGCCGAAGCCATAACAGAACGATAGCGCTGTTCACTCAGTCTGAGGCTGTTTTCCGTTTCCTGCCTCACCTGGATCTGTTGTTTCAGGTCGTTGTGGTATTGGCCGAGTTGTTCCATAAACCGGTTGAAGAACCGGGCGAGCTTGCCTATTTCATCGCTTGAGGTGATCTCCATTCGCAGGCTGAAATCACCCTTGCTGGATTTATCGAAATAGTCCATCAGCTTCTGCAGCGGGTGGGTAATCGAGTTGCTGATCTTATAGGAGAGTGACAAAACCAGAAGCATGGTTAATAAAAAAGTACCAAGAACCAGGTTGCGTATCGTTTTCAGCGGCTGGTGAAATTCATCCAGATAACTGGCTGCCCCAACTACCCAGTTATATTCATCGATGGAGTTGAAAATGCATAATTTAAGACGAGGCTCACTTTCACCGGGATTTTTCCACGGATAGATCAACTGGCCGTTTTTTCTTTTGATTATTTCAGCTAGATATTCATTTGACTGCCCACCCACCGACAGGATATTGATACCCTCCTGAAGGGGATGGATGATAGCCTTGCCTTCGGTGTTCATAACAAAGGCATACCCCGTCTTACCGAACTTGAGGTCCAGAACGCTTTGCTTGAAATCGTCGACTTTCACCAGATCTTTGAACTCCTCGCGATAGGAGGACACCGCAATGATCCAGTCCCATGGCTGGAAATGGATCATATACAACGCTTTTGGCCTGGCAACATCTTCACCCGGATTCTTCCAGTCATATTCGACATATCCCTTATCTCCCTTCAGCACGTCCGCGACGAAAGCATAGTCTGAAACATCCGTGCCAAGCAACGCACCTTGCGGATGCACAACGACGACGCCTTTACTGTCGAGACAGTAGATATAGCCGGATTCCCCGATGGTCTGACTGAGCAGCACTGCCGCTGCTTTTGCCTTCGCCTCAGCTTCTGTCTGCCCTCCAGACAGACTTTCCTGGTAAAATGAGTCGATGATTTCCTCATTTTTTTCAGCAACCGCGCGAAGATAATTTTTTATTGAAACCGAGGCGGAGGTTTGGACCAGGTTGTAGATTGCCGTTGTGGTGTTTTGTAGTTCGCTTTCGATGTTTTTCTGTAAAGAATCGCGGATTACCACATAAATGGTGGCAAAGGCGACGAAGAGAGAGAGGGTGTAGAGAAGGGTATAGTAGAAAAGGAGCTTATGGCGAATCCGTGTCAAGGCAAACATATTCTTTAAGTCCTCTTGCTGAGAAAATTATATCGGCAAATCCGATAAGAATCTAGCATCGGAAGGTAACAGAAATCGGAGGGCGGTTAAAGAATTCATCGCTTGCAGAGAAGAAAAAGCTTTTGGTGCCGGGAGGCGGGGACCGATCCGGGAATTTTAAGAAAATCCCCCAAAAAAAATGAAAGGCCAGGACGATTCGCATTAAACTTGGCTGGGAGATGGAAGTTACCAAAAGTATTTGAATCATCGTAGCCTTTCATGTTCTGAACGTACTTTAAGTGCAGTGGTTAGAAGTGTAGTTCGCTACATTTGAATATTCATTCTCCTGGCGTGCTCATTGAGCTCTTCACGAAAGTCGGGATGAGCGATGGAAATCAATGCCTTTGCGCGTTCCCATGTCGATTTCCCTTTAAGATTAATCAAGCCGTATTCGGTGACCACATAATTGACCATAACCCGCGGCAGGGTAGTGATGGTTCCAGGCTCGAGGAAGGGTCTGATCCGTGACCGTCTGGTGCCGTCTTTTTCCACCACCGAGGAAGAAAGGCAGATGAAAGCCTTCCCACCGTGGGAATGATAACAGCCGTAGGTGTAGTCGAGTTGTCCACCGGTCCCCGAGATATGCCGGGTTCCGCATGATTCTGAAGATACCTGCCCGAAAAGATCTATCTCGAGAGCATTGTTGATGGCAATGGCTTTATCATTGGCTGAGATTTTTTCGAGGTGATTGGTATAGTCCACGGGAAAGCTGCTGCAGGAAGAATTATGATCGAGGAAATCGTAGAGCTTTTTTGAGCCGAGGGCAAAGGTATAAACAAATTTTCCGGCATCCTGTTTTTTCTGTCGGTTGGAAATGCAACCCGCCTCGTAAATATCGATAAAGCTGTCACAAAGCATTTCCGTATGCACCCCCAGGTCTCGTAACGAGGAAGCGGCGATCAGCTTGCCTATGGCGTTGGGCATGGCGCCGATACCAAGTTGCAGACAGGATCCGTTTTCAATCTGTGAGACAACGATTTCGGCGATCTGTTGATCGATATCGGTGATAGCAGGCTCGGGCAGGCAGAATAAGTCTTCGTGCTCACTTTCAACGACGGCATCGACCTCGGAGATGTGCACCTGTTCTTCATTGCCGCCATAACAGTAGGGCATCTTTTCGTTTACCTCGACGATGACTTTTTTCGCTGCTTTTATCTGTGCCCGGGTAAAGGAGTTGGAAACGCCGAAATTAAAATATCCTTTCTTGTCCATGGGCGTGGTGCGAAGCAGCATAACATCGGTGGAAATATCGTTTTTTTCATAATAGCCCGGTCCTTCGTGGTAAAGCAGCGGGATATAGTTACAGACCTTCTTATCATGAAGTTTGCGGTCGGCCCCGGTAAAGTGCCAGCTGTTGTAGCTGAAACTCTGTCCGTCGGGATCGGCTTTGGCAACTGCCGCAAGTCCGGGAAAACCCAGCGCCCGGATTTTCACATTCTCCACTTCCCCGGCTCTTTTGGCAAGTTCCTTGTCCAGGGTAATAGGAGTGGCAAGAAAACAGGCATAATCAACCCAGTCACCTGATTTGATAGTCTGCACTGCTTCACTTGATGTCATCAACCTGCTGTTATATGCTTCTGCGTATTTCACGACAATCTCCTTTTGCATGGAAGGTATCTACCTTTATCGTTTATCGCCCTTCAGCCGTGGGGCGAAGAGTGCCTGTTTCAGTGGCTGTAATGATAGAAGATTTGCCGACCATTCCGCAATCGGTTGGAGACTGATTATTATTTGGGGATTTTTCTGAGATGATCTAAGCTTAACACCTATAAAAAATTTGAGTTTCAGTCCGGCAGTTCACGCAGCCGTCGCTTGAGAAAACGTCGCTCCGGTTCCAGCTGGGTCAGATTGAGGGCACGTTCGTAGGCTACCCGGGCTTGGGTATTATTACCCAGCCGCCGGTAAAGATCTGCCTGCGCTGCGTGCGCCAGGTGGTAATCCGCCAGCTCGCCACGTAAAAGGATGGCATTGATCAGTGCCAGACCCGCCTCCGGGCCATCCCGCATGGCTACAGCCACGGCTCGGTTCAGGGCGACCACGGGAGATGGGTCGACTCGTATCAGAAGATCGAATAATCCGACGATCCTGGCCCAGTCCGTTGCTGCATTGCTGGATACTTCGGCATGCACCGCAGCAATGGCGGCCTGGAGAGTATAGGAGCCGAAGCGGCGTGACGACAATGCCCGGCCGACCAGTGCCAGGCCCTCCTCGATCATGGCTCGATTCCACAGCGAGCGATCCTGGTTCTCGAGTAAAATAAGATCCCCGGAAGGTGAAATACGTGCGGTACGCCGCGATTCCTGCAGCAGCATCAGCGCCAGCAGGCCAATTGTCTCTGGTTCGGGCAGCAAACCGGCCAGCAATCGCCCCAGATGAATCGCCTCACCGGACAGATCCGGCCGAGTAAGGGATGTCCCCGAGGAGGCGGCATAGCCTTCATTGAAGACGAGATAGATAACCCGGAGCACGGCGTCAAGCCGATCAGGCAAGTCGGTGAGTGCGGGAACCTGATAGGGAATGTGCGCGTCGCGGATTTTCGCTTTGGCGCGGACGATGCGCTGGGCCAAGGTCGGCAGCGGAACAAAAAAAGCGTGGGCGATTGCCTCGGTCGTGAACCCGCAAATCTCACGTAAGGTAAGGGCGACCTGGGCGTCCGGCGACAAAGCGGGGTGGCAGCAAATGAAGATCAGCCGCAGGAGGTCATCCCCGACACTTCCGTTTTCCCTCTCCAGAGCATCGTCAATTGGAGGGGTAACCGGGCTGGAGGCTTCATCCAGCGGGTTGAAACGGGAACGCCGGCGAAGCCGGTCGATGGCCTTGAACCGCCCGGTCGAAATCAGCCATGCCCTGGGATTGGCCGGTTCGCCGTCGCGCGGCCACTGCTCGAGTGCCGCCCTGAAGGCGTCATGCACTGCCTCCTCGGCTAGATCGAAGTCCCCAAGCAGTCGAATCAGAGTGGCGAAGACGCGGCGTGACTCGACACGGTAAAGCGTATCCAGTCTTTCTCGTACGCGGTCGGAGGATTTTTCGCTTATCAGCAGTTTCGCTTCTGTCGATTGGCTAATGGCTCTATTTTTCATTCAATGAAAATAAACATAATCCTCCAGAAAAAAAGTTACGGGGCACTAATTAGGGACACTCCCCTCTTTATTCTCTATATTTTTTGCCGTTCATCTCCGGCATGACCACGTCGTCGGTGATGAGCAAGTCGATATTGAATGGATTAGTCTCAGACCACACTACCGTGGATTAAGGAATATGGTCGATGAAAAATCAAGGGACAGAGATTGTTACGGAAAAGAGGAACGGACAATTCAGGAAGTCGTTCATGGGCACCAATAACTAACAGGCCGCCGGGCATCAGCGTCTCGACGATTCGTTCCGCCGCAGGGCCGAGGGTAGGCTGCTGATAATAGGTCAGCAGATTATTGCGCAGAAAAATTAAATGGAACTGACGTTGGGGTGGGGGATTCAGCAGATCATGTTCATGCCAGCTGATGTTTTCTTGAAGGTGCGGCAGGATGGAGTAGTGTTTTACGTTCAGTCTCCTGAAACAGGAAGAAATGCATTCAGGAGAGAGTGACTTGAGGCTGCTTTTGCCAAACACTCCTTTGCGGGCACGATCCAGATTTAGCGGATCCGCATCGGTTGCGATAATTTTCAAGACGGTCGGAATTTGCAGCCTGTCCCATAAGATAGCAAGACTGTATGGTTCCTCACCGCAGGCACAGCCGGCGGACCAGACTCTCAGCTCCTCTGGAAAATGTGCAGCCAGTTCCGGCAGCAGACGATTTTCGAGATGCCCCCATACCAGCTTGTCACGGCAAAACCGGCTGATGGTAACCCGCAGATGAGCCTGGCACCTTTGATATGCGGCCTGATTCTGCCCAAGAAGAGCGATATAATCCCCAAGATTTGTACAATCAAGCTCCGTCATGTGTCTGCGGAGTTTCTTGATCACTCCTTTTCGTACTCTCCGGTAACCCTGCCAGGGTCTATTGAAATACTTCAACAACTCCCTAAAATCGTTATCGTCCATCATATCCGACAGGTTCCTTATTTTAAATTTCTCCTTTCTCGGCAAATGAATAATAGCCCTTCGCATTAAAAATAATGTGGTCTAACATTTTCAAGCCCAATATATTTGCAGCGTCTTGTAGTCTCTTTGTAATCTGTCTGTCTTCATCGCTGGGGCGTAAATCGCCATTGGGGTGGTTATGCGCCACAATAAGGGCGGACGCCCTTTCTGCGATGACCTCGGCGAAAACCTCTCTTGGGTGGACCTGACTTTTATTGACCAGGCCGATGGTTACTACCCGCACATTCATTACCTCATTGGCGCCGTTTATCGAGACACAGATGAAATGTTCCTGTTTGCGGTCGCCATAGTGTTGGATAAGGGGCAGGATGTCCGCAGGGAATTTGATTTTTAATCCTTCCGGTTTTATCCGCCGGCGGACAAATTCAAATGCGGCAGAGAGGGCGGTGGCTTTGGCTTCGCCTATGCCGTCAACTTCCATGATATCTTTTGCCTGAAAGCCTAAACCTTTTTCATCAATGATTTTAATGATCTTTTTTGCGAGAGAAAACACATCGTCTTTTTGCGTGCCTTTGCCAAGGATAATGGCCAGCAGTTCGTGGTCGGAGAGGAACCCCGCGCCTTTTTCGAGAAGCTTTTCACGGGGCCGTTCGTTTTGGGGCAGGTCTTTTACTTTTTTCAATGTATTGCTCTCACTGAGTGCAAGGAGTTCACTAAATGAATATTTTTGGCTCTTTTTTGTTTCTTCTTGTTCTCTGTGATCCCTGAGATAGTTTCGCTTTTTCCTCCATAATGCGCTCCAACAGTTGTTCCGCTGGTTCGTCGTTCGGATCCTGTGGGACCAGCTCACCACGAAAGGCTTTGGCCAGCACGGATTGGGAGAGTTTGTCAACGTGGGTTTTGGCTTTTTGGTAGTGGGCGTCCAGCTTGTCGGCTAGGGCGAAGAGTTGGTCTACTTGACGGACTATCTCTTTTTGTTCTTCTAGGGGTGGGAGGGGAATTGGATAGATAGCAAGAGAACGACCTGTAAAATGTTTAATTGTTGAGCCTGTGAACAGTTCGCTTAGTTTTTGAGTTTCGGCATCAACTTTTAAATTAAAGACCAGCCAGTCAGGTATGAAAGGGATAGTGAACCTAGCGCGATGTAGCGCTTTTTGGAAAGTCATTTGATTTTTTCCTTCTTTCCACACTGCAGCCCTTCCTGGTTCGCCGCCTTCACAAATAAATACATCACCAGCCTCGACTGAAAGGTTCTCTTTTTCAGTCGAGGAAATCTTGATTTCTTTCAACCCTTCTAATTCAAATGAAAACCAACGAACATTAACATTACGCAAATATTTTACATTCTCGCCTTTGTTTTTACTACTGTCGAGCATTTTCCCAAGTCGCAAGTCAGCAATATTTTGTAAATAGACACATTTCCATGTTTCAGGTATATCAAAGTCATTCCAATTTTTTTTATATTTTTCTGCCTCAATAAATGTAGACAAATTTACTTCAGCAGTTTCTACCTCCGGGTGCTCCTCCCTCCACTTCTCTGTCAGTTTGCCGGTAACGGGGTTTGAAGTCTAATGGAACGAAAACTCACGCTAAGGAATTTAAATCTGTTCATTTAGTTGGTTTAGCGGCCTTAGTTCTCCCCCTCAGGGCATTTTCCGGCAAAAATTGGTATGAATTCGATCCGGAGGGGGTTTACCCTGGGCACGTTTAAGATTACGAATGGATTCAATACTGTTGCTCTGCCCACGGTGACCGATACTGTTGTGATTTCAACCAAAATACCTAACATTATCGCCAAAGTTCTTCGCAAAAATAATCTGGAATTCTCTGGGGTTATAGGATGTCTTTTTCATGTCGGGGAAATGACGCTTTTCAATAGTTCAAGAAGACCTTCTGATGTTGCTAGAATTCGAGGCAAATCCTTGTTCAGGTTAATAGTAGGAAGTTCAATTAGGAAAAATCTATATTTAGCGGATGTTCAACCTGGCAATGTTATCATTTCATTGAGAAAGAGAGTATACTGTCAGAATAGTAGTTGTCCTGCTGACACCAAAAAAAAAGACTCGAGCAAAAAACAAAAGGTCTTGGGTACGCTCAATTGACATGTTCGGCATCTTCCCGAGTATTTTGAGTAATGGCGAGCGTCAATCCTTCCTCTTTTCGATAGAACAGAAAGTACAGCAGTAAAGAAGAATACCAACAAATAACCAAAGTGAATATGTCATGGCTGGGGAAATGTGCGCCCCTTATCTGTTGACCAATACCAAATAACATTCCCAAAAACAGCCCAACCAAAAGCCCATGATATTGATGTGCGGAGCGATATTGATGGAAAACAAAGAATAAGCTTAAAAAACAATACCCCCCTGAAGCGTGTCCAGCCGGAAATGCGTGTCCCACTGGTAAATTGGGGAGTACTGTATCAAATAATCTGACATATGGATATTTTCCGTTAAAAATTGCAAGATCCCACGGTGTAAATATGTGGGTAACACTTTTAGAAATCCCTACTAAAAGAGGGCCAGCGGCACTCGCACATAAAAAATAGAGAAGAATCTTCCTGTAACCGAATAATGATGATTTACAACTTACTATTACAAAAGTAATTAACCAGAATAATACAACAATTTTGTCGAACAGTTGTCCTCCAGAGTGAATAACGGTATCGAACAACCAATGATGTTGGTACGGCCAGATATTTTTTTGTGGATCATAAAAATGAGATATCCACCAGATATCGAAACCGCTGTACTCAAAAATGACGGCGATGACTAAAAGCATGCCTGGCAATATTACCATCAATTGCCAGTTTTTTATTAAGCAAAAATTATTCACTGCTTAATTCTGCAAAATATCCATATCTTTATCGTAAAATTCTGTCTTTACTTCAAAAATACCGAGAAGTGTATGAAACAAATTATCATGACTCACCGTATTGTCTTTTTTCTGTCTGACATTTTCTATGTCAATATCCTTACTCATTTCATTGCCAAACCACATTAGAGAAGCAATATGTTTTTGAGCTTCAGGAGCTATCACATAAGGAAGCCCATGAAGATATACGCCATTTTCACCCAAGCTCTCTCCATGATCACCAAGATAAATCATTGCCGTCTCATGAGTAGCTTCATATTTTTTAAGGAAATCAATTGTCTTAGAGAGAAAATAATCTGTATATACAATGGCATTATCATAAGCATTGATTATTTCATTGTTTTTGCATTTTTCAAGCTGATTAGTCATACATACCGGCGTGAACCTTTCAAATTCTTTTGGGTATCTTTTATAATAAGCTGGCCCATGATTTCCCATTTGATGGAGTACTATTAAGATATCTCTGCCCTTATGCTCAGCAATAAACTGGTCTAGACCAACCAGCATACCCTCATCCCGACACTCTCCTTCATAACAGATTGTATTGTTTTCAGGAGTCTTATAATTCTCATAACGTACCCGTGTTGCTACCCCTTTTGAATCGGAATTATTATCTCTCCATAAAATGTCGACGAAGCCCGTATGACTTAAGACGTCTAAAATATTTTCAGTCTCGTCACCTTTTCTGTTGCTGAATTTTTTCTGCGGAAACATAGAAAACATACAAGGAACAGAATATGACGTTGACGTGCCGCATGAATACATATTGCTAAAATTTATTATATTTTCATTCTTTAACTTTGGATTTGTTTCTCGCGCATAACCGTTTAAAGAGAAATGATCAGCCCTGGCTGCTTCACCAACAATTACGATTACCAGCTCAGTATGTTCATCATGACTCTCATCGTCAGGCTCGACTACTTGTGCGTCCATACCAATTGGCATTACAATTATATCCCGGTTGTTAAATATACTATTTACAAATCTCGTAGATGAATAGATGTAGTATGTTGGATTGGTATAATATCGCAATGGTTTGTGCTCTCTGAAAAATGAAGTATAGAATTTACTAAAAGTAAAAACCATCACAAATAAAACAACCACTGATATAGCGATGTCTCTTGTTTTATAAATCGCCGTCTTTTTGAGGGGAAAAGCTGTAATTTTTATTCTGTATATCAAGACGCTCGGCAGAATCCCAAGAAAAAGTAAATAATACAGTAAATTAAGGCTAAGCAGATCAGACGTTTCAGCCCAGTTTGTTTCGACCATATTTTGAATCATGATATCGTCTATAACCACATTGTAGGTATCCATAAAATATGCGGTTAGTGATGAAATCAAAAGTAATATGATCAGTAAAGGCTTTGTCGTGTATTTTGAGCAGACTAGGGAAAGAAGAAATACTATAAGGGAGGTAATGCCAACGGCAAGAGAAATAAGAAATCCGGCATTACTTAAAGTTAAGGGATATACACTCAATACATTTTGAAAAAATTTTACGTTGTCAAAGATGACGAAAAACAAAGAGGTAAACAAAATAATTTTTATTGTTGATACTTCTCTCTTTCCTTGGGAAATTTCTAGAAAATATTTTAACAATTTCATTCTATTTAATTCCTGAAGCTAATAAGTTATGCAATAATAAACAGCTGTGTAAACAGTGAGCTCAAGCTCTCATCAAAATTTGACATTTTAACAAAAGCCATGACTCCCATTTATTTGGGAGATGGCAATTCGGTTCATTGTCCTTAACACTCAATTGGAGTTGTCGCAAGCCGAATGTAAAAATTACCGATTCTTTTGATGCATTTTACAGTTATGGAAAGCAACAACAGATTTTTGATATTTAGTGCCTGGAAGAAAACCCAAAAACACCAGCAATTCAAAACGATACCATCATAACCCACAAACGAAGAAAATGAGAACCTAGATAGCGACGGGTGTCGATTAATGATGTAACATGTTGAAATATAATGTATATTGCTTTATGGAAAAACAAGTCAGCAGGGCCTCTAGGGTCTAAAACGACTGCAAACGTCAAATCTTCGTCGGGTGAAAAACTCATGCGTCAAGTGATCGTACCACAAATGAAGTTGGGTGAACAGGCTATCGCCGATATAAAGCTGGACCCTAAATCACGCGACGACATCCCGCAAATCCTGCGGGGACTCCAGCATCTATACACCACACCTGAACTGCGCGAGCCGATCTTTACCATTCTCGAAGAGGTGTTACCTGCGCGTCAAATCGAAGGAAAGACCGTCAAGGCCGACCCCAACAACGGTCGTCCCGGCATGACACAAAGAGCACAAAGAGCATGCAAGAGATGCAAGGGTCAAGTCTTTGCTAGAGATGCAAGGGATGCAAGGGATGCAAGGGTCAAGTCTTTGCTTGACTCTTGTTAAGCTTCTGACTTATTTCTTTGATTCGATTTCGTAGCTGCTTGTTTTTCGAAAGCTGTTTTTCTGTCCTTGTAACAATACTGCTCACCGAACTGTATT
>Ga0214472_10001610_pt1 | contig 25012 bp, 16 predicted proteins | sample RVTome_6_FD_207662 | JGI IMG/M metagenome (GOLD analysis project Ga0214472, IMG submission 207662) | Soil microbial communities from uranium-contaminated site in the Upper Colorado River Basin, Wyoming, United States - RVT140D175 | ecosystem: Environmental > Terrestrial > Soil > Contaminated >...
GATTGGCGGCCACGGCGCCGTAACCTGGGGGCGAGATGAGTGACAAGCTCCGCATCGAGTTGGTCGACGACCACGAGGTCGTGCGGCAGGGCCTCAAGGCGCTGCTGGACGCCGAAGACGACCTCGACGTCGTCGGCGAGGCGTCGTCGGTCGAGGAGGCCGTGCGGCGCGTGGGGTTCGACCAGCCCGACGTGGTCGTGCTCGATGTGCGGCTCCCCGACGGGTCCGGCGTGGAGGCCTGCCGTGAGATCCGCGACCGTTGGCCCGAGGTGCGGGTGCTCATGCTCACCTCCTTCGCCGACGACGAGGCCCTCATGGCCTCGGTGATGGCCGGTGCGTCCGGGTACGTCCTCAAGCAGATCCACGGGTCGGACCTCGTCGAATCGATCCGCAAGGTGGGCCGCGGCGAGACGCTGCTCGACGACGAGGTCACCGGACGGGTGGCGCGCCGCCTGCGCGGCGAGGAGGCAGACGATCCGCTGCTGGCGACGCTGTCCCCGCAGGAGCGAAGGATCCTCGGCCACATCTCGGAGGGCAAGACCAACCGCCAGATCGCCGAGGACATGTTCCTCGCCGAGAAGACCGTCAAGAACTACGTGTCGAACATGCTCACGAAGATGGGCATGAGCCGCCGCAGCGAGGCCGCCGCCTATGCCGCCCGCCTCGAGGCCCAGCGCGAGCTGCAATACCCACCGGAGGAGTGGCCATCATGAAGATCGTCGTGGGTGTCGATGGGTCCGATGCATCCATCGCCGCCGCGCGAGCGGCGCTGAGATACGCCGAGGCGTTCGACGGCGAGGTCCATGCCGTGCACGTGGCGCACCTCGCCGCGGCCGTCATCGCCGCCGTCGGTGCGGCGCCGGTGGCGGCTTTCGACATGACCGATGCCGAGCGCCGCGAGGTGTGGAGCCGGATGAGCCCGGTGCTCGACGAGGCGTCCGTCGCAGTGGAGCGGGTCGACCTGGAGGGGTACCCCCCGGACGTCCTCGTCGACTACGCCGCCGAGACGGGTGCCGATCTGGTTGTCGTAGGGTCGCGGGGGCGGGGAGACTTCGCCTCGCTGTTGCTCGGGAGCGTGAGCCATCGGGTCGTCAACCACGCCCCGTGCGACGTGCTCATAGCCAGAAAGGAACACCCGTGAAGGTTCTCGACATCATGACCACCGACCCCCTCACCGTGTCGCCCGACACACCGCTCAAGGAGGCGGCGCGGCTCATGGTCACCGAGCGGATCAGCGGCCTGCCCGTCATGAAGGACGGCGCTCTGGTGGGCGTCGTCACCGAGGGTGACTTCCTGCGCCAGGAGGCGGGCCGGCAGTCGCCGACCCGATACAGCCTGCTCGATGCGCTGTTCGGTGATTCGACGGCGGGCGAGCCAGGGGCCGAGACGGTGGCCGAGGTGATGACCGACAAGGTCATCGTCACCACCCCGGACGCCTCCCTCGGTGAGGCGGCCCGCACGATGGCCAACAAGAGCGTCAACCGCCTCCCCGTCGTCGACGACGACGGCCGCCTGGTCGGGATCATCAGCCGGGCCGACGTCGTGAACGCCTTCACCAAGCCCGACGACGTCATCCAGGACGAGGTGGAACAAGACGTGATCCGGCGGATCATGTTCCTCGATCCGGCGTCGATCGAGGTGAGCGTGCACGACGGTGTGGTGAGCCTGGCCGGCAGCGTCGAGAGCCGCACCGAGGCCGACCTGCTCGAGGAGCTGGTCCGCCGCATCGCCGGCGTGGTGAAGGTCCACAGCGAGCTGACCTTCGAGGTGGACGATCGCAGGGTGAGGCCCCGCGGGCCGCTCGGCTGAATCGCCCAAGGGGTCGCACCTCCCGAAGGCCGCCGATGCCGTCGATTAGTGTCCCGTGCCTACGTGTGACCGAAGGAGAGGCATGCCCGAGACCGCCTATCAGTACCTGAAGAGCCACGAGTTGCTCACCATCGCCACGGCCTCCAAGTCGGGGATGCCCCACGCCACGCCGGTCTTCTACGTGAGCGATGGGCCGGTGGTGCTGTTCTCGTGCTCCGACGAGAGCCAGACCGGCCAGAACCTGGCCGAGAACGCATATGCGGCGGTCGCCGTGGCCGACGCCCCCGACCCCGGTCAGGACTGGAGCGATGCGCGCGGCCTTCAGATCTGGGGCCCGGTGACGCGGCTGGAGGGGGCCGACGCCGAGGCGGCCGCCGACGCCTTCCGCAACGCCTATCCCCACCTCGGGGACCACGTCACCGGCTCACCCTTCTACCGGCTCGAGCCGGAAGAGGTGCACTACATCCACAACGACGAGTCGGGCGACGAGGACTTCGAGGCCCTCGGCGTGCACTGGCTCAGGGAGACCGTCGAGGACTGAAGCGGTCCTCCTCGGGCCGGCGCACCAGTGACAGCGCCGCTCCGGCCAGCACGAGCACCGTCAACGACGTGAGGCCGCCGGCCCCGGCGTCGCCGGAGTCGCGTGTCTCCCCGACCGCCGCCTCGCCATCCTGGGGCGTGACGCAGTCGAAGAGCGATGCGTCCGGCCGGTTCTGCGGTCCCTCGCACCCCAGCACTCCGCCCTGGCCGGACGCGGCACTGACCACGTCGGTCACGACCAGGTTCTCGATCAACTCCTCGGCATCGATGAGCGCTGCATCGGGGGCGGCGAGATCGTCGGGCAGGCCGGCCAGCTCCGCCTCCAGCGCCCGGATGAACTCGGGCGGCAGGTGGCGGAATCGGAGCGTCGCGGTGACCGTCACCCCGGTGCCCGGCGGGAGTGACGAGGTGTCGAACACGTAGATGAACCGTGCGCTCGACCGGTCCTCACCGTCCGGGCCGAGGCGCACGGCGTCGAGCGCATCGAAGCGGGTGGGCGTCTCGGGGAACAGGTCGGGCCGGACCGGGGCCGCCACGTCGATGGTGCGCTCCCTGACCTTGACGATGTCCGGCAGGAACGACTGGTACGCCACCTCGCGGAAGGTCCCGCTGCCGTTCGGGTCTCCGTCGGTCAGGATCTTCTGGAAGTTGACGAGCCAGGGATCGCACTCGCCGAGGGGGAGGGCGTCGGCGAAGTGGATGTCGCCGTTGGGGACGGCGCCGCGCTCCAGCCCGAGGGCGTCGGCGACGGCGCCGGGGTCGCACTGCGGCACGGGGGCGGCGCGCCCTGCGACCTCGCCCGACCCACACGGGCCGTCGCCGAGGAAGCCGATCAGGCACACCGGCTCCCCGTTCTCGCCGACGGCGGTCACCTCGAGCCAGAACTGGCGTGCGAAGGCGAAGCCGGTCGGGAAGGTGTGGCCCAGCACGTTGTTCTCGACGACGACCTCGGCGGCGTATTCGTCACCGTCGGTGGCGCCCGGGTCGTCGACGGTGAGCACGACGGCGGTTGCCAGGAGCGCCTGGCGCAGCGGCAGGATCTCCTCCTTGAGCAGCTCGGCGTAATCGGTCCCGATGCCCTTCTCCCGGTAGGCGTCGGGATCGAGGTCGTAGTCGACACCGACGAAGGTATGTGAGCGCACGATCCGATCCGGCACGGTCAGGAAGCCCGGTGCGAAATCGACGATCGCCGCCGTGTCGTCCACGGGCATGTGGCACTCGATGCACCCCAGCGGCCCTGCCGTCCCCGTCAGATCGCGTCCGGCGATGCGGTCACCGAAACCAGCCACGTAGTCCTGCCACTCGTCGAAGGTCGTCTGCAGCACCAGGTCCTGCACCACGTCGATCTCGTTCTCGTTGAGCTGGAAGTCCCCGTCGTCGTCGCCGAAGTCGCCCTCGGTGAACCCGGGGGCCAGGCCGTTGCCGTCGAGGTCCACCTTGACGTTGTGGCACCCGCCGCAGGTGAGGCTGATCCCCACCGGCACGTCCCACACGCCGCCGCCGGAGATGTCGTGGACGCGCACCGGGAGGGGATGGGGGTCGTCGAGGGTGGGCCCGAACATGGTCCCGAAGTCGGCCGCCCCACCCGCATCGACGGCGATGGGGCCGTCGAAGGCGAACCCGGCGCCCTCGGAGAGGGGCTGCGATTGGGTGTGGCAGACGATGCATCCGACGCCGTCGGCGAGGACCGCGGCGTTGCCGCCGTCGATCGCCCGTTCGCGGCCAGGCGGGCTGGCATCGAGGGGCAGGAGCGCATGAGGGTCGTCGACGAAGTTCGCCGCGAGCGGGGCATGGCAGGCGACGCAGGTGGGGCCGGCTGCCTCGAACAGCGCCTGCTGCTCGGCGCCCCGCGCCTCGGCGAGCAGGGCGTTCCGCCCGATGGTCACCGGCAGCTGCGCCTTCATGATCGTGGAGGTCTGGGCATGGGACATCGACGACGTCGCCCACTGGTCGTGGATGTCCCCGTGGCACGAACCACACGAGCCGGCGGCGGCGAACGCCGTCGTCTCGTCCCCCGTCACCGTCCGCGCCGTGCCGAGCACGTCAATCACGTGGAGTGCGAGTACCAGGAAGAGCAGCACCGTCAGGGGGGCGTGGGCGGCGCGAAACACCTTGAGCAGGCGGACGAAGGGACGCTGGCCACCGCCGCGCGGGAAGGTCTCCTCCACCTGCTCCTCGATCGCCACGATCTGGCGCCAGGTCTCCTGTTCCTCGGTCGACATCGCGGCGACGGCTCGCTCCAGGTCGGCGACCGGGCGCCGATCTTCGGTGAAGTCCCCCACGAGAACCCGGAAGGCGCGGGGGTGGGCGGCGGCGAGCGATGCGATCTTGGCCCGGGCGTTGACGGCCGACTTCTGCACGCCGATGAGGTGGTGCCGCGCCACGCCGGCGATCGACACCAGGATCCCGACGCCGAGCAGCGCCTTGCCGGAAGTGAGAATGCCGCGGAAGGGCACCGTGGAGGCGTGCACCCACGCCGCGACGAGGGCGAGGATCGGCAGGTAGAGGTGCGACCGGATCCACGTCATGGTCCCGCCGGGCAGCACCCGCTTCAGGAACGGGATCCGCTTGCGCGCCACGTAGACGAGACCGGGCCCGGCGAAGAAGGCGAAGGTGAGCACTCCGAGGCCGATCACGAACCAGGAGACGGTCCCGGCCGAGGCCTCGGAGGACTGCAGGAACAGCAGGCCCAAGAACCCGGCCGCCGTGATCACGATCGAGCCAGCGACGACGAAGACGTTCCACGCCCGCGACTTGATCTGGAATTTTGCCATCCGGCCGGGACGCTAGCACCGGGGGTCGCTGGCTAGCCTGGCTGCGGGAAGGGGGTACGACCGTTCTCGCAATAGACATCGGCCTCGGCCTGGGGCCGACACCGCTGGCCATGCTGGTGACCGTCCTGGCGGTCGCCGGGGTGGCGACCGCCGTCCTCGCAGGGTCCTCGGCGGCTCTCGGGTCGCTCGTCGACCGCCGGTGGCCCGCCGACGAGCCGATGAGCCCGGCCGAGCTGCTGTGGGGCGAGGTCGGCGGCCACGTGCAGAAGACCTTCCCCGGATTGGACCCGGAGGTCGCGGTCGACCTCACCCCGTACCTGCGGAAGGTGTCCGTCTCCGCCGGCGAGGCGATCGTCTCCCAGGGCGACCCCGCCACCGACTTCTTCGTGATCACCAAGGGCCAGGCTGCCGTGGGGGACGGACCGCCCTCCGGTCCCGGCGACGGCCTCGGCGGCGAGGCCATCCTCGGCGGGGGGGTGCACCATCACACGATCGTGGCGACCCAGGACTGCACGCTCCTCGCCCTCCCCGCCCAGGACTACGTCGCCGCCGTCACCCTCAGCTTCCGGGAGGGCGACGACACCGATCCCGACGACGTCATCGCCGGCCGCATGTCGGCGGGTGAGCCCCCGCCGCCGGAGCCCGCTGCCGCCGAACCGGCGGCGGCGGCTCCCGCGTCGACACCGGTGGCCACCGTCCCGGTGCGGCCGGACACGGGGCCCCATCGCGCCGTGGTGATCGTCGCCGAGCTCCCCGGCTTCGTCCTCCCCGGCGGGGACACCGCCACGTTCCGGCTCGACGAGGCGATGGTGGTGACGGTGATCGAGTCGCTGGCCGGATGGGCGCACGTCCGCACCAGCAGCGGCCGGCAGGGTTGGGTGGACGAGACGGGCCTCGAGTCGATCGAAGAAGGTGAACGATGAAGGTGATGTTGGTCTCGGCCATCGCACGCGAGAGCTCGTCGTGCTACATCCTGGCCCGCCAGATCGAGGAGATGGCGGACGCCCACGGCGACGTGGAGGTGGTGTTCGTCACACCCCGATCCGCCGGGCTCCCCCTCAACGACGGGACGGTCGACTGGGACATGCCCGAGGTGAAGCGGTGGCAGTCGCTGATCGACGAGATCCACGCCCACATCTGGGTCTCGCCCGAATACCACAGTGCGATGACCGGGGCGTTCAAGAACCTCTTCGACTACCTGGCGAAGGAGCCGATGCGGGGCGATGCGGTGGGCCTGGTGGCTCTCGCCGGAGGGCGCATGGCGGCACTCAACACCCTCAACGGGATGTCGGTGCTGGCCCGCTCGCTCGGGGCCTGGGTGGCACCCGACTACTGCGCCGTCAACTCCAACGACGTCAAGGAGGGGCTCGACGACGAGGGGATCGGCCGTGTCTCGGACATGGTCGGTTCGGTGCTGGACATGACGCGGCGTCTCTACCCGGGCGACTGATCATGGAGCTCCGCGAGCACATGTCGCCGTTCGAGGCGGTCAACTACTCCTTCGAACGCGCCGCCGACATCGACCACGTCCCCGAGGCCACCCGCAAGATCCTGCGCACCCCGGCCCGGGAGCTGCGGGTGGAGGTCCCGGTGCGGCGCGACTCGGGCGAGCTCGACGTCTTCATCGGGTACCGGGTGCAGCACGACTCGTCCCGCGGCCCGTTCAAGGGCGGGATCAGGTACCACCCCTCCGCCGAGATCGAGGAGGTGCGCGCCCTCGCCTCCCTCATGACCTGGAAGACCGCGATCGCCGACATCCCGTTCGGGGGCGGCAAGGGTGGGATCGAGGTCGACGTGAGAGGCTTCAGCCGGACCGAGTTGGAGGGTCTCACCCGCTCCTACACGCGGGCGATCGCCGGGATCATCGGCCCCACCGTGGACATCCCGGCCCCCGACATGTACACCAATGCCCAGGTGATGGCGTGGCTGCTCGACGAGTACTCGGCGCTGCACGGCCACAGCCCCGCGGTCGTCACCGGGAAGCCGATCCCGCTGGGAGGCTCCTACGGCCGTGAGGCGGCGACCGGCCGGGGGTGCGTCGTGGTGATGGACGAGGCGATCAGGGACGCCGGGTGGGAGCCGGCGAAGACCTCGGTCGCCATCCAGGGCTTCGGCAACGTCGGGTCGTGGGCCGCCCGCATCGCCCACGACCGCGGCTACCGCGTCGTCGCCGTCTCCGACGTGGCCGGCACGCTCTACGCCGCGGGCGGGCTCCATCTGCCGGCGGTCGTCGACCACGTCGCCGAGCACGGCACCCTGGAGGGTGGTCCCGGCGAGTTCCTCGACCGCGACGCCGTGCTGACGCTCGAGGTCGACATCCTGCTGCCGGCTGCGATCGGGGAGGTCGTGAACGCCGACACCGTCGACGACGTCCGGGCGCGAATGATCGTGGAGGGTGCGAACCACCCGGTGACGCCGTGGGCCGACGCCGCATTGGCCGAGCGCGGCGTGACGGTGGTCCCCGACATCCTGGCCAACGCCGGGGGCGTCACCACCTCGTACTTCGAGTGGGTGCAGAACATCCAGCAGTTCCGCTGGTCCGAGGACGAGGTGAACACCCGCCTCGACCAGCGGATGCGGGAGGCCTATCAGACGGTGCGCGGGGTGGCCGACGACCGCGACATCACGATGCGCGAGGCAGCGTTCGTCGTGGCCGTCGCCCGCGTGGCGGAGGCGTCGGCGCTACGCGGGGCGATCTGAGGCTGAATCGTTCAATCGACGGCCCAAGTCGGACCGCTCGGTGAACGCGACCCCAGTGCCGATTCCGGCGCGGGTCTCGGCCACGAAGGCCAGGTCGAGACAGGCCTGGCCCCGGGCTTCCGGCCGTATTCGAGCGCTGCGTCTGCGCCTCGCCCACGTCAGAGCCTGGCGGCGTCCTGCATTCAACGGCCTGTGGTGGAGCACACCACGTTCTCCCGAGTGGGATCCGGGTGTTCGGGTCGTCGTTCTGCACGATGGCGACGGCCTGCGCTCGGCAGGCCGTCGCGGTCGGCCGTCGACGCGTGTGTGCGGTCAACCGAGCGTTGGGTCGGGGTCAACGGGCCGGGATCGGCGGATCCGGATGGCGGCGACCGTGACGACGATGCCGCCGAGCATCAAGACGAAGGGCCCTGGGTCGAGCGCCTCCGAGCCGCTGGTATTGGAGTACGGCGGTACGATGATCAAGAAGTAGACCCCGAATCCGAGGGCGAAGATGCCGATGGTGGCTGGTACCCAGCCCGGCATCCATATCAGAGTGGTCAACGAAACCAAACCGAGGACGAAGGCCAGCACTCCCACCGAAGGCCCGGAGATGCCCCCGAAGCGGGCGTCCCCTTGGAGCACATTGAACACACCGAGCGACTCACCGGTCGCGGAGACGAACCTATTGGTCAACCATTGGAGTTGGCCAGCGATCATCATGGCAATGGCGCCAAATGACCCGATCACGGTGGCGATCGCCGGTGCCTGGGGCTCCGGCGTCGCGTCTGGCTCCTCGACGGGCATCGGCTGCGCCTTCACCGCGGGTGGAGTTTGACGCTGCGCTCGTTCAGGTGGGTTCGCACGAGCGTGGATCGCTGCGCCGAGGGCCACGGCGTGCTTCGGATCGGCATCGACCGCGACGGGTCGTCCGAGTGTCTCGGTCACCATCTGTGCGACGAGAGGAATGCGCGAGGACCCCCCGACGAGCAAGACCTTGGTCAGGTCGTGTGGCTCCACGCCGGCGGAGGCGAGCGTTCGCTCCAGTGCGGTGACGGTGTCGCGGAGCGTGTGACGCACCAGATCCTCGAACTCGTCGCGGGTCAGCCGGATCGAGGCATGTGCTCCGGGCAGGATGACCGGGATGGTCGTGTCCGTCTCGGACGAGAGGGCGATCTTGGCGGTCTCGCATTCGGATCTCAGGCGCTGGAGGGCGGACTTCGCCGCAGGGTCGTCCACATCGAGCGTGCTCATCTCGCCGCTCAGTTGCGAAGTGACGTGGTTGAAGATGGCCTGGTCGAGGTCGATGCCTCCGAGGCTCTCGATGCCGTGCGGCTCTCCCACGATCTCGAACCCGACGGCGGTTCTTCTCAGGATCGCGGCGTCGAACGTGCCCCCTCCGAGGTCGTAGACCGCGACGGTGTCGCCCGGGTCGACCCTCTCGCGGGTGGCGTAATGGATCGCTGCCGCCTCGGGCTCGGTCAGCGGGGCCCACGAGTCGATGTCGGCCCATTCGACCGCCTGGCGCAGGAAGTCGCGGCGATACTCGCCCCAGTTCGCCGGATGCGTGATGACGGTGTGGGTGAGGGTCTCCCCGGAGCGTTCCTCGATGTGGTCGACCACCCATCGCAGGAGGCGTCCCAGCACGAGATGTGCCGCCATCGGGGTGCCTGCCAGGAAGATCGGTGCGGGATCGCCGACGCGACGCTTGAACTCGCGGGCCACGCGCCCGGGCTCCGACACCGCACGCTGCAGCGCCGCGGCGCCGGTGGCCACCGAACCGTCCTCCCGGAGATAGACGACCGAGGGAATCGCCGCCCCCGATGTTCCGAGGGAGATCATCTCCGGTGAGCCGCCGGGGCGGGCCACCGCCGCGGCGGTGAACGTGGTCCCGACGTCGATTCCGGCGTGGAGATCAGCCACGATCCGCGAGGTTAGGGGTGGAGACCCGACGGCGTGAGCAGCGGGGCCGACACCACGCCCGTCACCCGGGGGGCCAGGCGCTCTCGATGTTCGCCAGGACCGTCTCGGTGGGGGTCCCGTTCACCCAGTCGATCATCCCCGCCCAGAACGCAGAGGTGACCTCCGTGGCCATCTGGTCCGAGGCGGTGAGGCGGACGCTGTCGCTCTGGAGGTCCGCCAGGATCTCGGGGGCCATGACGGCAGCGATCGGGCCCGCATGGCACTCCACCGGCGTGTCGATGTGAGCCGCCACCTGGTCGGTGAGCGATGCCATGTCACAGTGCACGGTGGGGTCGAGCAGGGTGTCGATGAATGCCCGGATCTCGGGGCGGTCGTCGAAGAACACGGCGAACCTGGCGGCCACGACCGAGCCACCCTGGCCGACTCCCGGGAAGGGGAACAGCCCGACCTCACCCCCGATCTCGGCCCCGTCGGGGAAGAAGTTGACCATGAACGAGCCCTGGCGGTGCATGAGGCAACCCGGCGGGCTGTCGAACATGGGATCCATGGCGTCGCGGAAGTCCGTGTCGGCGATCGCCTCGGGACCGCCGAAGACGAACCCCTCCGACGCCCACAGCTCCTGGAACGACCCGGCGGCGGCGGCGATCGCCGGGTGGTCGAACGGGATGTCGTGGTCGACCCATTGGTCGTAGATCTCGGGCCCGGCGGTGCGGAGCACGTACTCCTCGAGCGTGTGTGTCATCGGCCATCCCGATGCCGCTCCCGATTCGGCCCCGATGCACCACGGCGTGAACCCGGCCTCCAGCGCCCCGGCGCTGACGGTGAGCAACTCGTCGAGGGTCTGAGGTATCGGGAGCCCGAGGTCGGTGAAGGTCTGCTGGTGGAAGAACACGACACTGCGCGGGTCGTGGGCGACAGGGATGAGGAAGTGCTTCCCGCCCACCTCGCCCTGTGCCACCAGGTGGGGCCCGAAGGCGGCCTCGAGCTGATCGACCGTGTAGCCGAGGTCCTCGAGGGCGACGGCATTGGCCTCGATGGCCTGGGCGAGGTCCGGGCTGGTCGCCGGCGTGAACCCCACGAGGGCCACATCGGAGATCTCGCCGTTCTGCGCTGCGATCACCAGGTCGGCCGTGAGGTCGAAGGGGTCGAGGACGACCTCCGAGCCGGTCGGCAGGGCGAAGCGGTCGGCCAGGGCGACCTCGATCGCCGGCAGGTGCTCGTCGTCGATGAGGGAGACGCGGAGCCGAGTACCGGTGAGGTCGGGCGGTGCGGTCGTGGCCACGGCCCCTCCGGCGGCGGTGGTCGGCGTGGCGGCCGTCGTCGGCGCCGCCGTCTCGGCCACTGCGACGGTCGACGCGGTGTCGTCGTCCCCGCCGCCGCGGTCGAGCAGGAAGATGCCGGCCACCACCGCCACGACCAGCAACGCCGCTCCCGCCAGCCATCGGCGCGGGGACGGACCGTCGGAGTCGGGAGCCGCGGCGCGGGTGGGGGGCGGCGGTGTGGTCGCCGTCGGGACGGGTGTGGCGGCCTGCCCGGCATCGGAGCGCGGCCGCGGCGTGGCCGCCTCCTCGTCGTCGGCGGCCGGCTCCCCGGGGGGCTCCTCGGCCGCAGGCGCGGGTGCCGTCTGCCCGACCTCCTCTTCGGGCTCGGTCTCGTCTGCCGGCTCGGGGCCCCCCTCGACCACGGGCGCCCCCGCCGCCGACGGCTGGTCGGTGCCCGCCGCCGTGCGGGCGTGGAGCGCGGCCCCGAGGGCGATGGCGTGCTTGGGATCGGCGTCCACGGCCACGGGCCGTCCCAGGGCGTCGGTGACCATCTGGGCGACGAGGGGGATGCGCGAGGAGCCGCCCACGAGGAGCACCTTGGCCAGTTCCTCCGGGGCGACGCCGGCGTCTGTCAGCGTCTGGCGCAGCGAGTCGATGGTCTCGCTCAGGGTGGGCCGGATCATTCCCTCGAACTCGGCCCGCGTCAGGCGGACCGTGGTGTGGAGGCCGGGCAGGGTGAGCGGAATCGCCGTGTCGGCCTCCGACGAGAGTGCGATCTTGGCGTTCTCGGCGTCACGGCGCAGTCGATGGAGGGCGGACAGCACCGCCGGATCGCTCTGGTCGAGGGTGCCGAGGTGCTCGGACACCTGGGCGACGACGTGGTTGAAGATGGTCTGGTCGAAGTCGATACCGCCCAGGTTCTCGATTCCGTGCGGTCTGCCGACGATCTCGAACGAGTCCTCGGTGCGGCGCAGGATGGCGGCGTCGAAGGTGCCCCCGCCGAGGTCGTAGACCGCCACCGTCTCGCCAGGGTCGACGCGCTGTCGTGTCGCGTAGTGGATGGCGGCCGCCTCGGGCTCGGTGAGGGTCGACCACGACCCGAGCCCGGCGCGCTCCGCAGCCTGCCGCAGGTAGTCGCGCTTGTAGGCGCCCCAGTTGGCCGGGTGGGTCACGACCGTATGGGTGATCTCCTCGCCCTGCCGCTCGACGATGCGATCACTGACCCACCGCAGCAGCCGCGCCATGAGGAGGTGGGCGGCCATCGGGGTGCCGGCCATGAAGATGGGAGCGGGGTCGCCCACCCGCCGCTTGAACTCGGCCGCCACCCGATCGGGCTCTGCGGCGGACCGTTGGAGGGCAGCCGTCCCGGTGGCGATCGAGCCGTCCTCTCGCAGGTAGACCACCGACGGGATCGACGCCCCTGACGGGCCGAGTGAGACCATCTCGGGTGGGCCGCCGGGGCGGGCCACCGCGGCGGCGGTGAACGTGGTGCCGAGGTCGATCCCGGCGAACAGTGGTGCCATCACCGATGGAGGCTAGGACATCGGCCGGGAGGATCGTTGGGTGACCGTCTCGATCACCGACTGTTTCACCACCGCCCCCGCCGCAAGCAACACCGAGATCACCAACGCCCCCGAACACCGCCGCCACGACCAACCCCCCACAGCCACCTGCCCCACGTGACTCACGCATCATTGTTCTCCTCCCTCCCTGAAGAGACAGAACACACCGCATCCCACTGGGCGCCCCCTTCCCCGCTTTGACCAGGGAATCGGATGTAGGGGACAGGGGGCTCCGACCGAGCGAAACACTCCACACACCCTTTGGTTCCCCCGGTGCTATCCGTGCGCCAACTTCAGATCCCCCCTGGTGTCGTCGTAGTAGCTGATGACGGGGTTGCCGGAGGCGTCCAACACCACCGACGTGTAGCGGCCGACGTTGCCCCTGTTGTCGACGGTCTCGATCAACTCGCCACCTCCGGTGTCGGCGGTCTCGATCGACTCGCCACCCCCGGCACAGTCGGGGTCGTCACAGTGCGCCACCTTCAGATCCCCGTTGGTGTCGTCGTAGTAGCTGATGACGGGGTTGCCGGAGGCGTCCAACACCACCGACGTGTAGCGGCCGACGTCGCCCTCGCTGTCGGCGGTCTCGATCGACTCGCCACCCCCGGCACAGTCGGGGTCGTCACAGTGCGCCACCTTCAGATCCCCATTGCTGTCGTCGTAGTAGCTGATGACGGGGTTGCCGGAGGCGTCCAACACCACCGACGTGTCGCGGCCGACTCTGCCGGTGGCGTCGACGGTCTCGATCGACTCACCACCACCTGCACAGTCGGGGTCGTCACAGTGCGCCAACTTCAGATCGAAGTTGGCGTTGTCGTAGTAGCTGATGACGGGTTTGCCGGAGGCGTCCAACACCACCGACGTGTAGAGACCGACGCTGAAGCCGGTGGCGTCGACGGTCTCGATCGACTCACCACCCCCGGCACAGTCGGGGTCGTCACAGTGCGCCAACTTCAGATCCCCGTTGGTGCCGTCGTAGTAGCTGATGACGGGGTTGCCGGAGGCGTCCAACACCACCGACGTGTAGAGGCCGACGTTGCCGGTGCTGTCGACGGTCTCGATTGACTCGCCACCCCCGGCACAGTCGGGGTCGTCACAGTGCGCCAACTTCAGATCCCCGTTGGTGTCGTCGTAGTAGCTGATGACGGGGTTGCCGGAGGCGTCCAACACCACCGACGTGTAGCGGCCGACGCTGTCGGTGGCGTCGACGGTCTCGGTGCTCCACGACCCCTGGATGGGGCCGCCTGCCGGCACCACGACGGTGCCGAGCGGGTCCTCCTCCGGGGGCGCTGCGGTGGTGCTCGGGGTGGTGGTGACGACCCCCGGCGAGGCGGTCGTGGGAGCGGTCGTGACGGCCAGTGTCGTGCTCGCGCCCTTTTCCCCACCGCCGAAGAGCGTGACGAGGACGGCGGCGATCCCGGCCACCACGGCGATCGCGAGACCGACGAGCAGCGGACGCCGGCGCGAGGGCACGGGCACGGGCACCGGCTCCGTCCCGGTGCCGGGTGGGGAGCCCGTGACCGATTCCGGCCCGGGCTCGGGTTCGGGCTGTGGCTCCGGTTCGGGCTGTGGCTCCGGTTCGGGCTCTGGTTCTGGTCGCGGTTCCGTTTGGGGCGGAGGCGCCGCGGTGCGTCCGGCTCCGGGGGTGCGGGCGTGGATGGCCGCTCCGAGGGCGATGGCGTGCTTGGGGTCGGCGTCCACGGCGACGGGTCGTCCGAGTGTCTCGGTCACCATCTGGGCGACGAGAGGGATGCGCGACGACCCGCCGACCAGCAGGACCTTGGTCAGATCCTCCGGCTCGACCCCGGCGGAGGCGAGCGTCCGCTCCAGTGCGGTGACGGTGTCGCGGAGCGTGTGACGCACCAGATCCTCGAACTCGTCGCGGGTCAGCCGGATCGAGGCATGTGCTCCGGGCAGGATGACCGGGATGGTCGTGTCCGTCTCCGACGAAAGGGCGATCTTGGCGGTCTCGCATTCGGACCTCAGGCGCTGGAGGGCGGACTTCACGGCGGGGTCGTCCCCATCGAGCGTGCTCATCTCGCCGCTCAGCTGCGAAGTGACGTGGTTGAAGATGGCCTGGTCGAGGTCGATGCCTCCGAGGCTCTCGATGCCGTGCGGCTCTCCCACGATCTCGAACCCGACGGCGCTTCTTCTCAGGATCGCGGCGTCGAACGTGCCCCCTCCGAGGTCGTAGACCGCGACGGTGTCGCCCGGGTCGACCCTCTCGCGGGTGGCGTAATGGATCGCTGCCGCTTCGGGCTCGGTCAGCGGGGCCCACGAGTCGATGTCGGCCCATTCGACCGCCTGGCGCAGGAAGTCGCGGCGATACTCGCCCCAGTTCGCCGGATGCGTGATGACGGTGTGGGTGAGGGTCTCCCCGGTGCGTTCCTCGATGTGGTCGACCACCCATCGCAGGAGGCGTCCCAGCACGAGATGTGCCGCCATCGGGGTGCCTGCCAGGAAGATCGGTGCGGGATCGCCGACGCGACGCTTGAACTCGCGGGCCACGCGCCCGGGCTCCGACACCGCACGCTGCAGCGCCGCGGCGCCGGTGGCCACCGAACCGTCCTCCCGGAGATAGACGACCGAGGGAATCGCCGCCCCCGATGTTCCGAGGGAGATCATCTCCGGTGAGCCGTCGGGGCGGGCCACCGCGGCGGCGGTGAACGTGGTGCCGAGGTCGATCCCGGCGAACAGCTCGCTCATCGACTCGCAGGCTAGGCCACGCGTCGGTCCCCCGGCCGGACGGTCCGGAGCGACCTCAGCTGCGCGCCGCTGTCACGCCGAGCAGGATGCCCTCGCAGGTCTGGACGAGCCGGCTCGCCGCGGTGCGGACGTCCTGTGACGTCAGCGGATGCTCCCGCCGCGTCTGCCACCGTTTGATGGCATCGAGTGCCGCCTGCTCGATGTCCTCGCTGCCGGCCTCGGGATCGAGCCCGAGGCGCTCCCACGGTGAGAAGCCGTCGGCGCCGAGCAGGCGCTCGGCCTCCGGCAGCTCGGCCTCGGTGAGCTCGATGATCCCCGAGCGCAGCGAGGTGAAGAGTTGGATCTCGGACACGAGGTGGGCATTGGTACGCACCCGTTCGATCTCGAACGAGAGCTTGGAGTCGGCCGCCGGGGGCTCCTCCCGCATGAGCCGCTCGAGGGCGTGCAGCGCCGACCACGCCTTGAGGACGTCGGTGCGGGCTGCGAACTGGGTGATGAGGAGCTCCCGCAGCTCGACGAGCCCGCTGTGGCGCACCAGCGCGCGAGCCAGCTCCGACGCGTCCTCCACCTCTCCCGAGGCGATGAGCGACATGGAGAACGAGACCCCGTAGAGGCCGAGGCGACGGACGAGAGCGGAGCGGTCCGACGAGGTCACGCCGGCGACCACGTCCCCGGCGGTGAAGCGGTCCACCGATGCCAGGAGGAGGTTGCGGTCGTCCTCCGGTAGCTGGGCGAGGCGAGACAGCAGGTCGTACTCGGACTGGCGCAGGTTGCCGCCGGCCTGGGCGAGCAGTCCGGCGACCGGCACCACCGTCTGGCACAGCCGCCTGATCTGCACGTCGCGCCGGTAGCGGTCGGCGACCCGCCGGGCGTCGTCCATGGCGCCCGGCTGGCCCCCGGCCAGCTCGTCGGCCCGGGACAGGATGCCGATCGAGTTGATCGGGCTGGGCCGGGCGAGGGCATCGTCGTGGAACGCCTCGAGGAAGCGGGCGTCGGCGGGGTGGAAGTTGCGCATCAGGTAGATCACCGCATCGGCCTCGCCCTGCCCGCCGGCGTCGGGGGTCAGGAACTCGAGCGTGCGCTGGGACACGTCGGTGGAGATCGACCCGATGCCGGGGGTGTCGATGAGAGTGATCTCGGCCAGCGTCGACGAGGGCCAGTCGATCACGATGCGGTCGATGTCGTCGGCGCTCAGCTTGCCGAGGTCGATGTCGAGGGCGCCCGACTCGCGACGGAAGGCGGTCTGGCGCGGCTCGCCATCCTTGGGATGGAGCGTGGCGCGGTAGGTGATGCCGTCGCGGTACCAGGTGACGATCTTGGTGCACTCGCCGGCGTCGGTGGGGGCGAGCTCCTCGCCGACGAGCCCGTTGAGGAGGGTCGACTTGCCGGCCTTCACCAGTCCGGCGATGGCCACCCGCAGCGGCTCGGAGATCCTCGCCCGCAGGGCTGCGACCCGTTCCAGCGCATCGGGTGAAGCGGCGTAGGCCTTGGATGCCTCCTCGAGCACGCTGCGCACATCGGCGAGCAGCGCCTCGGGCGAGGTGCGGGCCAGCATCGCCTGCAGCGACGCCTCGTCGATCTGCGTGGTCCGGGTGAGGCTCGACACGACCGCCGTGAGCGCGGCGGCAGGCACCGACGGCTCCGGCAGGGCGCGGTCCTCGTCGGTCCACGGGACCACCTGGATGGGGGACTTGCGCTCTCCGACCGCGAGCTGCGCCGCCTGCAGGGCGCGCCCGAAATCGAGCGCCGTGCGGGGCCGCTCGCCGGAGTCGGGCCGGAGCGCCCACCGCAGCACACCCCACACCACGTCCGGCAGCTCGGAGCGGTCGAGCGAGGGAGGCTCCTCGGTGGCGGCACGGCCCTTGATCCGGACGAGGGGCTCGTCGTCCTCGTGCTGGAAGGGGGGCCGTCCCAGGAGCAGCGTGAAGAGCGTCGACGCCAACGCATAGATGTCGCTGCGGGCGTCGATCACGTCGCCTTCGATGCGCTCCGGGGCGGCGTGGACGAGGACGTCGAAGGGGTCTCCGCCGCGGCGCTCCTCCGACGGGTCGAGCTGGAAGTCGCCCAGCAGCGGCTCGCCGAACGGGGAGACGAACACGTCCTGCGGCTTCAACTTGCCGTGGTGGATACCGGCGCGGTGGGCGCTCTCCAGCGCCCCCGCCAGCTTCACGCCGATGTCGACCATTCGGCGCCAATCGAGGGGCCCCTCGTCGGCGATCAACTCGTGGAACGAGCCGTCGTCGAGCCACTCGGTGACCACGTAGGGCCGATTGCGCCGGATCCCGGCGTGAAAGAACGTGACGACGCTGGGGTGCTTGGAGAGCGTCCCCATGGCGGCGGTCTCCTCGTCGAAGCGCTTGAGTGCGGCGTCCTTCACCCCGCCGCCGGTGAACAGTTTGATCGCCACGGAACGCTGGAACTGTTGCTGCACGCCGCGGTACAGCTCGCTCGACTCGCCCTTGCGCACCAGGCGCTCCCCGGCGATGCCCTCGATCTTGAGCTCTGCCTCAGGCACTGCGGACCCCGGGAGCGTGCCGGCGCACCTCGTCGCCGAGCCCGTCGATCCGCTCGAGGGTCTCGGCCAGCTCCTGCTTGCGGGCCTCGCGGGTGTCCTCGTCGCTCTCCGCCGCGATCCGGGCGCTGCGGAGCGCATCGCGGATCGAGCGCTCCACCTCTCCGATGCGCCGCAGGCCCTCATCGCGCAGCGCACGCGCCAGCTTGTCCTTGACGCGTCGCAGCTCACCGAGCAGCACGTCGGCGACCTCGTCGAGGTGCTCGTCCAGGTTTCGCTTCGCCTCGCTCCGGCGGGCGCCGAGCTGGTGCTCCTTGCGGCGCTTCTGTGACTTGCGGAAGAAGAGGAGGCCGGCGACGGCAGCGACCACCATGCCCTGGATCGAGACCGATGCCAGCTGGCTGATGGCGAGGATCGGCTCTCCGACCGCCCAGGTGGACGTCAGCACCCGTGCGCCCCGGCCGTCCTCCTCCGCCTGGCGGGTGATGGCGGTCAGATTCAGGTCGATCCCGATCTCTTCGCCCTCGGCGAGGTCGCCCTCCGCCAGCTCGGACTCGGCCTCGCTCATCCGGGTCGTGACGTCCTCCTTGATGTACCGGGCGCGGTCCCCGAGGAAGTCGAACATGTCGGTGACCAGTTGCGTCCTGCGCTGGCCCACCCACCCCTCGATCTGCTCCCAGGACTCGGCCGGGTCGGTGTCGTCGATGCGCTCGAACGCCTCCTCGAGGATCTCGAGGCGCCTGCGGGCCAGCTCGTCGCGCAGGTCGTGGCCCAGCTCTTCGATGTCGTCGTTGAGGACGCGTCGCCACTCGGCGATGTCCAGCTTCAACGCCTCGGCGCGGCTCAGCGAGTCCTCCAGCTCGGCGATGGCGGCGCGGGAGCCTGCGGCGTCCACGGCCGCGAGGTCGGCCCTCGTGGCGTCGCGCAGCGTGGCGAGCGCGTCCAGCGCTTCCCGGGCTGCCCCGAGGAGGCCGTCGCCGCCCGACTGACCCTGCCTGAGGTCCGAGATCGCCGTTCGCAGCTCCGGGATCCCGCTCTCCACGGCGAGGACCTCGGCGTCCAACTGCCGGGCGAGCGTGTAGAGGTGGGCGGAGACCGGCACGATTCGGACGTCGAACCCCGCCCGGGCCAGGTGGCCGGCGTCGATGTCCCTGATCCGCCGCCACTCGCCGTAGAAGTCGATCTTGGTGAAGGCGACGATCACCGAGGGCACTGCCCGCATCACGGTGGCGAGGCGGTCGAGCTCGTGGGCGGTGAGCTCCTGGGAGGCGTCCGTCACGAACACGGCGGCGTCCGCCGTGGCCAGCTCGGCCGTCGTCATGACCCCGGAGGCCGAGTCGAGGCCGCCCGCCCCCGGCATGTCGACCAGGTCGATGCCGGTCCCCAACCATGGCGATGGCACGGTCACCTCGCATGCCCAGAGCAGGTCCTCCTCGACGTTCGAGGCGTCGGTGACGTGCCTGCGCAGGTCCTCGATGGGGACCGCCGTCCGCTTCACGTCGGGGTCGGTGTCGGCGGCCCGCCCCGGATCGAGCGTTCCCGACACGATCGTGGCCCCCACCGAGTCGCCGTGCCCGATGCTGGTCGGCACCCGTGTGGACGCGTCGACGTCGACCGGGCACACCGGCTCCCCGACGAGTGCGTTGCAGAGGGCGCTCTTGCCCGTCTTGTAGTCGCCCGCCACGATGACGCGGAAGTGGTCGTCGGTGAGGGCCGACACGCGTTTCTCGAGGTGCTCGGCGAGCTCGACACGTCCCAGGCGGCGCGCCAGCGCCACGACCTCGTCGAGGGTCGCGTGCAGTGCCGCCGTGTGGTTCGCTTCGGTCATCGGCCCCCATTCAACTCGCTCGGCGGGAACGGGTCTCCCGCGGGTATGACCCACTACTCGCCGGCGGCCCCCGTCGGGAACAGCGCGCTTCCCACCGAGGGGCGGCGATCGTCGCCCTCCAGGCCGGCCACGAGTCGGATGGAATCCTCGTCGGCGGTGACGACCCCGGCGGAGATGTCGATGGGCATCACATGGATGTCCCGATCTGCGGCGCGGTCGGACTCGAACACGATCTCGGTGCCGTCGGGCGACCAGTCGGGCGCCTCGTCGCTCGAAGGTGACGTCGTCAGTCGTGTGACGATCCCGGTGCCGACCTCGAGGACGAATATGTCGTTGTTCCCGGTGCGGTCGGACTCGAATGCGACGAAGGCGCCGTCGGGGCTCCACGTGGGCCGGGTGTCATTGGATCCCGAGTCGGTGAGGCGCACGGGGTCCGATCCGTCGGGCGCGACGGTGAACAGCTGGCGCAGCCCGTCCACGACCCCCTGATAGACGATGCGACTGCCGTCTGGGGACCAATCCGGGCCGGCCTCGAGCTCGGGGTCGTCGGTGAGCTGGGTGAGGGCGCCCGACACCAGGTCGATCACGAACAGGTCCTCGTTCCCGTTTCGGTCGGATCGGAAGACCAGCCGGGTGCTGTCGGGCGACCACGCCGGGTGTCCGTCGTTTCCCGGCGACTCCGTCACGCGAACGACGTCCGACCCGTCGATGTCCATGACGAATATCTCGAAGTTGCCGTCGAGTCGGTTGGAGCTGAATGCGATCCTGGTCCCGTCGGGCGAGATGGCCGGGGCGAAGTTTCCTCCGTTACCGCTCGAGATGGTGAGGAGGGTCGATCCGTCGAGCGTCGAGAGCATGATCTGGGCCGTGTCCAGCTCGTTGTAGAAGGCGACCACCGATTGCGGAGCGTCGGGGGGCGCGGTGGTGGCGACGCTGGTGGTGGTCGTCCCGGGCGCCGATGTGGTCTCGGGGACACCGGTGGAGGTTGCGGCGACCGTGGTGTCCGACCCGCCGTCGCCGGACGGCCAGAGTGCGATGGCGGCCACGGTGGCGGCGATGGCCGCTGTCGCGACCCCGACCACGAGGCCCATGCGTCGCCTTGGCTGTGGGGTGGGGCCCGGGCCGCGCTCGGGGGCGGGCGCCGGAGCGGGGTCGGCGGCGGGGAGCTGTTCGGTCTCGGCCGAGGCGGCGTGCCGGGCCGCTCCCAGGGCGATGGTGTTCTTGGGATCGGCGTCCACGGCCACGGGCCGCCCGAGTGCCTGCGTCACCATCTGTGCGACCAGCGGGATGCGGCTCGACCCGCCGACGAGCAGCACCGCCGCCAGGTCCTCGGGGGTGAGCCCGGCCGATGCGATGGCACGCTGCAGGGCGCCGATGGTGTCGGCGATCATGGGCCGAATCGCCGTCTCGAACTCCTCCCGGGTGATGCGCACCCGCTCCTGGATGCCGGGGAGGCTCACGGAGATCGTCGACTCCGTCGTCACCGACAGATCGATCTTGGCGGCCTCGCACTCCCGTCGCAGTCGTGCCAGGGCGGCGATGGTTGCGGGGCCGGTTCCATCCAGTTCGTGAAATCGCCGACCGAGCGATGCCGCGACGTGATCGAACACGACGTCGTCGAAGTCGATGCCGCCGAGTTGCTCGATGCCCTTCGGCTCGCCGATGATGGAGAAGCCCGTCTCGTTCTTGCGGAGCACCGCGGCGTCGAAGGTGCCGCCCCCGAGGTCGTACACGGCGACATGGGAGCCCGCCGCCACGCGTTCGTGGCTGGCATATTGGATGGCGGCTGCCTCGGGCTCGCTCAGGATCAGGGCGTCGGGGACCCCGGCGAAATCGAGCGCCTGATGGAGGTGCTCGAGCTTGAAGCTCCCCCAGTTGGCGGGATGGGTGACTGCGACCGTCGTCGCCGGCTCGCCTTCACGCTCCGCCACGCGATCGAGCACCCAGCGGAGGAGCTTTCCGAGCAGCACATGGGCAGGGAATCGTGAAGAGCCCACTGCGAGTGGGGCGGGGTCACCGATCCGGCGCTTGAAGTGGCGCGCCACACGGCCCGGCTCGTCGATGCCGCGGCGGTCGGCGGACGCTCCGACGAGGATCGAACCGTCATCGCGCACCAGGACCACCGACGACACGGCGGTCGCTCCCTCACCGAGCGTCACCATCTCGGGCGCGTCGCCGCGGCTCACCGCGGCCGCGGTGAACGTGGTGCCCAGGTCGATGCCGACGTCGTACGGAATGCCTACCTCGCTGTCGCCGCGAGGCTACCCCGGGGGACGCGGCCGTTGCTCGGGGCGCCCCTCCGATTTGTCTGGGCGGCGAAATGCGTCCACCGTTCTCCCATGCCCACTGTGCGCTCACACGACGGCCTCGACCTGGCCCACCTCCACATCCGGGGGGACCAGCCCTCGATCCTCGCCGTGCACGCCACCGGGTTCTGCAAGGAGCTCTGGCTGCCGATCCTCGCCGACCTCCCCTGGGACCGGGTGATGATGGATCAGCGTGGTCACGGCCTCAGCGGCGTCGGCCCCCGCCCCTTCGACTGGACCGACCTGGGACGGGACGTCCTCTCCGTGGCGGATGCGGTGACCGCCGATGCGCGGATCGGGCTCGGGCACTCGTCGGGCGGCGCCGCACTCGTGCTCGCCGAGTCGATGCGGCCCGGCACCTTCGACGCCATGGTGCTCATCGAGCCGATCATCCTCCCGCCACCCCGGGCGCGCGCCGACGACGACCCGCTCACGGTCGGGGCGTTGCGCCGCCGACCGTCGTTCGGGTCTCGCGCGGCAGCCCTCGAGTCCTTCCACGGGCGGGGCCCGTTCGTCTCGTGGGACGATGCCGTTCTCGACGCCTACGTGGGTCATGGCTTCGCTGACGTCGATGGCCGGTGGACCTTGCGATGCGCCCCGGAGACCGAGGCCGAGTACTACGCCACGGCCTACGTCCACGACGCCTGGGAGCGGCTTCCCGACGTGACCTGTCCGGTGCTCCTCCTGGCGGGCGCCGACACCACCGCCCCGATCGCCCACGTGCTGGAGGAGCATGCCGATCGCCTGGGCGCCGGGACGCTCCGCCTCGTGGCGGGGCACGGCCATTTCCTCCCCATGGAGCGGCCCGACCTGGTGCGCCGAACGGTCGAGGAGGCGGTCGCGCTCGCCTCCGGGTAAACGAGGAGGCGTCGGTACCATCCTCCGCGCAATGTTGATCCCGCGCCAAGCCATCGCCGACTTCGCCGCCCGCCTCGCCTCGATGCCCGACGGGCTGCGATCGGTCACCACCGAGGTCGACCTCGACCCGCTCGACGTGGTGCGATCGGGGGCGGAGGCGTTCGGCTTCGCCGCCTTCTTCGCCTCCCCCGGGGGTGTGGCGGTGGGGGCTCTGGGCTCGGCTGCCACCACGGCGTTGTCCGGTCCGGGCCGGCTCGCCGGGCTCGACCGCACGGTCGCCGCGCTTCCCGAGGATGCGATCGCCATGGTCGGGTTCGCCTTCGATCAGGACGGCCCCGGCGGCATGCGATGGGAGGGGTTCCCGAGCGCTGCCGCGGTCCTGCCCTCGATCACCGTGATGAGGCGCGGCGGGCGTTCGACGCTGCGCGTCACGCTCGCCCCGGGCGCCGACCCGCGCATGCTCCTCGGGCTGCTGTCGACGCTGCGGGCCCCACTCCCGCCGGCGGGCCCGCAGGAGGTCGACCACATCGTCGAGTCCCGCCCCGCCGCCGCCGACTGGCGCGACGTGGTCGCCGAGGCGGTGAGCGCGATCCAGGCCGGGGCGATGCAGAAGGTGGTGCTGGCCCGCACCGTGCAGGTGCGCACCGGGAGCCCGATCGACGGCTTCGGTCTCGTCGGCCTGCTGCGGGACCGCTACCCCGAGTGCCGCGTGTTCGGCTGGCAGGCCGGCGATGCCGTCTTCGTCGGGGCCAGCCCCGAGCTGTTGGTGTCACGTTCCGGCGAGCACTTCCATCTCCGCCTGTTGGCGGGCTCGGCGCCACGCGGCGACGAGGCCGAGGACGATCGGCGCCTCGGTGACGCTCTCCTCGCCAGCGGCAAGGATCGGCTCGAGCACCAGATCGTGGTGGACGACGCCGTGGCGCGCCTCAAGCCCGTGGTGGACCACCTCGACCGGCCTGCCGAGCCGGTGCTCGAGCGCTACGCCACCGTCCAGCACCTCGCCACGCCTCTCACGGGGACCACCTCGGCCCGGCTGCTCGGGCTCGCCGACGCCATCCATCCGACGCCTGCCGTGGGTGGGGCGCCGCGGGGGGAGGCCCTCGCCTTCATCGAGAAGATGGAGGAGGTCGACCGCGGCTGGTACGCCGGCGGGATCGGGTGGGCCGACGCATCCGGCGACGGCGAGTTGGCGCTCGGCCTGCGCTGTGCGCTGGTGCGGGGCGAGACCGCCCTGCTCTACGCCGGCAACGGCATCGTCGTCGACAGCGACCCCGACGACGAGCTCGACGAGACGAGGCTCAAGCTTCGCCCGCTGTTGGATCTGTTGACGTAGGGCTCGCTGCGCTCGCCGCGAATGGCGAATGGCGAATGGCGAATGGCTAATGGCCCTGGATACCGATCGCCTGTCGGACCGCGTCGGTGATCTCGCGGTGGACTCTGACGTTGTCGTGCCGGTCGGTCCGCAGGTGGAGCAGGCGGGGTCCAGCGGGAGGGGTGGCCACCGCAGCCGTCAGGTCCCCGGCGGTGGCGACGTGGTCGGCCGGGACGCCGAGGCCGGCGGCCGCAGCCACCAGATCGAGGCCGTGGGGGGTCCCGAAATGGCGCTCGAAGTGCTCGTGGCCTGCCTGCGGGAGGAAGTGGAAGATGCCGCCGCCGTCGTTGTCGACCACGACGACGGTGAGATCGACCTCCAGTCGGGCGGCGGCGGCGAGGGCTGTGAGGTCGTGGAGGAGCGCCAGGTCGCCGGTGAGCAGGTAGGTGGGTGCACCGCCCGCCGCCGCCGAGCCGAGAGCCGTGGACACCGTCCCGTCGATCCCGTTGGCGCCGCGGTTCGCCATGACCCGGAGCGCCCGGTCGCTGCCCGCCAGGAACCCGTCGACGTCCCGCACCGGCATCGACGACGCCGCCCACAGCACGGCCCCGTCGGGGAGGGCGGCACCGACCGTCCGCGCGATTGCGGGCTCGGTGGGGAAGGGGTGCGATGCCATGGCCGCCCCGATGGCGGCCACGGCGGCGTCGTCGGCGGCCCCCCATCGCTCCGCCCATGCCGGATCGACGGCCGTCTCGATCGACCCGGCCAGGAGGTGCAGTGCCGCCACCGGGTCGGCCCTCAGCACCGTCGACGCCGATGCCGTGGGGTCGTGCCATCCCCATGGGTCGATGAGCAGCTGCGGCACCTCGCGGTGGGCCTCGAGCCACTGCCACACCGCCTTGGAGGTGGGCACGGCTCCGACCCGGACCACCACCTCCGGA
>Ga0214472_10001611_pt1 | contig 24994 bp, 25 predicted proteins | sample RVTome_6_FD_207662 | JGI IMG/M metagenome (GOLD analysis project Ga0214472, IMG submission 207662) | Soil microbial communities from uranium-contaminated site in the Upper Colorado River Basin, Wyoming, United States - RVT140D175 | ecosystem: Environmental > Terrestrial > Soil > Contaminated >...
GAAGCGAGACAGTCGGTACGACCAAGCCATCGACGTCCCGAATCGGTTCGGCGAAGAAGCTCGCGTTCGGGCCATCGACGAAGAACTCGATCCAGCCCGCGGAGTCGATAACGTTCAAAGTTCCCGATCCGGCTCGCGCTCAAAGTTCGGATCCATTCCTTTCAGGTCGTCTCGGTTACCGCACCCTCGCAGAATGCTATGAACTCGACTCAGCCGCTTAGCTGCTGTTGCACTTCAAACTTGATAGGTGAACCGACCAATCCCTCGGTTTTCGGACTCCACTGACGTAACGGACGCTCAGCACCAGCGGCGGCGCAGGCGCCGTCCGCTGCATGCTGTTGTTCGGCGGCGCCAGATCGCCAAGTCGCATCCTCTCTGTTGAGTCACGTCGCTTCCACTCCGATCGACGGCTCCACAGACTGCGATACCAGAGCGATGCCTAGCGTCATTGGGATAATGCCAAGAGCCAAGTTCCAGGCCTCCGGTTCACCGGGTAACACTCCCCCTGCACCAAGAAGCGCGACGAGGCTTCCCGTCACCATCCCGGTAACGATGAGCGGAAGACGCGCCGTCCGTCGAAGCGTGCGGTCGACGCTGAAGAGCCGGACGATGAAGGTAGCTCCTGCTACCAGAGAAAACAGGTTACCGATAAGGAGCAAGACTCCTGCGGCAGGTTCGAGCATCGTGCGTGGAGCGACGACAGCCATCACAGCCAGAGACAGCCCGACTGCCGCAGGCGCATAGAGGACCACTCGCCATTTCCGGGCAAGCGGCGCGCCATGTGGATACGTTGAGGCGAGGTGCAACAGAGCGGCGTCTCCCAGTGCGGTAATGGCCAGATAGACAAAAAAGAGACTGGTCTCGAGCACGGCTACTGGACCACCGATTGCGCCGCCCCAGTGAACGCCGCCGCAGAGACCGTACAGGAGGAACATGGCCGTCCAGCGACCTGGACGCGCCCACCATGCCCCAATGCCGGAGACGAGAAATACCGCGCCGAGAAGAGCAAGGGGAAGCTGCAGGCCGTCGGGTATGCTGACCAACGAAGACGGCCAGCGATGAGCGGCCGCGCGCCAGACCAGTACTCCGGTAGCCCCTGCGACAACCCAGATCCTGCGCGGACGCTGATGGCTGTTGTCCTTCATGCCTCTTACACCGAGCTCTCGCCGCCGAACGGACTCAGAATTCTGCTGGCGCGGGCCTGGAGGTCGCAAGCCCATGACCTCACGCACAACCTAGCCGCCAGTCTACCGGCACGGAAGCGAGCCCCGCCGAGCGCTGTCCATTGAGCTGCTCTGCATTGAGACAAACCACCGCGGCTACCCGCGCACCAGCGATTCTATGTTACACTGTGATCACTGCGTCACAGAAATCACGAATAGCACCCACGGTGTCGATATCGGTTGTCGGCAGCACGGTGCAATCGGGGATAGACGCAGCGTACAGATCGGAGACTGAAGCAGGGTGCTGCTCGTCGTCCCCCCGGACGAGAAGTGTGGGAACCCGGATGGAATGCAGCTCCTGACTCGAGTGGAACGGTTGAGCTCCAGAGACGATGAACCGACTCGTCGTCACCACGCTGCCGACGTCGAATTCGGATGCGATCTGCCAAGCCCGTTGCCTAATGCCGTCCGGCAGCTGCGCATAAAGCGGCCGTAAGACGTCTATCCCCTCGACGCTCGCTCGGCTCGCAACCGAGTCCATGACCGCCAGCGCTGCGGCTTGGCGGCTGGTGTAGCCGACAGTGCTTCCGGCGTACGCTGGCTTCACCACGATCAGGCCATGGGTTCGTCTCGGATGGCGTAGCACGAAGCGTACAGCCGTGCCCGACCCACTCGAGATGCCTCCAATGAGGGCCTTCTCAATTGCTAGATGCTCGAGGAGCCGCAGCACGTCGTCCGCGAGTCGATCAAACGTCAAAGGCTCCGAGGACCAAGACCGACCGCTGCCACGCAGGTCTGGCGTGATGACTCGGTATCGATCGGTGAGCGGGTGAACCAGCGGTAGAACCGACTGGTGGCTGGCGAGTCCCCCGTGTAGGAAGACCAGCGCCGGACCTTCACCGGCTTGGACTGCGAAGAGTCCAACCGACCCGTCGGTGAACCAGACCTCGCGCATCCGTACCGTCCTTGGACCAACACGACCGACATCGCAGCCTAACGGGAAGAACGACATTGAGTTCGCTCGCGCTAACGGACTCGGAGCTCTGCTGGCGCGGGCCTTCAGGTCGCAAGTCCAAGACACCGAGCACAACGTATCCGCCAGCCAAGCGGTGCGAGCCCCGTCGAGCGCTGTGTACCGAGCCTGTACGGCTATGAGACCGACCCACGCAGGCTACCCGCGCAGCAGCAATTCCTTGTTGACAACTTCCTGCGACAATGCTACTGCTAGACGAAACGTGTCAGGCCGACACGAGCGTGTGCGCCGGATAGACATCCGGCTCGCCCTCGATGCCCAGTGCCTCCATGATCGACGTTAGCTTCTCGCCGAAGCGTCGAAAGGCTTCCTCCGACTCCCAGACGTCGACAACACGGAAACCATTGGCACCTTGGCCGGCGGCGTGGACAAGCAAGCCCGGGACGGGCCAGTCGGCGGGCGATTCCACACGCCCCTTGCCGTTCGTGAGCATCTGGACCGACTTCTCGTACGTCTCGCGGGTCAGACTTGGAGATTCAAAGACGGCGACGATCGGCATGCTGCCTCCTCACGTGGATCGGGCTAGGGCAAAGGGAAGAGGCGAGCCCGTGAGCGCCTCATTCGGCCATCGACATCAGGCACGTTGGCAACCAAGCTATAGCGGTTGCGGCCGTCCCGCCTCTTGCTGGCGGCCCTGTGCCGCCCCACTCGGTGGCAGACGAGCGCACGCCGCTCCACCCAGCCGGTCGCCGTCTGGAACCCACCGCTTCCCGCGGACGGCGCAACAGATCGGGCCGGACGTAGAAACCGCGTCGGCGGCCTCTTTGCCCACGGCCTGCTGTCGGAAGTTGTCTAACTCCGAGTCACGGTTCCTCGTAGTCCCTTTGACCAACGTTGGTAACCGGGTAGCGAGTGGAGTCTCGACGGGCGCGCAAGAAACGTGCCTGCCCTGCAGGAATCGCGCCGGGGCGCGGGCGACGCCATGTCTCGACGAGCCGCTGCCGCCGGGCCGGCGGAAGCGTGCGCAGGCCACCCGTGACGCCCAGCTCCTGCTGCGGCCGCTTCCTCCTGGTCAGCCGAAGATCCCTGCGACGACCGCAAGCGACTCCACCAGCCGGTCCACGTCCTCTTCGGTGTTGTAGAGGTAGAACGACGCGCGGGCCGTCGACGCGACCCCGAAGTGCTTCATGACGAGCTGCGCGCAGTGGTGTCCGGCGCGAATGGCCACGCCATCCGCGTCCACGATCGTGGAGATGTCGTGCGGGTGCGCGTCGCCCAAAGTGAACGACACGACCGCGGAGTGCTCGTCGAGCGACTCGGGACCGTAGATGCGGATCCCCTTCACCTCGCCGACGCGCGCGAGCGCGTACTCCATGAGACGACGCTCGTGCGCTTGGATGGCGTCCATCCCGATGCCGCCGAGGTAGTCGACCGCGGCACCGAACCCGATCGCGCCCGCGATGTTCGGCGTGCCCGCCTCGAACTTGTGCGGCACCTCCGCCCAGGTGCTCTCGTCGCGCCCGACGAAGTGGATCATCTCGCCGCCCCCCTGGTACGGCGACATCGCCTCGAGCAGGTCGCGGCGCGCCCATAGCGCGCCGATTCCCGTCGGCCCGCACATCTTGTGGCCGCTGAAGGCGTAGCAGTCCACGCCCAGGGCACGGACGTCGACCTTGGTGTGCACCGCGCCCTGCGCTCCGTCCACGACGACGAGCGCGCCCACCTCGTGCGCCGCGGCCGCGATCTCTTGCACGGGGTTCACCGTGCCGAGCGCGTTCGAGACATGTGAGAACGTCACGATCTTCGTCCGCTCCGAGAGGAGCGAGGGCAGGTCGTCGAGAATCAGGCGACCCTGATCGTCGAGTTCGATGTAGCGGAGCTTCGCGCCGGTGCGGTGGGCGAGCAGTTGCCACGGGACGATGTTCGAGTGGTGCTCGAGCACGGTGAGCAGGATCTCGTCGCCCTCACCCACGTTGTCGAGACCCCACGCGGAGGCCACGAGGTTGATCGCCTCCGTCGTCCCCCGCGTGAAGACGATCTCGGCCGGCTCGGCCGCTCCGACCCAACCGGCCACCTTCGCGCGCGCCTCCTCGTAGGCGAGCGTGGCGCGCCGCGAGAGCTCGTGGATCCCGCGGTGCACGTTCGCGTTGTCGTGCTCGTAGTAGGCGTCGAGCGCGTCGAGGACGGCACGCGGCTTCTGCGACGTCGCGGCGCTGTCCAGGTAGACGAGCGGCTTGCCGCTGACCTCCTGGTGCAGCGCCGGGAACTGCCTGCGGATCGCGAGCGGATCGAAGCTGCTCCCTGCGGGTGCCTGGGCCGCCGGTCTACCCGATGTCGACGTAGACGTCGCCATCCCTCACCTCCACCGGAAACGACCTCACGGGCAGCACCGCCGGCAGCGCCTTACGTGCACCCGTGCACACATCGAAGCGTGCCCCATGGTATATGCACACGACATCCCCACCCTCGAGATCCCCGTCCGAGAGCGGAAACTCCTCGTGCGAGCACTGGTCCAGGAGCGCGCAGATCTTTCCCTCCACGTTCGCCAGCACGACGGGCGTATCGTCGGCCATCACGCCCGTCAGCTCACCGGCGACGCAATCGCCCACAGCCGCCACCCGTACCCACCTAGCCACGGTGGTAGATGGCGGCGAGGGCACGTCCCTCGCAGGGGATATCTGCGGCGGGGCCCGGACGACCCGCCGCAGCTAAGCGACGCGGCGCGCCCGGAAGGAGACCGACAGTGGTCGCCGGCGGAGCGTTCCCCGGCGCGGGACGTGCCCTCGTCGCGCGCCTGTAGCGTTCGTCGGAACGGGCGCGCGCTGCGACGGAGACCTCACGCATGGCTCGCGAGCTTCTGCTCGATGACCCGAGTCACCTTGTCCGCCACGCCGCCCAAAGGCAGCCGCGCGAGCACTTCCCCCAGGAACCCGAGCACCACGAGCCGCTCCGCCTGCACCCTGTCGAGCCCGCGCGACATCAGGTAGAACTTCGCCTCCGCGTCCAACTCGCCGACCGAGGCCCCGTGCGAACACTTCACGTCGTCGGCCTGGATCTCGAGGTTCGGCAGCGAGTCGGCGTGCGCCTTCGGTGACAGCAGCAGGTTCCTGTTCGTCTGGTACGCGTCCGTGCGCTGCGCGCCGGGGTGCACGCGGATGATTCCGCGGAAGACCGCGCGGCTCGCGCCGTCGAGCGCGCCCTTGTAGAGAAGGTCGCTCGCGGTGTTCTCGACCAGGTGGTCCTGGCTGGTGTTGAAGTCGAAGTGCTGCGAGCCGTCGCCGAAGTAGAGCCCGAGCATGTCCGAGTTGGCGCCGGGGCCGAGGAGGCGTGCGTTCAGGTCGACGCGGCTCACGGAGGCGCCGAGCCCCACGTTGAGCGTGTCGAGCGTCGCGTCGCGGCCCGCGAGCGTGCGCTGCACCGATTGGTAGAACGCGCCCTTCCCGAGCACCTGGACCGCGACGTACTGCACCTGCGCCCCGTCGCGCGCGATCACCTCGACGGCTGTCGACGTGAAGGTCTGCTCGGCGAAGTCGTCCGAGAGCACCTCGTCCACGTAGGAGACCTGGCTCGCGCGCTCGGCCACGATCAGGACACGGCTGAGGTAGGCGGTGCCGGCCTCGTTGAGCCAACGCGTCACGCGAACGGGGTGCTCGAGCTGCACGCCCTTCGGGACGTGCAGGAAGATCCCGTCCGCCCAGAGCGCCGCGTTCAACGCGGCAAACTTTCCCTCTTCCGGTGGCACGGCCTCGACGGCGAGGTGCTCCTCCACGAGCGCGTCGTGCTCCTCTACGGCGTCGTGCAACGAGCAGAGGATCACGCCCTTCTTCGCGAGCTCCGGAAGGAGGTCGGCGTGCACGACGTGCCCGTCGATGACCACGATGTGACCCGAGGCCTCGTGGTCCTCGTCCATTGTCGCCCGGAGCCGCTCAGGCCACGCGCTGGGGTCATCGGGTGCGCGCTCGACCTCGGGCAGGCGAAGCGCCTCGAGGTCGAGCTTCTTCTTCAGGTCCGTGTAGCGCCACTGCTCGAGCTTCGTCGTGGGCATCGGCGTGCGCTCGTAGACGGCCCACGCGCGTGCGCGGCGCTCGCGGAGCCACTCCGGCTCTCCCGTAGACATGGTCTCGACGGCGTCCGCGGTGAGCGCGGCGGTGACGCCCTCGGGGGCGAGCACAGCCGCTGTCGTCGCGCTAGCCAACCGATCCCTCCATCTCGAGCTCGATGAGCCGGTTCAACTCGACGGCGTACTCGAGCGGCAGCTCCTTCGCGATCGGCTCGATGAAGCCGCGCACGATCATCGCCATCGCCTCGTCCTGGGCGATGCCGCGGCTCGCGAGGTAGAAGAGCTGCTCCTCGCCGATCTTCGAAACCGAGGCCTCGTGGCCGACGTTGGCGTCGCTCTCGTCGATCTCGATGTAGGGATACGTGTCCGTGCGGGACGTGTCGTTGATGAGCAATGCGTCGCACTCGACGTTCGAGCGCGCGTGGTGAGCCCCCTTGTAGACCTTGCACAGCCCGCGGTAGGTCGAGCGGCCAGTGCCCTTGGAGATCGACTTGGACACGATCGACGAGGTCGTGTGCGGCGCGACGTGGACCACCTTGCCGCCCGTGTCCTGATGCTGCCCGTCGCCCGCGTACGCGATCGAGAGGATCTCGCCGTGCGCGCCCTCGCCCATGAGGAAGCAGGACGGGTACTTCATGGTCAGCTTCGACCCGAGGTTCCCGTCGAGCCACTCCATATGTCCGCCCTCGGCCACCATCGCACGCTGGGTGACGAGGTTGTACATGTTGTTCGACCAGTTCTGGATCGTCGTGTAGCGGAAGCGTGCGTTCTTCTTCACGACGATCTCGATCACGCCCGAGTGGAACGACTCGGTCGAATAGACCGGCGCGGTGCACCCCTCGATGTAGTGCGCGTGCGCGCCCTCGTCGACGATGATGAGCGTCCGCTCGAACTGGCCCATGCGCTCCTGGTTCACGCGGAAGTACGCCTGGAGCGGCGTGTTGAGCGACACGCCCTTCGGGATGTAGACGAACGATCCCCCCGACCAGACCGCGGAGTTCATGGCCGCGAACTTGTTGTCCTGCGTCGGGATGACCGTGCCGAAGTGCTCGCGGAAGAGCTCCGGATGGTTCTTCAGGCCGTCCTCGATCGAGTCGAAGATGACGCCTTGGTCCTCCCACTCCTTGCGGAGCGAGTGATAGACCATCTCGGACTCGTACTGCGCGCCGACGCCGGCGAGGATTTTCCGCTCGGCCTCGGGGATCCCGAGCTTCTCGAACGTGTCCTTGATCTCGTCGGGGACGTCGTCCCACGAGTGCTGCATGCGGTCCTGCGGACGGACGTAGAAGTAGATCTCGTCGAGAACCCTCTCGAGGTCGGAGAGGTCTCCGCCCCATGTCGGCATCGGCTTCGAGTTGTAGACCTCGAGCGCCTTCAGGCGGAACTCGAGCATCCACTCGGGCTCCTCCTTGTGGGCGGAGATCTGCCGGACGACCTCCTCGGAGAGCCCCTTCTGAGCCCGGAAGACCGGCTCGCCCTTCGTGACGAACCCGTACTTGTACTCGTCGAGGTCGAGAGCCTGGATGGTGTCGTTCTGTGGCATGTCGGTCTCCTTGCCGTGCCGTCAGGCGCCCGCGGACGGCGAGCTGCCGTTCGTCGAGTGCTCGAAGGTCTCGTAAGTCCTGTAGCCCTCTTCCTCCAAGGCGAGCGCGACCTCGGGGCCGCCCGAGCGGACGATCCGTCCGGCGACCATCACGTGCACGAAGTCGGGCTCGATGTAGTTGAGAAGGCGCTGGTAGTGCGTGATGAGGAGGATCGACATCTCGGGATCCTCCTCACGGAGCTTGTTGACGCCGCCCGCGACGGTCTTGAGCGCGTCGATGTCGAGCCCCGAGTCGGTCTCGTCCATGACCGCGAGCCTCGGCTTCAGGACCGCCATCTGGAGGATCTCGTTGCGCTTCTTCTCACCGCCGCTGAACCCGTCGTTGACGTGCCGCTCGGCGAACGCCACGTCCATGTCGAGCATCGACATGCGTTCGGTGAGCATGTCGGAGAACTCGAAGATGTCGAGCTCCTCGTCGTCAGCCAGGCGCGCCTGCAGGGCGGTGCGGAGGAAGTTCGCGATGGAGACGCCGGGGATATCGACCGGATACTGGAAGGCCAGGAAGAGCCCTGCCTGCGAGCGCTCGTCTGGCTCGAGCTCCAGGAGGTCGTGGCCCGCGAACGTGACGCTGCCTCCCGTGGGCTCGTACCCGGGGTGGCCCGCGAGCACCTTCGCGAGCGTGCTCTTGCCCGACGCGTTGGGGCCCATGATGGCGTGGATCTCGCCGGGCCGGACCTCGAGATCGACACCTTTGAGAATGTCCAGCTCCTCTCCGGCGACCTTGGCCTGGAGCCCCACGATCTTCAGAATGGGTGCAACGCTCATCCGTCCCTCGGGCAGGTAAGGGATGCGGAGCGAGTGAAGGCTCCGCTTATCAAGAATGATTCTCTCTTTCAGGACCCGAAAGGTAGGCCGCATGAAAATGAGGGTCAAGTGGAGCTGACAGGGACTGAAAGCGCCGATTTTGCAGGGGATTTGGGGGGGGCGGGGGAGCCGTTGGCCCTGCCCTGGCTCGTGCTCGGCGGCGGGGGGCTCAAGGGGCTCGCGCACGTCGGGGCCTGGCAGGCGCTCACCGAGGCGGGCGTTCGACCGGCCGGCATCGTCGGCACCAGCATTGGCGCCCTGATCGGCGCGCTCGCCTCGAGCGGCACCTCGCCGGCCGAGATGCGCAGGCTCGCGCTGGACCTCGAGCGCAGCGACATCGTGCGGGTGAACCGGCGGGCGGTGTGGATCAACGGCGTCCGCCAACTGAGCGTCTTCCAGGGCGATCCGCTCCGCGAGCGCTTTGGCGAGCTGCTGCCCGCCGGGGGGTGGGACGCCCTGGGGATTCCGCTGCTCATCAATGCGGTCGATCTCGCGGACGGGACGACGGAGTGGTTCGGCACCGGGGCGAGGACCGACGTCTCGCTCGTCGATGCCGTCTATGCGTCCTCCGCGCTCCCGGTCTTCTATCCACCCTTCGAGCTGGACGGCCACGCCTATGTCGACGGCGGCGTCACGCGAACGCTTCCCATCGGGCGTGCGGAGGAGGAGGGTGCCAGCCGCATCATCGCGATCGACGTGGGATCCGGTGGCCACGCCGACGTGCGCGAGATCCTGGACGGAGGACTGATCGCGGTGCACCAACAGGTCGTCTCAATCATGGCCTGGCAGCGACGCTACGACCTGGTCGCTTCTTGGAAGGGAGCGCCGCTGACGTACGTCCGTCCGCGGCTCGCAGGGTACGGGACCTTCGACTTCGAGCACGTCGATTACTTCCTCGACGAGGGGTATCGCGCGACCCGCGAGGCACTCCAGACCGATTACCCGTCGGTGGCACGCTGAGGTGGCGGGTGGGGCTACATCGACGCCGTCGGCAACGGCAACGGCGGCTACGACGAGGGCGACGTGCGGCGGTGGCCGCGGGAGCGGGGGCCGGAACAGGACGAGCCCCGCCCGGCCAGGCCGGACGGGGACTCGTAGCGGGCCCGCTGGGTGCGTGTGTTAGCGGAGCCCGATGCCTCCGCCGCCGCCCGGGCGAGATCCTCGTCGGGCGCCGGGGGCGAAGCCCGGGCGGGCCCGTGGGCCGCCGCCAGGAGCCACCCTCGGGCCTGAGCCCGCGCCCCCGCGTGGTCCGACCCCCGGACGCTGGCGGTCCGCGCGCCGGCGCATCTGCTGCACGGACTCGCGCTGCGCCTCCGTGAGGATCGCGTCGATGCTCGCCCGTCGCTCCTCCGCGCGCGCCTCACGCGCGTCGCGCTGATCCTCCATCACCGCCATCAGGTCGCTCCGCCGGATCTGGCCGGCCTGGAGCTGCGACCTGAGCTCGGCGATCTCGGCCATCTCGGCGGTGCGCCGCGCGACCGCTTCCCTCCGGATCGCGTCGAGCCGCTGCACTTGCTGCTCGGTGAGCTCGAGGCGCTCCCGTGCCCCCATGATCGCCTCGACGCTCTGCGCCTCCAGCGCCGTGGCTCCGAACGCGAGCAGCGCGCCAGAGGCGAGCAGCCCGCGCTTCATCCGTTGTCTGCACATCATCGATACGACTCCCGACGCACCCTCGTGTCCTGGGAGCGAAGCCCTCTCCGCTCCCGTTGCTGACCTATGGAGCGTCGAAGGAAGGGCGGCGTTAAAGCACGGACCTCGGAGTTGCGATCCTATGAGATCATATGATATCGTCATATCATGGCGATGACGCGGATCACGATCTCCATCCCCGCGGAGCTCGTGGGGGCTGCGGATCGCAGGGCGAACGAGCTCGACCGGTCCAGGAGCTGGGTGCTCGTCGAGGCGTTGGAGGCCTACTTGGCGGGGCCGCAGCGCGTCGTTCGAGAGACGGCACCGCCGTACGCGAGCGGGCTCGGGCCGAGCCGCCTCGCCCAGCTGGAGGCAGATCTCGCGCTCACGCCCGAGGAACGCGTCGCCCTGGCCGAGGACGCGGCGCGCGTGTCGGAGCTGAGTCGTCGTCGCCCACCGCGCCATCAGATTCTCACCTTCGATCGCCTCGAGGAGTTCCACGCCTGGGAGCGGCGTGAGGCGCTCGACCCCTGAGCCGCTACCGGACCGGACTGGCTGAGGTGTGCTCGAGACTACATGGGAAGGAAGCGAGCTACGTGCTGTTCGGCGCGATGGCCATGCAATTGTGGGGGACTACACGCGCGACCCGCGACATCGACATCCTCATCGACCCGACCGTCGAGAACGCGCGGCGCGTTCTCGCGGCCTTGTCGGAAACCGGGCTGGGGCTCGCTGCAGAGTGGCTCGCCGACGAGGTCGTCTCCAAGCCCATTACGGTGATTGGGGACGCGCCGCGGGTCGACCTGTTCACCGTGGCATGGTCGGTTCAATACCCCGAGGCGGCGGCCGACGCGGTCACCTTCGATCTCGAGGGCGTGCCGATTCCGACCGCGTCGATCGAGCACCTGATCGCCTCCAAGCGAACAGGCCGGCTGCAGGATGCCGCGGACATCGAAGTGCTGGAGGAGCTGCGTCGGCTGCGGAGTCTTCCCTAGGCTCCGATCACGATCGCGACGAGCCGCCCCGGCCCGTGCACGCCCTTCACCATGATGTGGCCGATGTCGGCCGACTTGGACGGCCCGGAGTGGAGGCCGATCGCGGAAGGGAGATCGAGTCTCACGGCGAGGAGGGCATCCCGGAACGTCGCGTGGACGTCCACGGCGCGCACGAACACGACGTGCGTGGGCGCGAGCAGTTGGCTGCGCCGGCCGTCCCGCGCGTCCATGAGGAGGGAGCCGGTCTCGCCGATCGCCGCGCGAGCCATGGAGACGCCGAGCGCCGCGCTCACCGGGGGAGCCACGGCGAGCACCGGGTGGAGCTCCGTGGGGACGGTCGCTCCCACTGTCGCGCTCTCGTAGGCCGACGCGAAGTCGGCGAGCCAGACGGCGGCCGCGGTCACGGTCGGCTGCCGGATCACCTCTCCGCCGGCGGCTTCGAGCATGGCGGCAAAGCCCTCGACGGGTCCGCCGCTCTCCGCCACGCGCCCATCGTACGGGGCGGGCCGCCATCCGTCGAAGCCGCCGGGGTGCTCGGTGCGCTCGCGGCGCGCGACGGCGTCCCGCACCCGGGAGAGGACCCGCTCTCTCGCACTCACTCGATCCCGTCCTTCCATAGGGCGGAGAAGCTCTTTGGGCTCGGGCGCGGCGCCTCACGCTCCTGGAGCCAGCCGCCGAGCAGGGGGAGCGCCCGGCCGCCGAGGCGCCACGGCGTCCACCTCAGCAGCGCGGCGCCCACGTCGAAGAGCGCGCGGTGCTCGGCGAGCGCGGTGAAGGCGCCGAGTCCGATCCCCTCGGCGGCCGGAGCGAGACCCGCCTCGACCGCGCGCTCCCGCCAGTGGACGAGCAGCTCCGGTATGGGAATGCGGACCGGGCAGACGTCCGCGCACGCGCCGCACAGGCTCGACGCGTAGGGGAGCGGCATCGCCTCCTCGAGACCGAGGATGCCGGGGGCGATGATCGCGCCGATGGGTCCCGAGTAGGCCCAGCCGTACGGGTGTCCACCGGTCTGCCGATAGACGGGGCAGACGTTGAGGCACGCCCCGCAGCGCACGCAACGGAGCGCCTCCCACGCAGCGTCGTCGGCGAGCAGGCGTGTGCGGCCGTTGTCGACGAGGATGACGTGCACCACCTCGGGCCCGTCGACCTCTCCCTCGCGCCGCGGTCCTTGGATGAGCGACACGTAGTTGCCGATCGGCTGGCCGGTGGAGGCGCGCGTGGTGAGCTGCACGAAGCCCGCCACGTCCTCGAGCCTCGGGACCAGCTTCTCGATGCCGACGAACGCGACGTGCACCCGCGGGAGCGACGTGGCGAGGCGGATGTTTCCCTCATTCTCGATGAGCGCGATTGTGCCGGTGTCGGCGGCGAGGAAGTTGCCGCCGGTGATCCCCATGTCGGCGGCGAGGAACTCCTCGCGCAGCGTCTCGCGGGCGGCCCGCGCGAGTGTCTCGGGGCTCCCGTCGAGCGGCGTGCCGAGGCGCTCGTGGAAGAGCCGTTGGCAGTCCTCCAGGCTCTTGTGGATCGCCGGCCCGACGATGTGGCTCGGCATCTCTCCGAGGAGCTGCACGATGTACTCGCCGAGGTCGCCCTCGCGCACGTGCACGCCGAGCCCCTCGAGGTGCGCGTTCACGCCGAGCTCCTCGGTGAGCATGCTCTTGCCCTTGATGACCGAGCGGACATCGTGCTCGCGCACGATGCCCCGGACGGCCGCGAGGGCATCGGCGGCCGTCTCGGCCCAGTGCACGTGCACGCCGTTGGCCGTGAGGCTCGCTTCCGCCTCCTCGAGGTAGCGGTCGAGGTTCGTGAGCACATGGGTCTTCACGTCGCGCGCCCAGTCGCGCCAGCGCTCGGAGTCGATCACGTCGTAGGCGCGTCCGCGGTTCGTGTTCGAGTGGTCGGTCGCCGAGATGATCGCTCCGCGAACCTGCGGCTCCATCTCGAGCTGACGGGCCACGGCGGCGCGGTACCCGCCGGGCGACGCACCGCTCAAGCGTCCACCCCCTTCCAGAGCAGGCTCGCGAGATGCACGAAAGGCGGCCCCATGCGTCGACGGGCAGCGCGCCCGGAGAGCTGGAGCAGGCAGCCGCCATCCGTGGAGGTGACGACGTCGACCTCGGGAAGGGTGTCGAGCTTGCGGTCGGCCATCCCGGCCGACACCTCGGGAAGCTTCGAGCTGAAGAGCCCGCCGAAGCCGCAGCACTCCTCGTCGGCGATCCAGGGGAGCACCTCCGCACCCGACCCCCGCAGGAGCGTGAGCGGCGCTTCGCGGACGCCGAGCTCACGGAGTGCGTGACAGCTGTGGTGGTAAGCGATCCGGCGACCCTCGAGTCCGGAGCCCAGCCTCTCCACACCCACCACGTCCACCAGGAACTGCGAGAGCTCATGGGTCCGCGCCGCGAGCACGGCCGCGCGGGAGGCGTCGGGGCCGTCGCCGAGCGCCGGGTAGAAGCACCGGATCATCCCAGCGCAGCTGCCCGAAGGGAGCACGACATGCTCGGCACCGTCGAAGACGTCGAGCGTGTGCCGCATCATGCGTGCTGCGTCGGCGCGCCGCCCGGCGTTGTACGCGGGCTGACCGCAGCACGTCTGTCCCGGCGGAACATCGACGGTGGCGCCGACGTGGCGGAGGAGCCGCACCGCGTCCGCGCACGCCTCCGCGTAGAGCTGGTCGCCCACGCATGTGGCGAACAGGGCTACGCGCATGCTCACTCGGCCGGCGGGGACGAGGTCGACGCGGACGACGGGGAGGGCGCCGGCAGGATCTCGAAGACGGCCTCGCGCTGCGTCTCGTGCCTCAACTCGAAGCGCGGGTCCTCGAGGAGATATAGAGACAGGCGCGGGCTACGCCGCGGCTCCACGACGACCCAGCGCGCCCCGAAGTGCTCGCGCAGGACTCGGTGCGTGTCCGTGGCCGACCCGGTCTGGCACGGGAAGGCATCGCACGTCCACTCGGTGGTCAGGTCGGCGGAGAGGTAGAAGAACTCCCAGTAGCGGCGGGAGTCGTGGGCGAACTGGAAGATCGGGTCCATCCCTCCCAGGTAGAGGTTCTCGCGGTTGCGCGCAAAGAGAGGCCCGAAGTTGTCCCACTTGGCGTGGAAGACCACGTCGCCGGGCTCGCTGCTCTCGGCCAGAAACGCTGCCGGCCCCTCCATGGTGTCGGGGGCGAAGGCGACGAGGTCGACGTTGAGGTGGTGCCGCCACGCACCCCACGCCAGGTGCCCCACCAGCAACGAGCCGGCTGCCGCCGTGAGGCCGCGCCGCGGGCGGGCCCGTATGCGCGGCGCCAGGCATGCCCAGACGAGCGGAAGCGCGAGGCTTCCGAACGCGACCCACTCCACGAGCGCCCTGCGCGCGGAGAAGAGGGCGAGGAGCAGGAACACGGTGGAGACGAGTAGGCTCGTGAGAAGCAGCGTGCGCTCCTCGCGGGCCAGCGGCGCCCAGCGCTCGCGGACGGCGAAGGTCAACGTGGCGCCCACGGCGCCCAGCCACGCGGTCGAGAATAGCCACGATGTGTTGAGGAGGTTGTGGACCGGCAAGGGGGAGAGCTCGACCGCGAAGAGCAGGGGCTCCTCCGTCGCCTTCTCCGCGAAGAGACGGATGATTTGGATGCCGGCGAGCGCGCCCGCCTCGATGGGGTGGGGGCGCAAGAGCCAGCCGAGCGCGGTGCCGACCAGTACGGCGCCGATCGCGGGGAGCGCGGGCACGCCGGCCGTGTCCTCGCCCGCGACTCCGGCGGCCTTCTCGACAGCTCGTATGAGCGCGTACGCCGCGACGATGCCCGGCGCCATCCAGAAGTAGCTCAGGTGGAGCCAGGTGATGAGGGAGCTCAACAGCAGAGCATGCACCCACCGGCCGCGCGCGAGCACCGACAACAGGAGGAGCGCCGCGCCGAGAGAGAGCATGTGCGGCCGCAACATCAGGTACCGAAAGAGCACGGTCGGCACGGCCACGAGGAAGGCCCCGGTCCACCATCCCGCGCCGGCAACGTCGTGACGGCGGAGGATCCAGTAGACCGACCCCGCCAGCACGAGCGTGAGCGCGAGCGCCGCGGCGCGTATCCCCCACTCGATGTCGTCGATCGCCGTGAACGGGATCAGCAGGACGTGGAATCCCCACCACATATCCGCGCCCCGCTCGGCGATGACGGACTGCGTCGCCCAGGGGAGGGACGTATCGAACGGCGATCTCTCCGCGTATGCGGCCGCGTGCCCCAGATGATAGAAGCCGTCGAGGTCGGCGATCTTCGGAAAGAGGGTCAGATGGGCGAGGAGCACGACGAAGGCGACCGCGGCAAGGGGCCAGTGGGCGGATGGAGCCCCTGGCGCGCGGGTGGCGGCGTGCTCCGCGACGCTCATGCGGCGGAGGCGCCCGAGAGCGTCGGCGCTCCGGCCAGAGCGGCGCTCAGGCCGCGGCGCGCGCTCGTCTGAGATCCTTGAAGCGGATGAGCTGCCCCCTCTCTTCGTCCCACAGCGCGAGGTTCACGAGCTTGAGCGTGTCCCGGAAGCGCACCTTCGTCACGACGTGGAACTCGGGGTTCTCGTCGTGTGCCTGCTGGAGCTTGTAGTTGGGGATGCGCGCGCTCATGTGGTGCACGTGATGCACGCCGATGTTGGCGGTGAGCCACTGGAGCGGCTTGGGCAGCACGAGGTACGAGCTGCCGAGCAGCGAAGCGTCGTAGTAGTCCCAGTTCTCGTGCCAGTGCCAATAGGTGTCCTCGTACTGGTGCTGCACGTAGAACATCCAGATGCCGACGGCCGACGCAATGAACGTCATCGGGAGCTGCACCAACAGGAAGCGCTCCAGGCCGATGGTCGCCCACATGACCGCGAGCACGCCCACGAGTGCGACGTTGGTCCACCAGACGCTCCGCCACGCCTGCGTCCAGCTCCGCGGGATGTCCCACGGATAGCGGTGCTTGATCATGAATTGGTAGAAGGGCGCGATGCCGAAGAGCACCAGCGGGTGGCGGTAGAGCCTGTACGCGAGCCTCCTCCACCGGGGCCGCGACAGGTACTCCCTCACCGTGACGGTGTCGACATCGCCGAAGCCCCTGAAGTCCAGGTCGCCCGAGTGGGCGTGGTGGTAGGCGTGGGTCCGCTTCCAGTAGTCGTAGGGGGTGAGCAGCACCACGCCGATGCTGCGACCCACCCAGTCCCGCGCGGCCCGCGACTTGAAGAACGAGCCGTGCCCACAGTCGTGCTGGATCATGAACATCCGCATCATGAAGCCGGCCGCGGGCACCGCCAGGAGGAGCGTGAGCCAGTAGCCCACCTCGAGGCTCCGCAGCATGAGCCACCAGAGGAGGACGAAGGGGATCACGGACGCTGCGAGTTGCCGTGCGCTCCGCCACGTGTCGGCGCCCACGTAGGGCTCGAGGACCCTGTTCCAGCGCTCGACGGTCTCGCGGTCGGGCTTTCGTTGGCTCATCTCGTCGGGGTTCGCGGGACGGGTGCTTGCGGTGGACCGAGCCGCCGGACACGCGGCGGCGCCCGAGGACCCGACTGTAGAGAGGCGCCCTTCGATCGACAAGGGCGCGCACACCCTTCGGCCCCTGGGGCCTTGCCCGAGCCCCGACTCTCCCGGATCGTTGAGGGCGCAGCGAAGCGCAGTCCAGAGGGAGATGATGCGATGACCATGCGAGAGAGGTTCTCGAGCTCACCGGCCGCGAGCCTCGCGGCCCTGCTTCTCGTGGCCGCCTGTGGCGAGCCCGCACCCGAGGCTCGGCCCGAGGCGTCACTGACCCCCGCGCCGTCGGCCACGATGGCCGACGTCCGGGGGCTGGGCGTCATGAACGCCTCCATGCCGATTCCGAATGTGCTGACCGCGGGACAGCCGACCGAGGAGCAGATGGCGGCCTTGATCGAGCTGGGTTACACGAACTTCGTCAGCCTCCGCCCGCCCACGGAGAATGGGGCAGGCTGGGAGGAGACGCGCATGAGGGAGCTCGGCGACGTCTCCTTCTCGAGGATCTCGGTGGCCGGGGCGGGCGGCCTCACCCGTGAGAACGTCGAGGCGCTCGACCGCATTCTCGACGAGGCGGGAGCGGAAAACAGCGTGGTGTACTGCGCGAGCAGCAACCGAGTGGGAGGGCTTCTGGCGCTCCGGGCCTTCTGGCTGGAGGGCGCCAGCCCCGAGGAGGCGCTCGCGCTCGGTCGCGAGGCGGGGCTCCGCGGCCTGGAGCCCGCGGTCGCCGAGCTCATGGGCCAGCCGCGCTGAGGACCGCGCGAAGGACGTGTCGCCGGCAGGACGGATTCGCGGGCGACGGGCCGGCCCTTGCACCTCACGCCACGTGAGGGCTTAGCGTCGGATCGATCGGAGACGGCACGCAGGGAGCGAGGACCGTGACGGACGTGATGAAGGTGGGCGAGCTGGCGAAGAGGACCGGGCTCACCGTCAGAGCGCTCCACCACTACGACGAGATCGGCCTCCTTCGACCGGGCGGGCGCACGCCGACCGGGCACAGGCTCTACGGGAGGGCGGAGGTCTTGCGACTCCAGCAGATCGCGTCGCTCAGGCACCTGGGCCTCTCGCTGGAAGAGATCGCCGAATGCCTGGCCCGGCCGGAGTACTCGCTCGAGCGGGTGCTCGACCTGCACGTGGGCCGGATGGAGCGGCAAATCGCTCGCCAGGGGCGACTTCGCGACCTGGTGCGCTCCCTGCGCGACCGGCTCCGAGCGGCGGAACCGGTTTCCGTCGACGAGCTCACGCGAACGATCGAGGTCACCATGAGCTACGAGAAGTACTACACGCCGGAGCAGCTCGAGCAGCTGGCCGTCCGCCGCGAGGCGGTGGGCGAGGCGCGGATCCAGCAGGTACAGGGGGAGTGGCAGGAGCTGTTCGCAGCGTACGAGAAGGCGATGGCGGCGGGGCTCGACCCCGCGAGCGAGGAGGTCGAGCCGCTGGCGCGGAAGTCGGCCGCGCTCATCGGCGAGTTCACGGGCGGAGACCCGGGGATCGCCGCGTCGCTGGGCAACCTGTACCGCAGCGAAGGGCCCGAGAAGGTCATGTCCAGCCACGGCATGGGCATGGCGCCCGGGCTGTGGGAGTACATGGGGAAGGCTCGGGCCGCGCTCGAGAGCGAGGCATGAGCCGAAAGGGACGGCGGGCAGGTGCCCGCCGTCCCGATCCTCCCGGGGATCAGTCCGCGGCGGAGCTCCCCGCCCTCACCACTTCTCGTCCGCCGTCGGGCCGTAGATGGAGGGCACAGGCACGCCGATGAGCCGGAGGTAGACGGAGAGCTGTCCCCGGTGGTGGATGAGATGGCTGAGGTGGTTCCGCACGATTTCGTCGCGCGGTCCGCTGAACACCACCTGGTCGCCGGCCTTGAGGGACCACACGACCGCGAGGGCCTTCCCGGTCACATCTGCGAGCGCCTTACGCGCACCGCCGACGCCGTCATCGAAGCCCTTCAGGAGCGAGACCGTGGGCTGGAAGGAGTAGCCGGGAAAGTCCCCCAGCGAGAGCTCCGTCGACTGGAGCGTCTGCGTGATCCATCCCGGCATCCCGGAAACGAGCTGGGCCAGATGGCCGAGAGGGAACGACTTCTCGTGCGGCTTCCACGGGCCCTTGTCGTCCGGTACGCGCTCCAGCAGGCGGCGCGTCGTCGCCATCTCCATGTCGAACTCGATGAGCGGAATCGCGGGCTTCCTCATCTACCTCCTCGCGGGCCTGCCGGGGGCGGCGAAGGTCGCGCCTCGGGAAGCTCATCGTATGCTCTCCCGCCGGTGGACGCCAAGGCGACGGGTCCGGATCTGGACCGCCGGGTGGTGCGCCGCGAGGTTGGCGCCGTGACGACGCTCGAACCGCTCGCGACGGTTTTCGTCTACGCGAGCCTGTCCGCTCTCGCGGCAGCGCTTGGAGCGCTTCCTCAGGCGCTCCGCGTGCCGCCTTCGCGCGCGGTGATCGGGTGGGGCAACGCGCTCGCGGGCGGGTTGATGCTGGGCGTCGCCTACGCGCTGCTGACCGAGGGACTGCGCGGTGCGCTCGTGGCGGGCGGCGCCGGCGCGCTGCTCGGGATGGGCTTCGCCCGCGGTGCCCATACCGCGGCCGGAACGCATGAGCTCGACCTCGAGTCGCCCGAGTCGGCGTCGGCCCGTGGCGGCCACAAGGCCGTCCTCGTCGACGCGCTCCACGCCGCCGACGAGGGCGTGGCGATCGGAGCGGCGATGGCAGTGTCGATGCCGCTCGGGATCGCCATGGCGACCACGCTCGCGATCCACAACATCCCCGAAGCGATGGTGCTCACGAGCGTGCTCACGCGTCTGGGCCTCCTGCCCCACCAGAGCGCCGTGCTCGCCGTCGCGGTGAACGTGAGCCAGGTGCTGCTCGCGGTGCTCGCGTTCTCGCTGGCCGCGCTTTGGCCCTTCCTGCTGCCATGGCTCGCGGGCTTCGCCGTGGGCGCGCTCATCTACCGTACCCTCGTGGAGCTCCTGCCCGAGTCGTACGCGCAGGCGGGTCGGACGAGCATCGCCGTGGTCACGCTCCTCGCGCTCGGAGTCGTCGTCCTCCTCGTGGGGGTCACATCGTGAGCGAGGTCGGGATCGTCTTCCTCTACGCGCTGGCAACGGCGGTCGCAACGGGGTTCGGCGCCTTGCCGTTCCTGTTCGTTCGGAGGATCTCGGAGCGCTTCGTCGCGTACGCGGGGGCGATCGCGTCGGGCCTCATGTTAGGCGCGAGCTTCGGGCTCGTCGCCGAGGGGACCGGATACGGCCGCGGCCAGACGCTCATTGGCGGGCTACTCGGCGTCGGCTTCATCCTCCTGGCGCAACGCCTCCTGGGCGAGCGGGACGGCCACGACCTCGTCTTCGAGGCGGCCCGGGGCGAGGGTGCGAGGCGCATGCTCCTCGTCGTGATCGTGATGACGGTCCACTCGTTCGCCGAGGGAGTGGCGGTGGGCGTCTCGTTCGGTGACGGCGTCACGCTCGGGACGGTCATCACGATCGCGATCGCGATCCACAACGTGCCGGAGGGGGTGGCGATCAGCGCGGTGCTCCGTCCGCAGGGAGTCTCGGTCGGGCGCTGCGCCGCCTGGAGCGTCTTCTCCTCTCTGCCTCAGCCCCTGATGGCCGTGCCGGCCTTCCTCTTCGTCGAGGCGTTTCGTGAGGCGCTCCCCTACGGGCTCGGCTTCGCGGCGGGGGCCATGGTCTTCATGGTGCTCGGCGACCTGTTGCCCGAGGCGTACCGCGGCGGTGAGCGCGCCCAGGTGGCGACGCTCGCCACCGCGTCGGCCGTCGCGATGGTCCTCTTCCAGCAATGGCTCTAGCAGCGGTGCCCGCGCCTACATCACGAGCCGCTGCTCCAGCCTCAACTGAGCAGCGCGTGCGCACCCCTGCATCACCTGGAAGTACCGCTGCACCCACTCCGCGCCGATCTCGTAGGGGTGTGGCCCCGCCGCGGCGCCCAGCGTCGCCATGGCCCGCCACCCGGCGAGCATCCTGTTCTTCGTTACTGCGTCGTCGAATTCGGAGTGGTTCGAGAGGATCACGGTCGCGCCGGCTCGTGCCGCCTCTTCCGCGATGTGGCGCTGCGCATCGATGTACGACTGGAAGTTCCGGATCCCGGGCTCGGGCGTATCGTTGACGAAGTTGAACGCCGTGCCGCCGGAGTACGCGACGCTCACCGGACGGCCCTGCTCTCGCACGCTGAACGTGTACGAGAGCGTGCCGGGGGTGTGGCCGGGCGTTTCCCAGAGACGGATGGTCACGTCGCCGAGCGTGATCTCCATGCCGTCCGTCGCGACGATGTCCCGGCGCGGCGCCATGGATCGGTACCGATTGGGGTATCGCTCGACGAGATCCCAGTCCGGGCCGCCCATGACCACGCGAGCGCCATAGCGCTCCTGGAGCATCTGAGCGCCCCCGATGTGATCACCGTGCGCATGCGAGATGATCACGTAGCGGATATCCTCCGGATCGAGGCCCAGCCTCTGGAGGCCGCCGACGATCGCCTCCTCGGAGTTGTAAGGGTAGAGCGTGTCGATGATGATGATCCCCTCGTTCGTGGTGATCGCCCACGAGCTGTGCACGCTCCCGCCCACGAAGTACAGGTTGTCGAAGACGCGGGCCGGCTCGGCGTACCAGCTCGCGCGCGGGGGCGCCGTCGAGGGCTCGAGCACGTAGCGCGGCACGTTGTCGCTCGTGTTTTCGCCCCCGCTCGCGGGGAGCAGGCAGATCCGGTTGAGCGTACCGAGGTGCTCGAACCCGGCCGCCTGCTTCGCCAACCGGATGGCCGCCTCGATCTCCGCGTCGAAGTCGCGGCCTCCGCGAGCGTTCTGCGCGACGGCCGGTGCAGCGAGCGCCGCGCAAGCGACCAGCGACAGCGCGAGGGTTGGCGTGCGCGACATGATCACTTGAGCTGTGAGAAGTCGGTCGGATCGAGGTACATCCGCTCGACGTTCGCGACGATGCGGCCGTCGCGCTGCGACTCTTCGGCGACTCCCTGCCATTCGGGGTCCGCGCCGAAGCTCCGCCAGGCCTGGTCGGCGGCCTCGCGCGAGGGATGCGCGAGCAGATAGACCAGGGTGTTCTGCCGGAGCGTCTCGTCCTGCGGAAGCCAGTAACCGACGTTGGTCATGCCGTGCTTCTCGAAGATCCGCATGGTGTGGTTCCGGAAGCGCGCGAGCAGGTCGTCCAGCTTGCCCTCGGGCGCCGTGTACGTGCGGAGCTCGAAGACCCGGTCGGCGGCCTGGAAGACCGGCGCCGGCGCCGCCTCGGCCTCGGGCACCCATCCTCCCGTGCCGCTCGTGAAGCCGAGGCCGTATCCGGATCCGAACAGCATCAACGCCACGGTGAGCAGTGCGAGTCGCTTGGCGACCATGGTACCTCCCTACGCTCGGGGTTCAGCGGTTCACCGGCACGCCCGGGAGCATACGGGACCGGGCCTCGGGTCGCCATGACGGGGCGCCCGGACCCCGCCGCCCCCAGGAGGGGAACCGGGGGGGCGCCTGCCCGTGGCGACGACGCGTCAGCGTGGTGGGCCGGGGGCGGCACCAGCAGGAGCGTCGTCGTCCGGCCCGTCCGCGGCCGGCATGAACGCGTGCCTCGGATCGGCGAACGCGGAGATCGAGTAGCGGAAGACCGCGCGGTCGCTCCGCGCCTCCACGTCGGGGGCCAGGTGCGCGGGGCGGCTGAAGGCGTCGGCTCCCAGGAGCTCCCGGGGCCGGAGGTGATCCTCGAGGAGGTGCACTCCGATCGGCTCCGAGGCCGGCATGTCGAGCTCGACCACCACCATGCTGTCCGGAATCCCCCAGTGGTCGACCCACTCGACGCTCCCGGGTTGATCGATGCGGGTCCCGGCGACGGAGAGGAAGCGCGTCCGTCCGCCCGAGTCACGGATGAAGGTGAGCCGCTCGGCACCGACCCTGGAGCGGGCGGCGAGCGTGACCCGGCGTACGTTCGCCTCGACAGTATCGCTGAAGACGACCACCTCCGGAGGTGCGGCCGTGATGATGGGCGCGGCGGCGACGCGCGCCTGCTCCCAGGGGAGGCCGAAGCGCGTCAGGTCTTCCGTCGCTCCGAACGGCGCGCCGACGCGTTCCTCGGCCCACGCGATCGCCTCCGCGTCGAGCAGCGGGTCCGCGTTCGGATCCGTCGCCCAGTACGCGGCACCGGTTCCGTGCTCGTAGGCGTAGACGAGCGTGCTCGGCGCCGGGGACTCCGGGCCCGGCCCCGCCGCGGCGACGCCGATCCAGAGCGCCGCCGCGGCCACGCCGACGCCGGTGAGCGGCGCCCACCAGTCGTTGGGGTGGCGGAGCGAGTCGAGCGCCGCGAGCGACAGGTGGAGCGTGATGGCCACGACGACGGCCACCACGACGAGCGTCTGGAAGGTCAGCGAGAGCCAGAGCAGCTCTGCGAGGGGAACGAGAAGGACGAGCACCGGTGTGGCGAGCAGTAAAGCAGCAATCCATGCGGCGACGCTGGGCGACCTCGACCCGAAGAGCGCGAGGACGAGCGCCGCGATGAGCGCCGCGGCCACCGGCCACTGCACGTTCATGGCGGCGAGCGGGGCGGCGACGCTCAGCCAGGCGGCCAGCCCGAGCGGCACGAAGGTCGCGCCCAGCACTAGCTCCAGCGTCGTCAGCCAGCGCCGGGCGACCGCGTGGAGCGCGGTCACGATCGCGAAGACGGCCGCCGCCATCGCCACGACGTACCACCCTTCGCTGTGGTACAGGGAGCCCGCGAGGCTCCCGCCCTCCGGGTGGAAGTGCGCGACCCAGCGCATGAGCCCGAGCGCCAACCCGTACGAGAGCGCGGCCCCGAGGATCGCGAGCCCGAGCCCGGTCACTACGCCGCCGATCCTGGCCCCGGCGCGCCTGGCCGCGAGACCGGCCAGGAGGAGGAGCACGACCAGGCCGCCGGTGATGGGAAGCACCCACCCCGCGCCGTAGACGACGAGCCCGAGCAAGGGAGCGGTGAGGTACACCACGTTCGGAGCGTCGACCTCGCGGAGGTCGGCCTGTCCCAGGTAGCGGAGGCCCGCCAGTGCCCGTACTCCATGATGCTGGAGCGTCGCCTCCGAGAAGTTCTCAGGCGTGTCCGTCGCCTGGTGGTAGACGTGCGCGTCGCCGACGGCGGCGAAGTTAAGCCCCTGCTTGCCGGCCTCTCTGAACGGAGTGAAGTCCGTATCGTTCGGCATGCGCTCGTAGACCTCGGCCGCGAGCGAGTTGGCGAAGGGCTCGGGATCGAAGTCCTGGAGGGCGCGCACCACCCAGCCGTTCCTGTCGTTGGTCTCGAACATGATGGAGGGGCCGCCGCCGCCCCTCATCTCGACCGAGAGGACGAGCGCGACGTCGGCGATCCAAGGGTGCTGGTCGACGAAGGCCCGCGCGCCGAGAAGGCCGAGCTCCTCGGCGTCCGTGAAGAGCACGATGACGTCGTTCCTGAGCGGCTCACCGGTGCGCAGCGCGTGTAGCGCCTCGAGGATCGCCACGACACCGGAGCCGTCGTCGCCCGCGCCCGGTGAGAGCTCACGGGTGTCGTAGTGCGCCGTGACGAGTACGGCGCCTGTCGACTCCGTGCCGGGGAGCTTCGCGATCAGGTTGCGCACCGTGGCCGTCCGCACGGCGCTCGCGCCCCGGATGGAGCTGGTGGTCGTTTGCACCTCGGGCTCGAGGCCGAGCGCCCGCAGCCGCTCCACCAAGTAGTCGCGCACGCGCGTGTGCTCCGGCGAACCGGTCGGGTGCGGGGTGCGCGCGATGTCGACGAGCATCGCCATGGCGCGGGCGGAGGAGAAGACGCTATCGGGTGCGTTGGCCGGCACGGGGCGTGGTACCGCGGCGCGCGAGCTCGACAGGGCCGCGAGCCCGACGAGGATCACGAGCGTGAGGAGTCCTCTCCAGCGGCTCCGGGGGCCCTCGGGCTGCCGGGGTCGAGCGGCGGCGCCGGCGGCGGCCTTCTCCCTCTTCGCCTTCTTCTTCTTGCCCTTCTTCGGCGCCTCTGCCCCGCCGCCTCCCTTCGGCTCGAACGTCTGACCCAGGAGCGCGACCATCTCCTCCTGGCTGAGCTCGGGCCGGTCCGCGGGCAGCTCCTCCTCGAGCTTCTCGCGGTCCTCGTCGGTGATGCCGAGCTCGTCGTCGGACGGCAGCTCGGGCAGGTCGAACTTGCTCATGGGTGGGGCGCGCTCACGAAGCGGGCAAAAGAGGTCTGGGTTGCTCGAGGCTGCGCGCTCAGCGCGCCAGGATCCGCACGATGTCGTCGATCGCGGCACGGACCTGCCCGGCACCGACGCCGCCGGCGTTGGTCAGAATCGAGAAGGCGACCGGTCGACCGT
>Ga0214472_10001613_pt1 | contig 24963 bp, 25 predicted proteins | sample RVTome_6_FD_207662 | JGI IMG/M metagenome (GOLD analysis project Ga0214472, IMG submission 207662) | Soil microbial communities from uranium-contaminated site in the Upper Colorado River Basin, Wyoming, United States - RVT140D175 | ecosystem: Environmental > Terrestrial > Soil > Contaminated >...
AGCCGCAGACTGCGGTATGGCGACCGTGTGCGCGTGGCTGGTGAGGAGTACGTGCTCCTTCCGGCCACCGAGTACCCGCGACTCAAGGGGACGGGGCGGAAGGTCGTCTTCGACGCCGTCGAGATCCTGACCTGGCTTTCCGGCCGCGACCTGCGCCGGGACCGTGAAGCGGCCGGACTGACGCAGGCCGAGGTCGCGCGGCGAGCCGGTATCCGCCCCGAGACGTTGTCGCGCCTGGAGCACGGGCGGGGCAACCCGACGGTCCGGACGATCAGCCGGATCGTGAGGGCGATCAGGGGGGCGAGATGGGGCGCGGGGCGCGGGCGGCGGGGAGCGGCACGCTGACCACAGCTCCGCACCAATCCGAAGGCCCTCACCCCAGAACAACGGGGGAACCCTTGCGGACTCCCCCGTGTCGCGAACCGTGCCTGGGGCCCGCGCTACCCGAGGATGTCGGCGACGGCCAGCGTGACGCCCGGGAGGTGCAACGGGGCGAGGACGTCGCCGGGGCCGGCGGACCGGACGTGGGCATAGCGACCGGCATGCGGCTCCCGGTGGACGGCGATGCGCTCGCCGGTCAGGTCCACGAGCCACGCCTCGGGAATGCCGGCGCGGGCATAGAGGGGGATCTTGACGTCGCGGTCGTAGGCGAGCGTGGTGTCGGCGACCTCGATGACGAGCAGGATGTCCCGCGCGTGCGGGTGGTGCAGGTAGCGATCCGCCCGTCGCTGGAGCACGGCCACGTCCGGCTGGGGCGCGTCGCGTACCCCGAGCACCACGGGGTTCTGCACGTCGATGATCGCGACCTCGAGGGCATCGCGGGCCAAGAGGTCGTGGAGGCGGCGGACGCAGCTCGCGTGGCGGTCGCCGATGGGGGTCATCTCGACGACCTGACCGGCGATGAGCTCGACGCGGTCGTCCGCGCCGAGCACGCCCAGCTCGGCGAGCCGCTGGTAGGACTCGACGGTGAAGGGGCCCTGGAGCACGCGCAGCGCCATTGGCAGAATATGGGCTCGGCGAGAGTGACGGGTCAATCTGGGGCGGGAATGCGGGCCAAGCGTCATCGTTTTCGCGCAGGGCGCTGCCGGCGGTGGCAGTTTCGCGCATCCAAACCGTACTGCTCCGTGCTCCGTGTTCCCTGCTCCGTGCTCCCTGCTCCGTTTAACGCAACGGGGGAACCCTTGCATCTCCTCGATCCCCGTTGCCGGGGATGGTGACGGCGACCTTTTCGTCCTCACAGCCGGCCAGGCTCGATTACGACGCCTTGGCCACCTTCCGGGTGGTCCCGCGAACCGCCGTCAGGCCGCGGTTCCCGGCGCGGCGCGCTGCAGGCTTGGGCCCCGTGCGCTCGTCCTCGTCGATCGCAATCCGGACGCGGCCGCCGAGCGCAACCGCGTAGCGCACCAAGGTCTTGAGCTCGAGGTTCTTCGCCTTCCCGGACTCGATCTTCGCGATCGCCGGTTGACTCACGCCAAGAATCTTTGCGAGCTGTCGCTGGGAGACGTTCCGCCGCTCCCGCAACTGGGCCAAGTCCTGCTCGATCCGCATGTGGTTGAGCGTCTCCTCCACCTGACGCCGGAACTCGGCGTCGCCGCTGAGCGCGGCATCCAACCACTCCTGGACCGTCTTGGGCTGCTGAGCTGTCACGCTCGGCTTATTCATCGTCCTGCCTCGCTCGCCTTCCGGTCCGCGGCTTCCACCGCCCGCCGCATGGTCCGTACCCTCTTGAGAACATCATCGGGGATCTGGCCCCGCTTCTTCACCATACCGTCCAGCAGGACCACGCGATGCCCCCGCCGAAAGATGTAGAAGATCCGGACTTCGTGTGCGCGGAGCTCGAACAACCCCCCGCCCAACGCCTTCGAGTGCGGCGGCCGCAGCGAATTCCCCCGCTCCCCAAGCAACTGCAGGAGCGCCGCGGCATCGGTCTTGTTCCGTCCTTCGAGCCCCACCAGGAATTTCAGAACGGGCTTCTCGCCGCTGGGCGCTGCATACTCCTCGATCGTCCACGTCGTCTTCTCCGCCATCCGCCCAGTGTCCCCTAAGGTAATGAGTTATAAGTTATCGGTCAAGGAAGAGGGAATCCGCGCTTCCACCCCAATCGCTGCGCGACGGAGTTGATCGAACAGTGCCCGGGATCGCGGATGGTAGGCGGTGTCGGTCGATTTCAAGGCGACCAACACCAGCGCGTGGGACCGCTGCCAGACCGTCATCGAGCGGTACTTGTGCATGCACCGAAATTGGGATCCCGCCGGCGACAACCAGTACCCCGGTGCTGCCGGCGGTGGCAATTTCGCGCATCGAAGCCGTGCTGCTCCGTGCTCCGTGCTCCGTTCGCTGATCCTGGCGAGCACGGTGGCGATTATTGTGGTGGCGACGCGGTAGCCGACCGGCCGCCACCGGCGTCCCGTTCACCGGCGCCGAAGCCGATGCGACGTCGCCGAGGTTGTTCCGGTGGCCGGAGCAATTCCCGAATCGCGTGGATGATCGCCTGCAGCTCTTGGTCGTGCTGACCCCCTCGTCGTTCCAGCTGCGTGAGGCGTCCCAATAGCTCGGCCTGGTCCGCAATCCACTCGCGGAGGCTGTGGAGGGTACTTCACGTTCCCTCCTCGCTTCAAGATCACAGATTGTGATCTTGAACGCCGTACCGCCACCGCTTCCTGCCTGCTCAAGCGGAACGCGAAGTCGGGCGGAAATCGGTCCGCGTGGCGCTTCACCGCCTGATTGAGGACCCGCGGCTCGACTCCATAGATCCGAGCCAGATCCGCAGACAGGATCACCCGCTGGCCCCGCACGGTGACGATCACCTGGGCCACGGCAAGGGCCTCCTCTGTGCGCATCCGGGAGGCTAGTCGGGGATGGTCACTGCCCCGTCAACAGGTGCGCCGCGGGGAGCGGTCGTGGGCGCGGAGCATAACCGCTTGTCTTGGGGGTATTTGCCGTGCATCTTAGCCCCCTCATGAATCGCCCAATGGAGCAAGGCATGGGGACCCGCTCGTGTGCGTCCACGCCGCGGCACCGCGGGGCGAAGGCGTCGCTAGGACAGGGCCGAGGCGCGGGTTCACTGCGGTGAGCGGAAAGGCCGGGCTGCGGGATGCGGGAAGCGGGAAGGGAGATCGCAGGGGAATAATTCTGGCAGGCGGAGCCGGAACGCGGCTCCATCCGCTCACGCTCGGCATCAGCAAGCAGCTCCTCCCCGTCTACGACAAGCCGATGGTCTATTACCCCCTATCCACGCTGATGCTGGCGGGGATCCGGGACATCCTGATCATCTCCACGCCGCAGGACCTGCCTCGCTTCCAGGTTCTCCTCGGGGATGGCACGCAGCTCGGGATGTCCTTCCAGTACGCCGAACAGCCACGCCCTGAAGGTTTGGCGCAGGCGTTCGTCATTGGGCGTGACTTCGTGGGCGGAGCACCTTCGGCGCTCATCCTCGGGGATAACATCTTCTATGGCGGCGGACTGCGACCGTTGCTCGAGGGTGCCGCGGGGCGCACGAGCGGAGCTACCGTCTTCGCGTATCACGTGAAGGACCCCGAGCGGTACGGGGTGATCGAGTTCGATGAGGCACGGCAGGCGCAGAGTATCGAAGAGAAGCCCAGGGTGCCGAAGTCGCCCTACGCCGTGACCGGCTTGTACTTTTACGACAACGATGTGCTGGACATCGCCGCCCGCCTGCGTCCGTCGGCTCGCGGGGAACTTGAGATCACGGACGTCAACGCCACCTACTTGAAGCGCGGGACTCTCCACGTCACCGTGCTCGGGCGCGGGATCGCGTGGCTCGACACTGGCAATCCCGATGCGCTCCTCCAGGCGGCAAGTTACGTGGCGACGCTCGAGCAGAGGCAGGGCCTGAAGGTGGGGGCGATCGAGGAGGTTGCCTACCGGATGGGGTTCATCGATGCGGCGCAGGTCGAGAGGCTTGCAGCCCCGCTCAAGGGGAGTCCATACGCGCAGTACTTGCTGGCGATCATCCACGAGGATTCGTGAAGGCGATTCCCACCGAGCTGGGCGGCATCGTGATCATCGAACCCCAAGTGTTTTCCGACGCCCGGGGTTTCTTCTTCGAAAGCTATCACGCTGAGCGCTACGCGCAGGCCGGGATTGCCGCGGCATTCGTCCAGGATAACCACTCGAAGTCTGTTGCGGGAACGATTCGGGGGCTTCACTATCAGCTCAGGCGCCCTCAGGCCAAGCTGCTACGAGTGATTTGTGGTGCGGTGTTCGACGTCGTAGCAGACATTCGGCGTGGATCCCCGACGTTCGGCCGCTGGGTGGGCACGGAGCTTTCAGCCGAGAACAAGCGACAGGTCTACATTCCCGCGGGTTACGCCCACGGGTTCTGTGTGACGTCGGATGTGGCAGAGGTGGAGTACAAGTGTAGCGACTTCTACGTGCCGGACGACCAGCACGGCGTGTTATGGAGCGATCCCACGCTCGGTATCCGGTGGCCCGTGCAAGAGCCAATGCTCTCCGACCGAGACCTATCCTATCCACCTTTGATGGCCGAGCGCGACGACCTCCCCCTATACAAGCGAATGCAGTCGTGACCTTCGAGCCCTCGTGCATTCTCGTGACCGGTGGAGCTGGCTTCATCGGCTCGAACTTCATCCGCTGGGTCCTCCGCCGCGCCCCCGCCGTTCGGGTGATCAACCTCGACCTCCTCACCTATGCGGGCAACCTCGAGAGCCTCGAGGATGTCGCCGAGAAACACGGATCTCGAGGTGACGGGAGGTACCAACTCGTTCAAGGGGATGTCCGCGACGTTGATGCCATGACGCAGGCGCTGCGAGGTGTGGACTGCGTCGTACATATGGCGGCCGAATCCCATGTGGACCGCTCGATCATGGGGCCTGCGATCTTCGTGGACACGAATGTGCGCGGCACGCTCACGCTTCTCGAGGCCTGTCGAGGCGCACTGGCCGATCAGCCCCAGCCGTTCCGGTTCATCCAGGTGAGCACCGACGAAGTGTACGGCTCGCTTGGACCCGACGATCCGGCCTTTACGGAGGACACGCCTCTCGCGCCAAACAGCCCCTACTCGGCCAGCAAGGCCGGGGCGGACCTCCTCGTGCGCTCCTACGTCGAGACGTTCGGCTTCCCCGCGATCATCACTCGTTGCTCGAACAACTACGGTCCCTACCAGTTTCCCGAGAAACTCATCCCGCTGATGATCACACGGGCGCTGGCGAATCAACCGCTACCGGTCTACGGGGACGGCCAGAACGTGCGAGACTGGCTGCACGTCGAGGACCACGCGACCGCGTTGTGGGAGGTGCTCACCCGCGGGTCTCTCGGCGAGATCTACAATATCGGCGGCGAAGCGGAGCGGCTGAACATCGACGTAGTACGGCGGCTGCTCGAGCTGCTGGGCAAGCCCGAGTCGCTCATCCAGTGCGTGACGGACCGGCTCGGGCATGACCGGCGGTATGCCATGGACATCGCCAAGCTCAGAACGGAGCTCGGCTGGCGCCCGCGGCACTGTTTCGAGGAGGGCCTGGCGGAAACGGCACGGTGGTACGTGGACAACCACACGTGGTGGGAGCGGGTGTTGAGCGAGGCGTACCGCGCGTCCAACGCGCTGTACTTGAAGGATGATTGAATGCGAGTGATGGTCCTAGGAGCCGGTGGAATGTTGGGGCAGGATCTGGTCGCGACGGCGCCTCCGGCCTTCACGCTATTCCCGTTCACGCACGCGGACTTGGACATCACGGACCAAGCTGTGCTGGAATCGAGGATTGGAGAGGTGCGACCCGACGTGATCGTGAACGCAGCGGCCTACACTGCGGTGGACAAGGCTGAGGCGGACCAAGATCTGGCCTTCCGCGTGAACGGTGAGGCTGTCGGCGTGCTGGGTCGCCTCGCGGCACAGGCGGGCGCTCGGGTCGTTCACTTCAGCACTGACTACGTGTTCGATGGGAACGCCACTGCGCCTTATCCTGAGGATGCACCCACGCAGCCGATCAATGCGTACGGCGCCAGCAAGCTCGCAGGAGAGCAAGCGCTCCGGGCAAGCGGCGTCCAGTTTCTGCTCATTCGCACGCAGTGGCTGTTCGGGGCGCACGGGCGGTCGTTCCCCCGTGTTATGTGGGAGCGGGCCCGGCAGGGATTGGTGACCAGAGTCGTCGCAGACCAGACCGGTAGGCCCAGCTACACCGTAGACGTCGCCCGGGCGACATGGCAGCTCACCGAACGCGCGCCGTCGGGCGTCTTCCATGTAGCCAACTCGGGGGCCGCTAGCTGGCATGAAGTGGCAACCTACATCTTCGCATCGGGAGGGCGGGCAGATCTCGTCACGCCGTGTGCCACCCGCGAGTACCCTACGCCCGCGCGCCGGCCAAGGTTCAGCGTGCTAAGCACCCTGAAGATGGAGGCGATTCTGGATAGCGGCTTGCGAAGCTGGTCAGCGGCTCTCGCATGCTTCATGAGAGTTCTCGACGGGACCCCTCAGGGCCCTGTCCGCCAATGACGGCGCGGCTGCTCTCGGGCCCCGTACTTCTTCGCAGCGGAATCTGGAACGTGCTGGGCCTGGGCCTGCCGCTCGTCGTCGCGCTCTTCGCCATCCCGCGCCTCATCGCACAGCTTGGCACGGACCGGTTCGGCCTGCTGGCCATCATCTGGGCGGCCATCGGGTACTTCAGCCTCTTCGATCTCGGTCTGGGACGGGCGCTCACCAAGTTGATCGCGGAGCGGCTCGGTCGTGAGCGCACCGATGATCTGCCCCAGCTCGTGTGGACCGCCCTGAACCTCATGGGCATCCTAGGCGTCGTGGCGGCCGTCGTAGTGGCCGCGCTCGGACCGTGGCTGATCGGTGACGTGCTGAATGTTCCGTCAGCCCTCCAGCCCGAGGCGCGACTGTCCTTCCGGATCCTGGCCTTGACCCTGCCTGTCGTGATTCTCTCCGCTGCGTTCATCGGGGTGCTCGAGGCCTACCAACGATTTGCCCTGATCAACGCGGTGCGTATCCCACTCGGCGCGTTCACCTTCCTCGGCCCGCTGCTCGCCGTCCAGTACTCGCCCGGTCTGGTAGCCGCCACCGGTGCCCTCGCCGTCGCCCGGTTGCTCGCTTGCCTCGCCTATCTGGCCCAGTGCCTGCGCGTGATGCCAACCCTGCGCCCGACGGCCTCCTTCGAGCGTGCCCTTGTAGGACCGCTGCTCTCTTTCGGCGGCTGGCTCACAGTCAGCAACGTGGTGGGCCCGCTCATGGTCTACTTCGACAGGTTCCTCATCGGCGCCCTGCTGACGATGAGCGCGGTAGCCTACTACGCCACGCCGTACGAACTAGTCACCCGCTTCTGGGTCGTGCCGACGGCGGCGGCGGGAGTCCTGTACCCCGCCCTGGCCACAGCCTTTGCCGCCGACCAGCCGCGGCTGGTGCGGCTATTTGGTCGCGCCGTAAGAGCCATCCTTCTCGTCATGTTCCCGCCTCTGGCGGTCGTGGTGCTGTTTGCCCCCGAAGGACTGACCCTGTGGCTCGGTGCAGAGTTCGCAACGAAGAGCAGCTCAGTCCTCCGCTGGCTGGCCCTGGGTGTGTTCATCAACAGCTTGGCCCGAATACCGCACGCCCTCGTGCAGGGCGTGGGACGCCCGGACCTCACAGCAAAACTGCATCTACTGGAACTAGTGCCCTACACGGCGGCGGTGTGGCTCCTTGTTCGCCACTTCGGGGTCGCGGGCGCGGCTGCGGCGTGGACCGCGCGCATCGGCGTGGACACGGTAGCACTGTTCTGGCTCGCGGGCCGCGTCGTGCCGGCCGTGCACGCAGAGGCAACCCGTGCACTTCTGTTCATGTCGGGAGGCGTATTGGCAATTGCACTACTCACCATGACGCAAGGACTGGCGAACAAGGGCACCTGGGCGTTTATGCTCGTCACGGTGGCGGCTTGGCTCGCGTATCGAGAGGCACGCGCGATGCCGTGGCTGGCCAGCGCGAACGCTGTGACCAAGAACGCGCGATGACGGGTATCCGCATTGGCACCGAACCGGTGACTTCGCAGGCGCGAGCGTGGCCGGAGGATGGTTTGGAGCGCGTCGTGCGGTGTCCCGTTTGCGGTTCCGCCGAGCGTGCCCTCCTTTACCAGGCCTTGACCGACCGGGTCTTTTTCTGTGCCCCGGGCAAGTGGACGCTGCAGCGCTGCGCCCAGTGTCGGTCGGCCTACCTGGATCCACGCCCCACGAGAAACACAATCGGCCTGGCGTACGAGCGCTACTACACGCATGCGGCGGAGGATTCTGAGGGTGTGTCACCAATTACCCGGTTACGGCGGGCCGTGCGCAACGGTTACCTCAACCACCGCTTCGGAACGGATTACAATCCATCCAGCTGGCTAGGGCGCTTGGTCGGACCACTGTTGCCCGGGAAACGCGCCCAGTTGGACGCCCGCGCTCGCAATCTCCCGCCGCCCACGCCGAATGCCGCCTTGTTGGACGTTGGCTGCGGCAATGGGGACTTCTTGGACTTGGCCCGGCGCACCGGTTGGCGGGTCACCGGAGTCGATCCCGATCCCAAGGCTGTGGAGACCGCTCGTGCGCGACGGCTGGACGTGCGGCTCGGTGGCCTCGAGCTTCTGGCGGGGAGCGGCATTGCCTTCGACCTCATCACATCGAGTCATGTGATCGAGCACGTGCACGAGCCGCTGCAGATGCTACGTGCATGCCACACCCTGCTGAAGCCCACGGGGTTCTTGTGGCTGGAAACGCCGAACCTGGACAGCATCGGCCATGGGCTTTACGGGCACGCGTGGCGCGACCTCGACCCTCCGCGCCACCTGGTGCTCTTCACCTGGCGTTCCCTCACGAGCGCCCTGGAAGCGGCAGGTTTCGCTCGCGTCGAAGCCGAGCCACATCGCCCTTTATGCAGGGATATCTTCGCGGCCAGCGAAGCGATCGCGCGCGGCCGGGATCCTGTTCGAGACGCTCGGCTTTCCGTGCGCGGGCACTGGCTAGCCTTCCGGGCGGAGCTGCTGGCCCGGACTCGCCCCGAGCAGCGAGAGTTCATCACCGTGAAGGTGTGGAAGAGCGCGTGACACGAACTCCGCTGTGCCGACGTGGGAGGCGCTGACCCCGTGAAGAACAGCAACCCGATGATCGCTGCGACGGTATCAGCAGTCGTCGTACTCGCGGCCCCCGATCCTTTCCTGTCGGCCGGCACCTCGTGTGTCAACGAGTCACGGAGCTTCTGAGTGATGCAGACCAGCGAGCATAGCTACGCCAACGCATCACAGGTCTTCGTTCTCCTGCTGCGGGTTCGGCGAGGTCTTCTTCGCCTGGCAGTCGGCACTGCTCTGGTGGTTGGCGCTTTGGTCATGCTGAGTCCGCGTTGGTGGCGCGCTGATGGATCGTTCGTAGCGCAGACACCGAGACTACCCGGTAGTCTTGCCGCGATCTCCGGAGCCGCATCGCGGTTAGGGATTTCCCTTCCCGTCAGCGACGCCAGCTATCCACCGCAGTTTTACATGTCGCTCATGCGCAGCCGTGCCATACTCGACCAGCTTGTGGAGTATCCGCTGGATCACGATGGTGACCCATTGACTGCTCCGCAAACGCTCGTTGACCTCCTCGATGAGCGTGGTGACAGTCGTGAGACCCGGCGCGACCGGACCCGTCGACACCTTAACGAAGAGATGCTTGGAACCGGTGTGGACCTAAAGAGCGGTTTGGTCACCTTTTCTATCAGGAGTCGAAACCCCAGACTGGCCGCAAACCTGGCAGAAGAACTCCTGAACGCCGTGGTTCGGTTTAACGAGGACCGCCGCCAGTCGCAGGCGGGAGCCGAACGACGATTTACCGAGCAACGCCGCGCCGAGGTTCGGAACGAGTTGCGGGAGGCGGAAGACAGACTGGCGCATTTCCTTCAGCGCAATCGTGACTACCGCAACGCCCCAATGCTGGTGTTCGAGTTCGATCGTCTTTCGCGGGAGGTAGCGCTTCGTCAACAGATTTTCACCGCTCTCTCCGAAGCTTTCGAGCAAGCCAGGATCGAGGAGGTGCGGGACACACCGATTCTAACAGTGGTGGACGCGCCTTCTCTTCCCGCAACTCCCGAGCGGCGGCACTTGCTTATCAAGGTGATTGTCGCCTTCATAGTTGGCCTCAGTGTGGGCGTAGTGACAGTGCTTTCGCGCGCGGCCTTGGGTCTCGATGCGCCAGCATCGACGGCAACGCCCGGTGAGCTGTCCACCCTGCTTTCGGACGCGGTGCGAGATCTAAGGCGGCCGTGGCGCCTCCTCCTCGGATGATATCTCCTGCTGGCTCCACCCCGAGCACGCTCATCCTCTGTGGTGGATTTGGCACGCGTCTGGCCCGACGGCTTCGGGGCCTGCCTAAGTTCCTTGCGCCCATTGGAGGTCGACCCTACGCCGACCATCTTCTGGAATGGCTGTCCGCGTGGCATCTTCGCGACGTTGTGCTCTGCGTAGGCCATCTAGCGGACCCAATTCGTGCATTCTGCGGCGACGGCGGGCGGTGGGGACTAACGGTCCGCTACTCAGAAGAGCAGACGCCGCTTGGGACTGCGGGCGCGCTTGCGTTGGCGACGCGACAGCCGCTTACAGACACCTTGCTGGTCCTCAACGGCGATACTCTCCTGGGCTTCGACCCACATGCGACGATACGCGCGCACGAAAGCTGTGGAAGCCGGGTGACTCTGGTGCTCGCACATGTCGCCGACCGCTCGCGGTTCGGCGCAGTTGAGATTGACGGGGACGGTCAGGTGACCCAGTTCGCCGAGAAAGGTCGCCGCGGCCCCGGCCTCGTTAACGCAGGCGTATATGTCCTCGACGCCGACATCCTGCGGACGCTGCCCCCCGTCCGGCCGCTCTCACTGGAGACGGACGTGTTCGCACACCTTCCACGGCGCGCACTACACGCAGTCGTGGCGCCGGGCCCGTTCCTCGACTTCGGTACACCCGATAGCCTCGATGTGGCGGGAGACGTTCTCGCCCTCCTGCCGCGTCCTGCCAGGTCATGATCATTACTCGCGCCCCCCTTCGTATGAGTTTCTTCGGTGGTGGCACGGACTACCCCGAGCACTTTCGCAAGAGTGGCGGCGCTGTGCTCGCCACGACCATCGACAAGTACTCGTACGTCACGGCGAGTCGCTTTCACAGTCCGCTCTTCGATTACCGCGTGCGGCTCTCGTATAGAGAGAATGAACTGGTGCAGAACGTGTCCCAGATCCGTCACAACGTGTTCCGTGCTTGCTTGACCTACCTGGGTTTGTCTGGAGACATCGAGCTACACACCGTCGCGGATCTGCCATCCTTCACAGGCTTGGGTTCTTCGTCCTCCTTTACGGTCGCCCTCCTCCAAGCACTCCACGCCTTTCGGGGCGAGTTTCGGACTCCGGCCGAGCTCGCTCGCGAGGCAATCCACGTGGAGCGCGAGATACTCAGGGAGGCAGTCGGATGCCAGGATCAGGTGCTTGCGGCCTTTGGAGGCTTCAACCTCGTCGAGTTCAGTCGGGACGAACAGTTCGTCGTTCGCCGAGTCCCCGTCCCCGGCCCACGGCTGGCAGAGTTCGAGCGGCACCTATTCATCGTGTTTACGGGAATCAAGCGTTCAGCCCCGGAAGTGGCCTCACAGCAGCTACGAAGGATACCGGAGAACGTCTCCACGCTCGCCGCGATGCACGCGATGGTCGAACACGCCTGGGACATCCTGACGGGCGGAAGCAACCTGGAGCAGTTCGGGATCCTGCTGCACGAAGCCTGGATCGCCAAACGCAGCCTCGATGGTGGCGTATCTAATCCAACCATAGACGGACTCTACGAGCGTGGCCGCGCCGCAGGCGCCATCGGCGGGAAGCTGCTAGGAGCCGGGGGCGGTGGCTTCATCTTGTTCTTCGTGCCACCGAAACTCCAGGGCCAGGTGCGTGCAGTCTTCAGCCCTGACCATGTGCTTGACGTGCGTTTGAACAGCCCGGGGTCCCAAGTCATCTTCAGTGAATGAGGCGATCCAGTCACGTTTGCGGCCACCGGGCGCTCGCACTGGTGCATGATGCGGATGCCACGAATCAGCCCCAATCCTTATGCACGAGGGCAGCACGTTGGGTTCGTGACATCAACTCCCTGGCCATCCTCCAGAGTTCCCTGCTCACGGGCGATTCGGGGCGCCCCCGCGACGGACTCTGCCCTTTGGATCCTGAGGGGCTGTGACGACACATACCGGGTTGCACACCACCGGCTGGGTGGGCGTCGTGATCCTGAACTACAACGGATGGAGCGACACCATTGAATGCCTTGAGAGCCTGCTCCGCCTGTCCACTCCGCGCATCACTGTCGTGGTCTGCGATAACGGCTCCACGGATGAGTCCTTGAAGCAGATCCGGCACTGGGCGGCGGGGCGTGTCCATGCGCCTACGTCTCCGTTCCTGGAGATCGCGCGGTGTACCCAGCCTCCAGTGCCCAAGCCAGTGCACCTTGTAGAGATGAGACCTGAACAGTTGAGCGGTCTCGCAGCGGCCGCACTTCCCCCGCAAACGGTCTTGCTTGTGCAGAACGGCCAAAATCTCGGCTTCGCTGCCGGAAACAATCCAGCGCTTGGCTGGTTCGCCTCAGATCCGTCAATCAGTCACGCCTGGGTTCTGAACAACGATACGGTCGTCACACCATCGGCCCTTTCCGCGATGGTGCGGCGCCTTGGAGAGCGTCCCGACGCGGGTCTGTGCGGCTCCCGCCTACTGCATTACCATGCCCCTGGTTCGGTGCAGGCCCTCGGGGGGCTCCGCTACAATCGCTGGCTGGGATCCGCATCCGCTATCACCATGACGTCGCCGGCATCTGATCGGGACGTCGAACGGGTGGTAGAACAGGCAATGGACATGGTGCACGGAGCTTCGGTGCTCGTTTCGCGACAGTTCCTGCGCGGCGTGGGCCCGTTGGCGGAGGACTACTTTCTATACAGCGAGGAGATCGATTGGGCGGAACGTGGGCGGCGAGCAGGCTTCAGCTTGGCCTACGCGCATGATGCAATCGTCTACCACAAAGAAGGCGCAGCAATCGGCACCTCAGGCGACCCGTACCGCCGCAGCTGGGTCTCCGACTTCTATGCGGTTCGAAGCCGCCTCCGGGTCGCAGCAAAGTTCTATCCGGCAACTCTACCAGGTGTGTATCTCGGACTTGGTGCCGTAGTGCTGAATCGGCTCCGCCGAGGCCAGTTCGATCGCGCCATCATGGTCCTCCGGGTTGCGCTGTCTCCCGCGTCATACCGCCCGCATCGTGGCGACACGCCGCCTCACCTCGATCGTTCCTGGAGATGACTGCCGCACCCCCAGAACTTGACGCGGGGCAGGAAGCCGCCAGAAAATCGGCGCGCCTCGCGTTGGCCCTGCTCGGCTTCGTCTACCTCCTAATGGGCGCCTACATCGAGCCGCCCCTCCCCATCGGTGACGGTTGGATCTTACCCAGTTTTGCGACCGTTCTGGCGTTGCCCGTCCTGCTACTCGTCATGCTCGGTACGCTGCGTCGTCGTGACATCGTGCTGCTGGCGAGCGTGGCCGGGCTACTCCTTGTAAGCGCCGTGCTATCTCCCGGCCTTGAGTGGATACGAGAAAAGGTTCTCGGCTTGGCACAGACGCTTGTCGCGATGGTGGGAGGCCTCCTCCTGTTCAAGTTGGCGGAGTTCCTTCCCGTGCCAGTGCTACGCCGCGTGCTTGCGGTGGGATGGGTCTTGCTGTTGGTTGCCGCCACGCTAGAAGTCGTGGGAGTCCTCCGCCCGGCCGTCGTCGCATTCGGTGAGGCAGTCTACCACACCGGTGGGTACCAGTTCTACTCCGCAGATCTGCGCGACATCGAGCTGCTCGGTTTTGCACGTCCCAAGGTTTTCACCTCTGAGCCGAGTCTCGTCGCGATCGCTTTCTACGTTTTGCTGACCGGCTGGCTCGCCCTGCGGGTGACGCTCCTCCGTCTACTCGTAGCGATCGCGGCGGCGACTGTAATGCTGTCACTTGTGGGCAGTCCGGTGCTGCTCATCGCAGTCCCGGTCCTTTGTCTCATATACGCGAGGCTCGGCCCCAGGGACATGCTCACGCTCGCGCTGGCCGTCGTGGTGGTCGCAGGGGCCGTCCTGCTCCTGCCGCTTCTGATTCCCGGCGTAGTCGAGCGATTGGCCGAACGTTTGGATGCGGCGGTCACTAACGCTGCAACTCTGGCGCCGACTAGTGAGAACCTTCGACTGGTCATACCTGCTGTCACCACGGTGGATGTGCTAACGGCATCGCCGCTCCTCGGCGTCGGCATCTCCGGCAAGGAGGTCATGGGACAGTTCTCCGCGCTCCCGGGCGTCGACTTTGCAGGGGATACACAGTTCGGGAACGCCTTTGCGTTGTTCTTGTGCTACCTAGGACTGGCGGGAGCTGCGTTGTTCGTCGGTATCCTACGCCGCTGGCTGCGGGAGAGCGGTGTCCGATACGGCGGCCTATGCACCGTCGTGGTTATCGGGTTGTCTCAGGCCATGGGGGGGTTCGAAACGCCTCGCTTCTGGGCCTACATTTTCCTTGTCCTTGCGGTCTATCGAGCGGCCAGCCCGAGTCCCGCAGAAGGAGCATCCCCTACAGGTGCTAGCGGCTCCTGACGCGCGATCCGCTCCAGCGCGGCCACGTAGCGCTCACCGATCACCGTCCAACTGAGTTCCTTCTCCACCAACGTGCGCGCCCTCTGTCCGATCGCTCGACCACGCACCGGGTCCAGCAAAACGGCAACGCAGTCCGCGGCCAGGCCTTCCGGATCGTCGGCCATCAGACAACAGTTGGCGCCGCTGACACCGATCCCCGCGAAGCTCTCCGTGGTACCCACACACGGTAGGCCGGTGCCTAGAGCTTCAATGGTTTTCACCTTGACGCCGGCACCGTAACGAATCGGCAAGACGACTGCCCGGACTGAATCATACACCGACCGAACCTCAGGCACGGGGCCGATATACTCCACGCCCTCGATGGCCTGGAGGCTCGCCTCGAGCTCCTGAGATGCGCCGCGTCCAGCGACCCGGAAGATCGCCTCGGGGAGCCGCCTCCGCACCCGTGGCCAAACATCGTGCAGAAACCACAGCAGCCCGTCGATGTTGTTGTGAAACCAAAGACCCCCGACGAAGCCAAGGGCCAGTGGCCGGCAACTCAGGTCGCCCGGCTGCGGCGGTACGTCGCATCCCGGAGGGAGATCCGCGCACCGGGCTGCAAGCCGAGGGAAGGCACGTTGGACCCAGAGGCGCTCCTCGCGGGACACGAACACCAATCCATCCAATCGTGCGCGTCCGAATAACGATCGCTCGAAAACCGCCATGCGAGCACCTTCTGCCCAGTACAGTAGTGCGCGCGGGTCCGCTTTCAGGCTGCGCGCCTGGGCGTACATGGTCCGATGCTCCAGGTTGTGCACTCCCAGCAACAGGGGAATCGACGGTGGCACGTCGCGCCAATAGGGCCCCATCTGAGTCTGCTCGAGATGTACCACGTCCGGCGCAGCAACCGCGAGGGTCGAGGAGAGTGCCTGACGAAGCGCCGGCAAGTAGCGGCTTGCCACGCCGTAGGGCAAGTGCGGATGTCGCCACAACTGGGAGCCCTTTCTCGGCCGCATTACCGTCACGACATCCTCACACCAATCCTGCAGTAAGCAACGCTCCACGTCCTCCTCTGGTAGGTGCACGGCAAGTAGTCGCACGCGGATTCCGTGGCGGGCCAGCTCCCGAAGCCGGAAAAGTATCCCCATGCGTCCTCCATCTTTGGGGGGCCATGGGTAAAGAGGCGCTAGGACGACCACCGACCGCACGCTGCTCATGTTGCTGATTCGCGCTTGGAGTGATGGTGGTGCGTTCCATCTACGGCGCGGGCCGAGATGCGCGCAAAAGCGGTCAGCTCGGGCAGCAGACTGAGCCTTCGAAGCACCGGCGCGAACGGCGCACCGAGCGCCCCGACGATACCCCCGATCCCCTCAAGGCTGCGGTACCACAGCTGGTGGGCAATCGGCACGTGTCGATGGTCCAACCCCGGAGTGAACCGACGTGCCCGTCCCCGAAGTCGTATAGCCAGAGCCCGCATTGCCTGGAAGGGGAGTGGACGAGCATTCCCCCGCTCAGTGGCGAGCCTGAGGACGTCGAAGCCTGCTGCTTCGATGCTGCGACGCAAAGACGCGGGCGTGAACAGGCGCAGGTGCGCTGGCGGCGAAGACCATTCCCACTCGTTGGGGAACAGTCGTGCTGCCAGGCACGTCGCATTTGGCGTCTTGATGGCCAACACACCAGGTGCTCGCAACAGCTTACGCATGGCACCCAACTCGGCGTTGACATCAGGCATGTGCTCGATCACGTGAAAGCAGACTATGATATCGAATTGTTCGCCGATCCAGTCCCTCAGGTCAGTCCGTACCTCTAACCCGCGGCTGTGGGCCACGGCCCGGAATCGCCGACTGAGTTCAGTTCCTGCCACCTGCCACCCTCGCTCGCGCAGTGCCACTAGCAGTACACCGGTGTTGCATCCAACCTCGAGAATCCGGCGTGGCCGTCTTAGCGCGTGAATTGCTCCGTCCTCGACCGCCTTGACGTATCGACGTGCCACAGCGCCGGCAAATCGCTCTTCCGAGTACTCATAGATCGCGTCGTAGTACCGCTGAAGCTCCTCCCGCGACGGCCGTTGACGAAGTTCTACGTGCCCGCACACCTGACAGCGGTCGTATGACCAATCACCGCACGGCCTGGCCCAGAGAATCACGCTACCCCCGCATACCGCGCATGACCTTGCTGCTGGCATTACGCGTTTTCCAGTGGCGCCCGACCGAACAGGGCGTCGCACTGTAAGACTTCGCCCGTTTCCGGCACGACCAGCCAGCCCACCGGCCGGAGCAGGCGGAACCCATGGCCATTCATGTAGGACACCATCTCCAGGAACGTCGGCTCACCCTCGTACAAAGGTCGAAAGGATGTCTCAAGGACGACCCAATCCGCCTTGGCGAGCGTTCTAGGCGCCCCCTCGAGCACCCAGCGCTCGTAGCCCTGAACATCCAGCTTGATCAACATGGGGCGTGGCAAGTCGGCGCCGGTCAGCTCAGCGTCCAGGGTGCGAACCGAGACCGTCTCCTCTCCAACATACGTCGCTTCCGGAAAGGCAACGCGATGGCCCTCGCCTAGAGCAAGGAAAGAGCTTGAATGCGTGTGAGCATTGACATGCAGAGTGAGGTCAGAGGGAGCGGCGCCCAACGCGACGGGATGGATTTCAACCCCGGCCTCAGCGCCCAGACGCCGACGAAGCGCGTCGACGGCACCCGGCAACGGCTCGAAAACGTGCACCTTTCGAGGACGGAGCAGGCGCAGGGCTGCGCACGCGAACTGCCCAACATTGGCACCCACGTCGATCACGGTCGCTGGCAGCACCCCTTGTCGACGGAGGTCATCGAGCATGCGGTAAGAGGTGATGGAGAAGGACGGCCATGCTGCCATCGCGCCGATTGCGGCTGGTCGCTCGATGACGAGCGAGATGAGTGACGCCAAACGATCACGAATGCTCATGCGGCCTACTATTCCGCCCACCGTCAAGGTGCGCCGTCATCAGCAGCGCAGCCATCCGCCCGATAAGCTGTCGACGGTCATAGGCATCCGATCGACGCCGCGCATTTTCCGTCCAGCGCGCGTAGCTCTCGGCGGACACACCAGCGAGTCGCTCTCCAACTGTGCCGACGACATCCCACGTGATATGCAAGCCCGGCTCCGCTGCCCGAAGCTCTTCGCCCAAGGGGCTTTCGGGATCGCACACCCCGAGGATTGGCGCACCGGCCATGAGAGCAGGAACTAGTTTGCTAGGGATGAAAGAGCCCCCCACGCCCGGACTCTCCGTTATCACGTAGTAGTCGCACCACGAAAGCGCACGGGCAAACTCGGCTTCAACCAAGATCGGTTCGAAGGAAAAGCGTGGATCATGCCGGCTGGTCACCCAGTTCGCCATTTCAGCGCTTGCAGCACCACTGCCGCAGATTCGAAACACGAACTTCAAGGAACTCGCCTGTAGAGAGTCGCACAGAGCAATGAGGTTCTGCTTGCGCCCGATATTCCCGGCATAGAGAAGTCGGATGGGTACGTGTGGATGCACCCCGATTCGCTCACGTCGGCACGCCATGATCTCCTTCGCTAGCGACTCGCCGACCCAGTTGGGCACGTATTCGATCGGCTGGCCTCTGCGCTTGAGGCGCTCAAGATGTCGCACCATTACCGGTGATATCGTCGTCCAGTAGTCTGCCTGATTGAAGAGCCATCGCTCCACTCCGCGAAGCATGCGCTGCGACAGACGTCCGCGCGCTATGCCGACCGAACCGGCTGCCTCCGCAGTTATGTCTTGAACGTTAAGCATGAGGGGAATTCGAAAAAGCCGTCGTGCTATCGCGGCGACGGCGACGCCAGCGGCGAGAGGACTAAACGCCAGAATCACATCGGCGCGCCGCATCCGGGGCAGAGCCCGCAACAAGGAGAGAAGAAACGTACCCTCGAAGAGCAACCGCTGAACAAGCGAGTTGGGATTTCGGGGAATAAAGAGGCCATATCTCTCAATCGAAGTTCCCGCCTCGGTGTACCGCCAGACTTGCCATCCGTTTCGCCCAGACTTATCACGCCACTCAGGAAAGAATGGGACGGGCGCACATACTGTGACGTCGAACCCAGCACGTGCCAAACTGAAGCACAAGTCCGTATAGACAGTCGCACCGCCGGCGACGTCGGGACGAAAGACGTTGAGCACCACATGCAGCCGCGGTTGCCCCGTTCTCACGCGATACCCACCAGACGTGCCCGCCATCCCTCGACAATTTGAGTAAAGATGTCGTCAAGCGACTTGGTGATGCTCCACTGCGGGTAATCCCCACGGATCCGTGACAGGTCCGAATAGTAACAAATGTGATCTCCCGAGCGATTGGTTTCCTCGTACGTCCATCGCATTGCCTTGCCGGACAGCCCCTCCACTTTCGCAAACGCCTCGAGAATGGAGATAGCATTACCCTTGCCGCCACCGATGTTGTAAACGGCTGCGACTCTCGGTTGAGCGAGGAATGCGTCCATGAAACGCACTACATCGTGGCTATGGATGTTGTCGCGGACCTGCTTACCCTTGTACCCATAGACACGATAAGGCGCATCCGAGAGGTTGCACTTGATCAAATAGCTAAGGAACCCGTGCAACTCGACGCTTGAATGGGCGGGGCCCGTCAGGCAGCCGCCCCTCAGGCAGCAAGTGGGCATGCCGAAGTAGCGCCCGTATTCCTGGACCATAACGTCCGCGGCGACCTTGGATGCCCCAAAAAGCGAGTGTTTGGAGGCATCAATGCGAAAATCTTCCGAGATCCCGTCCAGGTACCGCGGATCCCCGTAGTCCCATCGCGTTGCTGTTTCGACGAGAGCGATCTCGTTCGGAGCGTCACCATAGACTTTGTTCGTACTCATGAACACAAACGGTGCGTTACCCGAGAATTGCCTGTTTGCCTCAAGAAGACCGACCGTGCCTAGTGCGTTGACTTCGAAATCGAGCACTGGAAAGTCACGGGCACGATCGTGTGAGGGCTGAGCCGCGCAGTGTATCACTGCGTCGAAGCGCTCTGTTTTGAAGAGATCGAAGATTCGATCGCGATCCCGAATATCCAGGTCACAGTGCCTGTAATGCCGAGTTTCAGCCAGGAGTTGATCACGGCACCATGTAGTATCCCCTGCCGGTCCGAAAAACTCGCGCCGCATGTTGTTGTCCACACCAACCACTGTGTCGCCCTTCGCGTCGAAGTAGCGCACGGCTTCCGAGCCGATCAAGCCGCTTGAACCGGTCACTAGGACCTTCATGCTATTCTCCGCAATGCTCGGCCTGTTCACCTGAGCGCCACATCGGGCGCGCAGGACAATTAGCCCTGGGCAGAGTGGACAACGGCCGACGTTCGTAACTAGCCCGAAACCGCCAGGTCCAGATCGTCAAAAAACGACTCGGTGCGGTTGAGTCGTCGCACAAACGGTGGCGTACCCGAGATTACGAAGCAGTCCGCGTTGGCCACTGGAACCTGTTGATACCACGAAAGCGGAAGCCCAACGGTCGTGAGAAGCGCCACGCGAATCGGAGCCACGTGGGTCACGAGCAGCACGCCGCCCGACCGCGCACGAGCCTCCGCCAGGACCGCCGTTACACGTCGCCCTACCTTGCCGAGCGTCTCGCGACCTCGTAGCCGCAGCCGGTCGGGCCGCTGCTGCCATAGCTTGTATGCGGCGGGATAGGCCGCCGCGACCTCCTTCTCCGTCAATCCCTCCCACGGTCCCATTCTGATCTCGGTTAGCCGCTGTTCTACGTGGATTGGGACCCGGAACCTGGCACCCAGCAGCTCCGCAGACTCCACCGCTCGGCGAATGTTACTTGTCCAGATTTCCTCGAGCGCATGGTCGTGCAACTGGTCGGCTAGGCGGAGCACCTGCGCCCGGCCCGGTGCCGTAAGGGATTCGGCACTCTGACCAGCGTAGCGACCACGAGTATTGGAAGCGGTTTCGCCATGACGCGCGAGATACACGGCAGCTGCCAGTGGGCGCTGGCTCCCCGCCCTGAGGGGGTTCACCACCTGGCCCTAGTGCGCCCCGCGGCGGGCAAGAACTACCGGTATGGTCCGAAACAGGACACCGAGGTCCCGGAGGAGGGACCAGTTTCGGATGTAGTTGGTCTCAAGGGCGACGACTTGCTCGAAGTCGATTATCGTGTTTCTCCCGCTAACTTGCCACGGCCCCGTCATCCCCGGCTTCACGTCGAACCGGGCATAGTGATGCTTCTCGTACAGCGCCACCTCCGAGGGCAGTGGCGGACGCGGCCCGACAAGCGACATCTCGCCGCGAAGGACGTTCACTAGCTGCGGCAGCTCATCGAGACTCGTTCGCCGCAGCCAGCCACCGAGCCGCGTTGTCCTCGGGTCCTGCGCGACCTTGAAGAGCCGAGCGTCCTTATAGACGCTCTGACCCAACAGGTCGTCCCGCTTACTCTCGGCTCCGTCCACCATGGTCCGGAACTTGATGATCCTGAACAGGCGCCCCCCCCCCCCCACCCGCTCCTGCCGGAAAAACACTGGGCCTGCAGAGCCGAGCTTCACGAGCAGCGCGACGATCGCGAACACAGGGCTGAGCACGAAAAGACCGATCATCGATCCGACAATGTCGATCGCACGCTTCACGAACAACTGCTGACCCCGCAGACTCGGCGCGGTCAACTGGACGAGCGGCTGCCCCTGCCGCCACACCGTCGTGGGATGCACGCCGGCCACCTCGACCACTCGCGGCACGGACAAGACCTTGCAGCCAGCCGCCAACGCGATGTCCACCACCTCCCGGAACTGCATGTCCGTGAGGAACCCGCAGATCACCACTACCTCGGCCCCCGACGCCGCGAGCAGAATCGGCAGGTCTCCGATTTCTCCAAGCGCTCCAGCCCCGGCCGGCGTCTGCAGGCCCACGAACCCGATCGGCCGATACTCCGTGCCCCGTCCGAAGGCGGGACTCGATGCGGCTGCTCTGCACTCCTCGGCCGGTCCGACGAAGAGCGTGTCCGCCGCATCCATCTCCGGGTCGCGCACACGTGCGATCAGCCCATCCATGGACAGCCGTTCCGCAGCGAGTACCCCCCAGACAGGCACGACGGTCAACGCGTATTGGAGCAGCACGACCTCGAGCCCGCGGGCCCACAGCATGCTCCAAAGGGGCAACGCGGCGGCGAGCGCGCACGCGAGGAACAAACGCCAACCATCGCGCCGCCGGTCACCGGGACCGTAGTTGCCGAGCACCAAGAGCCCCACGAACAGGGCCGCCGCGAACTGCCACCCGTTGAGATACCCACCGGGGAGGAGCGACTGCACATGGGCGGCGAGCCATGGGCCGAGGACGGCGCGATCGCGAACCGCCCGGATCACTTCGCGCAGTAGTGCAAACGTCGCCAGGTCGGCCGTGACGAGGATGAAAAAACGCGTGGCGGCGCGTTGAACGTGCCGGCGCAGGTTCGCCGGCGCGCGGCGCTGCAGCCCCAGCCGCACCTGCGCCGGGGCATCGAGTTTCAAGTGTGTGGTGTCTTCGATTCGGCGCTGCTGCGGCGGCGTCGGCCGGGCGCGCGCCTTCGCCGGACGGTAGGGACCGGCCGCGGAGGAAGGCTCCTGCTGGAAAGACGACGGCTCCACGACGCCTAGGGCTCCGAACAAAAAGTGACCAGTACACTCCCCGCGGTTTATGTTGCCAAGGGGCGGCTAATATAGCCCGCCCCCAATGTGTTGCCTAGAGTCCACACATACCCCCCTGCCTGTGACTCGGCCCACGGGGAGGAGTTAAGCGTACCCCGTAAGGACGCGGTTTTTCGCCCTCCTGTTGCGGCCGAATCATACTGACTATCATACGCCAGCCCATACCTTCGGAGCATGCTCCCGACCATGAAGCGCCGCGTCACCATCACCCTCGCCCCCGGCCTCCTCAAGGCCCTCGATCGCGCGCCCGGGACCAACCGGTCGGAAAAGATCGAGCGGCTCCTCGCCGAAGCTCTGGCGCTGAAGGGCCACCGCCGCTGGGTAGCAGAGTTGAAGGCGTTCTACAAGAGCGACGCCGCGAAGGCCGAGCGCGAGGAAGACCTCGCCTGGCAGAGGCTATCCGAAGAAGCGTTCTTCCGAGACGACTGATGCTGCGCGGAGAGATTTGGACGGTGGTTCCGCTCGACCATCCGAAGCCGCGACCCGCCGTCATCCTCAGCGTGGACAGCTGGAACCAACATGCCCCGGACATCCTGGTCGTCCCCCTCACGACCCGCCCCGGCCCCGCGCGACCCGGCGTGCACCATCCCGGCTTGCGCGAGCAGAGCTACGCGAAGTGCGGTGCGCTCAACGCGCTCCCTAAGACGCGACTCAAGCAGCGGATCGGCCGCGTCGAGGAGAAGACGCTCGACCTGATCGGCTTCGAGCTACGGCGGCTACTGGGCCTCGGCTGACCCCGGGGCGCCGCCCCGGGGTGAACCCATCCGTCCCCCCCCTCCTACCATTGACTCGGCCGCCCCGCCGAGCGTATCCTCGGCGGAACGCGGCATTCCGCTCCTCGCCGCGGCGTTTGGATGACGGCCCGCCGCCACCCCGCGGCCAGATTCCCGGCCAGCCCATTCGGGGAGCGTTCCGTGCCAGTGACGGCCAGGCTGTCCAAGAAGTTCTATGAGACGTTCGGCGAGGACGTCACTAACGAACTGGTAAACTGGTTCAACACAGTGGACGCGACCTATCGAGGCGAGCTTCGTGACCTGAACGAGTCGAACTTCGCCCGCTTCGACGCGAAGCTCGAACAGCGCCTCACGACCCTGCGCTCGGATCTCGACACCAAATGGACGGAACGCTGCACCGCGCTCGACGCCAAGATGGGCAACGGGCTCGCCGAGTTGCGCGGCGAGCTCAAGACCGAGATGGCGCAGGTCCGGAACGAGATAAGCCAGCTCGAAACGAAGCTCGCCGATCGCCTAGGTCAGGTGAAGAGCGATCTGCTCAAGTGGATGTTGACGTTCTGGGTCTCCACCCTCATCGGGCTCGGTGCGCTGTTCTTCCGCGGCTAACAACGGCCGCTCGAGCCGTAGACCCGGCGCAATGCCTCCCGCCAGCCCTCCTCGGGGGCGAGCCTGACGGCGTCGAGCAGCCCGACGTTGACGAGCAGGAGGCCCAGTAACCGGCGCCGCGAGTCCGGGTACGCGGCCGTGTCGAAAAGGTGCCCTTCCAACAACTCGAACTTCTCAGGTGTTTGGGCGTGATACTCCTCCAGCGTGATCGCGCGGGGTTCGAGATTGGGAATCGGCAACCCTCCAGGTATCTCCACGGGGACCTCGTGATGACGGCGCTGAGGGACAGTTGGGATCGCCTCAGCCAGCAGCCGGCAGATCAGGGACATGGCGGTCGTGACGCGATCCAGCCATGCGCTGTCTCGCTCGAGCAGATCCCTTCTGACCCGATACTCGGTGAGATGAAGTTCGTACTCAAGGGAGATCAGCCGCTGCTCGATCCCCGCGAGACCAGACCATGCGCTGAAGTCATTGACAGGCATTTGATGACCTCCTCATGGTCCGCAAGATGATCACTGATTGAGCGCATGCATAGAGCAAAAAAACGCGCATCTAGGGCGCTTCCACGATCCGATACACCCCCCCCGTCAACGTCACGATGTACACGTCGCCCCGCGCATCCTCGCCAAACGACACGATGTCGCTGCCCGGCGACAGCCGCGTCGTCCAATCGACCGTCGTGCCGCCGGCCACGCGATAGCCCCGCACAAACCCCGCGCAATAGTCGGCATACAGGTACTGCCCCGTGAGCGCCGCGACCCGCGTGCCACGATACACATAGCCGCCCGTCACCGAGCAGGCGCCGTTCGCGTGCGGATACTCGATGAGCGGTGGCACGAGTCCCGTCCCGTCACAGGGATCGCCGGGATAACAGTGCGACCCCTCCATGATGCTCCAGCCGTAGTTCGCGCCCTTGCCGCCTTCGCTGGCCGCCGGCCCGAGGCTCACTTCCTCCCACACGTCCTGCCCCACGTCGGCGATGTAGAGGTCCCCCGTCTGCCGGTCGAACGAGAAACGCCACGGATTGCGGAGCCCGTACGCCCAGATCTCGGGCTCGCCGGACGGGTCGGACGCGAAGGGGTTGTCGGCCGGTATCCTGTACCCGCTCCCGCTGTCCACCTCCAGCCGCAACAGCTTGCCGTTCAACGTGTGCTTGTCCTGGCCGTAGCCGAACGGATCGCCGCAGCAGCCACCGTCGCCCAGGGACACGAACAGCTTGCCGTCCGGGCCGAACTGCAGCTGGCCGCCGTGGTGATTGCCGTACGTGGGATGAGGGACCGCGAGGATCGTATCGCCCGTCGCCTCGTCCGCACTGTCGGGATCGAGCGACCTGACGTAGCGCACGACGCGGATGTCGCCGTCCAGATTCGTGTAGAAGGCGAAAAACCGGCCGTTGGTCGCATACTGCGGATGAAACG
>Ga0214472_10001614_pt1 | contig 24960 bp, 29 predicted proteins | sample RVTome_6_FD_207662 | JGI IMG/M metagenome (GOLD analysis project Ga0214472, IMG submission 207662) | Soil microbial communities from uranium-contaminated site in the Upper Colorado River Basin, Wyoming, United States - RVT140D175 | ecosystem: Environmental > Terrestrial > Soil > Contaminated >...
ATCGCGACTCACCCGAGACCTGCGCGGGAAGCGTGACGGGCTCGACGGCGGGGCTGGTCTGCCCCGCGGGCACGAGCGTGAACCACAGCGATCCGATCTGCTTGCCGAACACGATCTGCGAAGCCTCCGCACCGGTAACCGCCAGCGTGAGCACCAGGTCGCCGCCGGAGGCGCCGGTCGCGCCGCGCGTGCGCGTTTCGGTGGCGAGCACCGGGACCGCGGACACGATCTTGATCGTGACCGGTGTCGCGCCTTTGAACGTGGCGTAGACGCTGATCCGGTCGCCGGGTCGCGGATATTCGGCGACGGCCGCGTCGAGCGGAACCGACACCGAAACGGCTTCGCGGCCTTTCGGGATCGCCAGCGAGCCGCGCGTGCCGCCGGCGCTGCCGAACATGCGTGCCGTGAGCGTCTCACCGTCGGCGATTCGCTCGAGTGCGGTCTGATCCTTGATCGTCGCCGGGTCGGTGATGGCCCCGACGGGTGCGTAGCGTCGCGGCATCTGCGTCTTTCGCGCGGCGGCCGCCACGTGCGCGCCGGAGGTGCCGGCCGCGATCTCGCTCGCGGCGACGTAGACGGTCACGGGCTCGCCCGAGCGTCCCGCGTCGCGCTGCACGCCGCGCACGTAGCTCATGACCATCGCGGTGCCGAACAGGCCCAGGATCAGGCCCAGAACCAGGGGGATCGTTTGACGTCGCATTGTGCTACTCCTCTCGCATGACGGTGGCGGATTCGAGCGTGATGCCGTCGGCCGGCAACGGCGGGCCGGCGCCCGCGACGCCGGCGAACAGGCCGGCGATCGCGTTCACCGATCGCGCGACCGGTCCCAGCGGAACGCGTGCGCGGATCGCGACGGTGACGTCGGTGCCCGGCGTCGCGGTGGACGGGTCGGGTGTGACGGTGACCGACTCGATGGGAATCGTCGCGACGCGACGAACGTAGGCTTCGACTTCGGCGGCGGTCGGGCGCAGCCGGTAGCCGCCCTCGCGGGCCGGATCGGACGCGGCGCGCGTCGCGTAGCGCGCGGCCGATGCCGACAGGTCGCTCAGCTTCGCATAGTCGATGAGCGCGCGAGCGACGAAGGTGCCGAGCCCGAGCAGCAGAATCGCCAGCGGCACGAACATCGCGACCTCGACCAGCGCCGAGCCGTCTTCGCGGGGTCGTCTCATTCGCGTCGCACCTCCGCGGACGCGCGCAGCGTGATCCTGGCCGGGATGTCCCCGGCGATGCCGATCGCACGAAGCGGGGCCAAGAGGACGGCGACCGGGTTGGCGACGTCGTAGGTCGCCTCGACGCGCAGCGGCGCGTTGCGCGCGCCCGGTTCTTCGATCAGGCGAACGTCGGTGGGCGACAGCAGCGGTGTCGCGTCTTCGACCGCGTCGCGCACGGCATCCTGGTCCGGATAGACGCGAAGGTCTTCCGAGGCCGGGATTGCGGCGAGTCGCGCGCCTTCGCGCGTGCCGTGCGTCAGCACCGTCTGCATGGCCCCAAGCCAGCCGGCGAACGCGACGCATCCGACGAGCGCGAGGAAGATCGGCAGCGCGAACGCGGCCTCGACGGTCGCGGCGCCCCTCTGCGGGTTGATCGCCCGGCCGGTCGTCGATGGGCGCATCGCTACTTCACCACCGTCGCGGTGAACAGGCCGCGGGCCGTCGTGAGCTGCTCGGCGGGGATCGGCGTCGCTTCGAACGTTCCGTCGGCGAGCGGCGACAGGTAGGCGACGGTGAAGTCGAAGGCGGGAATGCCGAGCACCGGCATGCGCAGCAAGCGCAAGACCACGACCGGGTCGCCGGTGCGGGCCGCCTCGGCCGCGACGTCAAGCACCGAGACCGGCGCGTCGCCTCGTGGCGGATCGAACAGGTCGGCCGCGTCCAGCAGGAGTTGCGTCAGATCGAAGCTGGTCCCGGGCGGCATGTGGGGCGTGATCGCGTCGCGCATCCGCGCATGAGCGTCCCACAGCACCGGCATCAGGCGGTCGCGCGCGTCGGCCGCGACCGGGTTGGGCTCGATCGCATCCAGCGACATCGGCGCGCCCGAGTACAGATCGCCGGCCGGCTGCGGCAGTCCGGTCAGCGCATCGGTGCGCACGGCCGGAAGGACGATCAGGTTCTTGAAGCGCCGCCGGGCGGTCGCGGTCGCGTCGATCGATCGGGCGCCGGCGAACGCCGGAAGCGGAACGGGCGCCTCCGCGTCGCCGGCGACGGTGACGCGCAGTCGCGGCGTGACGGTTGCGGGAGACAGGTTCTCGGGCATCCCGTCGATCGCCTGCTGCACCCGCGCGCAGTCGGTTTCGGTCAGTGCGCCGAGCAGCGGATCCACCAGCGGCGCGACGAGCGGATGGCACAGGTCGGGACGCGACAGGCCGAGCAACGCGATCAAGTCTTCGATCGCGGCCTGCGCGTCGGTTGCCATCGTCCAGTCGGCGATCGGCTCGACGGTGACGCCGGCGTCGCACGACGGCGCGACGCCGCTCGTCGACAGCGAGGTGGAAAACGGCGCGGCGGCGGTCGTGAGCGTCCGCGCCGCTTGCGCGCACGCCGTCGCGTGCGGTTCTCCGCTCGCAAGCACGCCGGTGAGCGGGATCGCCGCGACGCCGGCGAGCGCGGCCAGGTCGGCCGCCTTCCGCGCCTCCCGCCGGACCGCGTAGAGCGAGGCCGCGTTCGCGCCGAACAGCGACACGATCACCAGACCCGAGATCGCCGCCGCCAGCAGCGGTGCGATCGATCCGGTCTCGGTGCGGCCTCGAAGCATGGCGAAGTCTCCTTGAGAGAGGGGGGCGGCGCCGACGGGAGGATCGGCGCCGCCCATGGGAACGGGAAGCGGCGGGGAGCCGGGGTTAGACGCCTGCGCCGGTGAGCGCGTCGACGATCGCCTGAAAGGCGTCGCGAATCTTCGGGCCGAGCAAGGCGATGGTGGCGACGCACACGGCGGCGACGAGCGCGACGAGCATGCCGTACTCGACGGCGGCCGCGCCTCGCTCGTTGCGCTGCATCCGGGTGCGAGCCGCGCCGACGAAGCCGGTAGCGAAACTCGTCAGCGTGATGAACAGACGGGTCATGGTTCCTCCTTCCGAAGTGGTGCACGGGCGGTTGCGTTTCTCGTCGGAAGGATCGGAACGAAGACCGTGCGCGCTTGATGAGCCGTTGCGCGTGCGCGCGTTGGTCGGTTCGGAGTCGCCGGCAGGACCGCGCGGGATCAACGCGGCGATCGGCGTTGGTTCCATCCCCGCAATTCGATTGGCCCCCGCAAAGGACGCGGTTGGCCCGGCAGGACCAAGGGGGGAGGGGGCATTGCCCGTGAAACCAGGACTACCTGGATGCCGGGGAGCCGTGTGCCGGCATCGGCCGCGTGAAGGTCCGGGACGCCGGGCCGCGCATGTCTAGGGCATGCACGTGCCCGGCGTCGCCGTCCGAGAACCGTCGTGGTAAGCGGCGGCGCGGCGACCATCGGCCGCACGCGGGTCGCGGCCGCGTGCGCGTGCGATCCACGCACTGCCGTGGCCGCCGCAACCGCCGCCCCCTCACCCCACGAGACTTCATTTGAGCAGCGTTCTCGAGATCTGCTGGACCGCGGGCCCGAGAATCACCAGGAACATGGCCGGAAAGATGCACGCGAGGACCGGGAAGACGATCTTGACGGGAACCTTCTGCGCCCGCTCCTCGGCCCGCTGCTTTCGCTTCGAGCGCATCTCGGCTGCCTGCACTTGCAGGACGCGAGCGATCGAGATGCCGAACACGTCGGCTTGCACCATGGCCATGACGAACGAGCGCAGCTCGGGGACGGTGGTTCGCTCGCCCAAGCCGCGAAGCGCATCGGCGCGCGAGGTGCCGATGCGCATCTCGGTGATCACGCGATTGAACTCTTCGCCGAGCGGTCCGCCGGCGTTCTGTGCGACGCGATCAAGCGCCGCGTCGAACGCCAATCCGGCTTCGACGGTGATCGACAGAAGATCCAGCGCATCCGGCAAGGCCCGCTGCAGCGCCTCCTGGCGCCGGCCCGACTTGGCGCGCAAGAGCCACTCGGGGAGGTAGTAGCCGACGATCGCGCCGATCGCCGCGAGCGCGAATCCTTGGATCGGCCGAAGCCCGGCGACCAGCGTCAGCAAGAACGCGCCCACGATCCCGCTCGCGAACGAGAGCAGCTTCGCCGCCAGAATTCGCGCCGCATCCCAGCCGGGCGGCGAGCCGGCGAACGCAAGCTCCTTGTCCAGCCGGTCCCCGACCGAGGCCGGCGCGAAGCGACGCATCCGCTCGCCGAGCCGTCGCACGATGGGGAGCAGCAGTCGTTCGGCCGGCGACTTTGACAGCTCCTTGTGCCTCACGTCGGTCGGCGAGAGCTGAATGTCGCGAACCGACCGCAGCCGCTTGTACATCTGGTGCCGCTCCAGCACCACGTCCCCGACGGCAACAAAGCCGAGGAACGCGGCGCCGAACGCTGCCAGCAGTCCGATCGTGCCGATGTCCATTGAGCAGCCTCCCTACACGTCGATTCGAATGATTTTGCGGATCCACGCGATGCCCAGACCCATCAGCCCGAGCGCCGCGACGATCATGACCTTGCCGCTTCCCGATGAGAACAGCCCGGACAGATAGCCGGGGTTCACGACCGAGATGTATCCGGCAATGACGAACGGCAATGCGCCGAGGATGATCGCCGACAGCCGCCCTTCGGCTGAAAGCGTCTTGATCTGGCGCCGCACCGCCTCGCGGTCGCGGAGCGTCTGCGCGACGGTGGTGAGCAGATCGGCCAGGTTGCCGCCCGTCTGTCGCTGGATGTTGATCGCAAGCACGACCCAGCGAAAATCTTCGCTGCCGGTCCGTTCGGCCATCGACGTCATCGCGCCGTCGAGCGGCATGCCCAGCCGCGCTTCGGTGAGGACGCGCGAGAACTCGCCCGCAGTCGGCTGCGGCGTCTCTTGCACCAGCACGTCGAGGGCTTGCATGAAGCCGTAGCCGGCCTTGAGCGTTCCGGCGAGCAGCGTCAACGTGTCGGGAAGCTGCTCCAGGAACGCTGCCTGGCGCTTCGCGATCCGGCCCGACAGCACCGCGCGCGGGGACATCGCGCCCAACACGCCCAGCGCAGCGGCGATCCACCAGCGGCCGAGCAGTCCGGCGGCCAGAACGAACGAGCCGATCGCGATGGCGGCCTGCACCATCAGGAACTCGCTCGCTCGCATCGGCCACGACGCGCGTTCCAAGAGTTTCTGCGTCGAGCGTTCGATGGCCTGCATTCGCGGCACGCGATGCATCAGACCGTCGGCGACGCGACGCAGATCGTTCATGGCGCCGCCGGCGTGGTCTTCGCCGGATTCGTCATCGCGGGCGATCTCTTCACGGCGGGGGCGCAGGCGGCGCTCAGAGGCTCGAATTCCGCGGGTCAGCGACTGCATGCCCGGAGTCGGTGCGGCGCGGCGGAAAAGCGTCGAGCCGAACAGCGCCACGAACGCAAACGCCGCCGCAAGGCCGATCGCCAGGCCCGCGGCGCCCGACAGCGCTCCGATCGGAGGCCGTTTCGCACCGGTGGCCGGGGGCGGAGCCGGTTTGGTGGTCGGCGCCGTGCGCGGGTTCGCGACCACGATCGCGTCGCGCGCATCTCCGAGCCCGACCGTCAGCTCCAGTTGCGGGGTGCCGCCGTCGCGCTTGTAGGAAATCACGAACTGACTTGCGATTTCGGAGGCGACGGCCGAGAACGCCGCCGCCAAGCCTGCCGACGCGCCGACTTCGACGAGCGACCCGCGGGTCGCGCCTGCCAGCGTCGTGAGCGCGGCCCGGTCGGTGTCCTTGGTTGCGAGCATGACGGCCGTGACGGGGGCGCCGACCTTCGTGGCCGCTGCTGCCGCCGACGCGGCCGTCGCCGACGCCGCGGTGTCGCGTCCATCGCTGAACACGACGATGGTCTTCTGGCCCGGTTCGGGGGCGAGCGTGCCCGCGGCGAGGGCGATCCCGTCGTAGAGCGCGGTTCCGCCGCCGGCTTTCAACCCGTCGATGCCGGCGCGGAGCGCGCCCCGGTCGGCGGTGATGCCGGTTCGAACCCAGGCCGTGTCCGAGAAGGCGACGATGCCGACGCGGGTGCCGCCGGGGAGCCGGCCGACGAAGTCCTTCGCGGCGGCCTTCGCGTCGGAAAGCGGCCGTCCGGCGGTGCTGCCGCTGACGTCGATCGCCAGTGCGATCGATGCCGGGATCGTCGTTGTGAGCGGTTCGACGCTGAAATTCTCGACCGGCCGGCCGGCCTCGGCGACGGCGAAGTCCGCCTTCGAGGCCGGGGTGCCGGCGCGGTCGCCGCCGACCGAGACGGTCAGCCGAACCGTGCCGTCGGCTTTGAGATCCGCGGTGCGAATTCGCACGGTCGCCGCCGCCGACGCGGAGGGCACGGCGGCGGCGAGCAGTGCGATGACCCCGGCCGCGACGGCCGCGACGCGACGGAGCGTGCGGTGCCGGTTCATCGCCGGCCTCCCCGCACCGTCGTGCGCTTTTCGAACCAGGCGGGATCCATCCGGATTCCCTCGTCGGCGAGACGTTCCCAGAATCCGGCGCGGAGCCCGGTCGCGACCAACGTTCCGAGGAAGCGGCCGTTGTCGTCGACGCCGGCCGCGTAGTCGAACAGGAACAGGTCCTGCAGCGTGATGACTTCGCCTTCCATGCCGGTGACTTCGGTCACGTGGGTCACGCGGCGAGTTCCGTCCTTGAGCCGAGACTGGTGCACGATCAGTGCGATCGCGCTCGAAGTCTGTTCGCGGATCGCTCGCACGGGAAGGTCCATTCCCGCCATCAAGCACATCGTCTCGATCCGCGACAGCGCATCGCGGGGCGTGTTCGCGTGCACGGTCGAGATCGACCCTTCATGGCCGGTGTTCATCGCTTGGAGCATGTCCATGGCTTCGCCGCCGCGAACCTCGCCGACGACGATCCGGTCGGGACGCATGCGCAGCGAGTTGCGAACCAGGTCGCGGATGGTGATTTCTCCGCGCGCCTCGATGTTCGGCGGCCGGGATTCCAGACGAACGACGTGCGGCTGTTGGAGCCGCAACTCGGCCGCGTCCTCGATGGTGATGATCCGCTCGTCGGCCGGGATGAACGACGACAGCACGTTCAGCGTGGTGGTCTTGCCGGCGCCTGTCCCTCCGGAGACAAGAATCGTCACCTTGCCGCGCACGCAGGCTTCGAGGAACTCGGCGACGCTTTGTGTGACGGTTCCGAACCCGACGAGGTGCTCTGCCGTGTAAGGATCCTTGCTGAACTTTCGAATCGACAGCGTTGCCCCGTCGATCGAAATCGGCGGAATGGTGGCGTTGACGCGGCTGCCGTCGGGCAGCCGGGCGTCGACGTAAGGCGAGGCCTCATCGACGCGCCGGCCGATCCTCCCGACGATCTTGTCGATCGTGTGCCGAAGCTGCGCCTCGTCCTGGAACCGTGCGTTGGTCAGGGTCAGCTTTCCGTGACGCTCCGCGAAGACCGTGTAGGGGCCGTTGACGAGCACTTCGGTGATTTCGGGATCGCTGAGCAACGGCTCGAGCGGGCCGAACCCCAGAATGTCGTCGGTCGTCTCGGTGATGATCCGCGCGCGATCGGCGGGCGAGAGCGGGCTGTCTTCGCCGTCGAGCACCTTCTGCAAGGTCTTGCGAACCTTCGCCTCGAGTTCCTCCGGCTTCATCTTGACGTCATAGAACTTGGGTCCGAGCGTTGCCACGAGCTGGCCGTGAATCCTCCGCTTGAGATCGGAGAAGGGATCGACGGGAAACTCCCGCTCGACGGGGCGCGGCGCCTTTCCGTTTCCGTTTGCATTTCCGTTTGCATTCGCCGGCGCGGGCGGCGGCGCGGGTTCGGTCGTCTCGACCGAGGCCGCCTTCGCCCGTGCGCGCGTGAGTCGCTCCTGCAAGCTCATCGGCCCCTCCTTCCGAATCGCGATTTCTTCGCGGCCGGAGGCGCGGCCGCGACCGGACCGGCCTCGATGGAAACGAGTGCGGCGAGCTTTGCGAGTGCGACCGGCACCGGCGAGGCCGGATCGGCCAGGGCAAGTGGCGTGCCGCGGTTCACCGACAGCGGCACTTCTCGTGAGGACGGAACCGCGACGTCCACGCTCGTGCCGAGCGCTCGCTCGACGTCGGCGATGGACAAGCCCACCTTGCTGTCGGCGCGGTTGAGCACCAGGCGAAGCCGCTCGCGCGGATAGCCGAGCATCGCCAGCGTCTGCAGCGCCACCTTCAGGTTCTTGATGCTGGGCACGTCCATGGTCGCGACCAGTACCATCTCGTCGCTCACGTCGAGCGCTTGCAGCACGTGGTCGTTGAACCACGGTGGCGTGTCGACGACGACCGTTCGTCCCGCGGTGCGCAGACCCATCAGCACCTTCTGTGCGGCGTCGGCGGTGACGTTCTCGGCCAGGCCCGGCTCGAGTGGTGCCGGAAGAAGGCCGACGCCCGACCGGTGCGGCGTCAGGTATTGGACGAGCGTCTGGGGATCCATCTCGCCGGCCGCGGTGGCGGCATCGTAGATGGTGCGAGACGGAAACAGTTGCAGCATGATCGCCAGGTCGCCGAACTGCAGGTCCAGGTCGACAGCGGCGACCTGCTTGCCGTTCGCGGCAAGCAGCACCGCGAGGTTGGTGGCGACGCAGCTCTTTCCCACGCCGCCTTTCGGACTGAACACGGTGATGATGCGGCCGGGTTCGGGTGCGTCGTCGTGCGCGGAGTCCGGCTCGTGGCCGCGCACGGCGGACTCGGAGCGCTGCACCGCATCGACGAGCGCCGCGGCCTTGAAGTCGGCCGGAAGCACGTCGCGGACGCCGGCGCGCAAGGCGGCCTGCAAAATCGTGGCCGTGACCTTCCGCTCGACCATCACGACGCCCACGCCGGGGGCGGTCTCGTGCAGCCGTGCAGCGATACCGAACGCCGCGTCGGCTCCGCCGTTCGGACCGACGATGACGCCGGTGATCGTGCCGGTTCGAAGCGCTCGCTCGACGTCATCGGCCGTCTCGGCCGGTTGAAGGTCGGACCGGCGTAGCGCCGCACCGACGGCTGCGGTGAATCCAGGATCGGAATCGAGAACCAGAAGCATGATTGCTACACCTCCCTATTCGAACTCGTTTTGGAACGTGCGGGCCGGAACGGTGACCGGCTTCTGGCCGGGCGGCAGGATCGTGACGAAGAGCACGCCGTCGGTCATCGCCAGCGCGAGGCGCGGCGCGTCGGTCGGGAGCAGCGCGAGCGTGAGCACCATCCGGTCCTGCGTGGCCGTCCCCTCTTCGGATTCGCTGCCGGTGCCACTGGTCCCTGAGGCCGGCGTCGTCGAAACGACGTTCGATCCGACCGCGAGGACGAGGACGTTCTGGATCAGGTAGTCGGCCATGTCCACCGACTCGCCGGCGGCGGTCTTGATCTGAAACTTAGCCAGGATCGACACGCGGCTGCCCGGCCGGACGAATCCGCCGGCTCCGTGCGGCACGTCGACTTCGAGCGACATGGCTTGATGGTTCACCGGGATCGGCAACACGCCGCTCAGCTCGGCCGGGACGACGAATCGACCCGCCACGATCTGCTCGCCCTTGTGAATCGTCGTCGCCGCAACCTTGTTCTGCAGATCGGTGACGTCGAACAGCGCGCCGTCGGCGATCAGGCGGCGCGGAACGTCTTCCAAACCCAGCAGTCCGTTCGAGCCCGCCGCACTTCCGGTCGTTCCGGCGGGGATCTCTGCGCGCGCGACGACGACCGACACGAGCGCCTCGCCGCTCTTTGCTCGCTCCTCGACTCCCCGCATGTACGAAAGCAGTGACGCCGTCGCAAGCGCGGCGAGCAGGAGCGCGACCAACACGGCCAGCATCCTCCTGTTTCCGATGATTCCGTTCATGAGACGCGACTCCTTTCTTCCCGGTCCGATTAGCGACACCGGGTTGCGACTGAGATTGGATCGTGATCCACCGAGCACAGACGGACGACGCGAACGCCTCCGTCCACCACGGTGGTGCCATTTCGCGGGCAGCATCGGCCGCTGCCGATGAGCGATGTGAACTCCAGGTCGAGGTATCGGCCGGACCCGTCTCCGGTGATGCGATAGCCGCGCAGGATCACGCCGAGGAAGCCGGTGATGTGGTATTCCGCCGTGGCTCCCGCGCCGCGAACCTGATCGAACAACGGCAGCGGAACCGCCACGCCGACGATCGAGTCCAGCTCGTTCGCGACGCTCGTTGCGATGGTGCCGGGGGTCGCCGGACACCAGTCGTCCGCCGTCGCGTTGTCGGCGTTGCAGTCGCCGACGGCGACGCCGTTCTCGTTGTAGCCGTCACGGATCCAGCGGCGGAGGTCTCCGGTCGAGGTTGCTCCTCCGTTGAGGTTGACGAAGCCCCAGTTGCCGGGCGCCGCGCCGCATGCCAGCGGCTGCTCCTTCGTATAGCCGATCCGGTGGACGACGCCGGCGCCTCCGTAGAGCGGATGGTTCGGGCCCGACCCGCGCAGCAGCGAGTATTGCGCCGGCGACGTCGTGCCGTTCAAGTACGAGAACCACTCGGTCAGATGATCGTTCTGAGTGCAGATACCCATGGGGCGGGTGTGGTCGAGCATCACAGAAACCGCATCGAAGCGCGCAACCGAGGATGCGAATGCCTGCTGGTCGCCGAGGCCCAACACGCGCCCGAAACCGATGGGCGAGCGCAGCTGCGTCCGGACTTCGACCGAGCCTTGGCCGGAGACTGTGCCGCGCACGACCGCGCAACTGAGCGGTTCGGCTTCCGAGCCGGTGTTGCGCGCGATAAGGGTCGTCCAAGACGATCCGCACACCGTCGCCGGAGAACCGGCCAGCGCGATTGCGCGCGCTTCGGCGAGCGCGGCCGCGTCGCTGGCGGTCGTGACCGTGCGGCGGCGCGTCCAGAGCATGCCGGCGTCGATGGTGAGCATCGCCGCGGCCATGATCATCACGAGAGTGAGCGCGACGACGATGGCGGTCGCTCCTCGCTCGTCCGGATCGCGCCTCACGCTTCGCATGCGAACTCCCCTTCTCCCGACAGGGTCAGGTTCTGCGACTTCCACAGCGGGACGGCGATCTGGCTTCGGTAGAACACCGACACCACGATGGTCGCCCCGGATTGCTCGTCGCAGGGCTTCGTCGCGGAGCCGTTTACGGGTGTGAGAGAGCCGCCGGGGCTGCGGCGTTGCAGCCGAATGCATCCCTCGTCCAAAGCCATCGACGACGGGTTCGCGGGACACGTGGGCGACAGCGACGCGCCGGAAACGATCGAGACGCTTTCGCGCACGCGATCCCCGATGGTCGCCACGGTCGTGCCGGGGAGCGCTCCCAGGCGCGCGCCTTCTCGCGCGGCGGCTTGAAGCCCTTGCGAGCGATTGAGTGCGATCCCGAACTGGACGATGCCGAACAGGATCAGGAACAACAGCGATCCCACGATCGCGAACTCGACTGCGGCCACGCCGCGCTCGCCCTTGAAACGATCGTCGCGCATTAGCATGTGGGCACCTTCGTCGTCATGGTTTCGCGTGTGCATGTGTACAGATCGCTGGCTCGGTCGCCGAACGAGAAAGCAGCGACGATGATCACCGCGGTGATCAAGAACAAAAGGAGGCCGTATTCGACGGAGCTGGCGCCCCGCTCGCTGATCGGGATCCGCGCGACGAACGGCCGAATCGTCTTCACGGCTCCCTCCTTCGAAGTCTCGGTGACGGATCTAGGTTCTTGCTTTGAAGCGGTAAGGCTCCGGGCGGGGGGCCGCCCGGAGCCTTCAGGGTGCTCCGATGCGTTGTCGCTGATCTACGGCGCAGCCGGCGCGCAGTTGTCGGCGCGAGCGGCGATCGAGTCGGCGGTGCACTGGAACTGCTCTTTCGCGTTGTTGCCGAGCACCACGACCGCTGCGATGATCACGGCGGCGATCAGGGCGATCATCAAGCCGTACTCGACGGCGGTGGCGCCCTTCTCGTTCTTGATGTCCAGACGCGCGGTTACGAACTGCGCGAACGTCCTGATCTGACGGAAGATCGTCATCGGATTGGTTCACCTCCCTTGGTCATCGAGCGGCTCGGAGCCGCGTCGTGTTCTGTTACCGACATGATCGGTGCGGGGAGGCGCCGTGACATGAGGCGGAAGGCGCAAGTTGCGGGTCCGCCCGTCCCGGCCCGGCGGGACCTTCGTCCCGGGGGCCGGTTCCTCTCAGCGCCGGCGCGGGCGCGCGGGTGCGATGGTGTCGCGGTCGGCGACCGCGGAGCGGAGCACGACCGCGGCGTCGTAGGCCTGGGCGGAGCGCCACAGGGCGCCCCGACGCTCTTCGACGTCGCCGCCTTCGACGGCCCGCGAGACGGCCGACAGCAACGCGTCGTGAGAGAACGGCTTCGCCAGATGGTCGACGGCGCCGCCGGTGAGCTCTCGCATGACGCCTTCGGGATCGTGGCGCGCGGTGACGACGACAACCGGCGTGCCTCGCCGCTTCGGCATCTGTTGAAGGTGCTCGAGAACCTCGTAGCCGTTCATGCCGGGCATCATGATGTCGAGCACCACCGCCGCGTACGGTCGTGCCTTCAGCGCGGTGAGCGCCGTCTCTCCGTCGGCGGCTTCGTCGATCGCATAGCCGGCCTCTTCCAGGATCATTCGGTTGAGCGTGCGCACGTGGGGATCGTCTTCGACGACCAGCACGCGCGGCGGCGCGGTCTTGCGGGTCATGAAGAGCCTCCGATGGGCGTAGGCACCAGGCCGCGCCGGTACGCTTCCGCGATGGCCTGTCCGCCCGAGGAGACGCCCAGTTTGGAGTAGATGCTGGTGAGGTGGTTCTTGACGGTCTTGGTCGAGACGAACAGCGTCGTGGCGACATCGCTGATGCGCCCGCCCGTCGCCATCAGCCCGATGATCTCGAGCTCGCGATCGGTGAGCCGGCCCGACGTCGGACCCGACGCGAACTCCATCACGCGTCGTGCGACGTGCGGGCTTAGGTACGAGCCTCCTGCCGCGACGGACCTCAGCGCGAGCAACAACTCGTCGGTCGAGGCAGTCTTGACCACGTAGCCGTCGGCGCCGATGCGCAGCGCCCGGTGGATCGTGGCGTCGTCGTCGTGCATCGATAGGAAAATCAGACGAATGCTTGGCTGCTTCGCTTTCAGGCGCGTCGCGATGTCGAGTCCACTGGCGCCGCCGAGGGACACATCGAGCACGGCGACGTCGGGCGAGAGACGATCCGCCAGTTTCACGGCTTCGTCGCCGTCCCCGGTTTCGGCGACGACCTCGAACTCTGGTTCCGCGGCGACAGTTTTCACCAGGCTCTGGCGAACGAGGGTGTGGTCGTCGAGCATCAGCACGGTGGTCTTCATGCGGGCATCCGCTCCTTTCCCGAGTCTCGTGTTCCGGCGGCAAAGGGCAGCTCGGCGGGCTCGGATCGGTTGATTCGGGTTCCATCGGTCCTCAAGTCGTTCATCAAGCCGTGCACGTCGCCGACGGCGCGGTCCACGACGCGTGACATCCGCTCGAGTTCTTGACGGATGCGCGTGCCGTCGTTGCCGTGTCGCGCGATGAAGTCGAGCTCGAGGCGAAGGTGCGTGAGCGTCTGCGCCAGTCCGTCGTGGACACGGAGCGCGATGCGGCGGCGTTCCTCGTCGGCGGCGAGCGCGCCGACCCGGCGCAGCAGCTCGGCGTTTTCGAACGCGACGGCCGCGTCGCCGGCCAGCCGGTCGAGCGCGCTGCGTCGAGCCGGCTCGTCGCCGGTGTTTGGGACGGCGGCCAGCAAGATCCCGTGGATCCGTCCGTTGCGCGCCGCCGGCGCCACGATCCATCGTCGATACTCGGTCAAGGCGCCTCGAAGGGCCGGAGCGTCGCGATCGATGTCCAGGACGCGAGTCGAGCCGGAACTGCGCAGCGATGTCGCGCCGCGCAGCGGGCCGATCGCCACGCCGTAGCCCGCCCGGACGCGAATCTGTCCGTCGTCGTCGGCCAGCACGGCGGCGGCGGGCACGCCCATCTCGCGAAGCTCGGCGACGATCGCCGCCGAAACCGTCTGCGTATCCATGCCGCCGGGTGCTTCGCGTGCGATGCCGTGCAAGCGTGTCAGAAGCCGGTTCGTCTCGGCCAGGATCGCCCGGTCGGGGCCCGCGCCTTGCAGGCGGCGGACCATGCCGCCGGTGACGCCGCCCAGGGGAAACAAGGCCAGCAGCGCCAGTGTGTCGGTCACGCCCGCGCGGCCGGCGAGAGCTTCAAGGACAGCCGGTGTTCCTGCGGCGACGGAGACGAGTCCGCCGGCGACGGCGCCGGATCGCCATCCGAACGTCATGCCGGCAAGCGCGACGGTCATGGCCGCGAACGCAACGAAGCCGCTCGTGGCGCCGCCGCCGGCCGCGACCAAAACGCATGCGACGGCGACATCGGCTGCGCGCGCCTCACGTTCGAAGCGGGTGGTCAGCAGTCGCGCGATGCCGTAGAGCACGACGGCGAAGATGAAGATCATGTCCGTCGTCGTTCCCTCGCCGAAGCCGTGCACGCCGGCGCCGAGTGTCATCAGCGCCAATCGGATCGCGGCGGGAATCGTGGGTCGGACGCGTTCCCGGGCGGGCCGCTGCAGTTCGTCGTCGATCGCATCGGGCAACGCGCCGGGCTGAAAGGGTCTGATGACGACGCGCGCCGCGAAGGGCAGCGGGGGGTCCGGGCGATCGGAGATGGCGACGACGCCGGCCGGCCGTGCGCGAACGACGTCCGCGACGGCCGCCTCATCGGCTGCCTCGACAACTGCGAGACGCGGCCGGCGGCGGCTCGGACGCGTCAGAATCCGCGCGCCGGGCAGGTGACGCGCCACAAGGAGCGTGGTGTACTCATCGCATCCGGCGACGAAGACGTTGAGATGCTCAGTGCCGACCCTTCGCACGATTGGATCTCTCTCTCCTGAATCCGGCCATCGCCGGGAGCGGGCGCTCGCGTTCACTACCTGCACCAATGGTGTCGGATCCTAGGACCGGGGTCATGACATCAACAGGCTGTTTCTGGCCCCCCCAAATGGCGGGGCCAGGACCTTGATCCCGATTCGGGCAATCCTCTACTATTCGGGGAAAGCGAACGGCTTCGAATCCATCCCTTCGGGAGGCCTCCATGCGTCGTCATGCTCGCCGCGTTCTGTGTCTTCTGGTCGCGCTGGCCTTCGCCGCCGGCCCGGTGCCGGCTCGCGCGCTCGGGGCGTGCACGTCGGAAAAGGTCGTCACCGTGTCGGTGGCGGCGCCTACCACGAATCCCGTTGGAAACTTCCCGTCCTGCGTGCCGGACATGTCGTGTCCGAATGCGGGTGGGTGCTGGATCAAGCTTCGCGGCAGCGTCGGCGGAGCGGGACTCGTCAGCTTGGAGATGCTCGCCGAAGGGCTCAGCGAGCCGGTCGCGTGCGGTCCCGCCGTCCGCGGCTGCGGAGCCGAGAGCGGCGTGTTCTTCGTGCCGTTCGGCAGCGTCCGGGCCTTGTGTCAGACGAAGATCGCCGTCGCGGTCAGCGTGCAGATCACGTGCACTCCGGTCTTCGCATGACCGGCGCGGCCCCGCACCGCTCGCTTGCGCGGCACGCCGTCATCGGATGAACTGACCGCGCCCGTGGCCGCCGACTCGAAAGGACCATCCATGCGCCGCCTCGCCGCCCTCGCGTTGCTCGCCGTCGCCTCCGTCGCGTGCAGCGACGATTCGGGGGCCCCGCAGGCGACGGCCTCACCCACCGGGCCGTCCACGCCGGCGGGCGCCTCGGCGCAGACCAACGTGCGGTCCGGATCGGCGACCGCGACGGTCTCGGGTGAGGAAGCCTTCGAGATCCAACTCGAGCTGGCAACCGGCGACTCGCAGTACAACCCGCCGCCGGCCGGGTTCGCATTCGTCTTCAAAGACGACGCCGACAACCTGATCACGATCGGGGGCGAGGCGTTCGAGGGATCGAAGAAGACCGCCGGAACCTTGGCCTTCGGCGCGGTCTTCAACCGGTCCGGCCGCGTGATCGCCCACACCGATACCGCCGGCGGGTGCGACCTGACGATGAAGCGGTCGGGAAAGACCGTGGCGGGGGCGTTCGTGTGCCCCGACGTGGAGGACGGCCGCTACCAGGTCGAAGGCACGTTCACGGTCGAGCTGGTGTAAACCCGGCGTCGCGTGCCGCCGTCGTGCTACCGCTGGTGGCCGTCGGCGTAGAGCGCGAGCGCGCTCAGTCCGCCGAGCATGACGACGATCGTTGCCCAGATCATGACCCACTCCGTTCTCATTTGCCTTGAGTGTGGTATCGGCACCGGTTTCACCCGTCTTGAACGACCGAGCCGGCGGATTTGATGCAGCCCGCGAAGAAGGATTCCCGGCCGCTTGACACGTCGGAAAGCGTTAGTTTAGACTTACCGTAAGTTATGACTTACGCTCAGAAACTCGATGCGCTGGGGGACCCGACCCGGCGGGCGGTGTTGGAAGCGCTGCGCCGCGGACCCCGCGCGGTGGGCGAGATCGCGCGTGGCCTGCCGGTCAGCCGTCCCGCGGTCTCCCAGCACTTGAAGGTCCTGAAGGAGGCGGGCTTGGTGGTGGAACGTCCGGAGGGAACGCGGCGCCTCTATTCGGTCGACGTCGGCGGACTCGGCGAGGTGCGTTCGTACCTGGAGTCCTTCTGGAGCGACGTGCTCGGCGCGTTCGCAATGGCGGCGGGGAAGCAGGCGCGGCGCGCGGCGCCGTAGGGAGAAAGAGGAGAAGACAATGGCAACGATGCAGACGATCGAGCCGATCAAGGTCTCGGTCCGGGTTCCGCTGAAACCGGACGCCGCATTCGATCTTTTCACGAGCAAGATCGCGACGTGGTGGCCGGTCGATCAGTATTCGGTTGGGCAAGAGAAAGTCACCGACGTGGCATTCGAGGCGCGAGAAGGCGGCGAGGTCTACGAGATCTGCGACGACGGAACGCGAGCGCACTGGGCGGACGTGCTTGCGTTCGAGGCGCCGAAACGAATTCTGCTCGCATGGAAGCCGAATCCGGAGCAACCGGTGCCAACCGAAGTCGAGGTCAGCTTCCACGCCGACGGTGACGGAACCCGCGTCGCGCTGGAGCATCGCGCGTGGGAGCGCCTGGCCGAGCGGGCCGCCGATGCGCGCGCCGGCTATGCCGGTGGCTGGGTTACCGTGCTCGGCCGCTTCGAACAAGCGGCCTCCTGATCGGACGCGCGCTCCTTTGCTGGAAGACCGCCCCGGCGGTCTTCCAGCCGCGGCTATACTGCGGCTCGCGCGGGCCGGGTCCGGCCGCGCGCCCGGCCGTTGCGAATGGGTTGAAAAAGGAGCCTTGTGGAGCTGACGCGCGAAACCATGCGCCCGCTGCTGGATCTGCAGCGGATCGACTCCGCGCTCGACCGCCTCGACCAACGCGCCGCCGCGCTTCCCGAGCAGCAAGAGCTCGACCGTCTCACCGAGGAGCTCGCTGCGGCGCGCAAGCTTCTGGCCGAGCGCGAGCTGGCCTTCGGTGGCCTGAATCGGGAGACCGGCAAGTTCGAAGCCGAGGTCGAGGTGCTGGCCGAGAAGATCAAGCACGAAAACGACCGGCTCTACAGCGGCTCGGTCGGAAGCCCGAAGGAGCTGACCTCGATCCAGGCCGAGATCGACGGGCTCCGGAAGCGCAAGAACCACGTCGAGGACCAGCTGCTCGAGCTGATGGAAAAAAAGGAAGACGCCGAAAAAGAGTTCGAGGAGTCCAAGGCGCAGGTCGCGGCGCTGGAGGGCGACGTTTCAGCCGCGACCGCCGCGCGGGACGACGCCACCACGCACATCGCCGTCGACATCGAGCAACTTCGGCACGAGCGGCGCACGCTCCTTCCCTCGATCCCGGATGAGGCCGTCGAGACCTACGAGGAGGTGCGGCCGAAGAAGGAAGGCGTCGCCGTCGCCGCGCTCGAGCACGGCGTGTGCCGCGGCTGCATGGTCGAGCTGTCCCCGGTCGCCCGCGACGAGATCAAGCGCAGCGACGATCCGATCATCCGCTGCGAGAACTGCCGCCGTCTGCTCATCATCGTCTGATGGGGATCTGATGGTCGCCTACGCGGAGATCGTCGCCCACACCGACGGCGGCGCGCGTGGCAATCCGGGCCCGGCTGGGATCGGCGTGCACCTCGCCTCGACGTCCGGCAAGACGATCGAGGAGATCGCCGAGGCGATCGGCCACGCCACCAACAACGTCGCGGAATACAAGGCGGTGATTCGCGCCCTGGAGCGCGCGGCGGAGCTGGGGGCGCGCCGCGTCACGGTCAAGGCCGACTCGCTGCTCGTCGTCGAGCAGCTCAAAGGCGTCTACAAGGTCAAGAACGCGGGGCTCAAGCCGTTGCACACGCAAGCGCGGGCGTTGATGTCCGGGTTCGAGACGGTGGTGTTCGAGCACGTGCGCCGCGAACGCAACAAGAAAGCCGACGCTTTGGTGAACGCCGCGATCGACCAATGGGTCGATGCCTACGGCGACGAGCCGCCGCTTCCGGAGCCCGACGACGACGCGCCTCCGACGCTATTCGGCTAGATGGCTCAGGAGCAGTTCGCTCACGCGGTCGGGGGCGTCGAGCGGGATCCAGTGGCTCGCGCCGTCGATGTGCTCGTAGCGCCATTCGCCGGCCACGAATTCCCTCGAAGCGAGCATCTGGTCGTCGGTCAGATGGATGTCGCCGCTGCTGAAGATGCCCATCGTGGGCGCCTGGACCGGCGGGTAGGGGACCGGGTCGGCGAACCAGCCGCCCACTGCGTTCGCGCGATACCAGTTCAGTGCGGCCGTCAGTGCGCCGTCGGGCGTGAGCGTGGCGATGTACTGAGATGTTTCGGGGTGGTTCTGCGTCCACTCGCGCAGCAGCCGCCAGTCGTCGTGACGAAGCGCGCGTTCGGCGCCGGGAAGATGGAAGAACGGCATGTACCACGAGCGGCGGCGTTGCTCGAGGCTCGGCCACGCCCATGAGGCCGGATGCCCGACCGAGATCGCGGTGAGCGAAGCGATGCGCTCGGGTGCGAACGAGGCGAGCAGCCACGCCACGACCGCGCCCCAGTCGTGGCCGACGACATGGACGCGCCCGGTCTTGAGAGCGTCGAGCAAGCCGGTCGCGTCGGCCAGCAGCACCGGAGCGAAGTACTCTTCGACGAGTTGCGGCTTCTCGGTCGCGCCGCGGCCGCGCAGGTCGGGCGCGATGCACCGGTACCCGGCGGCGGTCAGCGCCGGAATTTGGTGTCGCCACATCGCGTGCGTGTCGGGAAAGCCGTGCAGCAGCAGCACGGCATCTTTGTCTTTCGGGCCCTCGTCGAGGACTTCGAACGATAGTCCGTTCGCTTCGACTCGCATGGGCATACACTAACGGTGGAAGCAGGCCGGGCGGCCGCGGCGCTTCGCTTCGGCGAGGCGTCGAGGAAAGTCGGGCCTCCGTAGGGCAGGACGGTGGGTAACGCCCACCCGGTGCGAGCCGGGGATAGCGCCACAGAAAAGATACCGCCGGGTCCGTCGGTTTCGACCGGCGATCCCGGTAAGGGTGCAACGGTGAGGTAAGAGCTCACCAGCGCGGCGGGTGACCGTCGCGGCTCGGCAAGCCCCGTCCGGAGCAAGGCCAAGCAGGAAGCGCCCGCCGCCTCGCGGCGGCGGGGCGGGCGGCCCGTCCGCAACGCTTCCGGGTAGGCCGCACGAGGCCGCCGGCAACGGCGGTCCCAGAGAGATGGCCGCCCCCGCGTCGCTTCGGCGGCGCGGGACAGAAGCCCGCTTACAGGCCCGCTTCCGATCGTGGGGCCCCCAATGCCGAAACGGCAGCGGGGGCCTCCCTCTTGATCGACCTTTCAACAAAGAAAGGGCCCCCTTCGGGCGAGCGACCGGCCACCCGAAACTGCCAATTCGACACAGTTTAGGGTGATCGTAAGGAGGATCGGAGGTCGCCAGCGTTGAAACTGGTACGGACGACAATCCGTCGTCGAGGGGCCGGCTTTGCCCGTCCGCGGCCGGCGAAAACCATGGGGGAACCATGTCAACACACTTGCTTTCGCGTGCGGGCGTTCTCGGCCTGGCCGCAATGATGGTTGGGGGTTTCGCCGGTGCTTCGGCTGCTCCGCTGCCCAACTGCGCCGTCCCGGTGCTGTCGGCCGACGCGTTCGCGGCCGGCGACACGAACACGGTGACCTGGACGCAGCCGGACGACGCGAGCGAGGGTGGCGGCTTTATCCTCGAGGTCGCATCCTCGCCGACGCGCGACCTCGACGGAAGCCTGTTCGATGTCGAGCAGACGATCGGGTCGCTAGCCGCTTCGGATCGCTCGTTCACGCTTTCCGGCTTGTCCGAGAGCGCGCACTGGTACAGCATCAAGGCAAAGACCAAGCCGCAATCCTGCCAGGCGAGCGGATGGAGCGCCGCCGACATCTCGACGATCCAGGATGCGACCGGCCCCGTCGTCACGATCCTCAGCCCCGACGAGGGTCACATCTATCTCCTCGAGACGGTCACCGTCAGCGGCATCGTGACCGACGACGGTTCCGGACCTGCCACCGTGACCGTCGCCATGACCAACACGACGCCGGTCGTCGGCGAGATCGTCGGCGCGCCCGAATCGATCACGGTCGACGCGAGCGACGGGACGTTCAGCGCGACCTTCACGGGCGTTCTTCCCGGCACGTACGAGTTCTCGGCCAGCGCCGTGGACAATGTCGGCAACGAGTCGTCCGAGTCGGCAACCCGCGGCGTCATCGTCACAGTCGCGGGCTAACAGAACGAGGTTCGATTTGAGAGGGGCGGGGTAACCTCCCGCCCCTCTCGATTTGAAGTGCCGGATCAGCGGCCGGACTTGCCGTTGCCGCCGCCGTTGCCGCCTCCGTTGCCGCCTCCGTTGCCGCCTCCGTTGCCGCCTCCGGGGTGCGGCGCGTTCTCGCTGCACCACCAAGCGACCTTCTCGTCGATCGACGCCTCGTTCTCGCCGTTCTCAGCGTCGTAGGCCTCTTCGGCTACCCGCTCGAGCTCGGCAAACGGCGGCGCGTTGCGCTTGTGCTGCCGCCCGGTCTCCGACCCGGCGAAGTACGCCGTGCACAGGCCGTGGTTGTTCGAACCGTTCGGTCCCGGACCCGCCAAGCTGCTGGTTGCACCCATGGCGAGCAGCGCCATAAGGGCAAACGCGATCAATCTGCGCACACCTTCTCCCTTCGTTGTCGTCTGCGTACACCTGATCAACGAGATCCACCCATGGTCTGTTGCGGCGCGGCGAAACTCTGGCCGTTCTGCCGGCCCGGTTGGCGCGTTCAGTGTTGATACCTGGAGCTGCTACGGGCCGAGAAGCGCGAGGGGAACGACGGCGATGCCGTCGTTGCGCCGGTACGCATCGGGCCCGGTCGTCACGATCACGGCATCTAGCAGGTCATCGCCGATCCTGCCGCGCAACCACTCGAGATGGCGCACACTTCGATCGTCGGGTGTGCGCGCGAGCTTCGCTTCGATCGCGACGACGCGGTGATCTCCCCGCTCGACGATGAAGTCGATCTCGTGATCGCCTGAATGGGTTCGCAGGTGTCGGACGGAAGCTTCGGCCGCTTGCGCGCAGACCCGTATGGTCAGGGCCGCGAGCGACTCGAACATCTGACCGAGCAGCGTCGTGTCTCTTGGGATCGGCGGTCCCAGGGCGCGCCCCTCGATGAGCGCTTCGACATCGGCACCCAGAAGCCGTGCAGCAAGCGCAGGGTCGGCGAGATGATGTTTGGGCGCGGCGCCGAGGCGCGTGATGTGGTTCAGGGTCGGCAGCCACGCCGGGATCGGGTCGAGAATCCACAGCCTTTCCAGGATGTCGCGATACGGCATCACCGTTGTCTTCGCCGGTTTCTCATGCTCGCCGGCCGTCGCCGCGTCGCGGATCGTCTCGTACGACGCTGCGGTCGCCGTCGCGGCCGCGCATGCGGTCATCCATCGCCGGAGGCCGCCGGGACTGCGGAGGCGAAGGCCCATCTCGGCGAAATCCCGGTCGATGACCCGGTCGAGATACCCGTCGAGCTGGGCGCGCAACGCGCGTCCGTGCAGGCCGCGAAGCCCCGGGAATCCCGAGTCGCAGATTGCCGACGCGTAGTGCTGCAGCGTGCGAGTCGAGCCACCTTCGATCGGCGGGCGGTCTCCTCGGAGCAGATCCGCGAGGCTGACCGACGGGGTCTCGAACCCGCGCTCGGCGAGTGTCAGCGGACGTATCCGCACGCGGAAGATGCGCCCGGCGCCGGAATGCGTGTCGGCCGCCGGAGTGGCTGAGCCCGTGAGCAGAAAGCTCCCCGGGCCCGCCCCCCGATCGACGGCGCGCCGCACCAGATCCCAGGACTCGGGGACCCGCTGCCATTCGTCGATCAGGATGGGAGCCTCCCCGCTCATGATCCTGGAGGGGTCGGCGGCGATGATCTCTCGGGTTGCCGGATCGTCGAGCGCACGGACCGATCGAGCGCGCCGGACCGCAGTCGCGGTCTTGCCGACGCCCTTCGCGCCTTCGAGTGCGATCGCCGGCAAGGACTCGAGGATCTGATCCAACTCATCGTCGACAACCCGGCGCAGGTAGCGGGACGTGGGATCCTGATTGCCGGCCATGATGCTACGATACCATATCGCAGCACGTGACACTACCATTACGCAGCCCAGTGAGATGCCATCTCGCGCTCTCTGCGGATGGCCTCTCCGGATCGTTCCCGATATGCTGGTTTTGCCGGTTCTGCCGGTTTCCCGCGATTGAGGAGAGCGATGAGTCGGTCGAAGACGGTGGCCGCGGTGGCGGCGTTGCTGGCAGGGGTGCTGGTTCCCGCGCCCGGCCGAAGCTTTTCCGTGCTGGCCGAGTGCGGCGGCGTCGCCGGCCCTTACCCGCTCGCCGCGTCGTGTCAACGCTCGTTCGGATTCGAGCCGTTTGCCAAGACCGTCCGGCTCGGGCTCGAGCCTTCGACCGGCTTCACCGGGACGCTGCGCGCGCAAGTGAGCGGACCCGGCGCGGGCTTCGGCGTCGGAGGCGTGTTCGTCAACGGAACGCTCGTGCCGGGCACCGGCGTGTCGTCGCTGACGTTCACTCTGCCGCCGGGGCTGTGGCAACTGGCGGTGGACGCCGGCAAGCCCGCGAAGGCGTGCCCCGCAGGATGCGTCGAGGTTCCCGCGTTGGCGTTCGGCCCCTTCAACGCCGCCGTGCTCGAAGCCTAATCTCGCGCGAACAGGTAGCCGTGGTCGCGGTCGAACCAGACGGCGCGGCGTCCCGACTCGAACAGCACGCGCATACGCTCGGCTGCGCGCATGCGCGCCGCGCCGGCGGCGGCGGGATCGGTCTCGCGCAGCGCGAGATAGTCGGCCGGGATCGGGACGGCTTCGGCGTCTTCGGGCGGCGCCCGGCGTGGTGACGCGCGCAGGTCCCAGACGACTTCGATCCGGTCGGTCGGCTCGCCGGCGTTGAAGGCGTCGCTCATCGGGCCGTAGAAGTCGGGCAGAAACGCGACGCCGACGGCGCCGAGCTTTCGCAGGTTGAACGCGGCGTTGCGCGCGATCATCGGATCGAACGTCCAGGTAACCGTGTCGATAGCGCGTTCCAGGCACCAGTCGCGCTGCGCCATCTTCAGCGCGTAGCCGCCGCCGCCGCGATACGCCGGCAGCACGCCTGTGATGTGTGAATGCAGGCCGAGCGTGCGGCCGTCCCAGGTCAGGAATCCCCACGAGCCGCCGACCATGCGCGACCCGTCGAACGCGCCCAGCACCTGATGCCCGGCGATCTCGCCGCCGACGAACAGCTCCTTCGGCAGTACCTGCGCGTCGGTGAAACTCCAGATCGCCGTGAAGCACTCCGACAGCGCCGCCATCTCGGCCGGCCCCTGCAACGCGCGGATTCGGATGCTCACGCGCGGCGGATGCGTTCGATCAGCCCGCGCAGCATCGCGACGCGAACCGGGAGGGACGACAGGTCGATCCACTCGCCTTCGGCGTGCGCGCCGCCGCCGCGACCGCCGAGCCCGTCGAGCGTGGGCACGCCCATCGCGGCGGTGAAGTTTCCGTCGCTGCCGCCGCCGACTTCGGCCGGGCCGGGAACCCAGCCGATGCCCCCGCCGACCTCGCGCGCGAACGCATAGAGACGCTCGCTCATCGCGCGTTCCAGCGGCGGACGGTTGAGGTCGCCGTCAACGTCGATCGTGGCGCCAGGCAGCGACGCGGTCAGATCGCGCAGCGCCGCATCGACGCGTCCGGCTTCGGCCATCGTGGACACGCGAACATCGATCTGGACGGTCGCTTCGGCCGGAACGACGTTGCGCGCGCTCCCGGCCGACATCATCGTGGGTGTCACGGTCGTGCCGCGCGCCGGATCCGCGATCGCGGCGATCGCCGGCACCTGAAGCGCCGCCTCGACGATGGCGTTCACGCCGTTCTCCGGCTCCAATCCCGCGTGCGCGGCGCGGCCGCCGACGCGAAGCGTGTACATCCCGACGCCTTTGCGCGCGACCTTGACCGCATCGCCGTGGCCGGGTTCGAGCACCAGCGTTGCCCCCGCGCCCCGCGCTTCGGACTCGATCAGCGCACGCGAGGTGATGCTGCCCAGCTCCTCGTCGGTGTTGACGACCAGCGTCACGCCCTCGATCGGATCGAGCGAACGCAACGCTTCGCCGGCGACGACCAATCCGGCTTTCATGTCGAAGCATCCGGGGCCGGTCGCGCGATCGCCGTCGACCGCGAACGGCCACCGGTCGATGGTGCCCGCCGGCCAGACCGTATCCAGATGCCCGAGCAGCAGCACGCGCGGGGTGCCGGGCCACCGCCATACGTAGTGTTCCCGGCCGCCGGTCGCGACGGTCTGGTCGGGCGCCCGGCCGATCACGTCGAACAAGGCGCGCGCGGCTTTCGCGCACGCCGCCGGATCGCTCGACGGCGACTCGGCCGACACCAGCGCCTCAAGCGCGTCTTTCACAGTTCGACTTTCTCTCGCTCGACGGCGACGCGCGCCAGGATGTCCGGCATCGGCGCGACGCCCAGGCCCGGCGCGTTCGGGACGCCGATGGTTCCGTCGGGCGTCATCTCGAACGGCGT
>Ga0214472_10001615_pt1 | contig 24956 bp, 17 predicted proteins | sample RVTome_6_FD_207662 | JGI IMG/M metagenome (GOLD analysis project Ga0214472, IMG submission 207662) | Soil microbial communities from uranium-contaminated site in the Upper Colorado River Basin, Wyoming, United States - RVT140D175 | ecosystem: Environmental > Terrestrial > Soil > Contaminated >...
CCTTGGTTGTTAGTTCTCGATTTCCACGCGCGTCGCCTGCGCCGTCGCGGCGCCCGTCATGACGCCTCGCACCTTGACGTTCGCGCCGGTCACGATCGCCGCGCACGACGTCTTCTTGAACTCCGTGAAGCTCGTCGTGGTGAAGGTCACCCCGCCCACCATGAACGTGATCGCCGGGCACGCGCCGGTGACCGGACCGCTGACGGCGCCCTCGAGATCCACGTCGGTGGCCCCGCTTTCGATCGTCAGCTTCTTCGCGACGATCGATCCGCCCGGCTGGGTCGTCCCCGACACGTCGATCGTCTGGCCGACCTGCAAGGCGTCGAACGTCAGGTTGTCGCCGCGCCGCCGCACCTCGGTCGCCGCCGTCGTCGTCACGGTCGTGCCGCCGATGGTCAGCGTCAGCGTCGGCGCCGCGCCCGTCTTCGCGGTGAGCACGCCTGTGAACTCTGCCTCGTCGTCATCGTCATCGTCGTCATCTGGCTTGTTGACGTGGATGCGGAGTGCCTGAACGAAGCCGTTGCCCTGCTGACCCTTCACCTCGACACGGGCGCCGACGATGAGGTCGGTGTACACGCTCCCGCCGTAGAACTCGGTCGTCGCGTCGCCTTTCACCAGAGTGCCGCCGACGGTGAATTCGAAGAGCGCGGGCGTGTTCGACACGCCAAGCGAAGCGACGAAGCCGTTCACGTTCATCGGCAGCGTCGTATTGTCGTTCTGGATGTCGATGAGACTCGCGAGCAGCGTGCCGTTGTCGGGCTGGCCCTTGACGTGCACGCGCTGGCCGATGGCCAGGTCGCCGAACGACATGGTCTGGCTGCCCATGAGGATTCGGGTGTTCACGTCGGTCGTGATCGTCCGGCCCGCCACGACGAGCGCGCCGGCCGGCGCCGCCGGGAAGGCCTCGATCTGGCCCTCGACCTGCTCTTCCTTGCCGCTGCTGCGCCGCTCGCCCGCGAGGGCGACCGTCGAGCCCGCCAGTTGCAGCGTGAGCTCGATGGTCTGACCGGAGGCGACGTTCGTCAGCGTAATCGTGCCGGTGATGCCGGCGCCGCTGAACTGGAGCGTGATCGTGCCGTCGGGCGCGTTCGTGAGGACGAACCGACCGTTGCCGTTCACGGTGGCCGAGATCGACGTGCCGGCAATGGCCACCTCGATTCCGGTCGCGGGTCCGCCCTCGGTCCCGGGACTGCTCGTCGAGACCGTGCCGCCACCGGTCGCTGCGCCGAACGAGCCGGCGATGGTCGCGCCGCTGGATGACGCCGGGGCCGGCGGCGCGGGCACCGGTGACGGGCCAGACGGACCGGACCCTGAACAGGCACCAGACATGAGCGCGATAACAAGGATGAACGAGAATAGACGCCGCACGGTTCTCCTCCGACAGGAATGAAAGGCCGTTTGCGCTGGAGGACGGTGCAAACGGCATTCCGGACGCACGCGCGCCCGGCAGCCGCGCAAGCCCCTCAGGTCACGGCAGTTCGAGGGCCGGCGGTACGGGCCGCGCAGTACGCACCACGCCACGGGGACCCGCTTCAGGATCGGGATTTCAGAATTCACCCGAGCCGGGTCGGTTCCCAGCGCAAGCCGATGGTGAGGATTTTCTGGATGAGGGCGGGGTAGGTATGGCCGGCGCAGTCTGCCGACCGGGCGAAGTCCTCGTTCTGAGCGATCTGAGGATTGGGGTTGGCTTCGAGCACGTAGACGCGGCCCTCGGCGTCGAGGCGCAGGTCGATGCGGGCGTACCCGCTGAGCTCGAGCACGCGGTAGACGCGCTTCGAGATGTGCTGGACGCGCTCTGCGGTGCCCTCGGGCATGGGGTCGGCCAAGCCGGTGACGATGCCGGCCTTCTTCTGGTACTTCGGACTCCACTTGACGCGCTCGGTGGCGATGAGGTGCGTGCCCTCGGCCATGCTCTCGAACGTCATCTCGAAGACGGGGAGGATCTCGAGGCGCTGATTGCCGATGACGCCGCAGTACAGCTCGCGCCCCTCGATGTACTGCTCGACGATCGCGTCGGTGTAGATCGAGTCGTGGACGAATTGCACGCGCTCGGCGAGCTTCGTCGCGTCATCGACGACGGAAGCCTGGGAGATGCCGATCGACGACTCTTCGACGAGCGACTTGACGATGAGCGGGAACTTCAGGCGCTTGGGGAGCCGCGGTTTCCGGCCGCGGCGGACGACCGTGAACTCCGGGACCGGGATCCGGTGGTAATGCAGCAGCTTCTTCGACAGCGCCTTGTCGCGCGCGAGCAGCATGCCCCGCGGATTACAGCCGGTGTAGGCCAGCTTGAGCAGCTCGAGGTAGCTCACGACGTTCTGGTCGAACGTGCCGACCTCGTGAAACGCCTCGAGCATGTTGAAAACGATATGCGGCTTGAACTCGTCGTTGGCCTGGCGGATGTGGGCGAGCTCGTCCTTGACGCCCAGCACGTGCACGTCGTGGCGAAGCGGTTTGCCCTTCAACGTCTTGACGACGTCGTACTCGGTCCGCCACGCGACCGTCTCCAGATCGTGCCCGGCCACGTTGGCCGGCGGGACCTGATAGTCGTGCATCAGCGCCAGCACGCGCAATCGCCGCATGGATCGACGACATCATACGACAGGTACGACGGGTACGACGGGTCGAGGAACGAACTGACGCTGGCCATCAGGTTCTTACCAGGAGAAGCGAGCACGCGCCAGAAGGTTCCTCGTACCTGTCGTGCCTGTCGTACCTGCCCCCGCCCCCGCCGACGTGCCTGGGAGGATCTCGCGCAGGTACCAGTCGATACCGCGCTCGCGGTGCCAGTCGCGCGGGTAGCCGAGCGACACCTCCTCGTAGCGCACGCCGTGCCGGGCCATCGTCGTGCGCAGGTGCAGGTGGCCCGAGACGACGACGCGCGCGCCGAATCGCTGCGCCCAGTCCTCGGTGCGCGTCGTCCCGCACCAGATCGAGAAGCGCGGGATGCGCGGCGGGCGCGCCAGGTCGTAGCGAAGCGGCCAGTGGTTGACAAGCACCGTCCGGGTCCCCGCCGGCAGTGCCGCGAGCCGCGCTTCCGTCGCGTCGCAGCGCGCGCGGCACCAGGCTGCGCGGTTCTCGAACGGGTGCGGATCGAGCAGACGCTCGTCGCCGCACAACACCCCCGCCTCGCGCGCCCAGGCCACCGCCCGGCCGGCGTCCACCTCGGGCGGACGGAAGCTGTAGTCGTAGAGCAGGAACATCGGGACGACGACCGTCCCCGGCTCGCCCGGGAACTCGGGATACGGATCCTCCGGCGTCGTCACGCCACCGGCCCGGCAGATGGCCAGGAGTTTCTCGTAACGGTCCTCGCCGCGTCCGAGATCCGGATGGCTCGCCGACGTCCACAGCTCGTGGTTGCCCGGCGCCCAGACGACGCGCGCGAACCGCGGCCCGAGCGCCTCGACCGCCATCCGCAGGTGATCGGGCGAGCTGCCGACGTCGCCGGCGACAATGAGCCAGTCGTCGGGGTAGTGGCCGAGCTCGGCGAGCGCGGCGCGGTTCGCGGGGTGCGACAGGTGTAAATCGCTGATGGCGAGCAGGCGCATTCAAAGTTTCGGGTTCCGCATCCCGGTTCCGGGTTCGGCACTCGACTCCAGACCCTCGGACCCTCGGACCCTCGGACCCTCGGACCCTCGGACCCTCGGACCGTCAGAGCCCCTCCAGCATACTGGCGTCGAGCTCGTGAAACGCGACCGCCGGTCGGTCGCCGTCCGAAGTCGAGGCGGCGACGGCCACCAGGTGGCGCGGCGTCGGGCGCGCGAGCGTGAACGCCCAGCGGTCGTCCGTTCCGGCGAGCGATCCGCGAAACGCGATCGCGGCGTCGGTCTCGCTGCGCACGGTGAACGAGATCTCGGCGAGCGGCACGGCGATCCCGAGCCCGCGCGCCTTGAGGTACGCCTCCTTCAGGGTCCAGTAGACGAGGAACCGGTCGCACCACGCGTCGCCCCAGGCGCGGATGTCGGCGATCTCATCCGGTGAGCAGTAGCGCTCGACCACCGCCGATTCGGGCGGGCGGCGGTCGAGATGCTCGGCGTCCACGCCGACCTCGCGCCCATGAACCAGGGCACACACGACGAGCCCCGCGCTGTGCGCGACGTTGAACCGCACTGCGGAGCCGGGGTCGCCGACCTCGGGCCGTCCGCGCGGGCCCTCGCGCCACGTCCACGCCAGCGGCGGCCGGCCCAGCGCGCGGCCGACGAGCACGCGCGCCATCGCGCGCCCGAGCAGGAACATCCGCCGGTCGATGTCGTGGCGGAACCGCCCGTAGCGCGCGAGATCGGCGGCGCCGAGCCGGGCAAACGCCCGCGCTTCGATCGCCGGATGCTGCGCGAGCAGATCGATGCCGGCGTGCCAGACGCGAACCTCGGCCGCCTCCAGCCGTGACGAACCCGTCGTCATTTCGGTAGTATGTCCCGGCCGGCCCGCCGCCGCATCTTCGCTCATGTCCACTGCATGTCTGTTTCCTGGCCAGGGTTCCCAGTCGAGGGGTATGGGCGCCGAGTTGTTCGGCCGCTTCGCCGACTGGACCGCCGAGGCCGACGCCATCCTCGGCTATTCGATCCGCGAGCTGTGCGTCGAGGATCCCCGTGGCGAGCTGGTGCTGACGGCCTTCACGCAGCCCGCGCTCTTCGTCGTGAACGCGATGATGTTCCGGGCGCGGCAGGAGGACCGCGCCGAGGCGCCCGCGTTCGTCGCGGGGCACAGCCTGGGCGAGTACAACGCCCTGCTGGCGGCGTCGGTGTTCGACTTCGCCACGGGTCTCCGCCTCGTCCGTGAGCGCGGGGTGCTGATGGGCCGCGTGCGCGGCGGCGGCATGGCGGCCGTCGTGGGTCTCGAACCCGCGCGCATCGAGAAGGTGCTCGCGGCGACCGAGGCCGGGCGCCGGCTCGACGTGGCCAACTACAACTCGTTCGACCAGACCGTCATCGCCGGACCAACGGAGGACCTCGAGACCGTGCGAGCCGACTTCGAATCAGCGGGCGTGCGCGCCTACATCCCGCTCAACGTGAGCGCCCCGTTCCACTCGCGGTACATGCGGGAGCCGATGGCGGAGTTTGCCGCCACGCTCGAAGCCGCCCCCTTCGCGGCGCCGCGGATTCCCGTCGTGGCCAACCGCACCGGCCGACCCTATGAAGCCGATCGGATCCGTGAGACGCTCGGGCAGCAGATCGGCCACTCGGTCAGGTGGCTCGACTCGATGCGCTTCATGATGGACGCGGGCGTGGGCGACTTCGAGGAAGTCGGGCCGGGCAGCGTCCTCAGAAAGCTCGCCGCGCAGATCAGGAGGAAGCGCGGCTGACCGCCGGCCTGGCGGCGCGGACGCGGATCTGGCCGTTCAGCGTCTCGAGCCGCACCCGCGTGCCGCCCGAGCCCAGGCGCCCGTCGATCCGGCGGCGCGATTCTTCCGTGAAGTCGAGGTCGAGATCGTCGGTCGAGATCCGGCCGTTGGTGACCCGTGCCGACACGTCGGCGTTCGCGTCGGCCGGCAGCGCCACTGTGATGGCGCCGTTCGTGGTCTCGCACTCGATGCCCTGCGCCCCGAGCTTCGCGAAGCTCAATGACACCGCGCCGTTCGTCGCGTCGACAACGGCGCCGTTCTCGAGGCCGTTACCCTCGACGCGGCCGTTGGTGGCCTCGATCCGCAGCTCGCCGGCGAGGTCGTCCACGCGCACGTCGCCGTTCGTGGTGTCGATGCGGACGTTGGTCCAGCGCGGCAGCTTCACGGTGTAGTTCACCACGCGGTTGACGCCGATGTTCATGCCGGCCGCCCGGCTTTCGAGCCGTACGCGCCCGGCCGAGGCCGTCTCGCGAATCTCGATCCCGCCAAGCACTTCCCGGGCCCGCTCCTCGGTCGCGGCCTTGACGATCCGTTCGGCGACGACCTCGATGGCGTCCCCATCCGTCGCGGCGATCTCGATTCGGCCGTTGGTGTTGACGAGCTCGAACGTCGCGCCGCGCTCGACCGTGTACGTCTTCGTCCACTGGTTGCGCGCTTCGGCTTGCGCGGACAGGTCGATGTGACAGCCGGCCGACAGGCCGACGACGGCCGACAGCACGGCGGCCGGGCCAAGCCGCGGTCTGGGTGACATGAAGGTGGTCTGCATGCCGGTAGATACGGCCGGAAACGGCCACAGGTTCACCGTGCTAGCATGCCGCCGGAACGGCGGCCCGCACAGCGCTGAGGGCTGAGGAAGAGGGAAGAGGGAAGAGGGCTGAGGGAAGAGGAGGGGGAAGATGTCGATTCGGGTCCGGAGCGTCCTGTTGGGCCTCGGTGTGCTGGTCGTCGTGGCTGTGTTCGGGGCGCTCACCGCCGTTGGCTGGGAGGTGGTGCTGGGGCCCAACGCCCGGATGGTGACCGACAGGACCTTCGAAGCGACCGAAGCCCGCCTCGCGCGGGGCCGGTATCTGGTTGAAGGGCCCGCGGCGTGCTTCCACTGCCACAGCGAGCACGACTTTTCGACACCCGAGTACCCGGTCGTAGCCGCGAAACGGGGTGCCGGCTGGGAGCTGCCGGTCCCCGAGCTGGGCCGTGTCTACACCCCGAACATCACGTCCGATCCGGAAACCGGGCTCGGCGCCTGGACCGACGACGAGATCGCCAGAGCGATCCAGGAAGGCGTCGGTCGCGACGGCCGGGCGCTGTTTCCGATCATGCCCTGGATGGACTTCGCGGAGCTCGACGCCGAGGACGTGGCGTCGATCGTCGTCTACCTCCGCACCGTTCCGCCGGTCCGTCACGAAGTGCCCGTCAGCCAGTACGTGTTTCCGCTCAACTTCATCGTGAACACGATTCCCGAGCCGCTGACCGAGCCGCGTGCGTCGCACCCGTCGTCCACGCCCGCCGAGCGCGGGGCGTATCTGGCGAACATGGCCGGCTGCTCGTCATGCCATACACCCACCGACGCTGAAGGCATTCCGATTCCCGGGATGGCCCTGGGCGGCGGCGCGGTCTTCAAGGACCCCGGGCAGGACATGCGCGAGGTGTTCAGCATGAACGTCACGCCCGATCCGTCGGGCATCGCGCACTACGACGCGGACTTCTTCGTGTCGGTCCTCCAGTCCGGGCAGATCGCGGGCCGCACGCTCAACCACATCATGCCGTTCGAGTTCTTCCGCAACATGACGGGCGACGACCTCCGGGACCTGTTCGCCCACCTCCAGACCGTGGCGCCCGTCCGGCACCGCGTGAGCAACACGGACGCGCCAGTCGCGTGCGCGGTATGCGGCCAGCGTCACGGACTGGGTGAGCTGAACCAGGCGCGGTAGGGAGGGCTTAAGGCTTGAGGCTTAGGAGGTGTCCCAGCATTCGCTCGCGGTGTGCGACGTCGTGTACCGAGAGCGGTCGTCGCGCCGGTGCCGGCCGCAGCGGCAGGTCGTCGAGCAAGGGCAGATGGTCCTGTCCCGGTTTCCGGGCGGCCCGATAAGCGGAGAGATCGACAACTCGCGCTACCGGGTTCGGGCTACCTATCCCTGCGTTTGGCCGGACGTCCATATACCCTCCGCTGACCCCTATCGCGGGCCCGCTCTGCACGCCGTCGCGGCCGCGCGCCTCGTCCGGACGGGCCGAACCGGGAAACGCGCGCCACCCCCCCAGTCTTCCCGCCACCTCTGACAGGCCAGGTCACAGCCCGCGCCGGCCGGTACGGGCTGGTTCCGGCCGGGCCATCGCGTTTTGGGTGGGTCTGGAGTACGTTGACGCTCGATGCTCGAACAGATTCCGGGCGAAGTGGCGTATCTGGGCCTGCTGTTCGGCCTGTTCGTCGTGCCGCGGTTCCTGCAGCGCTACCGTATCCCGACGGCGGTCACGGCCCTCTCGTTCGGCGCGGTGGCCGGCATGGGGCTCGGGTTCCCCGAGAGCGACCCGACCGTGTCGGTCGTGTCGACGCTCGGCATCGTCGCGCTGTTTCTCTTCGCGGGCCTCGACGTCAACGTCGTCGAGCTTCGACGCGAGCGGAAGATCATCATCGAGCACGTGGTGCTCCGGGTCGTCGCCCTCCTGTTGTCGATGGTGGCGCTGTCGCTCATCTTCGATCTGGAGCGCCGGCCGAGCGCGCTCGTGGCGCTCGCGCTGCTCACGCCCTCCACCGGGTTCATTCTCGACTCGCTGAGCCGTTGGGGCGTGTCGAAAGCCGAGCAGTTCTGGATTCGTTCGAAGGCCATCGCAACCGAGCTGGTCGCGCTCGCGGTCCTGTTCATCGTGTTGCAGTCGACGAGCCCCGCCCGCCTCGGCCTGTCCTTCCTGGCGATTGTCGCGATGGTCGCGGTGCTGCCGGTCGTCTTCCGCTGGCTGGCCCGCGCCGTGATCCCGCACGCGCCGAACTCGGAGTTCGGGTTCCTGCTGATGGTCGCGGCGGCGGCCGCCATCATGACGAGGCAGCTCGGCGTCTACTACCTGGTCGGCGCGTTTGCGGTCGGCATGGCGGCGCAGGAATTCCGGCGCAAGCTGTCGATCGCGGCGTCAGAGCGCATGTTCGGGGCCGTGGAAGCGTTCGCGACGCTGTTCGTGCCCGTCTATTTCTTTCACGCGGGGCTCGGCCTGCAGCGGGAGGACCTGGGCTTGTACGCCCTCGGGCTCGGCGTGGCGTTCACGCTGTTTGCGATTCCCTTCCGCCTGGCGCTCGTCGTCATGCACCGACGCTACCGGCTGGGCGAAGCGACTCGGGAAAGCCTCCGGGTCGGTGTGCCGATGCTGCCGACGACAGTGTTCACGCTCGTGCTCGCCGAGATTCTGCGCGAGCGGTTCCAGATCGATCCGGCGATCTTCGGCGGGCTGATCGTCTACACGTTCGTCAACACGGTCATTCCGGCTGTGGTGATGCGAAGCCCGGCCGTCACCGAGTTCCACGACGACATTCTCGTCGTCGAGCACGAGCTGGCGCCGGGCGACGGGCAGGGGCTGGCTTAATCGGAGAATCGGAGAATCGGGGAATCGGGAAATCGGGGAAATCGGCCGGTCAGACCCGCAGGGCTTCGCTGGGCGCCACGGCCGTGGCGCGTCTGGCGGGGACCCAGGATGCGGCGGCCGCAATCAGGATGAGCGCGAGCGCCACGCCGGCCAACGTCACGGGATCGGTCGGTGCGATGCCGAACAGCAACTTGTCCACAAAACGCCCGAGCGCGACCGCGGCCATCACACCCAGCCCCAGCCCGGCGGCGGCCATCGCGAGACCCTCGGCGACGACCCCGCGCAGGATCCGGCCCGGGTCGGACCCGAGTGCCATCCGGATGCCGAACTCGCGCCGGCGCTCGCTCACGGCGAACGCCAGCACGCCGGCCAGGCCCACCGAGGCAATCGTCACCGCGAGCAGTGCGAACACGCCGAACAGGCTCGCGTTCAGCCGCGAGGGCGCGATCCGCTCGCCGAGCGCGGCGTCGAGCGTCCAGACGTCGGTGACCGGCCGTCTCGGGTCCATCTCGTGGATCAGGCGCGCGGCCTCCCGGGCCACGCCGGTCGGATCGCCGGCCGCGCGAATCAGAACGGCGGGGCCAGGCATGTTCTGGACGGCGGACTCATAGGTGGTCGCGACCGGCGGCGAGCCGGGTCCCAGCTCGCGTGCGTCCCGCGCGACGCCGACGATCGTCCGCCAGCCGTTCCACGACTGGCCGTCGAACGACCACTGGATCTTCCGGCCGATCGGGCTCGTGTCCCCGAAGAGCCGATCCGCCAGTGTCTGGTTGATGACGAGGGCGCGCGGCGCGCCGGCGACGTCCTCGGACGAGAACTCGCGGCCCTCGACGATCGGAAGGCGCACCGTGTCGAAGTACGACGGGCTCACCGACTGCGTCAGAAGCGGCACGGGCTTTTCCAGCAGCTCCGGCGACGCGCCCTCGACACGGATCTTCCACGGGTAGACCGAGACGGTGTCGTACGGCGCCGAGGCGGCCGTGGCCACGGCCTCGACGCCCGGGAAGGCCGCAATGCGGGCCGTGAGCTCATCGAAGAGCGCGCGGTTGGCGTCCGGGCTCGTGCGGGTCATGTTCGGCGCCTTGAGCGCGACCACCCCGTGCGTGTCGAGGCCGCGGTCCACCTGCTCGAGGTTGACGAGGCTGCGCGCGAGCAGTCCGGCCCCGCAGAGCACGACGAACGACACCGCGACCTGGCCCGCCACGAGCACGCGCTGCATCCGCCGCTCGGCCCGGCCCGTCGTCGTTCGCCCGCCGCCGCCGCTCACGGCGAGCGTCGAGGCCGCCGCTACCGGCAGCCGCGGGACCCACGCGAACAGTACCGCGACAACCGATCCGACGACGAGCGAGAACGTCATGACGGAGGGATTGATGCCAACCTCTTCCGACCGCAGCGTCATGCGGGCCGCGTAGTCGACGAGGAGGTCAAGCGCGAGCCAGGCGACGAAGACGCCGACGAGCGATCCGGCGGCGGCCAGGAACAGATGTTCGGTGAGGAGCTGACGACGGAGCTGCCCGGCCGACGCCCCCAGCGCGGCCCGGACGGCCAGCTCACGCTCGCGGCGGACGAGGCGCGCGAGCGTGAGGTTGCCGACATTCGCCGCCGCGACGATGAGCACGAGCGCGACGGCGCCCATCAGAATCAGGAGCGTCGGCCGCGCGTCCTCGACGAGCACGTCGCGCCACGGCCGGATCCGGAGCGCGTACCCGCGTTCCTCCGGGTAGGCAGGCGGGTAGGCCGCCTTCAGCCGCGCGTTGATCGCGTCCATCTCGGCGCGCGCCTGCTCGAGCGTGACGCCTCGGCGCATCAAACCGTAAACGTCCGTCATCCGGTGCGTGCGCTCCTCCTGCATCGACGCGCTCATGTAATGGGAGTTTGTCGAGTAGTTCGCGTACAGCTCCGCGCGCTCGGTGCCCGCGTAATGCGACCCTGGCTCGAGCACGCCGACGACCGTTGTCGCGACGTTGGTGAGCTCGATCACGCGGCCGACGACTGCCGGGTCGCCGCCGAACACCCGCTGCCAGTACTCGTGCGTCAGCACCGCCACGGCCGGCGCCTTGTCCACGTCGTCGTCCGCGATGAGCGCCCGGCCCAGCGCGGCCCGGATGTTGAGCACCTTGAAGTAGTTCGACGTGACCAGACCGCCGTGGGCCAGGTGCGGTTCGCCCTGGCCGACGACGTTGAACTGCCAGTCGCCGTACTCGACCAGCTCATCCATCGAGACCGCCTGAGTCCGGTAGTCGGCAATCTCCACGAAGGAGAATGAGGCGTTCTCCCGCCCGGTTCGCGTCTCGGGGTGCTCCACGTACACGATCCGGTCGGCGTTGGGATAGGGCAGCGGCCGGATCAGGACGCCTTCGACCGCCGAGAAGATGGCGGTCGTGGCGCCGATGCCGAGGCCGAGCGTGAGCACGAACGCGATGACGTAGCCGGGGTCCTCCCGGAAGCGGCGCAGGACCGGTCGCAGCATGAGGACAGGATTCTACATCCGGTCGAATCGGCGCCGATTCCCCGATTTCCCTTGTAACGCCCCAGGGCCGTCTGCCTTATATACCTGCGGGAGGTCAGCATGAGGAATCGGACACTGGTTCGGGTCCTGCTCGGAGCGGTGGCGGTCGGGTTCGCGGCGGCTCCGGCGGCCGCGCAGTCCAACAATGACGTGAGCGTGGGCTACAGCTTTCTGCGGCTCATGGAGGGCGGCGACGGTCTGAACATCCCGGCCGGGTGGAACGTGTCGTTCGCGGGCGGCGTGAGCGACGTCGTCAGTCTCGTCGGGGATCTCGGCGGGCATTACAAGAGCATCGAGGGCGACAGCGTCCGGATTCACACGTTCCAGGGCGGCGTGCGCTTCCACGGTCGGCGGGCGTCGAACGTCGTGCCGTTCGGCCAGGTGCTCGTCGGCGGCGCGTACGGCTCGGGCGGAGGGGAAGGAGAATGGGTCGGCGCGGTGCAGTTCGGGGGCGGGGTCGACGTCTACGGCCGCGAAGGCGGCCCCGGGTTCCGCGCTCAGGTGGACGTGCCCGTCTACTTCTCTGAGGGCGACACGCTGAAGGGCGTCCGGCTTACGTTCAGCCTCGTCGTCCCGATAAAATAGGGCTCACGTCGCCGCGAATCTGGAATCTGGGAGCTTCTCCGTTTCCCCGTTTCGCTTCCCCGACCCCCGGATTCGGGCGTAGGATGCTCGCGGAATAGCCCCCATGCCCGATGACCGTGGCGCGCGCGCCCGCGCGCTCTTTCGCGAAGCGCTGGCTCTGTCGCCGTCCGCCCGGGAGACGTTCCTCGACGACACCTGCTCGGGCGATGCGGAGCTTCGGAGCGAAGTCGAGGCGCTGCTCGCGGCCGCGCGCCCACAATCGCCCGGTGCACTCGCCGGCGCCCGCGAGGCCCGCCCACTGGACCTCGGCACCCGCCTCGGGCCGTACCAGATTGTCGCGCCGATCGGCGCGGGCGGGATGGGCGAGGTCTACGAGGCACGCGACACGCGGCTCGACCGTACGGTCGCGATCAAGATCCTGCCCGCGGCAATCTCCGATGACCCGACTCTGCGCCGCCGCTTCGAGCGCGAGGGCCGCGCCATCTCGCAACTGAACCACCCGAACATCTGCACCCTCTACGACGTGGGACGGGACGTGCCGACGAGCGCCGAGCGGCCGGCGCCAGGCGCCGGCTTGAGCGCCGTGGAGTTCATGGTGATGGAGCGTCTCGTCGGCGAGACGCTCGCCGCGCGCCTCGCGCGCGGCCGGCTTCGCTTCGACGAGACGCTGGCGATCGCCCGCGACGTGCTGGCGGCGCTCGACGCCGCCCACAGTCGAGGGATCACGCATCGGGACCTGAAGCCCGCCAACGTCATGCTCGTCAAGGCGGGCGGCTCGCGACCAGGCTCGGTGCAGGTGAAGCTCCTCGATTTCGGACTGGCCAAGCTCCAGAATCCCGGCGTCGCGGTCACGCGCCTGCTCGATTCGCGCCTCGGCCCCGACGGTCCGTTGCCCAGCGCGGACGACGACGCGCTCACCCGCGAGCACCCGCTCACCGGCGCGCGCACCATCCTCGGCACGCTCCACTACATGGCGCCCGAGCAGATCGAAGGCCATGAGGCCGACGCGCGCACGGACATCTTCGCGTTCGGCCTGCTGCTCTACGAAATGGTCACCGGCCGGCGGGCCTTCGAGGCGTCGAGCCAGGCCGGTCTCATCGGCGCGATTCTGCTCAAGGATCCGGCGCCGATTCGCGAGCGCGACCCGGGCGTGCCGCCGGCCGTGGAGGCGCTCGTCAGCCGCTGCCTGGCGAAGGATCCCGAGCATCGCTGGCAGAGCGCGCGCGACCTGCTGTGGCACGTCGAGATGATCGGCTCGGCCGCCCACAGGGCCGTTCCCGAGAGGAGCCGTTCGGCCCGGCGCACCCACTTCTGGTGGGCCGCGGCGGTGGCCGTGGCGGTGCTGGCTACCGCGGTCGGGTTCTCGAGTCGGTCCCGAGATCCGCTGCTGCCGGCCGTCCGCGCGCACGTCGATGTGCCGGCCGGCGGCCGGCTCGCGCCCGAGTACTATCCCGCCGTCGCCGTCTCGCCCGACGGCGCGCGCATCGTGTTCCGCGCGACCACCATGGCGGGCAGTGTCCTGATGCTCCGGCGGATCGACGCCGGCGACGCGCAGCCGATTCCCGGCACGGAGAACGCCCACACGCCGTTCTTCTCACCCGACGGCCAGTGGCTGGGCTTCATGGCGGACAAGAAGGTGAAGAAGGTCCCCGTGGCCGGCGGCCTCCCGATGGTGGTGTGCACGGCGTCGTCACTCTCGCCCGGCAGCCCGGGCGCGGCGTGGGGGCCGGACGACTCGATCGTGTTCGCGGCCGCGACCAACGGCCTGATGCGCGTCGCGGCTGCGGGCGGCGAAGCGGAGCAGCTCACGACGCGCGACGAAGCGCGCGGCGAGAATACGCACCACAGCCCGCAGTTTCTGCCCGGTGGCCGGACCGTGCTCTTCACCGTCAAGGGGGTGGACGGCGAGTCGCACGCGGCCATCCTCTCGCTCGACACGCGCGAGTGGCGGTGGATCGACGGGCTCGGCGCGCTCTCGGGTGCGGCGCGGTACACCGAGTCGGGCCACCTCGTGTTTCCAGAGAGTGGCGGCGCCGGGCAGCTCCGCGCCGTGCCGTTCGACGTCGGGGCGCGACGGGTGTCGGGGCCGGCCGTGCCGCTGCTTGACGAGGTCTACATGCAGGCGTCGTCGGACGTGAGCATTGCGCAGTTCGCGACGTCGCAAGCCGGGGTGCTGGCCTACGTGACGGGTCGGCCTCCGGCGTGGTCGCTCGTGCGCGTCGGTCTGGACGGCACGAGCACGCCCATCGTGGCGGACCGCCGGACCTACCGCTATCCGCGCGCGTCGCCCGACGGCCGCCAGATCGCGGTCAGCGTGGCCGAGGATCGCTCCGACATCTACATCGCCAACGTCGAGCGCGGCACGCTCCGCCGGATCACGACGCTCGGCGGCAATACGCAGCCCGTATGGACGCCCGACGGGGCGCGCGTCGTGTTCACGTCCACCCGCCCGGGCACGCAGGGCTACGATCTGCACGCGCTGGCCGCCGACGTCGCCGGCGACGTGCCGCCCGACCTGCTCGTCCGGCGTGCCGACGGGCAGTTCCCGTCCTCGTGGTCCCCCGAGGCGCCGCGGCTTGCGTTCTACGAGTTCGGCGGCAGCACTGCCCGCGACCTCTGGGTCTGGTCGGCCGACACCGGCGAGTCCACGAGGGTGCTGGCCACGCCGGCGAGCGAGCGCGCCGCGGTGTTCTCGCCAGACGGCGCGTGGCTGGCGTACGTATCGGACGAGTCGGGCCGCGACGAGGTCTACATCCAGCGGTATCCCGGCCCGGGCGGCCTCGAGCGGGTCTCGACCGACGGCGGCACCGAGCCCGCGTGGGCGCCGCGCGGCAGCGAGCTGTACTACCGGAACGGCCGGCAGCTCCTGGCGGTCACGGTGGACCGCGAGCGGGGCCGGGTGCTGGGGTTGCCGAGGCTCGTGCTCGAGGGCGCGTTCGAGCTCGCCCCGTCGGACGTCGGCCGCGCCAACTACGACGTCTTCCCCGACGGGCGCTCGTTCGTCTTCGTCGAGAGCGAGCGCACGACGCCCGACTGGCACGTGCACGTCGTCCTCAACTGGCACGCCGAGCTCCGACAGCCGCTCGCCAGTCGGCGACCCTGACGCTGTAACCGCTCGGCCGGCATGAGCCAAATCCGCGCTATCTTTCGCATTTCCCCCTGGAGGGCCGCATGAGACTTGCCGCTGCCGGAGTGCTCGCGATGACCGCGCTCGTCCTGACATGGGAGGCGCCGACAGCCGCGCGCGAGCTCAAACCGGAGACGCTGGCCGGTTGGGAGAAATACATCGCGCTGACCGAGGCGCGGATGGCGCGTGAGTTGGCGGGCGAGTCGCCGTTTCTCTGGGTCGATCGCCAGCCCGAGGCGGAGCGCCGGCGTCACCTGGCCGCGCTCGGCCGCGGCGAGATCGTCGTCTCCAAGCTGGAAACGCGGGATGGCGAGAAAGAGCTCGACGTCAAGAGCGGTCTGATCCACCACTGGATCGGCACGGTGCTTCTGCCGGGCACCACGCTCGACCGCGCAATCGCGTTCGTGCAGGACTACCGCCGCTATCCGGACCGTTTCTCGCCGCTGATCCAGTGGACGAACGTCGTCAGCCGCTCGCCCGATCGGTTCGTCGTGCGGATGCGGACGTCGATGAAAAAGATGATGGTGACGGTGGTCCTCGAGGGCGACTACGCCATCGACTACCGGCGCGTCAGCCCCTCGCGCGTGTACACGCGCAATGTGGCGGCCAACCTGGCGCAGATTCACGACGCGGGCGGGCCCGGCGAACGGGCCGAGCCGGTCGATAAGGGCTCGGGCTGGCTCTGGCGCATCGCGACGTACTGCTCCTTCGAAGAACGCCCCGACGGCACCTACGAGCAGTGCGAGTCGGCCTCACTGACGCGCGGCATCCCGTTCGCCGTGTCGTGGATCGTCAAGCCGTTCGTCAGCGGCATCCCGCGCGAGTCGCTCGAGTTCACGCTCGGTGGCGTGCGAAGCGCGCTGGGCCCGGGCGTCACCCCAGGGCGGCGATAATCTTCGCTCGCGTCGGCGGGAGAAATCCCCGGATGCCTGGCGCGAATGTCTGCGGCCATGAGCGCCCTGGCGCATCGAACATACCGCACGCCATCTTCACGCGATCGCTGGCCGAGCGCTCGGCGAACATCGCCGTGAAGGCCGCATCAGCCTCGGGCGTCGTGTCGCTCATGCGCGCACCTTCGCCAGCAACGCGGCCACGGTGAGCCGCAACGCCCAGCGTTCCATGCGAGCTTCGACAGCACCAGGTCCTCGGGCGAAATCACCCACATGGGCTGTCCGTCCACTTCGATGCGCCGACGCCGCTCGAACTTCTCGACCTCGTAGTCCCGATCGCCGCGAACGATGAAACTGACCTTCTGCAGGCCCTCCCGATGCACCACGCTGAAGATCCGTCGGGCGGCGATAGCGCCGCGAGCCGCGTCGCCTGCGCGGGATGCAGAGCGGCGACGATGTCGATGACCCGGGTCATCCGGGGCTGACCGTAGAGACCGGCGGCGATCGACCCGGTAATCAGGTACGGCAGGCCCGCTCCGTCGAGACGGGCGGTCAGCAGGTTCAGGACGTCGAGTTGATCGGACACGGCCGGTCCGATCAAGCCATAGATCGCTGGCCCATGATCGCCAGCTGCGCGTGCTCGAAGGCGTGTCGCGCGCGACGGCACGGCCGGTGCTCAGCGGTGAGCCCGTGGGTGCAGGCGAGGCAGGCGAGCCCGGTCGTCGCGAGGCTGATCCTGATTCTCTGCCGAGTCTACGAAGTCTCCTGCAATTTCCCTCTCGAGGCCGGCCTCCAGACACAGGCTGCCGGGTCCCAAACAACGCGCCGCGGCGGAAGCGTTTGTCGCCGGCACGCGTGTCGTGCCGGACGCCTGGACACTGAAGGTCGCGGCCATCGGGGCTCACGATTCGCCCGTGGCGCGCGCGGCGCCCGGACGCGCGACTGAGGTGCTGAACGGTAATCAGCACGGCCGGAAGCGTGACGATCGCATTAGGAGTGTCGAGCGGTCCCGCGGTGGACTGGACTGCCGGCGTGTCGCCGGAACTCGTCAGGGACGGACCGCAGCTGAAGGTCTGGCGCGCTCGGCGCGCTCAAGCCGTTCACAGAGACCTGGTTGCGCCGCTGCTAGCGGACGCTCACGTCATCGCCGAGCTCCCAATCCAGCGTCCAGAGCTTCACCGTTCTGTCCGCGCTGCCAGACAGGGCGAAGCGTCCGTCCGCGCTCAGGTGCACTGCGTCGACATGCTCGTCGTGGCCCTCCAGTTCACGCACGCACCGGCGCGTGTGAAGATCCCAGACCTTGACGGCCTTGCCCGACCCGGCGAGCGCGTGCCGCCCGGGCTGACTCAGACACACCGAGGTGATCCACGCGCGATCTTCGATGTTTGCCACGCAGCGTCCGCTCGCAATATCCCAGAGCGCGATGAAGCCGGTGCCGCTCGAGAGCAGGTGCCGGCCATCGCCGCTGAGCGACAGCGATTCGACCGCACCCCCGCGAAGGACTTTCAGGCATCGGCCGGTTTCGGTCTCCCAGATCTTGATCTTTCCGTCCTTGGAGCCCGACATGGCCAGCCGCCCGTCCGTGCTCAGGCAAACTCCGTTGACGGTCACGCTGCCCGGATAGCCCGGATCGCGAGGATGTCCGTCGAAGGTGCGCACGCATCGGCCGGTCTCGAGATCCCAGAGCTTAAGCGTGTTTGCGGCGGTGCCGTCGCCATCACCACCGGACAAGAGCCGCCGCTCTTCGCTGCTCACGCAGATCGAGAATACGCCACTCGCATGTCCTTCGAGAGTCATGAGGCAGTTGCCGCTCTCGACGTCCCACATCTTGATCGTCTTGTCGAGGCTGCCGGACCAGGCCAGGCGACTGTCCTGGCTCAGCCACACCGCCATCACCCCGGACTTATGTCCGAGAAACGTCCGAATACACTCGCCGCTGGCCACGTCCCACAACTTCATCGTCCCGTCGAAGCCGCCGGACAGCGCGTACCGATGATCGACGCTCATACACACCGATTTGACCCAATCGGTGTGTCCCGTGAAAGTCGCCGTCTCCCAGGCGGCGCGCAACGTCCCGTGAGCCAAGTGCCGATAGAGGGAGGCCCACGCCGCCATGGCCTCCGGCGTGCGCTCGAAGCCCGGCTGCGACCGGGCGCGACGGAGATGACGCGCCGCGCCAGCGGCATCGCCGCTGCCGATCGCCTCCCGCGCCTGTGCCAGTTCTCGCTCGTAGATCGTCTGCGCGGAGATCAACGCCTCGCTCCGCGTGACGCGAGAAAGACTCAACGGCGCGGCGTGGAGGAACCCGGCATCGATCCGCCAGAGTTTGATGGCACTTTCGTGGCCGCCGCTCAAGGCAAACCGGCCGTCGCGGCTGAAGGCCACCGTTCCAACATCCTGCCGATCGGCATCGAAGGTGCGCAGGCATCGGCCCGTGTCGGTATTCCACAGCTTGACGGTGCCATCGCGGCTTCCCGACAGCGCGAATCTCCTGTCGGGACTGACCGAAACCGAAGTCACCGCCCTGGTGTGTCCGGAAAGCGTGCGCAGGCACTCGGCCGTGTCGAGCCTCCAGAGCTTCAGCGTCGTATCCTCGCTGCCAGACAGCGCATATCGGCCCTCACGGCTGAGGCACGCGGCAAAGACTCGTCCTGCATGTCCATTGAAGATGCGGATGCACCGTCCGGTCTGCACATCCCAGAGTTTGAGACTGTTGTCCGGCGCGTGCCAGGCGCCGCTGCCGGTAAGTGCCAGCCGGCCATCATCACTCCAGCAGATCGCGTGCACCCAGGCGGTCTCATCGAAGTCACGAAGGCAGCGTCCCGTCTCGACGTCCCACAGTTTGAGTGATCGGCCCCCGCCCGAGAGTGCGAAGCGGCCGTCCCGGCTCAACGCGAGCGAGGCGACACGGCGGTTGAAATCGCCGAATGTGGATAGGCAGCGTCCCGATTCGAGGTCCCAGCACCGGAGCGTCTGGTCAGTGGTTTCGTCGCCCCCCGCCAGCATGACGAACCCCGAGTCGACGCTGCCGGAGAGCGCTTGACGACCATCGGCGGTCAAACAGACGCACTGCACCGGTCCCTGGTGTCCTTCAAGGCTGCGCGAACACCGGCCGGTGTCGATTTCCCAGAGCTTGACAGTCCGATCGTCGCCCCCGCCGGACAGTACGTGGCGGCCGTCATCGCTGAGGGCCAGGCTCGTCACGCTGCCAGCGTGTCCCTGGAAGCTTCGTGTGCATCGACCCGTCGCGACGTTCCACAGCTTTACTGAGCAGTCGTTACCCCCCGACACGGCAGACTCGCCGTCTGGGCTCAGCCACAAGGCAACGGCCGTCTTCCGGTGTCCTTCGAAGATCCGGACGCATCGCCACGCCGCCACGTCCCACAGCCTCACACTGCCGTCGTTGTCGCTGACGACGGCGACCCGGCCGTCCTGACTGAGGGCGATTGCGGCCGCCCAGCCCTCAAACGTCCGCAAGCACCGGCCGCTCGTGCCGTCCCAGAGTTTCATTGTCTTGTCTCGACTGCCTGACAGGACCAGTCGACCATCAGCACTCGCGCACACGGCGAGGACGTCAGCGGCATGTCCTTCAAAGGTTCGCAGGCAGCGGCCGGATTCGACCTTCCACACCTTGATGGTGCGATCGGCGCTCGCGGACCAGGCGTATCGGCCGTCCCGGCCGAAACACGCCGACAGCACCGGCTGAGTGTGTCCAGCGAAGGTGCGGAGACATCGGCCCGTATCGACCTCCCACAGCTTGAGCGTCGCGTCTGCGCTTGCAGACAGCGCGAGCCGATGGTCTCCGGTGAGATCGACCGCGTTGACCGAACGTGCGTGGCCAACAAGGTCTCGAAGGCAATCGCCCGATGCGGTGTTCCACACCTTGATCTCCGGCGTCTCAAACGCACCGCCGCCCGAGAGCACCAAGCGGCCATCGCCGCTCAGACGGGCCGACCACACGGCGCCGTGGTGGCCTTCGTAGGTGCGCAGGCAGAGGCCCGAACCGGCCTCCCACAACTTGATCGTCTGGTCCCGACCGGCCGAAAGCACGTGTCTCCCATCCGGACTCAACGAAACCGAAAGCACTTCGTCAGTGTGGCCCGCCAGCGTGCGCTCCAGCCGTCTCGAGGCCGGCAGCCGCTGTGCTGCGCGCGCGAGCGACTCCCGAATCCCGACGCGGTCGTTGTCCGGGGACGGAATCGATCGCAAGACCTCGATCGCCGCCTCGCAGTCGTCGCGCTCGAGGTGAACGAGCGCCAACAGATGGCTGCTCATCCAATCACTGCCGTGCGATCGCCGCGCTTCTTCAACCTCGGCGGCGACGGTCTCGCCATCCGTTTTGCCCGCCCGCCAGAGCGTGAGGCCGCGGTTGTAGGTCGCCTCGCAATGATGCGGATGCACTTGGAGGGCCTGGTTCCACAGCATCTCGGATTGGTCGGGCCGGCCGAGGTCGAGCATTGACAGCGCGCGGTTGTTGAGCGAGTCCGCGAGCGCCTCGGCTCGCCTCGGCTCCGGCCGGGGATAAGCGTGTCCGGCATGCCGGGCGTACGCGCTTTTCAAATGCGCGGCAACTTCCTCGGCTGACGCCGGCCGGCCGCCGGCGTCCTTGGCCAGGAGCGACATACAAAGATCGTCCAACTGGCGATCGATCGCCGGCGTGAAAACAGCGGGCGATGGCGGCGTCACGCTGGCGTGCGATCTGGCATAGAAGGCGAGACCGTCTGTCGACATCCCATGAAGCCGCATCGGAGCCGTGGTGTCGCCCAGTGAACGGTCGCCGACCTGCTGGATGTCGAGCCGCTCCCCAGCAGTCATCTGACTCGAGTCGATGCGGTCATCGTGCGGCGCGCGCAGCGCGCCGAGCGATCCTTCAATGCCCCGACTGCCGCGGATCGCCCCAAGGCTCGTGCCGGCGTCGCCGAGATGGAACGGCCTGCGCCCGGTGAGAATCTCGTACAGCATCACGCCAAACGAATAGAGATCGGCCGAAGGCGTCACGTTGGCGGGGTCCGTCCACGTTTCCGGCGCCATGTACGCCGGCGTGCCCGCCCACGTTCCAATGGCGCCGGCCAGGCCGAAGTCGGTCAGCTTCGCGTCGCCGGACGGCGTCATGAGGACGTTGGCGGGCTTGATGTCTCGATGCACGAATCCCGCCTGGCAGGTCTGGGCGTACGCAAGGCCGGAGGCCACCTGCGCCCCGATGTCCAACGCGGTCGAGAGGTCGTTGACGCGGCCGTGCGCCAGCCACGTCTTGAGCGTGCCGCCGTTCATCTGCTCGATGACGATTCGCGGGAAGTCCTCGATTTGGCGGACGTAATAGGCGGTGACGATGTGCGGGTGCAGCCCAAGCTGGACCCAGGTTTCAGCTTCGCGCGTAAACTGGGCGCGCGCCGTCGGGTCGGCGAGCAACTCGGGCCTCGGTGACTTGATGACCAGCTCGATCTTCCAGGTAGCGTGCCACACGAAGTGCACGATGGACATGCCGCCTTCGGTGTTGATGCCCCTGATTTCGTAGAGATCGGCAATCGTCTCGCCGACGCGCCACATGATGCAGCGCCACGTTAGCACGCGCGCCGCGCGCTTCGGCGATCCTTGCCGACGCCTCGACGCGGGCAGGATTTTCGGGCCATTTCCAACGGTGGTGTGAGCTAAAGAACTTGCGCAGAAGAACTGGTGGACGGCAGGAGGCTCGAACTCCCGACCTCCGCGTTGCGAACGGCCCCGGTTCTACGAGTCAAGCCTTTGATTCCAAAGGGCTAGCAGTTCGAAAGCCGCGGAAAGTGTGACCACGCGCCAACCTGCATGAACACGCATTGAAGCGCCTGGTCGGCTGGACCTGCACGGTCGAGAGTGGCAACCGGGGGGAGCACCCGCGATGACCGACAAAGTTGATCAACCGACGGCTACTGGCACGAGGACGGCGTCGAGGGAGGGCTGGAAGCGGACGGGGCAGGACCTCCTGGTCTGGCTCCGCACGTTGTCGTCGGCTGCCGTCTACGCAACGCTCATCGTGACCTTTGGCTTCCAGGTCGCCCGCGTCGATGGGCGGAGCATGGAGCCCACACTGGAGCATCAAGACCGATTGGTTGTCAATAAACTGGCCTACCGGCTGCACGACCCTCAGATTGGCGACGTGGTGATGCTCCTGAACCCGCTCAATCCCGACGAAACGCTGGTCAAGAGGATCGTCGCCGGACCTGGCGAGAGCATCTCCATTACAGGCGGCCGCGTGGCTCGAAACGGCGTGGCAGTCGATGAGGGGTTTCTCCCTCCGGGATACCGCTCGTCCGACACTCGTGCAGCCGAACGTGTGCCGGCGGGGCATTACTTCGTCCTGGGCGATCACAGGACCAACAATTCAGATAGTCGTTCCTTTGGCGTCGTTCCCAAGAAGTACATCCTTGGCAAGGTGCAGGTCAGGTGGTGGCCGATCGACCGCGCCCGGGTGTTCGCTCCGTGACCCGCGCAAGCGCCTGAGAGAACGCCGGCGGCAGGCGGCCGTGAGCTACGAAGAGGGCCGGCTTGTCGATTTGGAGTCAGAGCTTCGCGATTCAGAGAAACAAGTGAGGAACCGCGAGCGGAGCAGATCGCTCGCGCGCGAGCGGACGATGGCCTCGAGATTCCGCTCTTTGCGCGACATGCGCATCATTCTGGATCCGATCGATTGTGTTGTGTTTCACGGCTTGACCGCACGACGCCACGTTGAGCGAATCACCTGTATCGAAGTGAAGTCAGGCCGGGGACGCCCGACTGCTTGCCAGCACAGCATCGCCGACGCAGTGCAGCACAAGCGGCTCGACTTTCAAGTGTGCCACATCGATGAAGGATAACCGTTCGCCGCGCGCGGGGGCAGGATCGCCTTCAGTTTCGCGAAGCACAGTTCAATTGGATTGAAGTCGGGGCTGGAGGGCGGCAGATACCACAGCTCGGCGCCGGTGGCCGCGATCCGGTCATCGACGCCCTCGACATGATGCGCCGGCAGATTGCCGGCCACCAGGGTGTCGCCGACCTGGAGTGTGGGCGCCAGGATCTGGTCGATGGAGGCACGGGCCCGGCGGCAGGAACGCTTCGCGCGGCACTTGCGCCAGCGCCTCCACGAGCGCCGGCGACGCCAGGCGCGCGACCGTCTCGATCTCTTCCGCGTAGAAGCGCCGGTACCGCGCCAGGTCCATCAGCGTTTGCGCGCCCCGGGCCGTCGCTGCCGGCTCGCCTGCAAGACGCCCTCGCGCCGGATGAACTCGGCAACGTCCGGGCTGATGGCGACCGCGGTCGGGGGCGCCTGCCACAAGTAGGCATGCCGCCCCGAGGGGCGGGGCACGATCCGGATCTCGCCGGCCTCGTTCAGCCGCTTGAGGACCGTGTGGATGGCAGAAAGCTCGCTCGTGTAGATCGAGAGGTCGTGGCCGATGGCCGCCAGCCGGTCGCGCACGTCGATCGGCGTCATCGGCACGCCGCCTCGGAGGACGAGCCGGCAGGCGTCGGTCAGACCCATCGGCACGGTCGCGGTCAGGCCCAGCAGCTTCGACAGCGTGCCGATGGTCTGCGCGAGCTGCGACAGCCGCGCGTCCATATCGCACCGCGCCGCGCCCAGCGTCTCGTATTCGCGGACCGCCGCGGCCAGCGCGGCGCGGTAGTCGTCACCCACGGCACCGATTTATACATAATGTGTAAATCGATGTCAAAGTCCGGGCCGAAGCCGCCCCTGCGCGAAGAGCGCTCCGAACGCGACCGGCGTCGACAGTTCCGGGTTGGTGCCATGGTCGGCGTCCGGCGTGAGATCCGCCCGCCAGCGGAGACCCGAAGGCGCGTGGTGCTCGAGTGCCGCGACTGCCTTCCGATAGGCCGCCGTCATCTTGTCGTTCTCTTCGCTCCCGAGGCTCAGGTACAGGAATCCTTCGAGTCCGGGACTCGCGCGCAGGAATTCGCCGAGCCTCGAGACCACCACCTCATCGTCCCGCCAGAGGGCCGGGCTGAAGGCGAATCTCGCCTGAAAGAGGTCAGGATCGGCCATGAGTGAATACACCACGAGGAGGCCGCCGCGGGAGTAGCCCGCAAGGATGCGGGTCGAGTCGGTCCGATGGTCACGCTCGATCGCCGGCATGAGCTCGGTCTTGAGGAAGGCCAGGAAGCGATCGCCGGCCCCGGGCGGGCCGTCCGCCTGATCGATGTCCATGCGCATGAACGGCGGCGTGTAGTCGCGCTGCCGGCCTTCGCCGCTGGAATTCGGCAGGCCGACGACGATGACCTCGGGCATGACGCCGATGCGCGCCATCAGCGCGGCGGTGTGCGCCGTGTGCCGATCTTGTGACGACCCGTCGAGCACGTAGACGACCGGGTACCGCGCGTCCGGCTGCCGTGCGTACGACTCGGGGAGGCGGACGATGAGGCGGCGTTGCTCACCGAGCACGGTCGAGTCGAACGTGCTCGACAGGACGCGCGCTTCCGGCGAAGCGCGCTCATTCAGGTACACGTTGACGCCGGTCGCGCCCATGGCCGTGATCCCGGCGGTGAGGGCGATGGTCAGCAGCAGTCGGGGTCTCATGCTGCTGATACGGACGGCCCGCCGTGGGGGTGAGCCGGCGAATCGCCGGGTCTGAAGACCCGGCGATCCAGACGATCGTCGGAGCCCCGGGGCTCTTCAGCCCCGGGGACAACGCACGCTTACGACGGTGCCCCACGGATCGGGCACGCTGAAGCCTGCGTCGCGGCGCTCGATGGCGAAGCCCTGACGCTCGAGCTCCGCACCCGCTGCGTTGACGTCGCCGCCCGCCGGCAGCACCAGCTCCCACTCCAGCAATCGTGCTTCGTCCTCGCCGGGCCGGGCCGCACCCGCGGCCCACGTGTTCGTGCCGAGGTGGTGGTGATAGCCGCCGGCGGCAAGGAACAGCGCGCCCGGGTAGTTCCACACGGTCTTGTCGAAGCCGAGCGCGGCGTGGT